>CETH01000121.1_pt1 | contig 45767 bp, 40 predicted proteins | sample 361461 | NCBI WGS metagenome assembly CETH01 (sample SAMEA2622695, study PRJEB7988) | marine metagenome | isolation source: saline water (ENVO:00002010), including | reverse complement strand
GGGGGAATCTTTACTCGAGAGCGTGACGTGGACAGTGACAGAAATTAATGCAGCAGATCGCCCTATCCAAGGTTCCAAGAAAGTGTATGCGGGAAAGGTTTTTGAACACGGTGTTAGCTTAGATGATTCGGTTGTGAAAATAATAGTAGAGGTTTCGGGGACTATTCCAGAAGTATCAGACTGGAAATATGAGCCAGCACAGAAAATTTTGGTTATGGAGCTCTCTCAAGTTCGACTAGGGGGTACAGAAAATGTAATTGGAATTATAGAAGCTTCACCGTATAATCCAGAGAGTAAACTTGCAAGGGAGGCTATAGACAAGGCAAATGTGGTCGTCGAAGAGTCAAAGGATATGGATGCTCAACAAACAATCGAAAATGCCATCTCAGCATACGATGTGGGGAACTTTAAAAATGCGAAAGATTTAGCGAGACAAGCGGAAGAAAATGCTATTGCACTGGAAAATAGCCAAGAAAGAAAAGGATTGATATTGAATATTGTTGGAGTTGTGATGGTCGTGGCACTTATTGGAGGGGCGATAATATGGTATCAGTCTACACGGCACAAAAGTAGACTTTAATGCGAGTCGTAATTCCATTTGCTCCGCGCGATCCAAAAACTAGATTATCAGAAATCCTCAATGTAGAAGAGCGTCATTCGTTTGCGGAAGTGATGTTAGAAGATGTTGCAGTGGCAGTGGAAATGGCAGGTGGAATCCCAGAGATACTATCTACAGATAGGATAGAGAGTCGGTGGAAAGTTATAGTAGATGATAGGCCGTTGTCAGTTGCTGTGAATGGAGTGCTAGAAAACTCGAAGATGCCCATAGCCATTGTGATGAGCGATTTGGCCATTGCAACGGCAGATTCTATACGAAGATTATTAGAATCCGAAGGCGAAATTTCAATTGTTCCAGGAAATTTAGGGGGAACTAACGCTTTTGTGACACGGAGAGAAGATTTTAGAGTGGATTACCATGGTACCTCATACCTTGATCATGTGAAAATAGCTGAGGAGATTGGATCAAATGTGACCAAGGTGGATTCGTTTAGACTCGCGACTGATATCGATGTTAAAGAAGATTTAATTGAAATATTAATTCACGGAGAGGGGAAATCTCGAGATTGGCTGATAGAAAGGGGATTCCATTTAGAAGTGAAGGGACAGAATCGGGTGGGAGTATATAGGAGCGAAATGAGATGATAATAGGAGAAGAGAAATATGGGATCGAAATGGAATTTAAACAAAAAGAAGTTAGAGAACTACTTTCAGTTGGTCCGGATGATGTGGAGACTAATTCGACGTTGACTTATGCAAAAAATGTATTCATACCTTTAACAACAGCTTGCAGGTATACATGTACCTACTGTACTTATTTTGATCCCCCGGGGAAAGCATCTTTATTATCACCGGAAGATGTGAGGGAGATTGTAAAAAAGGGGATTGAACTAGGTTGTACAGAGGCACTATTTACTTTTGGAGACGATCCGGATGAAAGGTATGTTGAGATTTATAGAAAATTGAATGAATGGGGCCATAAATCAATACACACGTATCTTGAAGAAATGTGTGAAATGTGTCTAGAAGAGGGGATACTTCCACATTCTAATCCGGGAGACCAGACGCGGGAACAGATGGAGAAAGTTGCAAGAGTGAATGCTAGTATGGGCGTCATGTTGGAAACTGTAGCAGAGGTTAAAGCTCACGGAGGTGTGAGGAAAAAAAATCCAGGACAGAGGCTCAATACATTGAAGATTGCAGGAGAACTCAAAGTGCCATTTACAACAGGGATATTAGTAGGAATTGGGGAAACGGAAGAAGACAGGGTAAAAAGTCTTCTTGCCATTCGGGAGATGAATGAAAGATACGGCCACATACAGGAAGTAATTATCCAACCGGTAGTTGAAAATGTGCGTTGGAAGGGGGGAACTCCTTCGTTAGAGTCTATGCGAAAGGTGGTGAGCATGGCTCGGTATTGTTTACCTGAAGAAGTCTCAATTCAAGTTCCACCTAATTTGGCTTCTATTAGAAATTTTTTAGACTGTGGGATTGATGATTTAGGAGGAATTTCTCCGGTCACAATAGACCACATAAACCCAGATTATGCATGGCCTGCTCTGCAGGAGTTGGGATCGATTGCCACAGAGATGGGGGTTTCTCTTGAAGAGAGACTGCCAATATATAATCGATTTATAAAGAAAGATGGGTGGGTTTCGACTGAAATTAGGCAGGCTATAGAGGCAAGAAATAGATCGGGAGAAAGGTATCGAAGGATACTCAATGGTGTCAAAATTTAAAAAATTGGACGTATTAAGAAAGAATTGTTGAAGGAATTGTTTTTGAAAGCATAGGAGTTCCATCGGCTCTAGGACCAAGAGTAGGGCCAAATGGTGGGCAATCTGTATCTAACTCTACAATTTGGTCATAAGTAGTAGTTCTCTCTGCAGGGATTCTACCAACAGCGGTGATCATCCCTACATATTCATTGAAGCTTCGGAATTGGCCAAACTTACCTCCTGCACGAGTGGTTATTTCTTCAGTTAAGAGAGTTCCCATGAAATCATTTGCCCCACAAGATAGCATTTTAAGACCTTGAGAATCTCCAAATTTTACCCAAGATGATTGGATGTTATCAATATTGTCAAGAAATAGTCTAGAAACTGCCATCAGTAATTCATCTTCGGAAGGAGTTGCTCCGGTAGAGACAATTCCACGTTTATGCAACGGGGTATTAGGATAGACAAAAGAAAGTGGGACAAACTCATTGATCATTTGGGTTCTATCTTGAAGATCTCGTATGACTTCGAGATGCATCGCCCGATGCATTTCGTTTTCTACATGTCCATACATGATAGTTGCAGTTAAGGGGAGATTTTCAGCTGCGGCAGCTTCCATGGCACATACCCACTCGGTGGTAGAGATTTTACCAGGACAAATGATCTCCCTTACTTCGTCCACCAAAATTTCTGCTGCAGTTCCAGGTACAGAGTTCAATCCCGATTTCTTGAGTTCATGGTAGACATCTCGATAACTCCAATCGGTTCCACGTTTTGCATGATCAGCTTCTTCTGGAGTTATAGAGTGTACGTGAATTTGATCCACTTTCATGGCGCGAATTTGGTCACAATAAGTTCCAGGGTCTACATGGTAGTTTTCAGCTGATTTATAATGAATAGAATTGTGATATTCGGGGGAGGAATTTAAAATTTCCCTATGCTCAGAATTGAGAACTAATGCGGGGTGAAGTCCAGAAACTGAACAGACCTCAGAGATGCCCAGATTGAGTGCATCTTCAACTGTTTTTCGAGAGGTTTCAGGGGTTTTAGTGAATCCATTATGGTGCCCATTATAACGTTTTTCGAACAAATATGCGGAGTCTTTAAAATTGCAGAATAAACAGCCAGTATTGCAAGCAGTGGTTATATTATTATTGAGATTTGCAACAAAAGTTACAACTTCTCCTGCTACTTCTGCTCTTCGTTGGTCCGCGGCTTGTAGAACTTGTTCTTTCCTAAGGGGATCTATTCCAAGAGTATCAGTCCCAGTGGTGAGTAGTTCTACTGCATCATCTACATTTAACCGAGAGCCGCTTCTAGCTTTATCCAGTGCATTTTCAAAGGACTGATCAGTGATAGGCAGGTGATCAAAAGTAAAAGGTGCACGAGAAGTAGCGGCCATTCTGTGTGATTTCATGCACTGCGAAGAATAAAAGATTAATGAAGAAGAGGTAGGTTGTACCCGGTTTCATGTTCTAGTATGAAATTCCATGTATCTTGGCAATTGCAAGAAGGTTCAGACAATACAGAAGGATCTTGTCGAAGATTGAAATCTTTGATAGAATGAAATACTTTTTCGTCGCAAGACCCACAGTTGTGAGGACCGCGGTTGGATCCAGATCCGACTGGATCGGAAACAACAATTACATTGGTTTTCACCGTTTCGCGTAGGACGTGAGAAATAGACCATAGCCAGGGTGGCCGATATCCGTGTGAAAAGTAAAGCCGCTCGACAAGAGTGTGTCGTTGGACATTCGAGGGATTCATTGAAACAGTGTGTGCATAAGGACTTACTTGGTTGATAGAATCGATCATGTCGGTTATGGATTCAGATTCGGATAAAAAGGGAGGTTTCAATAGTAAATATGCTTTTATTCCGGCTCCTGCTTGGTTCGCTACATCACTTGCAATGGTGAAATCTTCGAAGGTGAAATATTTGTTAATGCAATCTTTCCGGATACGATCAGAGGTTGTCTCGAGACCAATTGCGATGTCTACGGATAGATTCATATTTGTAAAATCTGAAATTTTTGATTCAGTGACAAAATCAGGAAGGCTCTCAATAACAATTCTATCACGATTGGAGAATATTTCTGCTATTGATTTTCTAGTCACAGAAGGAACTTCACGTTCGTCGAAAAAAGATCCAGAAGTATAAATTTTTACTTGTCCACAGGATATATTTTGTTGTTTCTCATAATCTAATGCGACTGTTACTTGGGTGAGTAAGTTCTCGTGGGAAACAGATCCACCCTTGACAGATTCTGCAACATACCCACACATAGTGCATCCGCCGGCTCGAGCCCACCTACATCCACCGGTATTAAGGATGATGGTGAGAGAATTATAAATACCAGAAGGAGTATTATCCTCATCAATCCAAACTCGAGTGGGAAATTTTGGGTCGTGGGTTTTCTGATTGCGGGACCGTATTTCTCTCATCGTGAGATTGTGTGCGTCCATTCCTTTTCCAAGTTCATAGACGCTGGAAGAGGGTTCACTCATGATAAGAATGAGACTATGGGGGTGTAAAACAAGTGCGGAAATAGAAATATCAAACGTGGGGGGGTTGGGTTTACCGGAAAATACTATTCATAGGGAGACTAGGGAGTATCATGAGTAAAGGAAAACCAGAAAAAAATAAAAGGATAAATGTCCCAGACGAAGCTTGGGAAGAATATATAATTGATGCTGATTTCCATCTCAACTTATTTGACCCAAAAGAATATTTAGAGTACATTGAAGATCCCCGATTAAAGAAAAAAATAGAAGTTGGAGGGATTCCTAAAGGGGTGACGGGTGGGTGGGTTTTCCCATATGCCCATCATATTGCTGATTCGCTTAATACGCAAGGGACAGCGTTGGTTGCAGAAGATATAGATGGATTGAAGAAGCAATATGCAATTGACGCAGTGATAGTCGGACCGGGGATGATTAACCTACCAACAGCACGGTATCCAATTGTAAAAAATGCGATAGTAAGAGCATATAACGACTACATAGTAGACAAAGTTATCGATGTGAAAAATGGCATTTATGGATTGGCGATAGTCCCCCAGTGGGACCCGGCAGCATGTGTAGAAGAAATAGAAAGAATGAAGGGAGAGAAGGGGATCGTAGGAGTTCAAGGGTGGTATAGCCCTCAGACTTTATTTGGTGCGATGGAATATGAGGAAATGCACAGAGAATTGGTAAAGGAAAAATTACCATTAGTTTTACACGGTAGTGGGTTTACGTCTAGGTTTGATTTACTAGGAAACTCGATGAAATCGGTCGTCGAAGCTTTGACTTTGTCTTGGACGTACAATGCCATGGCAAATGTACTGAATCTTATATTTACAGGGACATTTGATCGGCACGAGGATCTGAAAGTAGTGATACAAGAAGCAGGTACTAACTGGGTTCCTTTTGCATCTCTAAGAGCTGATGAATGCTATTATGCATTACCAGAAGATGTGATGCTTTCACACAGAATGTTCGAAGATGAAAATGATTATTTGAAGCATATGCCAAGTGAGTATTTCTTTAAGAATATGTACTATACAACACAACCAATAGCCCTTCCAAAAAACCCTGATCATGTTAAATCCATGTTCGAAATGTGTAGGGCTTCGGAAACATTCTTATATTCAAGTGATTGGCCTCACAATACATTCGATCCTCCAAATTGGTTGTTTAATAACAGAGGTATAGACAAAGAGACTCGGGCGAGAATTTGCCATGGTAATTCAAAGGAAGTATTCAGAATATAATATGCGAGAGAAAATTATTGGCAGGATTGAGGATTTCCCAGAGGGCAGAGGGACGGGGGTAAAATTGGGGGGTTTGAAGATAGCGGTTTTTAACATAGATGGTAAATTGTATGCAATTCATGATAGTTGTCCACACAAACATGCCCCATTGCACGAGTCAGGAACAAACAGATACAATAGTGAAAAATGTGGAGGAACATTTCTTGGTGAAATAGATTTGGAATTAAAGATGATTAAATGTCCCTGGCATGGGTTACGATTTGATCTCGAAACGGGAGAGAGTCCGGTATTAAAGAGAAAAATACCAGTCTATAATGTGGTCGTTCGGGAAGATGGAGAGGTTGCAGTTGTTGTTTAGAGTTTTTGTACGTGACGGATATCGATAGCAACTCCTCGAGAACTTTGTTGCATCTCAGGACCGCTCATAATCGCCCTTCCAACTGCGAAAGCCAAAGGACCTTGGACAAGGACCTCATCGCCAGATCTAATGGTTTCAGGGGCACTAACCACTCCGGGGGCGAGTACACTTCCTTGGGGGACAAAATTGTCGATGGTAACAGTTGGGATATTAAATTTTGAATTTTTTAATTTATTGGCACCATGCAAGGTTAGAGAAAAAAGTCCATATTCAGGTAACAAAGTAGCAATTTGATCGGTGTCAAATATCCTTCGGGCAAAATATTTTCCTTTGAGTGTGCAGTCGGTGAATAATAAATCTCCCACGCCATTTCCAAATTGGTAGTCTGCGATTGCTTGGGCCTGATAGAGCATACGCTCACGGCGGGAATAATGAGATACGAGAGACAATGCATTATCTAAATTTTGCAGAGATTCTGGAGAAAGTGGATGATCTACTACAGTGTACTCAATCGGAATACGAGAATTTTTAGTGGCCAGTTCGACGATATCTCGGTATCCCCCAGAGGGGACGTGTGCGATTATATTTGGATAAGAATTTGACTCAATATATTGCGATAATAATTTCGAGATTCTATTAATCTCATCGGAACTCCAATTTCCCGTTACAACCGTGTCATAATGTTGTGCAGGATATGTTAACTCTAATTCTTGAGGTATGATTCCAAGGGGTGATGAGATAGACACTTTATGACCACGGAAGCGGATTGATTGATGGAAAAATCGATGGCTCTTTGACTTTGAATAGGGCTTTTTTGCAGAACATGGTACGAGTACTAAAGGATGTGTGAAGCGATTTTTATACCGTGTGAGAATGCGCTCTTGGAAGCGGGTTATTTCAATGCGGTTTAGTGAGTCTTCGGTGGTGGCGATGAATCCTTCCGTGCGTGCGACAGGGGTTCTTTGTTCCAAGTAATGTGAGTTCGAATCCAGATAACGAAAAGCTGCAGTTAGCCACGTGTCATGGCGAACCTGGCCTTCAAGATAATCTCGTATGCGGTTTGATCGAACATATTGTGTAATGAGAGAAAGCTCATTTTTCAGAGTGTTGATATTATGAGTGGCACAATCCTCATTTGTGAATTTATCTATAGAGACAGAGCAGGAGGGACAGTGGCAAGGTAGTTCGTCTAAATTTTCTAAGGAATAGTCGCCCGTAGGCAATAGATACGTTCCTTGTAGTCCAGATAACACTGCGCGTGTCGTGTCGAAAAGGTCTATGCCTAAGTAAACAAAAAATGATAGATTCTGAGGAGTAGCAATACCAGGTAAGTAGAGTGCAGAATCAGGGGGTATTGATATCTTTGTTTGGATGATATCGTTGCAAAATTTATTAGGGGGACCAAGGGGATGAGATGTGGTGGATAAGATATAAGCATCTGTGTGTAGATCGGAGGCTGTTTTTGGCGAGATGACGGCTGCGGTGGGAGAATCTATATCAGGGGGTTCAACAAAAAAAGCATCTTCGAGGACGGGTTCGGTTCCAGAGGGGAATCCTCGGTGAGGCAAAATAAGAAGTTTATCAATAGAAGGGGAAGATGGTATTTCTTTTTCAGTTGCCCATAAGCTTCCAGAATTGTGGAGAAAGTCATCGCAAATGGCAGGAGTGGGGAGAGGTGTTGGAAATCGTAATTTTCCCAGGCGGGCAGATCCATCCCGGTGTGTAACTTCAAAATATTTGGTCATTGTAAGAATTCTAGTTGTGCCATATTAGGAGGATAGGTTGATAAATTTTACATCATCGGATAGAGTTTCTAAAATTGTTTGGGGCCAATTGTTATGTGCGAATGTGAAGGCTGTTTCGGGGTGGAGAGAAACTAGAGTTGAGATTCCAACTGCGGCTTGTTTGAGTGAAATTGAGTCAGTAGTAAATGGAATTTCTGCAGTGAGAGGATATGTGTGGGATAGACTATAGGGGAAAGGACCAAAAGGTGGTTTTACGTATAAAATTTCACTATAATTGGAAGTAGAGAAAGGAGGAACAATATCTGTTGTTAATAGCACATTTGTTCCAATATTGATTCGGGATAGGTGATTATGGTGTCTTACTATTTCGGGCCGAAGGGGACTCAAATCGGAAATGTGGAAAAATGTTCCTTTCACAGAGGGATCCTGTCTTTCGAGTTGTGCAGAATATTGAAATAGTGCTCGACATCCATCAAGCATGGCGGGGTGGGAAGCAGATCTGAGTTCGACTAGTTCGAGAAGATTTCCTTCTTTTATTGCAACTTTGATTCTCTTTAATTCTCCAAAACTAACGTAAAGGTTGTGCTCTGCCAACAAAGATTCACACTCTAATTTAGATAAATTTTGGAGTTCGGATGGTGTATAGGCAGAACATACGGGGCAATAGCAAGGAAAATGATCTAAATCTACAAGTTGTTTTGTTCCTTGAGTGGTGAGATATGACCCCCGTCTAGCGTACAGGGCATAAGCAGCAGAGTCGAATAAATCGCAACCTGCAGCGACTGCTAGAGCAAACATCATTGGATGGCCAGCGCCAAAAAGATGAACAATAGCGTCGAATCCAAGACCACGTTTAGTAGCCATGATGATATCAACGACATCTTTAAACCTATATTGTGTAAGTAGGGGAACGGCGGCCCCGATGGGGAAAACGTCGAATCCGAGAGCATAGGCATGCTTAGCCGCTTGTTCTCGTAAATCAAGATGGGTAGAACCTTGGATGGGGGCGGATATGAGCATATCACCATCGACTAATGATTTGGATAGTTCCAATCGTTCGAATGTGGTTTCTAAATCTAGCTGGGCGGTTTCAAGAGGGGCATCGGGGGGAGTGGGTATATCAAGAGGAGTTGCGATATCAGAACCTATAGCATTCTGGAAATGAATAATTTCAGAAGTGGTGACATCTACATTTCCGTATTCTGCTAGCTGGAAAGACCCTGAATCAGTCATAATTGCACCGGGGAAATCTAAGAATTCATGGAGCCCTTTCTCAAGGGATTCGGCGTGGAGGTGATCATCTTGGTGGATGATGTAAGAGTTAGTTATGAGGATTTGGGCACCGAATTTCGAGGCTAGAGTTGATGGGGAAATGGTTTGTAATTTTGGATTTATCACGGGGAGAAGTGCAGGGGTTTCAACTACGACATTAGATCTAGGAACTGTAAAATGTCCAATTCTACCGTTTGCATCACAATCACGGAGATCAAAAAGGCCCTGAGTCATTGGAGTGCCATAAGGGTGTATGAAGCAAAAGTAGTTCGTAAAAAAAGTGACAAATGAGAAGTTGACATGGTGGGGGAATTAAAGCCAAAAAATATAATAAGGTGGTGGGCAAAAAAGGAACAAGTGAGATAAAAGGTATAAATGAAGAAAGATTTGATTACGGTGAATATTGATGTGGGGGGAACTTTTACAGATGGATTTTTCGCGTGGGGGAATAGATTAGTCTCTGCGAAAGTCCCAACTACAGGGCACGATTTGACGGTTGGTTTTATGGAATGTATTGAAAGTGGGGCTGAAAAAATGGAAATGGGCCTATCTGAATTTTTATCGAAGGCTAGTATGGTTAGATTCTCTACTACAATGGGGACTAATGCCATTATAGAAAAAAAGGGGATGCAAATTGGGTTACTAGTCACTTCTGGGCAAGAGGGAGAGCTTTATTCTGTAGAAGGTGAATTCAAAGTCAGCGATTATTTTGTCAATCCAGAATTGATAGAAGGTGTAGAGGAAGAAATTGACATAGAAGGAAAGGTAATCATAAAACCAAAAGTAGAACAAACGCTAAAAGCCGTAAAAAAATTGCAAGAATCCGGGGCTCGAATGATAGTGATTTCATTGAAGAATAGTTATTGGAACGATGCCAATGAAAGAGAGGTTAAAAGATTAATTCAAGAAGAATACCCTCGCCACTATTTAGGATCAGTTCCTACATTAGCTTCGTTTGAAGTTTCATCTCGTCCTGATGATTACCGTAGATTGAATACAGTCGTGGGAAACGCATATATTCATCGTCCGATGAAAGTTTCATTATACAGAGCAGAAGACAAAATAAGGTCTCACATATATAATAAACCTCTATTTATTGGCCACTCTAGTGGGGGGGTTGCGGCAGTAGCTAAGACGAGAGCGATAGATACTCTGAATTCAGGACCAGTTGCGGGAGTTTTTGGGGTTAAAGCTCTCTCGGATGAATATCAGGTAGACATTATTGGAGCAGATATGGGAGGTACTAGTTTGGATCTGAGTGTTGTAAGAAAAGGAGAACTTCCATTAGAATTAAGTCATGAAATAGAAGGATTACCAACACATATTCCCGCAATAGCAGTTCAAACAATAGGGGCGGGGGGAGGTTCAATAGCAAAGGTGGTACAGGGAGAACTCCAAATAGGTCCGGAATCCGTGGGTGCAAATCCCGGTCCAGCTTGTTTTGGGAAGGGTGGAAAAATGGCAACAGTGACTGATGCTGATGTAGTTTTAGGCAGAATAAGTTCAGATTTTTTCCTAGGGGGAAGATTGGAATTATCAGTGGATAAAGCCCGGAAAGCTATGGAAGAGCACGTGGTTGGGGAGAGGAAAAATAAAATCGAAGAAGCAGCAAATGAAATAATAGAAGGTGTTGAACAAAAAGTAAAGGACTCGATCGTAAAAGTAGGTTCAGGGATTGACACTGTTGTGGCTTATGGGGGTGCTGGGCCCATGCACATGACAGGGTTAGTTAAAGAAAAGGGCATAAAAAGGATAATAATTACACCGCATTCGGCTATTTTTTCTGCGTTTGGGGAATCAATGATGGGCATTCTCCATACATACACGAGACCACTGTTGCAAAAATCCAATGTAGAAGAATTAATTAATCAGATGAAAATGGATGCAGAGAAAGATATGAAATCTGAGGGATTTTCTTCAGATGAGATCAAATTCGATGTAGATGCCATAAGTTATGATCCGAGTGAGAGAGTAGATGGATTTGTGCCTATAGAAAAAAAGAGAAAGAAAGATGAGCTTGTTACATTAAGGCTTCATGCTAGAGGCGAGGCTCCAGTATCTGTTTTTACGAGGGGAAAATGTGGAGAAGAAAATCCAGAAATTGCCAAAATAGGAGAACGAGAAGTGATATGGGGAGATGAGAAAATATCTACTCCAGTGTTTATATTTGAAAAATTGCAGAAGGGAGCAATTGTAGAAGGACCAGCGATCATTGAGTCAATAGACACTACAATACCAATTGTGGAGGGTACTTTTTTTCGGGTGGATGTCATAGGAAACGGGATCATAGGATCCAAACGATCAGATATCGTGGTTTCATAAATCCAAGGTGAAGAAGTGGGATTAAAGAGATCCCATTAAGTTGTGGATAGTCTCGGGCGGGGTTTGAATAGGAATGGTCCATTCACTAGATAGGAGTGTATTGCAAGGGATAGAATCAAGGAATGTGTTGACTGAATCAATTTCGGGGGAAAAGGTAGAAGAGGGAATTCCAAGGGCGAAATGAATACCAGAATCTTGTGCAGATTCTATAGATTTTTCTGGAGAAGGTGTCGATCCAGTTACCAAATCGAACCCCAAATCTGCTGCACCTTTAATTTGAGTAGGAGAAGTTTCTCGAGTGATTAATGCTCCGAAAGCTTCGTAATGGGCTATGATGTTGGGCAGAGGAGAGAGTGTTTGTACATAAAGAGGGTCGGATAGGGACAATCCGTTGGGATCGAGGAGTGCAATTCCATCTGCCCCAGATTCTAGATAAGAGTTAGCAAGTTGAGAAAGAGCCTCCTCAACAGAAAAAAGAACTTCTTCCCTGATTGAATCATCATTTTTACTAGAAGGAGATAGGAGAGAATTTGATATAATTTCTGGACTGGATATCCCACCTATAATAGCGCAGTCGAGAGATTCTTTTAGGCGGGATGTTACAGACAAAACTTGGGGAATTCTTCCACCGGTTAAGATGGAATCCACATCCATATTGAGGGCATCTTCCATGGTGTGAATATGTCCATCCTCGTGAGGATGCAGATAGCCCATCGCCGTAGTTTCTAGTGTTGTATCGAAAGAAACACAAAGTGCAGGTAGATCGAACAGATCTACAGCATTATGCAAAGATTCATAAAGGTTGTTTTCATTGGATTCCATTTCAGCTACATCAAAAGAAGAAAGTTTTGCTGCGAGCTCATAAAGCCAGATTAAAGGGGAAGGATTGGGTCCGAAAAGTGATAGAAATGAATCCATTAGATGTGTTAATTAGGGGAAGCGGCAGGGGGTCGGAGTAGCAATGCTGATCCACCAGCACATAAAGCCAATCCTGCACCGATTAGGAAGGTCGCAGTCCAGCCAGCAGATACGACAAGCCATCCAGCAACAGCCCCACCGAATATACCTCCCCATACTTTTCCAGAGTAGAGAAGAGCATAGTTTGCAGATGAATTTTTTGAACCATAATAATCTGCGACAACACTAGGGAATAAGGTGTATTGAGGGCTCCAGAAAAACGTTGCTATGAATACAGAGAAGATGAAACCTATACTGAGACCCATATAACCGAAGAAGAGAGTCCCAAGAAGGCCTAAACCACAAAGGGCGAATGAAATTGCCATCGCACGTTCACGGCTAAATCCAAGTGAAATTCCAGGAATACGGTCATCTGAGATATATCCCACAACCAACCGTCCAACCCCACCTGCGATGGGGAGTATAGTTGCAGATGCAGTCACCGCCGCAAAGGTCAAGCCTAGATTTTCAGCTAGTAGAACTACTTTTGCTGTCAAGGTTAGACCGGCACCACTTACTGCGACAAACATTAAATACATTAACCAAAACTGCCAAGTTTTGATCATTTGACCTGACGTGAATTCGTTGGATTGGGATGGTGATTGAGTGGATTTTTTCTCAGAAACCGATTTGGTGATATTGGTTTTAAGCCAGTTTTCAGGGGGGTCTCGAAGGATAATTGCCCCCACAATAACTCCGATTAGTATCAATAGACCCATGTTTTGGAGGACATCGGGATAGCCAGCTGCAGTTGCATTTACTCTAACGTAGGGTATAAAAAGAGCACTCCCACCGGCAAAAGCCATTGTTCCTATTCCTGTTGTAAGCCCTCTTCGGTCTGGGAACCATTTTAGAGCCGTGTTAACAGCCACGGTGTAGATGATACCCACACCAATTGCCCCTATAGAATATAGAACGTATATTTGCCACACTTCGGTTGCCTGAGAAATTCCAATGTAACCCCCACCAGCTAGAATTCCTGCGAGAAGAGTTAATTTCTGAGGACCATACCTATCCCTCCACCAACCGACGGGGAATTGAGATCCTGCTTGGAATATAACAAAGAGTGTGAATACCACGCCTAAAACACTTAACGGAACGCCTAGACTATCTGCCATGGGGCCTTCGATAGAAGACCATACGTACTGATAGGGACTGACTAAACCCATCATTAATGCTGCGGCTATAATTTGCCACCATCTAGAAAAACCCAATATCTCGCGGGAAAGCGCCGGATAATCGGGAGATGAACTATTCATGGTAGAGAGAAGTTGTCTGTAGGCATTATAGTTACGAGTGTGAAAATTAGATGGAATTAGATGTTTTGAACATCTAGTAAGTTGTGTGCAATGATGATCGATTGATCGGCGTGTAAAGAGACGGGTCCGAGATTAATGGTTGTTTGAATGTATGCATTCAATATGTCAAGTTCAGAAGGGGAGAAATTTTGATGATCTGAAAGAATGAATATGGGTTCGGGAGGGAACACGAATGTTTGAGAGGAAAGACCACGCTCATCTAGGTGGATGAAAGTTCCACTTGGATCAACAGAATTTAACAATGACTTAAGGTCCCGTTTCGAAATGTAGATTCCAGGGGTACTCTCTAGTTCAATTTGGCCAACGATTTCTGGTATTTTTTCTAACGCTTTTTTTATCAAAGCTGCAATACACCTCTCATCGGGATGTAAATAACGTGTTTCGGAGCTTTCAATTCGAATAGAAATTTTGTTTTGTAATAAAAGATAAACTCGGACATTGTTCCGTAGTGCATGTGAAGTCAGAAGAGATGCCCCGACACACCTACAAAGTATATCCATTCTCCCTCCACTTCCGGGGAGGTCATTGAGAGAAAAATCAGGTGTTATTGTTGCGGTGTGACTTATCACTATGAATTGCCGCATAGACCCATTTTTATTACAAGGGGTAAATCTCCATCGGTATATAGTGACCATTGTTAGGCAAAAATAGTTGGGACGAATGCAGAATTACTTAAGTTTTATCAATAATAGTAGTACATAGAGATGGATCTGTTTGAACAAGTGGAAGAGATAATGGGTCAGGGAGAGATTTGTGATTCTTGCTTAGGTCAGATATTTGCAAATAGAGGACATGGTTTGACTAATAGAGAGAGAGGGAGGGCTTGGAAAACCGTATTGGCCATGGAAAATGAGAAAATTGTGGAAAGGGAAGTGGATTGTTGGGTGTGTTTGGGGGAAAGTTATCGATTTAGAGAATGGGCGGATTTGGCCGTGGCAGAAGTTAGAGAAATTGAATTTGAAACGTATAAAATTGGCACTAAGATGTCTCCGTTACTTGACGAGAATGCTAAATTATTAAGGGAGCTCGTGGGAATATCAGTAGATTCAGGTGAGTTTCTCAAAACAGAAATGAATCGAGAGGTTGGGAAAATTATAGGAGATAGGACGGGGAAATCTTTTCAAGAGGATAGTCCAGATATAGTGATACTGTTGGATGTTTCGACTAGATCTGTCGAGATTCAGGTGAGTCCAATATGCATATATGGGAGGTATAAGAAATTGATCAGAGGGATTCCGCAAACTAAATGGCCATGTGGCGAATGCAAGGGGAAAGGAACAAATTCAGAGGGTGTATGTGAGCGGTGCGGTGGTTCTGGAAAGCAATACGAAGAGAGTGTGCAAGAGTTGATAGATTCGGTGGCAATTGGGGCTACAGAAGGGGAGAGTTCTACATTCCATGGTGCAGGGAGAGAAGATATTGATGCGAAAATGGTGGGTACAGGGAGACCATTTGTAGTAGAAATTAAAACCCCTAAAAAAAGGTCTGTAGATCTTCAAATATTAGAAGAAAGTATGAACGAAGCTGCAACTGGGAAAGTAGAAGTGGAACTAGAAGGTATCGTGAGTAGAAAAATGGTGGCACATATAAAAGAGTTGCCTGCGTCAAAAACATACGAAGTTGGAGTTAAATTTGAAGATGTTGTAGAAAAAAAATTATTAAAAAAAGCGCTCGAGGTGTTAGAAGGGGTTGAAATTGAACAAGAGACCCCTACGAGAGTTATCCATAGGAGGGCAGATAAAACTAGAGTGAGAAAAGTGTATTCTGCGAAGGGAGAGCTGATAAGTCCTACGGGAGCGAATTTAGAAATCCACGGGGAAAAGGGACTTTACATAAAAGAACTAGTTAGCGGAGACAATGGTAGAACAAAGCCTAACTTGGCGGAGTTAGTAGGAGTAGAAGCCGTGGTAGAAACATTAGATGTGATTTCAGTAGTTGCGGAGGGTGGTAGTTTCCGTGTTCCAGAGTATATGCTTAGGCAAAAAGAAAGTAAGGATATGGAGAAATAATGGCCATAATTGGCGTGGATGAAGCGGGAAAAGGACCAGTGATAGGATCGATGTTTGTTGTGGCAGCTAGGGTACAGTCAGAAGAGGACTTGCCGGATGACGTGGTGGATTCAAAAAAAATCACGGCAAGACGTAGGGAAGAAATTGCAGACAAACTCGTCGAAGTGGAATCTTTCTCGATGAGTGCACAAGAAGTAACCATCGAAGAAATTGATAGACCGGATTCGAATATGAACATATTAACTGCAGAAGCTCATGCGAGGGCGATATCAGAAATAGCTGAAAATGGAGATTACATATATGTGGATGCTGCCGATGTCAATCCGGAGCGTTTTGCTAGGAGGGTTCTAGATGGATTGAATGTGGAAGTTCAGATTATTTCAGAGCACAGAGCGGATCAAAAGTATCCAATTGTTAGTGCAGCGAGCATACTCGCAAAAGTAGCGAGGGATTCGCATGTTTCGGATTTGGCCAGGACATATGAGGATATTGGCAGTGGTTATCCTTCAGATAGTAGAACTATAGATTTTTTGGAGAGATATATTTTAGAGAATGGGACATTGCCCAATTGCGCGCGTAAATCCTGGAAAACAAGTAAAGATATAATGGGAAGAAACGCTCAAAAATCGATTGAAGAGTGGGATTAAAATATAATTTATTTTAATTTAAGTAAGAATTTTAGAATGTCACCATAGGCGGGACGTGTTATGAGTACCCCTATGAGAACGCCTAAAATTGTTACTATCGCAAAACCACGGAGGTCGCCGAGTGAAAGTACAGCTAAGGGGCTCAGTGCAACTATGGTCGTCACTGCTGCTGCTCCAATGATCCAAAATGCTGCCCTGAAGCGATTACGGAATATTCTTGCTGAGGAAACAGAGCCTTCGGCCATGACTTCATCTGCGATGATGATTAAATCATCCACACCTGTTCCAATAACTGCTATAAATCCTGCAATGTGGGAGAGGTCCAACGCTAGGCCAATACCAGAAGAGAAACCCAATAGGATGATAACTTCAGATAATGCAGTGATAACCATGGGGAAGGCTACTTTTATTTCACCATAACGGAAGAACACTACTGCGGCGACTGCCAAGATGGCGATTAGGCCTATAAGAAATGAGTAGATTTTGAAATTCTCTGCCAAACTGGGAGAAACAAAATTGATTGTTCCAGAATCTAAATCGAGTGGTGCAGGTAACGCTCCAGCTCGGAGATTAAGACGAAGAGAATCTGCATTCGTTCTGTTTGTAGAGGTCATAACAAAATTCTTACTGTTGATGAACTCCCCTTTCGCCAATGAAGTAGAAAGACCGGGGGAGATAGATGCGGAGTAAACGATATCCCCATCTAAGACGGTATGAATGCAATATCGCAGTTCTCGGGGGATTGAATTTGTACAAGTATTAGAATTGCTTTGAGAAGAAAATCCGTATTGCTGCATGTACATCTGAAAATTCGAAGCTCCTTCTTCTGTCAAAGTGACAGGTACATGGGGAGACCCAATAGAAATAGTTGGGTCCTGAACGGTTCCAACGGTTGCTATGTCATCTTGTGTAAGTACGACTACAGTTCCCCATTCGTTAGTTTCGGTTGGGAATTGGATCATTACCTCCACTGATCCACGTTTTTCGACTAATTTTCGGACTTCATTGCTATTATAATTGGGAACCTCAATTATGATAAAATATTGACCAGATGGTGTTGTTGATTGTTGTACGGTTGCACCGGTAAGTCCAGATTCATCAAATTTTTTGTTAAGCACTTCAAGAGTAGTTTTTCGAGTTTGTGCAGTGACCCCTGGGCGGATTTCACCATGAGATAGGTTGGCACGAGAAAGGGCCAATCTGAAATCTTCTACCGGGATATCTGCAAATATTTCAAAAGTCCCAATCCCGTCTGGTCCTATTTTGGCATCGACGTCGCTGCGAGATAAAGAGGGAAATTGGCTTAACATGGTTTCTTCTACATTTGATTCCTGATATCCGATGAAAGACACTTCTTCTACAGTCCAACCAACAAGCGGGGCCCGTACACGGGTGCCACCGGAAAGATCTAGTCCATAACTGAGGTTTAGATCCAAGCTATCGGAAGTAGAGGTGGAAGTTGATCCGATAGGAGAGATGACAATCACACTGAGGATTAGAAGAATTGAAAGGGCCAAGATACGCCAATTGGAACGAATATTCATTGCTGACCCTCGATGTACCAACGTAGGAGACTAAAGTTTAAGAGATAGGTGTTGAGCAAATCCACAAGTAAGCCGAAAATAAGTACCACACCAATCGAGGTTAGAAGATCGACACCGAATAAAAATGAGGATATGGTCATAACGGTGATTGCAGAAAGTGATGTGAAAGTCATAGTAAGTCCAGTTCTCATAGCATTGTAAGTAGATTCGTAGAAGTTCCCTTTACGCTTTAATATATGATTTGTAAGTAATATATCAGAATCGACACTATATCCTATTAACATTAATAAGGCTGCCACAGTACCCAAAGATAGTTGAATGCCCAGCAAATTCATAATAGCAAGAGGAATTAGAATGTCTCCTAAAGCAGAGAGGACTACTGCTACTGAAGGAATTAATTTTCTGAATAAAAAGAAAACAACAATAGCCATTCCAATAAACGCCATCATGATGCCAAGTAGTGCTAATGTTTGAGATTCTGCTCCAAAACTCGGGGAAGTACTTTGGACTGCTAAAACCTCGAAGCCAGCATTGTTTGAAGCAAGTTCTAACTGTTCGGGTTGAACGGTGGAGGATTGGAATGTGACTATATATGCATTAGTTTGGGTTGCAATAGGCCGGATAGAATCGATAGGCCAATCAAATGTTGAATAAATGGGATCAGTTCCGCCATCAGAAATTAATGTAATTTCAGTTCCGCCAGTGAATTCTATTCCGGGGTTAACAGGTAATCCTGTAGCGAGATACCACCCGCCCAATACTAGAATTGAGACCAATAAAAGAGTCAGAGGTATAGAAGCGAGTTGTTTATTCGAATATTTCTTAAAAGGAAAAGATTCGACGTTGAACTCAAACATACGAATTAGCGGTGTTAGTTAGAGCGGATAAAGCTTACTACAGCGAATTTGTAAATCGGTAACGAAGAGAAGGTAAGAATTACAGTCGGTCGCTACTAAAGCCTATCATGGAAAAGGTCCCAGAAAGGTCAGAAATTGCTCAAAAATATAAATGGGATTTGGAAAGTATATATTCTGAAAATGGTGAATGGAGAAATTCACTTGAGATTGTCAAGAAAAGATTGGATGGATTTGAACTATATGAAGGAAGGGTTTGTGAAAGTGGAGATACTTTACTAGAGTTATTGGATCTATCGGAGTCAGTGATGCGAGAGATGGGAATGGTGATTTCATATGCAAAATTGCACTCCGATGAAGACAGAAGAAACCAAAAATATCAATCTATGTTGATTGAAGCTAGATCGGTGGCGGCAAAACTAGGGGGAGTGACTAGTTTCATTGAGCCAGAAATTCAAGAACTAGATTACGAAAAATTAGAATTGTTATTGAAATCAAATGCGGGACTTGATATTTATCACCATTATTTAAACGAAATAATCCGGGTGAAAGATCATGTTCGTTCGGCAGAGGTTGAGGGACTATTGGCAGATATGGGAGAAATATTTTCGGCCCCAAGTGAGGTTTATGGATTATTAATGAATGCAGATATATCGTTTCCAAAAGTTAGAGGGGAGGATCAAGAGTTAATTGAGATCACCCACGTAAACTTCACTAAATTTATGAGAGAAGGTGAGAGGGGGCTTAGAAAGAAAGTTTATCAGAAATTTTATGGAGAAATGGGGAGATTCAGAAATACCATAGGGTCCATGTTGAAGAATAATATTATTGTAGATGTCAAAATAGCCCGGGCACATAATTATGAAAATGCAAGGGATGCTGCGATGGACGGGTCGAATATCCCGACAGAGGTGTATGATGGATTGGTGAATACAGTTAAAGAGAATCTCCATGTTTTGCATCGACATGTTGAATTAAAAAAGAAGAGTCAAGAATTGAATCAGATGAAAATGTGGGACCTATATGTTCCAATATCTCATGGAAAAAGTCCAACAGTAGAATACGATCAGGCATTAGAATACGTGGTTGAATCGGTGTCGCCTCTTGGGGAAGAATATGAAAATGGGCTCAAAGATGGTGTTAATTCGGGGTGGATTGACGTGTATGAAAATCGTGGGAAGTACTCTGGAGCATATAGTGGAGGGACTTATGACACAAAACCATTCATACTTATGAATTATCAGAATGATATTCAGTCTATGTTTACTCTGGCTCATGAGCTAGGGCATTCAATGCACTCTAGATTGACCAACGCGTCTCAGCCGTATGTGTATTCAGGTTATGACATATTTGTAGCAGAGGTTGCATCTCTTGTTAATGAGACTCTTCTGACAAATTACCTTTTAGAAACAGTAGAAGATGAATCATTCAAGATTCACGTTCTTGATGAAGCTATAGAGAGATTCAGAAGTACATTGTTTAGGCAAACTATGTTTGCTGATTTTGAACATCAAATTCATAATGTTGTAGAATCAGGAGGGGCATTGATTCCAGATACATTTGATGAGATATATAGAAAAATAAAAAGTGAATTTTACGAGCCAATTGGCATGGATAAATACATACAGAGGGAATGGATGCGAATTCCGCACTTTTATTATAACTATTATGTGTATCAGTATGCTACAGGCATCTCTGCTGCAGTGTCACTGGCGCAGAGTCTGATAAAGGGGGATAGTTGCCAACAGGATAGATATATTTCATTTCTCAAATCGGGGTCAAGTGAGTACCCCTTAGAGTTGCTGAAAGAAACAGGAGTGAACATGATATCAAAAGAACCAATTGAAAAATCTATATCAGTTTACGAAGACTATCTTACAGAAATGGAATTGATTATTGGTGATGGATAGATATGCAAATTGATACGATGGCAATAAGAATCACGTGTGGGTCGGGAGAAGGTCCAACGGAAATAGCATCGTATGATGCCGCCCTTCATGAAGCTGGGATAAGTAATTACAATCTAGTACAGGTTTCATCGATGATTCCGAGAGGAGCAGGAGTAGAAGTTGTCAAGAAAATGCCAGATTTGGGGCCGTTTGGGGATAGGCTCTGGGTAGTTCAAGCGAAAACCACGTTGAAGGGGAGGAATAAAAAAGCGGTCGCAGGTTTGGCGTGGGCCAAGGGGGAGAAAGCAGGGATATTCTATGAATCGTCTGGAGGAGATGATGAAGAGGATGTCAGAAAAGAACTGAATCAGGGGATAGAATATTGCAAAGGCCTCAGAGACTGGGAATTTGGAGATACGAATATGAAAATAAATAGCTCCGATATAAGTAAAAGTGAGTTTGTGACATCGGTGGTTGTGGGTGTGTATGGAAAAAGTGAGAATATGTTTTAGGAACAGGTATTATTTTCCCCAAAAAGGATCTTTAGTTCGTTTTACTTGGGCAAAGCGAGAGAGAGTTTCGCATTCATCATTTCGAAGATCGTCGTAGAAAGTATCTTCCAATGCTTTAACATGTTTCTCATGGACATCTACCCAAAGTTCAGATTTTTCATCTACTTGTCGTCCGATGGTGGGGCCATCAAGAGAGACGCTTACTTGTTCTCCGATTTTTGCTTGAGTGACTGATTCTCCTTGGTGGTGGATATCTTTGACAAATCCTATTCTTTTAAATTCATCTTGAAGAGGGATAGCTACTGGTGCACCTTTTTGAAGGGTCCCAGAAAGTATTTCTACCCCTACAATTGCCGGATTTGATTGTCGAAAAATATGGTTTTCGAGTATCTGGAAATGTGCAGGTCGAGTTAATTTCTCGAAAAGGTTCTTCCGCCTATACGAAGACAGTTCTTCGGTGTAAGATTCGTACTCTTCAAGGAGGTGGTAGATGACATCGTTTGTAAGAATTTTAACATCTTTTTCCCGTGCGTGGCGTGCCGCATCTTCTATTAAATTAACATTGAAACCCAAGATGAGTCGATATTGTTTTTTATCGGTAGTACTAGCTAATGAAATATCCCTGGGTGCTATATCACCAACTGATGCTCGCATTACAGGAATTTCTATGTCAGAGAGTGCCTTGGAAAGTGCCTCAAGACTGCCGAGAGTATCAGCGCGAATTACAACTCCAGAATCTTGTGTATCGATCTTTGCTTTTTCTAACTCGGATTCTATTTCGAGGAGGATGGAATCAATATTTGAATCGCGGACTGATCGGAGGGGAGATCCCACTAAAACGTTGGAAAGGTTTGGTGCTGCAATTCGGATTCCAGATGCTGCAGTGACATAGGAGGTTCGGGTAAAAAGGTTATTAGAATTTGACTCGGAAAGTGGCAAGAGGCTGAAAAGCGCGCGGACATTCGTAGAGATGGGACCGTCGAGCCCTCCAACTACCATTTGATCATCTTCGGAGAGACTACCATCATATAGGATTGCATCGATTACAATTCCGAGTCCTCGCTCTTCTTTAACTTCAAGTACTATGCCTTTCCCAGGACCAGTTATATCGACTGACATAGATTCTCGCATATATTTTTGAGTCAGGCCCATCAATACAGCGAGTAAATCGGGAATTCCTTCGCAGGTTCGGGCACTAGTTGGTATTATGCCTAACGTTTTGCTGAAATCAGATACTTTCCAGTAATAATCAGAAGTGAATCCGAATGTAGAAAGTTCACCGACTAATTCATAGAATTTTTGATCTAGAGCTAATCGGACGCGTTCTGGTTGGGAAGTATAGCTAGTTACAGAAGCAGAGTTTTGATGTGAATTCCAGCCAGGGATGGTATCAATTTTGTTGGCACAAACTATGAACGGTGTTTTGGAATTTCGGAGGATATTTAGGGCTTCTTTTGTCTGGGGTTGAAATCCGTCATTTATATCGACAACTAGGATCGCTATGTCAGCTAGAGATCCACCTCTAGATCGAAGGGTTGTGAATAGTTGATGTCCAGGGGTGTCTATGAAAAGTAATCCAGGTAACTCTAGACTTTCAGAACTGACAAGAGAACCAGCCATATTTGAGACTATGTCAATTGGGACAGTGGTGATTCCTATATGCTGAGTGATTGCTCCTGCTTCAGTGTCTGTTATAGAAGATCCCCGTATGCTATCAAGTAAAGTGGTTTTTCCGTGATCGACGTGTCCGAGTACCGATATGATAGGAGTTCGAAAGAGGTCTTGGTTATTAATGTTCTTTTTTGGCATCTGTATCTCCTCAGGCTATGATCAATGTTATCCATCCATACCGAACATTAAAATCATCTATCTAACTGATATTTCTCCGTGAGTATTATGCTTGTTGAAAAGATATAGGGAGTATGACAGACATATTAGCACAAAACCTAATTGAAAAGGGAGTTATGAGAAATGATGGAAAGGAGATGGGGACTTTGGAGAATATAACTGTAGATCTTCAAACGGGTAAGCTTGAATCGATCGTGGTGAGACCAAAAGAAGATATCGTTCAGAGTGATTTTGAGGGTTATGATAAGAATTCAGAAGGAAATTTTCTTGTTCCAGTGGGCTTGGTTGAATCGGTGACGGATAACATTATGGTTAAAGATATCAAAGAGTTAATGAGTTAAAATTAGCGGGCATGTATATCTTGGATTCCTCTGCGTTTATTAGAGGCCACACGAAAGAGAGGAATATCACAACAGTGGCAGAAGTTTCAGAGGAATTGAAGGGGGAAGCACGTTTGCGTTTTGAAGCTATGAGAGGAGGAGGTATGCAGATACAAGTACCACAGGAAAGGACTATTGAAGAAGTAATTCGGATATCTAAAAAAACAGGAGACCATACTGTTCTTTCTAGAACGGATATTTGTTTAATTGCTGCTGCAATGGAATTAGAAGGAGTATTAGTAACTGATGATTATGCAATTCAAAATACGGCTGCAGAAATTGGATTAATGGTCGAAGGGATCGCGATGGAAACCATCAAAGATAAAAGAAATTGGATATTCAAATGTGGGAGTTGTGGAAAGGAAAGTAGAACTATGCAGAAAGACTGTCCGATATGCGGGGGTCAGTTAAATAGAAAAAATCCCTCAAAATAAGAGAAGAGAGGATATTGTAGCAGTTATATCAGTAGTGATATTGATATAGAAAACGGCGAAAATGATTGAATCATAGATGCCATGCAGCAATGCGGCTGTGACTATATTTTTAGTCTGATAGTATACGATTCCAATGATAACCGATAAAATGAAAATTACAGCGAGTGCATTGAGAGCGGGGAGGGGGTTTTGGAATAATGAATCTCCGGCGTAGGCAGAGATATGAACGGCAGAGAAAATAATACTTGATATGAAAATAGAACCAATTGGGGAAAATGAACTATACAAAGATTTTTGAATAATATTTCGATATAACAATTCTTCAAGTGGGCCAACGAGTAAAAGGGAGATCGGAATGAGCAAGAGTATTAGTTCAGGGGAAGATGAGACTATATTTTCAACAGAATGGGATGTTGTTTCAACACCGAAATATGTGAATAAGATACCGATGATTAAGAGTATTGAAAAAAGTGTGATTAAACCAGATATAATATAGAAGACATCGCGCCAGGTGGGGAAATTAATATCAAGAAAAGTAAAAGGCGTATTTGTACGGCGCATGTAGAACAAAAAAATTGTCAAAATGCCCATACAAAAAGCAAGTGATGTTAGAAGAAGTCCCCAGAGAGGATCTGTAAGAATGTCCACGCCAACAATTAGAACGAATATTACGCTCCAGAATGCGATTGCGATTAAACCAGATATACCAATTAAAGTGGCAAAAAATATCTCTTTTAGTGGTTGTTTTGACTTTTGTTGTGGAGGAGTTAATAAATTAGAGAGAAGAGACATTAGTATTATTTTTTAATCCAATGGGAATTCTTATTTTGAGTAGAACTCGATTCGGAACTAGTTTTCCCAGTTAAAATATCCTTTAATGCTTGTTTTCCCCATTCAACCGCAGGTTGGTCAAAGCCGTTTATACCTTGTAGTTCTGCAAAGAGGATACAAGACGCCATGCAACCATGTAAAAGCTCCCCGATGCTGTAGGGATTTAGTTGATCGAGCTCTATCCGAATAGAAGGACATCCCGCTTCTGCTAGACTTGCTTCTGTTGTTTGAAGTTCAGTTCTTAGTAAAGTTTCCAGTGGTAGGTTTGAGAGATAATCAAAATCTTCGAATTCCGAAGGGGGTATATTTAACTCAGTTTTATGGTCAACGATATCGATGAATGTCACCATGAGATTTCTTTTTCCAGCTCGGTAAAGCTGAAGTTGGGAATGCTGATCGGTGGCGCCCATTGCTCGGAGGGGGATTTGTCCAATTCCGTCTTTTCCGAGGCTTTCAGACCACAACTGGGCAAACCATTCAGTGAAAGTCTCTAGATGTTCTGAATAAGGCATGAGAGAATTGGAAGTGATGCCTAAATTAAATAATTCAGAGGTAATTGCACCATAAGCATAAGGGGGAGAATTGTAGATAGATGTGGAGAGAGAATCAAATCCGTTTTGTGCCCCTTTGAGAATTTCTTCTACAGGCCCACCCAAAATTGAGATGGGTGCGAGACTTACTGAGGATAGGGCTGAGAAACGTCCTGGGATGGATTCGGGAAAGGGGAGGAGGGGGAGGTCGTATTTGTTGGAGAGGTCATAGAGAGTGCCAGTACCAGAGGTGGTCACAAAAGTTTGAGAAGTCCAATCTATGTTCTGTTTGTTCATGTGATCTCGGACTACTAAGAAATTAGAAATGGTTTCAATGGTAGAACCAGAAAGAGAAACGATATTAACAACTGTATCTGTAAAATCGATATTGGTGAGTATATTTAGATTTGCTGAAGGGTCTATATTATCAAGTACATAATGGCCAGAAAGTCCAAGTGATGTTGAGAGTGTTGCAGAGCCCAATGCGCTCCCGCCTATTCCAATTGTGAGCACATTGGAGAAATCAGAGAAATGCTCGGTAAAATCGAGTAATTGTTTTGTTTCTTCGGGAGATAATAGGTTGAGGGCGGCATATCCAAAGCTATTGTCGTGGATCTTAGGTACTATAGTTGTATGGATAGCATCGACTTGGCGATCTAAAGAGTCTAGAGTATCAGAAGACATGCCAGGAGATGCAACTGTATCAAGACTGTTCCCAATGTCTATCCGCATATATTCTTCTGTGACGCTCGTGGACAAATCTGCTTTGGTTCGAGGACTAGCAACTTCAGATGCTATAAGTAGATGGTGAAAGTAGAAATAGATAATATAGTTCGGTGGAGAAGATAGGTAGATAACGGATATGGTAGGGAAGAAATCAGGTTTGATTGGGACATACAAATATGCGGCTAAGAAAAGCCGTTCTTTAGTGTTTAAATCGTATGTTTTTATCAGTTCAGTGGTAGGAATATTTGTTGTTTTTTTGACAACACTTGCAGGGATTACCTGGACTGCAAATCCAGTGGGGACAGGTCCATTTAGAGAGCAAATTCTTCTAGGTGCCATACTGTTAGGGATAGTGATCCCCCTAGTTGCCCCGGTTTTTATTGTTTCAAGGCGCCAGCAAAAGGATAGGAGCACAGTGAGAAATGAGGGTTTCATGGCAGGAGCAGGATATGGATACATAGTTTCACTTTTTATTGGATTGGGCATAATTGACCCAAATGATCATACACTAAATTGGCCACTGGAAAGTGTAGGATGGTGGATTGATTCACTTCCTGAATCGTATGGAGTAGGAGTGATAGTTTTATCAATGGGAATGATAGTGATAATCGAAAGAAAAACTAGAAAATTAAATTAAAAATTGAGGGATGTGTTGGAAGATATGAGAGAGTGTCAAGTGTTTTTTAGATAATGTTTCAAATATGTCGCGAGCACTATCGATAGCTTTTGGATCACATTGGAATTTGAAGGGGTAACCAACGTCATAAAGGATTAGAGGGTACGCAGGTGCGGGTGGGACTCCTTCGGGACCCGTCAGAGGGTGGGGAGAAAAAATACGATCTATTTTTTCTATGGGTGATTTTTTTGAAGAAATTTCCACAATTAAAGAGATTATTCTTCGCACTAATTCGCGGGAGAATCCACTAGATTCTATAGAGATGACAAAATGGTCTTCAAAAGGGGTAGCACTTATCGTTATATTGCGTTTTGTACGTTGTTTATCAGGGGTTAAATTATGAAAATCGTGCAGCCCAGATAGTAGTTGGATGCTAGAGTTCAAAAGTTCATAATCTAAATTGGATGCGTGAAGATAATAGATATATGTACGGTTTAAAGCATCCAAAGTGGCATTAAAATTTTCTGGAACGGTGGTAGAAGCCCATACTCTAATAGAGCTTGGAAGTTTTGAGTTTATAGCGGATGGAGTACACCAAATGGGGGCTTCGAATGAAACCGTTTGTGCAATAGCAGAAACTCCAGAATCGGTCCTCCCCGCGGCTGAATAATCAACGGGCACGTCGCTGCAAAGGCCCAAGTTGATCAAAGATTTAAATAAAGATGATTCAATAGTAGGTAGATGGGATTGCCTCTGGAAACCATGAAAATTTCTCCCATCATAAGCTAACCGAAATGCTTGTTTCATGATGTTAAATGTCTAAGATGTTTTGGGTGCAAAATCGTCATATGTAGGGCTATGGTAATCCCCAGGGAAATCGTCTATAGAAACTTGGAGCTCTTCTCCAGTGGACATTTTTTTGATAGTTATTTTGTTTTCCTTTAAGTCGCGTTCTCCAACAATGATTACAGTCTCTGCGTTGATTGAATTTGAATAATTTAGCTGTGACGTGAATTTCTTCCCAGAAACATCGGTTTCCACTATGTTACCGCGGTCTCGAAGGGCATGGGCTAGTTTGATTGTAGATTCACGTGTGTCACCTACTTGAATTACATAGTAATCTGTTTTGAGTTTTTTATTTGGCCAAGTCCCAGTTCTCATAAGTAATTTTTCTAAAGTGGCATCTCCGAAAGCGAACCCTACAGCAGGGATTGAAGGTCCTCCAAAATCACTAATTAGATTATCATACCGCCCACCACCAAAGATGGATCTGTGGACTTCTCCCGAGGCATCGAAACATTCGAAAATGGATCCCGTATAGTAATCAAGTCCGCGCGCGGTTTTAAGAGAAATAGAACAGTATTTTTCGGCTATTGTTTGAGACACTATATCAAATATTTCCTCTAAGTTTTTAATTGCAGATTGCATAGTTTCGTCGTGTGAAAATTCTGCTATTTCAGATAGATCTGTGAGAGAAAGAATATCAGTTAAATCATCGATGGAATCGGATGGGAAATTGGCTTCGGATAACAATGTTGCATATAGTTGAGAATCAATTTTATCTTTTTTGTCTATTGCCCGTATGGCAGCGGTCAAATCGACATCGGGAGAGAAAGATTCCAGTAGACCAGACAAAAGACTTCGATGAGATACTAGAAAAATAAAGTCATCGTCGCCCAATCCTAGATTTGATAGTATGTGTGCAGCGCAAACGATGATTTCGGCATCAGAACTAGGGGAAGAAGATCCGAAAATATCAACATTTGTTTGGTAAAACTCCCGGAAACGGCCTTGCTGGACTTGTTCATATCGCCAGAAAGGTCTTGTTGAAAACCATTTTATGGGTTTTGGGAGAGATTTGCCACGTAAAGCCACCATCCTAGCAACAGTGGGTGTAAGTTCAGGAGTTAGAGTGATATCTCGGCCCCCTTGGTCTTGGAAAGAATACAAATGATCTACAATTTCGCCGCCGCTTTTATCAATGTATAACTGGGTTCTTTCAAGGGAAGGTGTTCCTATCTCTCGGAACCCGTAGCTAGATATTGTCTTTTCAATTGAAGTGAAGACAGCTTTTCGGTTGACCATCTCTTCGGGATAGAACTCTCGAAAGCCTTTGAGACGGTCGTGCATACACGTAGGTATTTCCTGGATGCGCTTGAATTCTTCCGTTTACAATATGTGAGAATTAGATAGTATCAGCGGCGTTTTATGTCAAAGCTTTTTCTGGAAGAGGGGGAAAGTTTCTGAAGTAAATCCTTCATCTGTGACTCACTTATTTTATCACCGAGTCTCCCACTCTGTGCCAAAGCAATTATTTGTTGTTCGACTTGAGATGCGAATTCGGGTTTGCTCATTCTGACCGAGTTTAATCGTGTTCGGGCACCGTCCGTCAAAAATTGTCGCAAGATGGCCTGTTTTTGCATTTCTGCTTGTTGTAATGCCTGTTCTTGGGCCACGTCTTGTGCTGCTACTTGTTGGCGTGCTTGGATTTCTGCCATGCGTTGTTGACGGATAGCATCGAGATCGCCATCATTTCCGCTCATATAGAGAGAACTTCAGCGCCGTGTAGCAAAACGATTGCGGAGGTGAATTTGACAAAGAAGAATGGAGTGAAGGATAGACTTCAGATATATCGATTTAAGTCGTCCCGTTTGAGTGTTTTAAGCACTTCTCCGGCAGTCTTGTCTAGGAGGCTTTGACCTTGTGGGCTTACAACTCTGCCTATAGAATTGGGAGGCTTTTCGAGTAGACCTGCAGTTTCTAGTTGTTGTAATATTGTTCGAATGATCTTTCCACTCCCACTGACGTGGTGGACGGGGCCTACGCGGTATCGATTCGATCCTGCTTTTCCACCGCCATAAATGCTTGATAGTCTTTCGACACCAATAGGACCTTCAATAGCTACAATTCGGAGGATGCTAGCTGCCCTTACAAACCAGAAATTATCTTGCTCAGGGGGAAGTTCTCTATCGGGTCCAGATTTGGCGAATTCAGACCACTCAGGGGGTTCTATTTGCTTTGAAAGTGTCTCTGCGAGTGTGCTTAGGAATGCATCTACAGGGACATCATAGAGAGTTACCATTGGTGTAGAAGTTTTCTTCCTCGGTTTTTAAGTCCGTCGAAGTACTGCTCACATATTGAGGGAAGGCCAAGGGGTAAGATTTGATGGATGAACAAGACGCTCTTAAATTTATACACGGAAAGGTTCCAAGAAGTGGTGATGATGCCGCGTTTATACAAAATTTATTGATTACTACAGATATGCTACACAAAAAATCGGATTTTCCACAGGGGACAACGCATTATACTGCAGGTTGGAGGTCAGTGGGTGCATCTCTTTCAGATATAGCGGCTATGGGCGGAGATCCAATAGCAGTAGTTGCGGCGTATTCGTCTCCTGAATTTAGAAAGGAAGAGATAGATGAATTCATTCGAGGGGCAAATGAAGTTTGTCAGATAGTTGGTGCAGAGTATGTAGGAGGGGATTTAGATAATTCAAACGAATTCAGCGTGGTTACTACGGCGATTGGGGAGTCAGTGAAGCCAGTATTCAGGAGGGGTGCAGAATTGGGAGATGTAGTTTGTGTTACAGGAGATTTGGGTAGAAGTGCTGCGGCGAAAAGACTGTTCGAAAGAAATGAAAATGAAAAGGCAAACGAGATGTTTAGATTCAAACCTAGAATTGAAGAGGGTTTGATAATAGCCCAATACTCGACGTCTATGATGGATTCAAGTGATGGTCTTGTTCGGTCGTTGTACGAAATTGGGAAAGCGAGTATGTGCGGATTTGAAATCGATTCTAATACGATTCCAATAAATGAAATGCTTAAAGAAATAGTGGAGGATGGCGAGGTTGCACTCAGAGTTGCAATGACTTATGGAGAGGATTTTGAACTTGTATTTACGGCACCACGTGAGAAAATTAAGGAGATTGAAGAGGACATAGAAATTAGTATAACTGTCATAGGAGAGGTGGTTGAAAAGGATATAAAAATGGATGGGGAATTGATCGAAAATCGAGGGTACACCCATGGGTGAGAGTGAAAGAGAAGAATTATCCCAAGATTTGTAAAGGGATTGGGGTGAAACAGAGGAATCCAATTAAGAATATGGAAATCCCCAAAGCCTTTCTTTTCAGATCCAGGGGTTCGTCTTTTATTGGGCGGGCGTACCCAGATTGGGCTAGAAAGAGAGTAAGAATTCCCCAGAATAGCCACATGGAAACCGCACTACTGACATTAGCTGTGAAAAACTTTTCTCCAAAATAATATAGAAATGCAGCTAGCCCGAATAGAAATCCGGGGATAAGAGCAGAAACCGTGGCAGCCCGTTGGCCCAATAATCCACGGAGTATGTGCCCCCCGTCTAGTTGGCCTACAGGGAGTAAATTGAGGAAAGTAACAAACATGCCAACCCAACCTCCAAAAACTACCGGATTGAAAGCCATAGTGGGGTCGGAATAACCGATTTTTGTTGTCCCCATAAGAACCTCAAATATATTTTCAGTTCCGGGAGATCCAACCAGTATGGCAATTAATTTAAACAAGATGGGATATCCAAATTCGACCGTGAATACACCAGGAGTAGAAGAATCCACCCAAGTGGGCACAGAGATTGGATCGAGAGACAATCCTATTGCGGTGATCGCAATGGTTGCCAAAAGACCGGCGATGGGTCCAGCAATTCCTATATCAAAGAGCGCAGTTCGGGTAGGAATGTGACCTCTTATTCGAATGAGTGCGCCTAGCGTTCCAATAAAAGTGGGCATAGGTATGAAATATGGCAAGGTTGCATCTACATGATAGTATTTACTCACGGCGTAATGTCCTAATTCGTGGACCGCCAGGACTCCAATTACAGCTGCAGCAAATGGCCAGGCTTGAAGGAGTGATAGAGGATTAGATAGTGGATCGGGTATGTAGTACCACATGGATCCTGCATAGAGAGTGGAAAGAATGGTTGCTATGAAAAGCAATAATTGTAACCATGGGAATTCGGGGGGGGCATTGTAGATTGGTTTGGCAACCAGGACATATTCGCCTAGTTGTTGAGTTAACTGTGGTTCGTAGCCATGCTCTCTAAAAAGTGGCCAGACAAATTCAATGATAGAATGAGGGTTTGATAGAGGTTCCCCATAATAGATTATAGAATCCCCTTCAAATTTTGTTTCATAGACACGGAAAACGGAAGAAAATAAATCGGATGAGGGCCCAGATGGAGGGGGATTAGGCATCAAATACTGGATTGGGTATAGAGGGAGATAAGGGTTCTAATATAGAAAAATGAGTGGAGAAAAGAAATTAAACTGAAGCAGGTATTACGCGCCAGGTTGTGGCACTGGTATAGGCCCACTTTTCAAGTTGAAAATCGGTGGTAGAATCAATTCGGATTTTGGCCAATATTGCACCGATTTCTTTTGGTGAGAGGCCCACATCGGCAGCGATGAATTTACTCTTAAAGTAGAGGTTTCCACTCTCGGCTCTATCACGGAGATAATCCTTGAGTAGCTCTGTTTTGGCTTCGGTTGATAGGGAGGAATCTCGTTCCATTGGGTAAGGAAAGGAGAGCAGTTCATATATATACTAATGATCTCCCATTCTTTTTTCGGTGGTTTTCAGAAAACACCTACTTTTTTGTTGTTTTCATAAAGACACTATAATTAATTAGACCTTTCATAAAGCTATTAGATAGATTATTTCATATAATTTAATAGCGTTTTAAATGTCTGACAAAGCAAGACATTTGGCGTATAAAAAAGGGATATTTTGGGGGAAAATGGGGTATTATGGGCGATCGTGGACCCAAAATGAGCCATCGATTTTTATTTCTTTTTTGAAAATGGGAACTTCATTTTTTAGACGATTGATGCCATCTTGAACTGTTTTGAAGGCTTCATCTCTATGAGCACCCAGAACAACGACAAAGACCACATTTTCTCCGGATTCGATGTGACCAACTTTATGATGCATAAGAACTTCGAAAATCCCGTCGCGTTGGCAAAGGTCGGAACATATTTGTTGTAGTCTAGATTCAGCTACCCCAGCATATTTTTCAAATTCTAGCCGAGTTGTAGGGGAATCAGAAGGATGATCCAATTCGCGGACTCTTCCGGTGAATGTGGCTATTGCTCCGGCTTGGTTTGCGTTTGGGGATTTAACAACTTTGGCGATGAGAGAATCTAGAGTCTCAAATGGTTCTGTTGTTTGCAAGTTACGAAGGAGTTGATTGGTATCGAGATTTTCAGTAGAGTCTAGTTCCATTAGAGTGGTACCGTTGTGGGAATGCCCGTTCAAAACGATATAGGGGATATTGGCATTTTCGAATCCGCCAACAAGAGCATAATCATGTTCGGTTGCTAGAATATCAAAAAGAGTGGTGAGAGTCATATTAGATCCGAATGCGGACCAGTTTCCTTTCTCGTCTAATTGATACGCGGAGAAATTTTGTTTCGTGACGTCGACAACTGGCAGAGGGGAGATTACTGCTAAAGATCCTTTGGAGGATAGAAAATCAGAAATTTCATCCATTAGGGCACCTGAATCAGGGGGAGATGCAGCGATTCCAAGAAGTCTCATGTATACATAAAGGGAAAGAAAAGGCTTGTATCCATCGACTATGGTATGGATATGATTAGATACTTAGATAAGGGAAAGGATATATCTATTAAAGGCTTTCAAATTTGATAATGAGGATAGTGATTTCGATCGGCGGGAGTGTTCTTGTGCCAGGATTATCTAAAGATAGGATTGAAGAATACGCAGGAGTGGTGGACCAAATCATAGCAGAAGGGAATTCTGTGGGGATAGTTGTAGGGGGTGGAAGAATTGCAAGAGATTATATTGAGATTGCAAGAGAGTTTGGTTCTAACGAGAGTGAATTGGACCAAATGGGCATAGCGATTACAAGAGTTAATGCTCAATTATTAATGTTGGGGATAGATCATAAATTTGGACAGCTTCCTCCTCAAGATTATGAATCTGCTAAACAAATACTCCATCAAGAGGGGGTAGTAGTGATGGGAGGAGTTGCCCCGGGGCAAACTACCGATGCAGTTGGTGCAGCGCTAGCGGAGTATACTGATGCAGATTTGTTAATATATGCGACTAGTGTGGATGGAGTATACGATTCAGATCCAAAATTAAATCCAAAAGCAACTAGATATGATAAATTATCTCCAGGAGAATTGGTGGAAATAATTTCTAGTATGGAAATGATAGCAGGGAATCCAGCTCCGGTTGATTTACTAGCTTCAAAACTGATCGAGCGGTCGGGTATAAAAACAGTTGTAATTGATGGATCAGACCCCAAGAATGTAATAAATGCTGTTCTTCATGGTAAGTATAATGGTACTATTATTAATTCGGATATGAAATGATAGGGATATTCGATGATGGATAAAGAAGCTGATCGAATATTCTGGGCAGAAAAAATTGCAGATGAGATAGAATATAGAGAGCCAACAGAACCTATAGTTATAAAAGGAGCAGTATCGCCTTCTGGGTCTCCTCACTTGGGGCATTTGAATGAGATAATGAGAGGGTACTACGTGGCAGAAATGCTACGAGAAAGGGGTCACAAAGTAAATCAGATATTTACATCGGATGACAAAGATGCCCTGAGAAAACTTCCAAATGTCTTGGCGGATGAAAACTGGAATCTAGTTGGATTGGGAGATATAGATGCAAAATTACTGGGAGAGAATTTGGGTGTCCCATATTCAGAAATTCCGAATCCATTTGATAGTGGATATGAGTCGTATGGAGATCATTTTACAGCATTACTACGAGAAAGTACGGAAATGGCGGGAGTTCCAGTTGAATTTGTTTCAACAACTAAGATGTACAATGAAGGAATATTTGAAGGGGTAATTCGAGAAGCATTGCAGGATTTACCGCTTGTTCGTGAGATCCTTGGCAAATATCAAAAAAACGTTTCGGAAGACTACGTCCCATTCGTTCCTCAATGCGAGAAGTGCCGTAGATTGACAACCGGTGTAAAAAATGTAGATGTAGAGTCACAATTGGTTGAATATGAGTGTGAAGGTTTTGCAGATGCAGACGGGGTTCGAGTAAATGGTTGTGGGCATAGGGGGTTTGCAACATTTAGAGAGGGGAAACTCTCCTGGAGATTTGAATGGCCCGCTGATTGGAAGATATTAAAAATTGATTTTGAACCATTTGGAAAGGATCATGCCGAAGGCTCATGGCCTAGTGGCCAGGAAATTGCTCGGAGAATATTTGGGATAGAACCACCAGTTCCGATGGTATATGAGTGGTTTACACTAGGTGGAAAGGCCCTTTCTTCTTCTAAAGGTAATATCGTCACAGTGAGAGATATGTTTGAGTTAGTTGAACCAGAAATAGTACGTTATTTTTTCGCGAAAAATCCAAATAAACAGAGAGATCTTGATCTTGAGAAAATAGATGTGTTGGTTGATGAATTTGATGGATTTGAGCAAACATACTACAAAGAAAATGTTCAGAAAACTGCTCAAGTTGTTCCTTCAAGTATATATCCCATAATAATCCGGGATACAATGATAGAGCGAGTGGGAAAAGAAGATCTCGGAGAATTTAAATCGCGTCGTAGAATACCGTACAGGTTTGCTGCAGTATTGGGAATGACCAACGATATTGACTTGCAAATTGGTATGGCAACACGTCGAAAATTGATTGAAGTGGAAATGAGTGATTGGGTCACTTCATTGGCAATTGGGCGTGTCCAAAAGGGGAGAAAATGGGCGGAGATTCATCAAAATGAATATAACTATAAAATTCTAGGAGAGGTTCCAGACATAGAGATAGATGGAAACGTGGAGCAGGCTTTAGAAGAATTGGCTTGTTTTGTAGAAGAGGGACATGAGGGCACAGAAATGCAAGAAAAAATTTATGAAATTGCGAAAAGTAACGGAATTGAATTGAGTCAATTTTTCAAAGTCAACTACAAACTATTTTTTTCCCAGGATAGAGGACCAAGATTGGGACCTCTATTAGCATCTCTTGATCAAGAATTTGTAGTGAGACGGTTGCGGAGAGAGGGGTAAACAGTCCTATGGAATATTCCATTTGGACTATTTTATGGGGGATTTTAGTTTATTCTATTGTAATAAGAGGGTTAGAACAGAAAGGTATCATTCCAAAATACATTAGATCTCAAGGGCCGATACACACAATTCATACAGAGAAGGGGAGGAAACTATTAGAAAAATTGGCAGCTCCAACGGGTTTGTGGAGAATGTGGGGAAATATAGGGGTTATTGTTGCCAGTTTGATGATGGTTGCTACATTTGTGTTATTGATATCCTCTGCGTTCATGGTAATACAAAATCCAGCCCCTACTGCGTTGAGCCAGCCTAGGAATGTACTCATAATCCCGGGGGTGAATGAATTTCTTCCGTGGAAAGTTGCTCTAGAAATATTTTTGGGATTAATAATAGGACTGATTGTTCATGAAGGAGGACATGGGATAATGTGCAGGGTAGAAAAAATTAAAGTGAAAACAATGGGTTTGGCCTTATTTACAATTCTTCCTATAGGGGCATTTGTAGAGCCCAATGAAAATAGTCGGAAGAGGGCAAGTCGGACGGGGCAAATAAGAATGTTTTCAGGAGGTGTTGCAAATAATTTTTTAGTTGCGATAGTATGTTTTTTGTTATTATTTGGCCCAGTTTCAGGAGGGATTGTGATGGAAGAAGGGATAGCAGTTGGAGGTATATTGCCAGGATCTCCGGCGGATCAAGCTGGCATTATAGAAGGGGATCGAGTGGTAGGGATGGGGAAAGGAGAAATGGTGGAAGAATGGGAAGTTAAGAGGGGGAATTCGGACGAAGTTTTGAGGACAATCATGGATCGAGAGATTGGCATAATTAGTATGAGCGGGGATGGACCATACAAACATAGAGGGTCGGTGATAGGATATGAGAATAATTTGTTAATTGAGGGAGTAGAGGTGCAAACAATAAGTGAATTAAAAGAGTTAATTGGAACCAAAGATGTTGTGTTAGTTCAAATAGGAGAAGAAGAAGCACAACTCATTCCCATGGGGGCACTGGTGAGCCTTATAGAAGAGGGACCTTGGATGGAGGAGGATGAGACTCAGTGGCCACCTATCGGCCACATAGTGGTCACAGATATTAATGGGGTCCGAGTGATAGATGATGAAGGCCTCACAGATTTTTTAAAAGAGAGCGCACCTGGAATGGTTGTGGAAATAAAATATTATGAGTTTCTAGAAAGTGAAAACAGGTGGGGAAAATCAGAACAGAAAGTTCAATTGGGGAAGCATCCAAATTCGCAAATTGGATCTGGTTTTTTGGGCGTGATTTCATCAGAAGGGATCAGTGGAATTGAATTTGATGATATAGGAATAGTAGAATATCCAGCAGAAACCTACTTACAAATTTTAGGAGGAGGGGACAAGGGGATGGCAAATAATGAACAGGTTTCTTTTGGTTCGAGGATGATGATTGCTTTGCAATTACCGGTACTAAGTGCGACTAGTGCTAATTTTTCGTTTAATTTTGCAGGATTCACGGCAGATAATACTAATTTTTATTCAGTGGGGAGTTCACTAGAAAAGATGGATTGGGTTGTGTTTAAATTGGCAAATGTTCTTTTTTGGACGGGGTGGATAAATTTTAATTTGGGCCTGTTTAATTGCATACCAACGGCTCCATTGGATGGGGGACATATTCTGCGAAAATATGTAGAAATAGTGATCCAGAAAATTTCAAAAAAAGAACTACCGCAGATAGCTAATTTTGTGTGCAGGGGTGTTAGTGTTATAATGGTCATGTGCCTTGTAGTTGCTATTTTTGGACCATCTATATTTTCGGGGTGAAATTTAAAAGATCAATTTTGGTGGAAGAATGGTTTTTGGCTGTTGCCGAGAGATAAGTAAGCAGAATAATGAGATTTAGTGTCGGGTTATTAAATGAATATGATCCAAACGAATTGGTAAGGGTAGCAAAGATAGTGGATGGGGATAAAAAATATAAAAATCTCTTTATTGCGGATGAACGATTATACAAAAACACATATGCGCAAATGGCTATTGTGGCCGATGCCACTAGGAGAGTTGGGATTGGGACGGGAGTGACAAATCCGTATACACGACACCCCACATTAACGGCTGCTGCTATCTCTACCATATCAGAAATATCAGGGGGAAGGGCCATATTAGGATTGGGTGCTGGATCCCCCATGGTGCTTAATCCACTTGGGATTTCACAAACTCAACCCATTGAAACTGTGTGTGCTGCGACTGATGCCATTAAGGAGTTAATAGAAGGGAAAGATGTTACAATGAAATCGGATGTGTTTTCAATGGAAAATGCCAGACTAAATTTTGTTTCGGGAGATAGAATTCCAATTTACATTGCAGGAAGGGGTCCAAGAATTTTATCGCTAGCTGGGAAAATGGGAGATGGTGTGATTGCTGGTGCGGGTTTGGCTTCGGTTGCGGGAATGGAATATGCGAGAGAGCATATTCAAAAAGGAGCGGAGGATTCGAACAGGGATTTCGATGATTTGGACATTATATGTTGGGCGTTTTTATCAATTGCTGATGAAAGGGATACGGCTTTAGATTCTGTTGCGGAAATAATCGCCAGGATAGTGAAGGCAGTTCCATTGAAAACGTTAGAATCGATTGGGATTCCGAAAAAAGATGCAGAAAAGGTGAAACGAATGAATGATATTGATTTGTTGAAATTAAAAGAAATTAGAAAAATTTTAACTGATGGAATAGTTGAACAATTTGCAATTGTGGGGACTTCCGAAGAATGCCAGTCCCACATAGAGCAATTGATTGAATCGGGGGTGAAGCACATTGCAGGACTTCCTTTTGAGAATCGATCGTATAGAACGGAGGAGATGATAGAAAAATTTTCGGAAGAGGTCATACAGAATTTCTAATGACAACATATATTATCGGATTGAAATGTGTATTCTGCGGCGAGGAATATGCAGATCAACCTATGTTCGAAGGTTGCCCTAGTTGTAAAACTAAAGAATTTGTATCAAATGTGGTTCCAATATACGATTACGATAAGATTGCAAAAATAATTTCTCGAAAGTCATTTGAGAATTATAAGGATATGTGGTCATATGCGGAGTTTCTTCCGGTTGATATCAAATATGCAGTCACACTAGGAGAAGGGGGAACTCCATTGGTAGAGTGCCCTACTTTGGGGGATGGGGATGGTATAAAATTATATATTAAAGACGAAAGTCAAAATCCAACGTGGTCGTTTAAGGATCGTCTTTGTTCTGTTGCGGTATCTAAAGCTGTTGAGATTGGTGCAAAAAAGATAACAATTGCATCTACAGGAAATCATGGTGCATCTACCGCGGCTTATGCGGGTAGAGCAAGTTTGGATAGTGTAGTATTTACGTTGGAATCAGTTCCTGAGACGATGAAAATTCAAATAGGAGCATATGGGGCAAAAATTTTGGCTACGAAAGAGCCAAAAGATCGTTGGGTATTGATGAAAGAATGCATTGATAAATTTCAATGGTATCCAACTGGGAATTATATGGACCCTCCCGTTGGAAGTAATTTTTATGGGATTGAAGGATACAAAACAATTGCATATGAAATTTGTGCCCAATTGGGATGGAATGTTCCAGAATGGGTGGTCCAACCCACAGCCTATGGAGATGGATTAAGTGGAATTTGGAGAGGATTCAAAGACTTGTATGAATTGGAATTAATAGACAAACTCCCGAGGATGGTTGCAGTAGAACCGTTTGGTTCTTTGAAGAAAACACTAGATACAGAAGATCATATAATTAAATCTGTGGAGATGGAACCTACGATAGCATTTTCTATTGGGACTAGTATTAGCACATACCAAGGTCTAGCTACTTTAAGAGAATCGAATGGTTTGGCCGTTTTATCAGAGGATGAAGAGATTAAAAGATTGCAACAAACAGTGGGGGAAAAAGTTGGAATTTATGCGGAAGCTGCTGCAATTGCTTCGATCTTGGGAGTTGAACGTCTGAAAGAAGAAGGAGAAATTAAAGAGGGGGAAACGGTTGTTTCTATATCAACTTCGAGTGGATTAAAAGATGCCAAGATGACAGGGGAAAGAATGGGAGATGTCCCGGTAGTAAATGCAAAAATAGAATCTATTTTAAAGTATATATAAAATGAACATATGATATAAGAATTAGATTATTAAAAGATCGGGGTGGCAATGGGAGAATCGTTTGGCCCCGTTCGAGGTTATGTGGACTTCGTCTTCGACTTGTATTCCGGCCGTGCCTAACTCATAATAAGGAGGTTCTATGCACAAAACCATTCCAGACTTCAAAGTTCCCATGCCAGGTGAAATTGTTGGGTGATCATATACATCGATCCCAATCCCGTGGCCAACATGGTTACGGTCGAATGTTGGAAACAGGTCAGGCCCATGTTCATTGACGTAGTCGATCACGCCATTGAAAATTATATCAGTTGAAACTCCATCACAGAGTAGATCGATTCCATGGTCCATTGATCCATTAAGAACTTCATATTTTCTCTGGAGAATGGGATCGGGTTCTCCGAATGAAAAGGTTCTCGCTATGTCAGAAGAATAGTTGGAGTACGTGCACCCTACATCGAATCGGATTAAGTCCCCATATTGGAGTGTACGGGTCCCAGGAACAGCGTGTGGATATGCCCCATGAGAACCAAACCCAATAGCAGTGAAAAGAGGATATGCCCCTTGAGAAATGAGTTCGGACTCATAACTTCTTGCTAGATCGTGTTCAGCCATGCCGAATTCAACTGTTTTAATTGCGTTTTCAATAGCATTTTGGTTTATTTCTACTGCTTGTTTTAAACATTTGACCTCACCTTTATTTTTTATTTGTCGTAGATCAGAGAGTAGATCATCTGCAGCTTCGATTTTGGGGGCTATTCTTTTTCGAATCTCATCGAACTCGGTGAATGAAAATCCACTTGTTTCTATGGCGATTTTACTAGAAGTGAGTGGAAGAGAATTAATTGCAGAGAGGAGAGCAGAGATTGGACTTTCAAAGTTATTTTCATTTTTAATAGTTTGTACGGTGCGGTCAGAGGGAGAAATATCAGTTCCTTCGTAGAGGAAAAAATTGCCATAAGTGTATATGGAATTATAAGGTATGTTGGCATCAACAATTATGCTAGCATCAACGGCAGGTAAAACTATAATGGGATTAGATAGATCGGTTTGCCAAATTGCAAATGCTTTCTGTCCGAGTAAACGTTGGGTGAGACTTTCTAGGCCTGAAAGGTAGAAAACATTTTGAGGAGAAGAGGCGACGAGTATATCCAGGCCGTTTTCTAGTAGAGCTTCTCGTATTCGGGTACTAGAGATCATAAGGGCAACTTAGTCATTGAAGCACATGAAATGTGTAGTTGGAAGAAATAAATCATGATAAATACAGATCAAAAGATATTTTAGTAGTTGCAGTGCCTCGTATGATAATGGACTGGGATGATAGAGGAGGGTTGGTAATAATAGCAGGCGTTGTCTTGTTTATTTTAGTCATAGCGACAAGTTTTGCATTTGCTCCAGTAATGGGGATAGATTCGGAGCAGGAAAAGATGACCTTAGTGGGGTCCCAGGGGGGAGGACCGGGGTGGCATGAATATGGTAGTATATATCTATTGGAAGGCGGGGAACAAATATGGCGTGAGGCAAGTGCTAGTAGCTATTTTGATGTAACAGTATTAGAAAATGGAGATGTGTTAGTAGGATTTATGAATAGTGGGTATTCTAATTGTGAATTGAGTTCGGGGGAGTGCGTTCGGACTGGGTTTAGAATCATAGCGGGGGGAGAAGATCCCAAAGTAGTTGAAGAGTATAGCTTTGAAGTGAGAACTGGAAAGGATAGTGAAGTTCACGCAGTCAGCATGCTTCCTTCGGGAGAATTTTTGATATCGGATATGGATCGGGAGCGCATATTTACAGTGAAAGGGGGAGAAGTTATCTGGAGTTGGGAAGCCAGAGAATTGTACGATGAGCCAAAAGATCCTACAAAACGTGATTGGCTCCACATAAATGATGTGGATGTAATAGGAGAGGACAGATATCTAGTTTCAGTGCGAAATGCTAATCAAATTTTGATAATTGATAGAAATGAAGGAGTGGTTGAAATTATAAATAAGGATTATGATGATAGTGATGATGTTAGTTGCAAGAGGATGGGTGCACTAGAAGATACAGATGGAGATGGGAACATACGATGTGGAGATCCAAGTATACTTAATCACCAGCATAATCCCCAGTGGTTAGGTGAAGGAAAAATATTGGTTGCAGATAGTGACAATGATAGGATTGTGGAGTTGCACAGGGGTGTGAGTGGGAAGTGGGAACCAGTGTGGGCACTTTATGAAGCAGGAGGAATTGATCTAAATTGGCCTAGAGATGCGGACAAACTACCTAGTGGGAATATATTGATTACAGATACATTGAACAAGCGGATCATAGAAGTAGATCCGCAGGGAAAAATTGTGTGGGGAGTTTGGACCCAATTCATACCATATGAAGCGGATCGTTTGCCATATGGAGAGATAAATGGAATAGATGATATGAGAGAATCTAATCAGATTGAATGGGGTGGAGTTGGGTTGGAAAATAATGTAAAAAATTCGAAGGAAATTGGAGAGATAGGATCAAGAGATTCGGGAGTTCCTATAATTTCAGATTTATTGTTTATAACGAGAGTTTTGTTACCTGAAATTCCATATTGGTTTAAAGAGTTACAATTAATTGCTACAATCATATCAGTAACCATGGTGAGTATCGGGTGGAAAATGTGGAGACGGTCGGGATGAGAAAAGATATTTTTAGTTTTGATTACGTGCAGAAGAAATAGATTTTGCGATCATTCCCGCTTGGGCACCTGCAACAAAGCCAGCGTCGATATTTACAGTAGAGAGTACTGCGCATGATTGGAGCATACTAGTTAAAGCTGCCTCCCCCGACCCACCAAGGCCATAACCTGTTGAAACGGGTAATCCGATAACAGGGGTATCCACAAGTCCAGCAACTAGAGAGGGTAAGGTTCCTTCTCGCCCTGCTGCAACGATTGCCACATCTGCTGATCTGATGAGTTCGAGTTGGTCGAGTAATCTATGGAGACCTGCAACTCCGACATCTCTTATTTGAACTATGTTTGCACCCATTTCAGAAGCAATAATAGCAGCTTCATCGGCAATGGGACGGTCGCTAGTTCCTGCAGTGACTATTGCAATAGTCGCGTCCAGAACTGGTGGTTCAAAATCAGGGGTCTTCGCCACAGTTATTCGGGGGTGGGAATGGGATTTTATTTCTACAGATTTTGGGAGATTTTTTTGAATAGCTTCTTGAATTTGAGGAGTGGTTCTAGTGATGATGGCCCGTCCTGTAGTTTCGACTGCTATGGAAGCCAAAGTTACTATTTCGTCTATGGTTTTTCCATCGCAAAGTATACCTTCAGGTATACCGTGTCTGTGTTCTCTGGCTGCGTCAAATCTACCAGCTTCACTGGTGACATAACCTAAGAGTTTTGCTTCTGCTTCTGTGATGCTTATTTTCCCATCTGAAAGCTCTTGAAGCACGTCGCGCATGAATGAATAAAAGAGTGCGTGATACTCGTAATTACCGTTTTGTATTTTGTGTTAAAATGGTTAGTTTTCCACCCTCATAAGTTCGATCATGGCGACTATATCAGAAGGCGATTTATGTTTGTTGAGGGCGTCCATGATTGCAGTTGCCTCTTTTGTTGTAAAGAAATTTTGGCATATGATTTTTCCGATGGGAGTTGCTCGGTTATTAGACACGAGGCCCAATTTGACGAGATTTTGTATAGCCATTTTTGTTTGAATCTCCCCAATCATGGAAGAGTTGAGTTGAGAAGTGTGTTGAGGTGCGACGACTACATTTGCGAGGGTTTCGCTCAGAGCAGCTTGTTCATCGTAAGATAGGTGTACGTTTTCTACATCACTTGTGAGTAATTCGAATGCCACTTGATCTTCGGTGCGACGCATGGTTCTTGAATATACTTTTCCAGGTTCTACTAGCAAATAGATTAAACCAGTATCATGATAACTTGGGCGACCTGCTCTCCCCTGCATTTGTTGAAATTCCTGAGTATTTAGCCAATTAGTTCCCATTGCGAGGGAATCGAAAACGACTTGCGATGCTGGAAAATCGACACCCGCAGATAGAGCTGCAGTAGTTACGACTGAGGCTATTTTTCCTTCAGAGAATCTCTGTTCAACTTTTTTTCTTTGATGGTGGTCTAGACCTGCATGATAAGGTGCAGAAGAAGATGTTAATTTGTTAGAGATATCGTGGCATCTCTGCCGAGAATTCGTGAATATTATTGTCTGGCCTCGATACCCTTTTGAAGATTTATTCATGAATTCTCGTTGGACAAGTTCATTTATCATTTGATATTTTTGACCAGGAAGTGAAAATGCTATGTGGCGGTGGAGGGGAATGGTCCGATTGTTGAATTCAAGAGGGATTGCGTTGAGGTCAGAAGCGAGGTGATTTGGATTTCCCACAGTTGCGGAGAGGTATATCCACTGGGTTTTGGTGGAAAAATGTTTACAATGGTGCTTCAAACGTGCGATAAGTCCATCTATGCAATGTCCCCTTGAGTGGTCTGCAACCATGTGGATTTCATCAATTACAACGGTACCAACATTGGAGATATTTTTATGCGTTCTCAATGCATGGTCCATCCCTTCGTAAGTTCCTATGATGACGTCGGAATTGGGATTAAAAGGGTAGGAATCACCACGGACTCTGCTTGATCCCACCCTGAGAGAGATATCAAGTAGATCTCCATAATGCTCCTTGAAATTGGCATATTTTTGATTTGCAAGGGCGACTAGAGGAACTAAAAATAGGAATTTTCCATTGCCATTGAGGGCTCGGTTGATGCCTGCGATCTCCCCGATTAAAGTTTTTCCAGTCCCGGTAGAACTAACTATTAATTGATCGGTTTCAGTTAACAATCCATTTTGAAGTGAAAGGTTTTGAATCGGTTGTAATGTTTCAAAGCGATTGAGCAGGGATTTTCGGAGATCTTCGTGAATATCTATCTCTTTAATATCGATGGGGGAGATGGATGGTTGTTCAGAGGTTACTTGGTCAAATGTGGTTAGATGAGGATCTAGTTCTCCAGAAAATGCTTTTTTTACGTGCCCAATGTCCTGGAAATCCAAGAGGATTTTTTGGATGTGATTTTTGGTCGCCTTAGTCCAAATACCAGTTGGTGAATACTCAGTTTCTAGCTCGGAAAGGGCACAAGGTAAACATATTTCATGGGGATATGAAACAATGACATTAGAATCAACAAGAGGGGAGAAATCACCTGAAGAAGAACAATAATGGCAAGTTCGCACGACTTCTGCTTGAAGTCCATAACTAGACAAAAGGGACTTAATTTCATCGCGTTTTTCTTTTTTTGTTTGACTAGAAATTCTTATTTTTTTTGCCTTCCGTCCTATATCAATAAAATCTTCGGGGCGGCGTAGTTGTTCTTTTGTTCGTCCCTGTACCCTAAATCTTAAAGGCCTCGGTCCTGCTTTTGTTGATTTTATTTCAAGAATGGATTGAAATAATTTTTCATCGTTGTGAATTCCAGATACGAAAAAATCAGAATTTTTTGAATGCAAAAACAGTGTGAAGTCTTGGCGGCTAGGGGCCACAAGGTTGGGTAAGATTTCAATTGATATGAGAGTTTTCTATTTTCAAGTATAAAGTTGATCTAACCGAATGATAGCGCAGAGGTTCCAGTCTAAAGACATTCATATGAGTAATATTTTACGAGATTGATATGGGAGCAAGCTTTATATTTTTTAGATGCGTTACTTGAATCTATGCCCCCACTAGGTGGGTAGTGCCCACCATAATCTGGATATGGTCAATCGGGGAGCAAGCTTTATATTTTTTAGATGCGTTACTTGAATCTATGCCCAA
>CETH01177110.1_pt1 | contig 46002 bp, 45 predicted proteins | sample 361461 | NCBI WGS metagenome assembly CETH01 (sample SAMEA2622695, study PRJEB7988) | marine metagenome | isolation source: saline water (ENVO:00002010), including | reverse complement strand
TTTCAAGATATATATTTTTCTTTGCTTAAAGAAAATAACTCGCCGTTAGACTCAGGCAATTTAGCCGAGAGTGACAGCAGCAGCTTTTCGAAAAACAAAGAAAAAAATTGACGTAACATATAGTTCAATTTGATTTCCTTTTTATCATCGGAAAAGTAGCATACTGCTTACTTCCGGCAACCTAGAACAGGTTAATCGAGAGTGACAGCAGCAGCTTATGATCCGAAGCTCGCTGATTCATCGACATTCAATAAGTTCATACTTTAGGATCTGAACAATATTGAAGTTAGAATATATTAAGATTACATTTTATGAATTGTTTTGTCAAATAAATTAACAAAATATAATAAAAATTATATTATTAAGCCAATAAATAGTTTAGTATTAGATGATAAAAATCATAAATATTATGTCACGTTTTTCAAGAGCTAAAAAAATACATTTTCAAACCGTCGAAGGTCGTAGGTCTGTGTTAGAAAGTATGCGATCAGACCGTAAAATTGAAAAACTATTAATATTTAAAAATATTGAAAAAGGCAAACAGATAGACGAGATTATTAAAACTGCTACAAATAAACAGATAGAAATAATTTATTGTGATTTGGATCAATTAGATAGGCAAAGTCACACCAAAAAGCATCAAGGAATAATTGCTGTAGTACCAGACCCAAAATATTATAATTTAGATGAAATTTTGGAAACTTTAGAAGATTCAAAAAATACTTTATTCATTATTCTAGACGGCCTAGAAGACCCGCAAAATTTTGGTGCCATATCAAGAACTGCAGAAGCAATTGGAGTTGAATCAATAATAATTCCACAAAGAAGATCCGTCTCAATTTCGCCCGGTTCTATGAGAGCATCAGCTGGAGCTTTAGAGCATATTAAGGTTTGTAAAGTTACTAACTTGAACAACACAATTAATCATCTTAAATCTAAAGGTTTTACCGTTTATGGTCTTGATGGTAATTCTAATAATGTATTTACAAAAATAGAATTTACATGCAAATCTGTAATTGTAATAGGTTCAGAAGGTAAAGGTATTTCTAGCCTGGTTAAGAAAAATTGTGACCAACTCATTTCTATCCCAATGTCGGGTAAAATTGAATCCCTAAATGCATCAGTAAGCGCTAGTATTGTAATGTATGAATATTTTATGAATTATGCTGAGAAAAAATAAAAAAAATATCTCAATTGATAATTACCATTGGGTAGTTTTTTATACAGTTGCCATTGCCTTGTTTGCAATGGTATTAGATTTTTCAATTGTTATATTAGCTTTGCCTACTATTGCTGATCAATTTGAAGTAAGCCTAAAAGCAGTTAGTTGGGTAATTATTTCTAGTTCATTGATTACTAGTGCTTTTATGCTACCATTAGGGGCTGTATCAGATATTATAGGCAGGAAAAAATTTCATATTGCGGGCATGATTTTTTTTGTTTTAGGCGCCATAATATGCTATACATCAACATCTTTGGAACACTTAATTTTTGGAAGGATAATTATGGCTATTGGCAGTACGATGGGGCAGTCAGTGGTTTTTGCCATAATCGTCGGAGTTTTTCCTAAAGACCAGAAAGGAAAAGGATTAGGAATGATAACCACAGCTGTATCAATTGGAGCTGCATCAGGTCCCTTGTTTGCTGGACCAATAATAAGTATTTTTGGATGGAGAGAAATATTTCTTGTTACGGCAATCCCAACTTTCATAGGTATAATTTTTGCTGCTAAAATTTTAGATGAAAAAAAATTAGGTTCAAATGTAAGAGAAAATAAAAGTTATGATTTTATAGGGTCTTTTGTATCAATAATTTTTCTTTCATTGCTAATTATTGTTATATCTAATCCATTTTCATATTCAATTACTAATATAGAATTCTTAACAATGATATTTTTCACGTTAGTATTTTTTGGATTTTATATTTTTTGGGAATTAAGAATTGATAATCCAATGATAGATTTAGGCTTATTTAAGTTTACAACTTTTCGATGGTCTAGCTTAACAAGATTTTTAGGTTTTATTGCATCTGCTCCAGCATTTTTACTAGTTCCAATTTTTGTACAAAGTTTTATGGGTTATGATGAAACTGCAACAGGCTTATTAGTGTTTTTTGGAGCCTTTTTCATGGGTTTTTCTTCTCAGTTTTCAGGCAGGCTTTCTGACAAATATGGGTTTAGAAAATTTACATCATTAGGTATGATTTTTATAATAATTAGTAACCTCTCATTTTCTTTTTTTACTCAAGATACCAGTATATTCATTGTATTACTTGTACTTATAATAAATGGATTTGGAATGGGACTTTGGATGGCTCCAAATATGAGTGCAACATTAGCATCAGTTCTTCCTAGTCAATATGGCTCGACATCTGCTTTTCTAAATTTAGTAAGAAATACAGCTACTGTGATTGGTCAAGCTATATCTACAGCAATAATTACTGGCATAATGTTAAGTAATAATATAAATGTTCAATTAAGTGAAATTTCTGATTCTATTAATCCTAATATTTCCTCAACTTTTAATCAGGGATGGGATCTGTCATTCAAGTTTTCAGCATGTGTAGCTTTTTTAGCTTTATTTGCATCTTATAAAACTAGAAAAATAAAAATTGATTAAGATAGGATAAAAAATGAGAAAAATATTTTTAATATTTATAGGAATAATTTTATTTTTAGCAATGTCTGTATCTGTTTTACTTAGTCATATTTCAAGCACTGTAAGTGATAAAAATTTATTTAGTAATACCTTAGAAAAAGCAAATTTTTATGATTATTTCTATGATTCATTAATTACTTTATTAGTGGAAGATATCGTTGAAAACGGTTATGAAATTAATGGAACTAACCAGAATTCTAAGTTAGTAAAGTTCTATGATAATGAATCTGCCAAAAAATCAATTAATTTATATATAAAGACATTGATTAGTAAAGAGTATTTTAAGGAAAAAACTAAACTTACTATAAATCAAATACTAATGCTAGTTAATAATGAAAATCATGATTTATCTATAGATTATGATTTTGATATCGTTATGAAAGATTCAATTACAGACTTTAGAACTCTTTCTAAAGACTTAAAATTTGCTCAATTAATCAAAGATATATTGTCCGTAGAATCTGTAGAAATTTTACAACCTTTGACCGAAGATCTAGGTTTTGAGTATACCGAAATAGAAATTAAGACTGCGTTAGATGATATATTTCCTGATGAATGGATTGAAAATAATTTATTTATAATACATGATTCTGTTATTTATTTTATAGCTAAAGATACAGACAGTTTTCTTGTTACAATTCCTATTGATGACAGATTAGAATTAGCTGCTGATGTAATTAAGAATAAACTGAATGAAGATGATATTTTATATGACCTAGTACTTAAGAAATTATTAAATCCATTATTGGAAAATAATTTAAGTAACATAACAAACTTTGGATACGGTATTACTGTTACTCAAGAAGAAGTTTTATCTATATTTAAGACTCTAGCCCCCAAAGACTGGGTAGGTATGCATGGTAATAATATTATAGATTCTTCGGTAAGTTACTTGATCTCTGAAAAAGATGATTTGTCTTATAGTATAGATTTATCTGATAGAAAGATAGCAGCTGCAATTGAGTTAAGGAAATTTGGGAAAAATAAATTGGATACCTTATTATCAGAATTGCCTGCATGTCAAAATTTCATACAATCATCTCTTGCTACCTCATCAATCGCTAAAAAAAATAAGCCAAGTTGTATACCTGGAGGTCAACTTGCAATTAATATTTTTTATGATGACATGATCAAAATAATTAATGATGAAATAGACAAATTTATAAGTGACCAATTTCCATCGAAACTAGATCTTACCTCTCAAGATGTAGAAGGGCTCATTGGTGATAATTCAGAATTTATTAAACTTAGAAAAAATATTTCTGATGGATATAGTCTAACTAATGATGATTTAATTAGTCTTATTTCATCGGAAGAAAGAAGTGTGGATATTGAAGATATTAGAAGTTTACTTTCTGGTAATATAAATAATAAAAACTTAGAAACAATTATTGGTTTAGAAATTAGAGAAATAGATGAAATAAGGAGTTATATTAATCAAATTAAATTAATGAAAACAGTGATGTTTGCTATTATATTTATGCTTGTTATGCTTTTCGCTTTTGTTTCTATAAAAAGTGCTAATAAGAGTTTACGTTTTCTTGTATCTATTAGAAATACAAGTTTTATATTCCTAATTTCAAGCCTATCAATCGGTCTCATAATACAATCTGTAAAATTAATTGATATAACTCCTTACTTAGAAAATATATCTTTGCCAGACATTGAAAATACTTTTCCAAATTTAAGTAAGGAATTGAATAGTAATAATTTTATTTTACAAATTGTAGATATAAAGGATGCTTGGATTAATGAAATGTTTATTAGTACTTTAATTTATATTTTACCTAGTATGATATTTTTCATACTCTCATTCGTTTATATAAAGAATAAAGAAAAAAATAAAAAAGGAGAAAGCTAATTATGTATATTGTAATGGTTAGGTTGCAAGTAAAAAAAGATAAAATAATAGAATTTATAAATGAATCAATTAGTGATGCTAAAGGTTCAGTAGAGTTTGAACCTGGATGCAGAAGATTTGATATTGTTCAAGATAGTGAAAGACCCAACATGTTTGGTTTTTGCGAGATTTATAATGATAAAGAAGCTTTTGAAGACCACTTAACATATCCTCATTTTAAACAGTGGGATAGAGCAGTTAAAAACTTATTGGAATCCGAGCCTGAGGTTTCTTTTTGTAAACCAGTTTTTCCTTTGATGGATGCATTATGGGATTCAAAGAGAAATGGAGTTATAGAAAATGATTATTTTGAATCCGGTTTGCATATCATACATGCACCTAAATACGTAAAAATTGATAAAGTCGATGACTTTATTGCTGCTGTAAAATTAGATGGTTTGGGGTCAACTCATGAAGAGCAAGGTTGCTTGCGTTTTGATGTTTACCAAAATATTAATGATAAATCAGAAATTTATCTATACGAAGTATATGCTAACGATAAATCCTTTGATTATCATAAGGGTACTCCTCACATAAATTTATGGATTCAAACTGTCAAAGATTGGTACGATGAATCTAGAAATGCAGACTCAGCAAGAAGAGTTGGAAAAAATATTTGGCCTCCTGATAACTGGAACTGGTCATCTGGAAAACCCTTAGGGTAAATTTTATATTTTATAAAATTTGGATGCGTTTTCACCAAATATTTTATTTTGTGATGCATGATCTATGTCTTTTAGTATCTCATCAAAAGAATTTTTCACATCTTTATATTGTCCAGCTAAAGTACAAACAGGCCAGTCACTACCAAACATTATTCTATCGACACCGAATAATGATAATGCATGATGAACGTATGGTCTTAAGTCATCAATATTCCAATTTTCATGATTTGCTTCGGTAATCATTCCTGAAAGTTTACAAAAAACATTATCAATACTAGCAATTTTTCTTAAGTCACTAAGCCAAGGTTGTATTTTTTTTTCTGCTATTTCAGGTTTTCCAACGTGATCTAAAACAGCTCTAAGATTAGGTACTAAACTCATGATTTTTGGTATGTATATTAAATTTTTTGGTCTAGCTAAGAAGTCGAAAGTCAAATTTCTTTCAGCGATAATTTTGAGCCCTCTAATAGCTCCAGAATTAATAATCCATTGGGGATCTTCATCAGTTTCCCATAGATGTCTAACCCCTTTGAAGTATTTATTCTCTTGTAATTTATTTAGAGTTTTTTCAATTTTTTGGTCTGTTAAATCTACCCAGCCTACAACTCCAGCAATAAAATCATATTTTTCTGCTATTTCTAAAAGCCAATATGTTTCTTCGGTCGATGGTACTGCTTGAACAATAATTGTTTTATTAACTTGATTTTTATTTATAAGTTTTGCAAGATCCTTGGGTCCATAATCTTTTCTCAAAGGACTTTTTTGATCCATCCATGAGTAATCAAATTTATCTATTTCCCAGAAATGTTGATGGCTATCAATAGTTATCACTTTTCCCATAGTTTATATCTTTATTTTACCTATCTCAGGTTTCCCTAAAATAGCTGTTCCATGTTTTCCTGCAAAGTTTGAGTCTGAGTACCATAACTCTCCATCCTTAATACTTAATCCATGAATATAAGCATCTCCTTCATCTAATCTAATAGTCTCTTTTTCTTCACCAGAATCTGTGCAATATTTTATTATTACGTTATCTGTTGTATGTGCACACCAAATTCCATCATCTACTTTTGCTAATCCATGCAGTCTTGGCAAAGTAACTGGAATTTTTTTGATGATACTAAAATCGTTACTATCGAGTAGGTATAATGCAGATGGATTAAATGCTGTAACCCATATTTTCCCATTATCCCATTCTATTCCATGTATACCTCCACCATCGGGAGTTCTAAATCTATCTACTGGTTCTCCAGTCATTAAATCAAGCTTATATATGAATCCTAATCCTGTATCAGTAGATCTTTTTGGTCTAGATGCAGAATGCCCATTTGAGGCTGTCCAAAGATATCCATCTCCTACGGTTATTCCTGAACCATTTGCCGTTGGGGTATATATTTTTCTTATTATGTCTCCAGTTTCGCTAACAACATAAACGTTGTCAGTTTTTTGATCCATTATGAATAGACCTTCATCTGTCCATTGAAGCCCATTTGGCATTTCACACGGAGTAGAAAATTGTTCTATGGTTTTCATGTTTCCCAACCTTTATTTCTGAATAATAGTGATTATTTATACTAATTTTTTTTTTTAAAATAAGTTAATCAAATTCTGTTATACAATGTTATTATATATATTTTTATTTTATTTACTAAAGATGGTTTTTACAAATTAAAAACTTCTTATTTACTAGATTGGAAAACTTATGCCTCCGAAAACCTCAAATTTATCAATTAATAATAATGACCGTGTAATGGTTTACATTGATGGAAGTAATTTATACCATGTTTTATCTCAAAATTGTGGTAGGCATGATTTACAATTCGACAAATTTGCTACAAAACTTGCCAATGGAAGATCTTTGAGAAGGACTTACTATTATAATGTTCGACAAGATAATGAAACCTCAGCAAATATGGTACAAGATCAAAAAAAATTTCTAGATTCTATGTATGAAACACCTTTCATAGAAGTAAGATTGGGTATTTGGAAACAAAGAGGTGACACCTTGGTAGAAAAAGGAGTAGATGTAATGCTAGCTACTGATTTAGTTGCTCATGCATATCAGGATCATTATGACACTGCTATAGTAGTCAGTGGTGATGCTGATTTTTACCCTGCTTTACAAGCTGTTAAGGATGTAGGAAAACATATCGAAGTTGCAGCTTTTGATAGTAATCTTTCTACAGAATCTAGTAGAGTTGCTGATTATTCGTTAAGGTTAAACAAAACATTTTTTACAGGTTTGTGGATGACTAGATCTAAGGCTAGGATTAGAGCAGCAGCAACAACAAGAAGATCAAAGGTAACTGATGAGGCTGCTTCACCGAATGGGGAAGATAAAGCTTTGACTAAATCATCTAGAAAAACAAGAACTTCCTCCACTTTAAAAAAATCTTATGGAAATAAAAACTCTTCAATTTCAAAAACTCCTATCAGGAGGACTCCAACTAGAAGAAAGATAGGTGGTAGTTCTTCTTCTCAAGTTGATAATACTCCTAAGCCACCAGAACTAAGAAACTCAATTAATGTTGATAACAAAGAAGATGATAAAGCACCTGGCTGGTTGGGTAAGATTGGTTTAGGTTAGATTTACCAATCTGCGTCTAAAAATTTTTCTAAGTTTTTGGTTAATCTAGTCTGTTCTGACCCATCTATTAACATTGAGTAAAGATCGAGAATGTTCTGGTTTTCTGATGAAAAAATAATATTTGAATTTTTATTGTTCCATCTAGGATTTATGTCATTTACTCTATTAAATGTTAGTTGTTTTACTGAAACATTTTTTATTTCTACCTTAAAAATTTCATTCATATTTGATTGTTTATCTTTTTTTGAAAAAATAATATTTTTACTATCACTAGACCAATCATAATCAATTTTATTTAAATTGTTTTTTATTAATATTTCTTCTTTTTCACCATAAATATTTGTATAAATTAGGTCGAAGTTACCCGTAGTGTTTTTTCTCACAAATGCAATCCATTTTCCGTTAGGAGACCATTTTGGCTGATAGTCATTTTCTTCAGTAATAGAAAACTCATCAACTCCACTGATACTTTTTCTTTTTATTCCATTATTTTTTTCACCCTCTACAGTAAATAGTAACCATTTTCCGTCAGGGGACCAGTCACCAATAAGAGCTTTATCGTAAGGTAAGTTCAATATTTCTTTTGAGGTTGTTTCTAAGTCAATTATTATGATATTTAATTTTTCATTTATATTTACTTCAGCAACTATTTTTTTAGAATCAGGGGACCAAAAAAAATTATTAACTTTTATATCTGAATCTAAAACTTCTTTTTTAGAATTTCCGTTAGAATCCATTATCCATAAAGTGTTTGTACCATTAATGTCAGATAAATAAGCAATAGTATTTTTATCTGGAGACCAAGTTGGCTTAGTTTCAGAAGATTTATCTGTAGTAAGTTGTGTCAATTCTCCACCAAGACTACTTAACTTATAAATATCTACGTTTTGATTTTTTGAAAAAGAAAATACTATAGGGAAAATATTTATATTTTGATTATTTTCGCTACTACATCCAAAAAATATAGAACTAAAAACTATAAAAAATGTAAATATATGTATTTTGTTAAACTTTGATATTAGCATAATATAATTATTTCATATAATTTAACTTATTATATTGAAACCTGAAAATTATTGGTTATGGAGAAATAATGTCAAGTTTACAAAGTTTAATTGATCAAGTTGATGATTCTATTAACGAAATAATAAATATGAATCAAGAATTAATAAAAATACCTTCAATCAATACAGGGTCAATGCCTACAGGAAACGAAACTCTTGTTGCTGAATTTTTACGAGATTCATTACTTGACGATGGTATTTCTTCAAACCAGATAGGGAAGGACCCTAAAAGAAATAATTTTATTTCTGATTATCCAAGCATATCTGATAAAACTAAACTTATGTTCATGTCTCATACTGATGTTGTACCAGTTGAAAATGAGGAAAAATGGAAATTTGATCCATTCTCTGGAACTATACATGAAGGAAGAGTATACGGCAGAGGTTCTAATGATTGTAAAGCACTATTAACAACCCAAATGATGGCACTTAAGATTTTGAAAAGAAATAATATTACTCTAGACCATGGACTAAAATTAGTAAGTGGAGCTGATGAGGAACATGGAGGTAAATGGGGTTTTCGTTGGCTTGCAGAAAAACATCCAGAATTAATTACCTCAGACTATGCTATTAATGAGGGAGGAAGTGTATCAATTCAAGCTGATAATAAATTAGTTTTATCAATAGGTATAGGAGAAAAAGGAAGATTAGAATTAAAGTTTAAAATTAAAGGAGAAAGCGGACATGCTTCTACTCCTTGGATGGGGAAAAATGCTAGTTTTCAACTGGGTAAATTATTAAAAAATTTAGAGGACTATAAACCTGAAATAATAACTACTCTACCATTCTTTAGGTATTTACATAATTTTGGTATTGAGGAAAAAATAGATTCAAATAATTTCGATGAATTAATTAATAAATTAGATAATTCATATCCTTTGGTTTCCTCCCTAAGTAAAGCATTGTCACAAATGCTTATTACACCAACAATGCTCCAGGGCGGAATTAAATCAAATAGTATTCCTGAAGAAATAACCTTAACGTGTGATATTAGAAATCTACCTTTCCAAAAAATTGATTACATTACATCGGAGATTGAAAAAATTTCTCAAGATATAGATGGATTAACTTACGAGTTAGAATATATGTCAGAACCGAATGAATCTAAATTTGATTCAGTGCTAGCCGATGCAATTATTGATTCACAATCAATGGTTCAAAAAAATAAAGAAATAAAATGGATTCCTCTACACAGTCCAGGGTTTACTGATTCTACTTATACAAGGAGATTAGGCATAACAACTTACGGATTTTACGGTTCTGACCCACAAGATGATGCTACATTAAATAATATTCATGGAACTAATGAGTCAGTTGGTATAGCATCTCTGATATCTGGTACTAAAAGTATGCTTATTATAGCCTATAAAATGTGTATGAATAAATTATGAGGTTACAGCTCCAGTTGAGGCTGGCTTTACTAATTTAATATATTTTCCCAATGTACCTCTTTCGTATAAGGGTTTTCTTGGCTTCCAGTTAGATAGCCTATTTTTTATTTCTTCATCTGATATTTTCACATTAAGTTCAAATTTATCTAAATTGATTTCTATAACATCTCCATTATTTACTGCTGCAATAGGACCACCTACAGCCGCTTCAGGCCCTAGGTGGCCGATGATAGCCCCTGTGGATCCACCTGAAAATCGACCATCGGTTATAAGATAAACGCTTTCACTCAATCCTTGACCAACTAATGCGCCTGTTATTGATAGCATCTCTCTCATACCTGGCCCTCCTTTTGGGCCTTCATATCTAATAATTACCACATCTCCCGCTTTAATTTCTCTTCTTCGAAGTGCTTCCATAGCCTGTTCTTCTTGATCAAAAACTTTTGCTGGGCCTGTAAATTTCTTACCAAAATCATGACCTGCAACTTTAAGTACACAACCATCTGGAGCTAAATTACCAAACAATGTGACTAAACCGCCTGTTTTTGAAATTGGATCATCCATCAATCGGACAATATTATTTTCTTTAGGATTAATATCTATATTCTTGAGGTTTTCTTTTATTGTTTTCCCTGTCACGGTCATTTCGTCACCATTCAATAAACCAGCCTCAAGTAATCTTTTCATCACTAATTGGACTCCACCTACCTTGTCTAGGTCAAACATTACATATTTTCCTCCTGGCTTCATATCCGCAAGAAGGGGTGTTCTCATAGAAATATCATGAATTTCTTTTAGGGTTAGTTTTATACCCATCTCATTTGCAATTGCAGGAAGATGTAAAGCTGTATTTGTTGAACCACCCATTGCAACAACTAATGTAACGGCATTTTCAAAGGCTTTTTTTGTTAATATATCTGATGGCCTTATGTTTTTTCTAACTAGGTTCATTACTGCAATACCAGCTTCCCTAGAGGAATCTTTTTTTCTTTGATCAACAGCTGCTTCAGAAGCAGAACCCGGTAAACTTAAACCTATAGCTTCTCCAATACTTGACATAGTATTGGCTGTAAACATCCCTCCACAAGAGCCTGGTCCTGGGCATGCATGCATTTCTATATCTCTTAGTTGTTTGTCGTTAATTTCTCCAGATTGTCTTTTCCCAACTGCTTCAAATGCACTAATAATAGTCAAATCTTGGCCATTTAAATGTCCAGGTAAAATTGATCCACCGTAAACGAATACGCTTGGTATATTTAATCGTGCCATTGCCATCATTGCACCTGGGAGTGATTTATCGCAGCCTGCTATTGCTACAACACCATCATATCTTTCCGCAAAGCATACAGTTTCAATCGAATCTGCAATTATTTCTCTTGAAACTAATGATCCTTTCATACCTTCAGTACCCATAGATATTGCATCTGAAACAGTTATAGTTCCAAATTCAAAAGGGGTACCTTTTGAGGAAATAATACCATTTTTAACCTCATCAGCTAAAGGCTTGATTCCTGCATTACAGGGTGTGACTTCGTTATGTGTAGAAGCAACACCAATAAATGGTGCGTTTATGTCATCATCATTTAACCCCATTGCTCTCATCATAGACCTATGAGGAGCCCTTGCTACTCCTTCAGTAGTTTCCCAACTTCTCCATTTTCCTACCTGTCGCTTAAGTTCTCTTTTTTGATTTAATTTACTAATCGATTTCTTTGTCATTTTTATTTACAGTTTCTTAAATTTATTTTTGTTAATATTATATTATTATGTATTTTAATTTAAATAAAAGAAAGTAAGAAATGAATAATTATTTACCTAAAAAAGGTACTCCTGTAAATGAATTAGAAACACCATGTATTATTGTTGATTTAGATATTGCTGAAAAAAATATTACGACTTTACAAAACAATGCAAATGAATTAGGAATAGATGTTAGACCTCACGCAAAAACTCATAAAAGTTCATACTGGGCAAAAAAGCAAATTGCAGCTGGTGCTATTGGCGTATGCTGTGCTAAATTAGCCGAAGCTGAAGTTCTAACGGAAGGTGGTATAAATAATATTTTGATAACAAATCAAATTATTGGAGAAGCAAAAATTACGAGACTTGCGAAATTAGCAAAAAAAACTAACATAATTATCGCAGTTGAGAATGAAAAAAATATAAATCAACTATCTCAAATTGCAAAAAAATATTCTGTAAAAATAGGTGTGATTATTGAGATTAATGTTGGTATGAATAGGTGTGGGGTTTCACCAGAAGAATCTGTAATTCTAGCTCAAGAAATAGAAAAATCAAAGTCATTAAATTTTCATGGAATAATGGGATATGAAGGTCATGCTGTTGCAGTAAGAGATCGTGAATCTAGAGTACTTGAAACCCAAAAATCTATGTCCATATTAAACGATTCTGCAGATAAGATTAGGTCTATAGGAATTAATGTAGAATTAGTTTCTGCATCAGGAACAGGAACTTATTCAATTTCTGGAAAAATACCTGGTATTACGGAGGTACAGTGTGGTTCTTATATTTTTATGGATGGTGATTACTTGAATGTTCTTGACGAATTTAAGTCTGCGCTAACAGTAATGTCCACAGTCATTTCAAAATCAGAAGATAGAGTTGTTGCAGATTTTGGCCTGAAATCTATCTCTGTTGATAGAGGTATTGCTGAAATCATTTCAAATGAAAAACTTCAGATAAAAAAACATTCGGAAGAGCATACTGTAATTGAATCAGCAAGTCAGGAAAAAATACCATTGGAAATAGGTGACAAAATTTTTGCCCTTCCTATGCATGGAGACACAACTATTAATTTGCATGAAAATTTTTATGGTGTAAGAAATGGTAAATTAGAGGAAGTAATACCAATAAGTGGACGAGGGAAATTTTTATAGAGGAAAGTATAATTCTGATTTTTCTTTGACGTGTTCTATGGCCTTAATACCTAGGACTTTAACATCTTCAGGTGGTGCTTTAGAAGCTAATTCGTTTTCCTTAAGAGGAATATTGATTTTTAGAGGTTCTAAATCTTTTAATTGATTCATGTCAACCCACTCCCAGATGTTTGCCAGTTTAGGCATTTTTTTTTCATCTTTTATATACAGTGCAAAAAAATATATATGATCAATATGTTGGTGCTCACCAATTTTTTTGTCATAAACATTTTCTAGCATAATACTAAATGGAGCGTATACTTGTTCTAAATTACTTATACTTAAGATTTCGTTGGTTGGGACAGGGAAAACAAAATCGTTATGCTTATTATAATTAGAAGATAATCCTGTTTCTTCATTGATTTCACGGATAATTGCTTCTAATGGATCTTCGTCTTGTTCAATATGACCTCCAGGTGGAAGCCACTCTCTTACTTTAGGATGATAATGAAGTAAAATTTTTTGTCTGTGAACTATAAACCCAGTTGAAGTTTGATGCCTTATCATCTAGTGCCATTCACTTTTATTAACTACATTTTTTAGTTCTTTATTTTCTTGAAAGCTTTTTATATTTTCTTTTAATATTTCATATCTTCTTTCATCTAAATATTTACCTCCATGAGCGGCAATATGTGGGGTAATTAATACATTTGGATATTTCCATAAATTACTACTAGAATCTAAAGGCTCTTCTTCAAATACATCTAAAGCAGCACCAGCTATTATTTTATTACTAATTGCATGGTCTAAGTCATTTAATGATGTAGTTTTCCCTCTTCCAATATTTATAAAAAATGAGGATTTTTTCATGTTACTGAAAAAGGAATAATTGAACATTCCTTCTGTAATTGGGTTATGAGGTATTGTTGAAACTATGAAGTCGCCTTTAGGAACTTGGCTTATTAGATCTTTTGATAAAAATACTTCATCTAACCATTGAGAAGAATCTATTTTTTTTGCATCTATTCCAATAGTAGTCATTCCAATAGCTTTGCAAATTCTTGCAGTTTCCAGACCAATTCCCCCTACTCCAATAATTATTACGGTTGATTCAGGTAAAAATATTTCATGCTGAGTTTCTGGTAATTGCTTCCAAATTTTTTCATTTTGTTGGTCTCTATAAATATGTGAATTTTTAGCAAAACTAAGAATATAACTTAAAATTTGAATGGATATGTGATCATTGTAAATTTCTTTGAAATTTGTAACAACTATGGGATGCTTTATTAACTCATCAAAATAGAATCCTTCATCTGGAGCAGCTGCAGGAGCTTGCAACCATTTTATATTTTGTGCTGCTGATAATAAATCATTATCCATTGTTCCATATGCAGCATCAGCATCAGAAATTTCTTCTAAAGCCTCTTCTTTATTCTTTGGCGAAAGAAATGTCCAGTCGGTAAATAAATCAGATAATTTTTCTGTCCAAATCTTAATACTATTATTAGTTAGTACGTTTGAATTTGGGATAAAAACAAATTTTTTTTTCATAGAATTTTCCTTACGATAATCAAATTTTTTCTTAATGACATTTAATAAAGTATAATTTATACTTCTATAATAACTACTTAATATATTATTGTATGCATATTAAAGATTTCGAAATATACGATTCTGAATTTAATATTACTGATCCTCATTGTATTGTTATCCTAAAACCATGGATAAATGTAGGTAATGTTGGTCAAATTGTAATTAAGAGGCTATTCAAAGAGTTCCTTGGGGTTAAAATAGGTAAACTTAGTAAACCCAGTAAATTTTATGATTATACACGCTTTAGGCCAACTGTATATTTAGACTCAAAAACTGGAGACAGAAAATTTAAAATTCCTAACACTGAACTATCATTAATTAAAGCATCGGGTCAAGATATACTTCTTCTTCAACTTTTAGAGCCACATTCTTTTGGTGAAGATTTCAATGACTCTATTATAGAAATGCTAGAATATTTCAAGGTTAGACGGTATATTCAGCTTGGAGGGATGTATGATTCTGTTCCCCATACAAGAGAACTCATTGTTACTGGTAGTGCTAATAATTGGGATCCAAAGCTTACTCAAAATATTTCATTTAGAAGATCAAACTATGAAGGGCCTACCTCGATCGTTTCACAAATTATTGAGAGGATAAAAAATATACTAACAATTGAAACAATGTCACTGATGGTTCACCTACCACTATATTTGAAACTAGATGATGATTTTGCAGGTGCTTCAAGATTATTAAAAGTAGTATCTGAAATATACAAAATTGATAATAAATTTTCAGAATATAATTTAGGTAAAAATCAATACGATCAAGTTACCCCAGCTCTATCTGACAATAATGAATTAAGAAATATGATCCAAAGATTTGAAAAAGAGTTTGATTCTAAGAATGATATTGTAAATTTAGATTACGATAGCGAAATATCATTGCTACCTGAAGTTGAACAATTCTTAAATGATATTTCAAATAATGATGATTTAGAATCTAAGTAAAATTATTTTATTACTCGTCATCTTTCCAGAACCTCTCCTCTAGGAATGTAAAATCTGTATTAGAATATCTTTTTTCCACGTCTTCTATCATTTGTGGGTGTCCACAAGCATATACACATGTTTCTTTTGGGTCTATGCCTAGTTTAGAAATATAATCTTCTACTAGGTTATTAATTCTACCTTTTGCTCCGTTCCAATCACTATTTTTAGATTCATCTGGCCTTGATATTGATGGATAAAAATGAATAAAATCATGTTCACTAGAAAGTTTTGTCAATTCTTCATCATATCCGAATTCATCAACATAACTAGCACCTTCAAGAACATGAAATTGATAATCTTCTCTTTTTAAATTTTCCATTTTTTCAGGATCAGGCCAGCTTGTATCGCTCAAGAATTTCCTAAGCATTGAAACATATGGAACTACTCCAGTAACAGTACCTACAAATATATGATTTTTAAATTGAGGTTGCAGCACAAATATACCTTTACCACGTGGCCTCAATGTCATTTCTGACCCAATACTTAATTCATGAAGAAGCGGAGTTAAGTTACCATCCGGTGGAGGGACTACTTCTATAAATAGTTCTATATTTTTTTCATCTGGAGAGGAAACTATTGAATATGGTCTTTCAAGACCTCCTGTACCTATAGTACAATATTGTCCAGGTTTGAAAGTAAATGATTCTTCTGGTTCAAGCCAGAATTTAATTAGATCATGAGTAAGATCTTCTCTTTTTATTAATTTGCATGTAGTGAATTTACCTTTTATCTGGGGTTGAGATTCATTTGTCATTTTATTCTCCGAATTAGTATTTATAATAAATAGAGTATCAAATTTTTTTGTATTCATCTTTTTTTTTTTATGAATTATAATTAATTCATATACATTTTTGGAGTAAATTTTGAAAATTGGGATAATTGGTGGTGGTATAGTAGGTTGCGCAGCTGCTTACTATCTATCGGAAAAGACATCTGAAATAACTATTTTTGAAAAAGATTTTATAGCTGGTCATTCTTCAGGCAAATCTAATGGATCAATTATTCCTTATATTGATTATGATATTAATTTAACAGCAGGCCAGTTATCTGAGTATGCAATAAGTATTCATAATAATCTAAAAATAAAATTTCATAAAAAATTTTACTATGTGAAAAAACCGGTAATGCACTTGTTCAAAAAGAATGATTATTCAAAAATTTATGATAATTATAAAAAAAATAAACTAAATAAGGATTTTCATTTTTTATCATTAAGTGAGTTAAGGCATATTGACGCTAGAGTATCTGAAGAAATTGATGGGGGCTTATACATAAAAAATTCACTTGAAGTTGATTCATACATGTTATCCAAAACATTTTTTGATAACGCTATTCAAAATGGAGTTAATTTTGTACAAAAAAATATTAATAAAATTGATGCTGGTTCTGGAAAACAAGTAAGAATATTTAGTGGTGATGAATCGTATAATTTTGACAAAATAATCATATCTAATGGTTCTTGGGCTGAAAAATTTTTTATGGATTTTTATGGGAAAAGTATGTTAACCCCCATTAAGGGTCAGATTTTGCGTATGAAAAATATTAGCCCAGGATTTAATGTTTCATTTTGGTGGGGTAAAAATTATATTACTACTAAAGATCAAAATATTACTTGGTTAGGCACTACTCATGAAGATGTAGGCTATGATGAATCTATAACCAATGATTCAAAAAATCAGATTCTACAAAATGCTAAAGAAATTTTTCCTTTCTTAGATGAAGATTTTGTTGTTGATCAGACTGCATGTCTTAGGCCTATGACCAAAGATTCTCTGCCAATCCTGGGAAGACTTAAGGACTTTGAAAATATTTTTGTCTGTGGAGGTGGTAGTGCTAATGGGATATTATTTGGTCCAGCTATGGGAAAAATAATCAGCAAAGATATTTTTGAAGAACAATTAGATACTTATATAAGTGAGTTTAGTGTCAACAGATTCTTGTAATTTTGAAAACGGACCTTATCCGTAAAAGTGCTATCATCAAATTATGCAATTAACTTTTAATTTCCTAAAAAATTCTGATCCTATTGAGAGTAATATTATTGAATTTTCAATTCCGGATTTAATATATTCTATAATCGAAGAAACAATTAATTCAAATCATTATCAAATATTGTTCCCAGATATTAAAATTTCAAAAAGTATGAAAAAAACTTTAGGTTCATACAATTATAAAAATAATCAAATTACTCTGTCCTTTAATTTGATTATTTTTGGTAAGAGAGAAGAAATAAAATCAGTTGTTCTTCATGAATTAGCACATGCTTTCACATTTAGTGAATATGGTCCATACACTCCAAGTCATGGTAAAGAATTTAGGCTTATTTGTAAAAAATTAAATATACTACCCAGAAGTTATGTTGATGTAAAAATCCACAAATGGAAAAAAAAATTTATGTTTTTAGTTAGTTGTAAAAATTGTTATAAAAATATATTAAAAAAAAGTAAATTCAATCACTTATTTTGTACATGTGGAAACGAGATTTTCCCAGATAAATTGGAAACCGTTGTTTATTCTGAAAACTTTAACGAATCTGATTCTGGTTTATGGGTTAGGTTGTGAATATCAAATTTTGATGATACTATTGTCTAAAGGAATAACCTTTAAATCAGTACAGAGAGACTGGCAAGGTGGTAAGTTTTTTTGTTGCCTTGCGTTAGCAAGGTTTTTTTTTGGAAAAATTTATGTCAAATTCAAAAAAAACGAAATTACTTTTATCAGAGATAGATTTATTCAAATGTATTAAGAGGATTTCTTTTGAAATAATTGAAAAAAACCTAAGTGTAACTGATGTGATTTTGGTTGGAGTTGAAACTAGAGGGGTATTTTTAGCGAAAAGAATTTCTGAAACTGTTCGCGATATTACTAATAAAAATATTTTAGTTGGTAATTTAGATCCTAAACTATGGAGAGATGACCTTGAAAACTATCACATTAAGCAAGCTAAAAATTCCATTATTCCTAGTGATATAAAAGATAAAAATGTCATAATAGTAGACGATGTTTTATATACAGGTAGAACTATAAGAGCGGCTATGCAAGCTTTGCTTAACTTTGGTAGACCCAAAAAAATTCAATTGGCAGTTTTAGTCGATAGAGGCCATAGAGAACTACCAATAAGGCCAGATTATATAGGTAAAAACATTCCTACGGAATATGAACAGAAAGTTAAAGTAAATCTTGTTGAAGTAGATTCTAATGATTCGGTGGTTTTACATTGAATATAACTAGCAATAAAAGTTTACTAGATGTAGACCAACTAAGTGAAGTTCATATTCAAAGTATAATGAATGAAGCTGATAAATTATCAAATGATAATATTGCATCAACAAAAAAATATACTAGTGGTAAATCAGTATTAACATTATTTTATGAAAACAGTACAAGAACTCGAACATCTTTCGAATTAGCAGCCAAAAAACTTGGTGCTGATGTTATAAATATTTCACTAGGAAGTAGCAGTGTTAAGAAAGGTGAATCTTTACTTAATACAGTAAAGACTCTAGAAGCAATGCAATTTGATCTTATTATTGTTAGGCATTCTGATGCAGGAGCTCCCTATTTTATCTCTAGAAATATAGATATACCAGTTATCAATGCAGGTGACGGATTACATGCACATCCAACTCAAACCTTACTTGATATTTATACTATTCAAAAAAAATTAGGAACATTAAAAAATAAAAAAATATCTATAATTGGTGATATATTGCATAGTAGAGTTGCTCGTTCAAATATATTAGGTTTTTCTAAACTAGGTGCTAACGTATACATTAATTCTCCTAAAACATTATCTTTATTCAAGAATAAATTTTTTGAGAAAAAAAATTCTCGCATTAACTTTGTTGAAGATATAGATCATGCTATTGAGAATGCTGACGTGATAATGCCACTAAGAATTCAATTAGAAAGGCAAGAACAAGGAAATATACCATCTCTAAGGGAATATTCCAAATACTGGGGTATAAATGAAGAAAAAATAAAAATTGCTAAGAATAATGTCATGATTATGCATCCAGGTCCAGTTAATGAAGGTGTAGAAATTTCTTCTGGCTTGGTGCACGGTGATAAAAGTCAAATAAATCTTCAGGTCGAACACGGTTTATATATTAGAATGGCGATAATTAAAACTATCCTAAGTGAGGCAAAATAAAAATATGAAATCTAAAAAGTTGGTAATTAAGGATGGAAATATAATTGATCCCAGTTCAAGAATAAATTGTATAGGGGATGTAATAATTGAAAACAATTTAATAATTGATGTTATACCTAATTCAAATCAAACATATTCGGATGAATATGAAATTGTAAATGCAAAAAACATGATAGTTTCTCCAGGATTTATTGATGTACATACTCATTTACGAGATCCTGGCCAAGAATGGAAAGAAACTATATCAACAGGGAGTAAATCTGCTGCAAAAGGCGGATTTACAACTATAACTAGTATGCCTAATACAATACCTGTATTGGACAATGCAAATATTGTTAATGATTTGGTAAATAGATCTAAGATAGATTCAATTATAAGAATATTGCCAATTGGTTCAATAACAATTGCCCAAAAAGGAGTTACCCTCTCTCCTATGAATGAACTAGCAGAGGCTGGAGTAATAGGTTTTTCTGACGATGGAAATCCTGTGAGTGATCCAAATATTATGAAGCAGGCACTAACCTATAGCTTAGACTTAAATTTACCCATAATAAATCATGCAGAAGATAAAAAAATTGTTGGGAAAGGGTTAATGAATGAGGGTATAGTTTCGAATAGATTAGGACTCTTTGGTGCAGATTCAAGTGCTGAAACTGTAATGATTGCTAGGGATTTAATTTTAGCTGAAAATACTGGAGCACAATTACACATACCCCATATATCATCATCATCATCTCTTGATCTTCTAAAAATTTATAAAAATATGGAAGTGAACGTTACAGCAGAAGTTACACCTCATCACCTAACCTTAAATGAAAATTGGGTATACGGTAAAAAAGGTGAAGTTCCAGATTATATTGATGAGGATTCATATGATACTAATGCTAAAGTAAACCCTCCTCTCAGAGCAATTAGTGATGTTAATGACATGGTACAGGGTTTATCTGATGGGGTAATTGATATTATTGCTACTGATCATGCACCTCATTCTGATATTGAAAAACAATGTAGTTTTGCAGATGCGGCTCACGGAATTAACGTTCTTGAAACTGCATTTTCATCAGTTTTTGATTTATATTTGAATAAATCTATAAGTATGGATAGAATCATCGAGTCTTTGACATCAAGACCTGCAGAAATTTTCAAACTTAATAAAGTTGGGAGACTTAAAAAAGGTTACTATGCCGATGTAGTCGTTATAGATCCAAAAGCAAAGTGGAAAGTTGAACAGAACAAATTTGTATCTAAAAGTTCAAATACTCCACTACTAGAAACTGATATGAATTCAAAAATTTTAATTACTATCTATGATGGAAAAATTATTTATAAGGATGGAAATTTTAATGAATAAGACAGATAAGAAAATTTATTTAATATTAGAAGACGGCACAATATTTCCCGGTAAAAGTTTTGGTGCAAATAAAGAGGTTATTGGTGAGGTAGTTTTTAATACCTCTATGACAGGATACCAAGAGATGCTTACTGACCCATCTTATGCAGGTCAAATACTCATGCCGACTTATCCAATGATCGGTAATTATGGAATTAATGCCCATGATGTTGAATCTAATAAAATACAGGTAAATGGATTTGTAATTGGAAATTTATGTGATTATCCATCTCATCCTATGTCTCAAAATACTATCAGAGAATATCTTGAAAAAAATGATATCCCTGGTATTTATGATCTTGATACAAGAGCAATAGCAAGAAAGCTCAGAGATTCTGGTGTGATGATGGGAATATTAACTACTTCTAATGATATTAGTGTTAGTCTAGATAAAATTAGTAAAAGCCCCAGATATGGTGAATTTGATGTAGTCAGTAAAGTGACTACACAAAATATATACGAATGGGAATTACCTGGTTCAGATTCTAATAAAAGAAGTTTTATTGATTTAATTAATAGAACCAAAAAAACTACCAAAAAATATAATCTTGTTCTTTTTGATTATGGTGTTAAGTTCAATATTCTTAGGTCTTTGTATGCAAGAAATTGTAGTATAACTGTAGTGCCAAAAAATGCATCTTTAGAAGATGTACTAAATCTTGATCCAGATGGCATTGTGTTGTCTCCTGGACCAGGTAACCCTGAATTTTTAGATGATTCAATAGAAGTCATTCGATCATTGGCAGGTTCAAAACCTATTCTAGGTATATGTCTTGGGCATCAATTACTTGGTAGAGCATTTGGTGCCAAAACATTTAAATTGCCTTTTGGCCATAGAGGCGGTAATCAGCCAATTCGAGAGTTGAGTACAGGAAAAGTATACGTAACAGCTCAAAATCATGGTTATGCTCTTAAGTCAGATAATTTATCAAATGATGTTAAGGTAAGTCATATAAATATCAACGATAATACTGTAGCAGGTTTAGTAAGTGAAAAATTAAATATTTTGTCAATTCAATATCATTCTGAAGCTTCACCTGGACCCCATGATAGTGAGTATATTTTTGACAAATTTATTGAAATGTTAGATAAGAGTTAGGTAAGAAATTATGAACGAAATAAATAAAGTTTTAGTACTTGGGTCAGGACCAATAATAATAGGTCAAGCAGCTGAATTTGATTATGCTGGTACACAAGCATGTAGATCGCTAAGAGAAGAAGGAATAAAAGTTGTTCTTGTAAATTCTAACCCAGCCACCATAATGACTGATGAAGATATTGCTGATCAAATTTATATCGAGCCTCTAACTATAGAAGTAGTAGAAGAAATAATAAAAATTGAAAAACCTGATGGGATTCTTGGTACACTAGGTGGCCAGACAGGCCTCAACCTTTTATGTGATTTATACAATAATGGAATACTTGAAAAATATAATGTTAAAACTCTTGGCACTTCCGTAAAATCAGTAGAAATGGCTGAAGATAGAGAACTGTTTAGAAACTTGTTAGAAGATTTAGGACAACCCGTATTGCCATCGTTTGCAGTAGATAATATTAAAGATGCAATTAAATCCGCTGAAAAGATAGGTTTTCCTGTTGTTATCAGACCAGCATATACCTTAGGAGGTACAGGAGGAGGAATTGCAAAAAATCAAACTGAACTTGTTGAAATTGCTAAAGGGGGGTTGTCTGCTAGTAGAGTAGGGCAAGTCTTGATAGAAAAATCTCTAGTTGGATGGAAAGAAATAGAATACGAAGTGATGCGCGATGCAGATGGAAATGTAATAACTATTTGTAATATGGAAAATTTAGACCCTATGGGAGTTCATACAGGTGATTCAATAGTTGTTGCACCAAGTCAGACTTTAAATGATAAAGATTATCAAAGATTACGTACAGCGTCTTTGGATATTATTACAGGTTTGGATATAAAAGGAGGTTGTAATGTGCAGTTGGCATATAGACCAACAACTCTTATATCTGAGAATCTAGGAGAGGGTTCAGGCTATGAGGATGAAGGCTCTATGTATTATGTAATTGAAGTTAATCCGAGAGTTAGTAGATCTTCAGCTTTGGCTTCAAAGGCTACTGGTTATCCAATAGCAAGAGTTGCCGCAAAAATAGCTATTGGTAAATCATTGCATGAAATATCTAATGCCGTAACTAAGAAAACTACAGCCGCATTTGAACCTGCATTAGATTATTGTGTAGTAAAAATACCTAGGTGGCCTTTTGACAAGTTCCCATTAGGCGATAGGTCTTTGGGTACACAAATGAAGGCAACAGGTGAAGTTATGGCTATAGATAGAAACTTTGAATCTGCACTACAAAAAGCTGTTAGGTCTTTAGAAAATGGTAGGTCAACTTTATCCTGGGAAGATCCTGATTGGGATGCTAATGATTTAAAAATTTTATCTCCAGATGATGACAGAATATGGAAACTCGCAACTGCTATGAGGAGAGGTTTAGGTTTTGAAGAGGTGTCAAAAATTACGGGAATAGATCCTTGGTTTACATTTTCGATAAATAAAATTGTTTCATTTGAAAAAACTTTAGAAACAAATGAAATGACGCCAGAACTGTTACTTCAGGCTAAAATTTTAGGGTTTACTGATGATCAAATAGCGAATTTTTCAGATTATTTATCGGAGGATATTCGAAACTTAAGAAAAAAATGGGAAATTTTACCGGTTTATAAAATGGTTGATACATGTGCCGGTGAATTTGAAGCTTACACGCCTTACTTTTACTCAACTTATTCACAGGAAAATGAAGCTGAAAGTCTAAAATCTGATAAAGCTATAGTTATTGGTAGTGGACCAATAAGAATTGGGCAGGGTATAGAGTTTGATTATTGTTCTGTCCATGCAGCATTTGCCTTGAAAGAGATAGGGGTTAATTCAGTTATGATTAACTCTAATCCAGAAACAGTATCTACTGATTTTGATACTTCAGATAGATTATACTTCGAACCCTTGGACGAGGAGTCCATAAGAAATATTATAGAAAATGAAAATTACTCAAATAAAATGCCTTCAAGTTTAGTTCAGTTTGGAGGCCAAACGGCAATAAATCTATCTCAACGATTGGGAAAATTAGATTTGCCAATACTGGGATCTTCTTCTGAATCTATTGATAATGCATCTGACAGAGCGAAGTTCGAAGATTTGTCTAAACAAAACTCCATACCTTTACCACCTGGAGGTATGGCTAAAGATATTGATTCTGCGATGATTGTAGCAGAAGATGTAGAATTTCCTGTACTTTTACGTCCAAGCTACGTTCTAGGTGGTAGAGCTATGGAAATTGTTCAAAATAAAAACGAATTGGTTAATTATTTCCAAAAATCACAGAAAGAATTTCCTAATCAAGAAATACTTATTGATCATTATTTGTCTGGTATCGAAGTAGAAGTTGATGCTATTTCAGATGGAAATGGGGTGTTAATTCCAGGTATTATGCAACACATTGAAAGAGCAGGTGTTCATTCTGGTGATTCAATGGCAGTATATCCAGCTCAATCTTTATCAGATGAAGAAATAAAAATGATTGTTGATTATACTAAAAAAATAGCAAGTTCTTTAAAAATTATAGGCTTGATGAACATACAATTTATAGTTGCAGGTAATAATTCTCGAAGAAGCATATATAGTAAAAATAATTATTCTGATAAACCCGAGATTTATGTTATAGAAGTGAATCCAAGGTCTTCAAGAACTATTCCATTTATATCGAAAGTGACTAGAGTGCCAATGGTAAAAATTGCTACCAAGGTTATGAATGGAAAATCGATAAAAGAATTAGGTTTTAACTATGGTCTTCATCCCAATAAAAATTTAGTAGCTGTTAAGGCGCCAGTATTTTCCATGTCAAAACTTTCAGGAGTAGATTCTTTTTTGGGGCCAGAAATGAAATCAACAGGAGAAGTTATGGGTATTGATTCTAATTTTACTGCGGCTATGCAAAAAGCTCTTATTAGTTCTGGATTAAATGTAAATCCAGGTTCTCCTATACTGCTCAGCATAGCAAATCCAGATAAACTAGATTCAGAAAATTTAGTTAAGATTTTACAAAGAAACGGTCATAAATTATTTGCTACTGAAGGAACAGCCAAAATGATTTCAAAGCTTGGAATTAAGGTAGAAATAGTCGAAAAAAGATTAAGTAATAATTTACGAGAAAATGTAGTAGATATTATACAAAATGGAACAGTGAGCGCAGTAATTAATACAGTAACAGGAGATAGGCAAGCTTTACAGGATGGATTTCATATAAGAAGAGCTGCTACTTTAATGAATATCCCATGTTTTACTTCGATTGATACTGCTCTTTGTGCTATTCAATCTGAAGATATATCTTCAGATTTTTCAGAAAGTAAGTATAACGTCAAAAGTATTGCTGATTACTTAGATACTTAAACTTTAGGAGAAGCGCTAACTGATAACCATATTCTTGGAATAGATTTCAGCTTAAGTTCTTCCCAGATTTCAGCTAAAGATTTTTGTAAAACTTCTCTACCTATATCCAAAGGAATTCCAGGTAAAATTCCTTCTATCCAATCTGAAAACCCAGATATATAATGCCACCCTTCTATAGGTACATCAATTCTATTAGTTTTTATAGCATTTATTTCAAATCCGTTATCTATTAGTAGATTTTTATATTCTTCTTGATTCAACTGTACCCTTGATTGAACTTTATCACTTTTTTTTGCTGATAGCCCATATTCTTTTTTTACTTTTCTCAGAGACCTTAACATCCATTTTCGGAAAAATTCTAAACTATCCTCGGGATGTGACCCTTCAAAAAACGAAGTATTAAAGGCTAGTATCCCTTTATTATTTAATTTACTTTTTATTTTGTTAAGTAAATCTGATTTGTCTGGAACGTAGTGTATAGAATTACAGTATACGATTGCGTCAACTTTATCTTTTATAACGTCAGTCAGACTTTGTACCTCCGAATGGCAAAATTTTACTAAAACATTTTTGGTTTCTTCAATTTCACTTGCGGCAGATTTTAATGCTGTTTTAGAGTGGTCGATGGCATAAATCACGGTTTCCTTAGCGTCTTTAAGTCTACCAATGAGTAATTTTGTTATTCCTCCAGTACCACACCCTAAATCTACAATTGTTTTTTGATCATCGATTTTAGCGAATTCTAAAAAATTTGCATTTATATCAGTATAGAATGGCAAGTTTGAAAATTTATTGAAATTATATTCTTCACTGCTGTTCATTTAAAATTTTCTCCATTTTTACCTAATTAAGTGTATCTAATCATCTAAATATTACTATATTTTTTTTATCTAATATATAATTTTCTAAGATGAAAGCAGTTTATATTACTATATTTATATTAATTTCTATAACATTTATTAGTTGTGAAAAAGACAATAATAACCAAAAAGTTGTTATTTATGCAGCATCTTCAATTTCAGATTTATTGATTGATGCATATGAAATTTTCAAGCAAAAAAACGATATTGAAGTTTCATTTAATTTTGGTGGGTCGATATCCTTAGCTAATCAGATTTCTAAGTTTGACAGTCCTGCTGATGGCGTGATTTTTATCGGAGGTAAACCGATTAGAATTTTAGAAGATAGTGATCAAATTGATGAAGAATATAGGTATGATTTTTTGACTAACACACTTGCATTTGTTGGGCACAAAAACTCTAATCGAATAGATGATTTAACGGAATTATTATTACAAAGTAAACAAAGAATTATAATTGCAGATCCTGCATTAGCACCATTAGGTGTTTATTCAGAAGAAATATTATCTTCAAACAATATGTATAATCAATTAGAGAAAAATTTAATTCTTGCAAGTGATGCTAAATCTGTTCTTCGCTCGTTAGAAAATCATAATGCAGATTATGGGATAATTTATTATTCAGATTTTTTGTTATCGAAAAACTTGGTTCATTACGAACAAATTGAAGAAGTTTCTATGTACTCAGTTGACTACTATATGCATATTATGAAAAACACTGACAAAAAAAAGCAAGCAAATGTATTTCTGAAGTTCTTGGCAGAATCTGATGATGCTAGATTTATTGAACAAATTACTTCAAGAGGATTAAGTAGGATAAAAAAATAAATTGGAATCCGATTTATCTATAATCATATTGTCTTTACGGGTAGGTATTATATCTACTCTTATAACATCAGTTTTTGCTTTTGTTTTTGCTTGGATTTTAGTAAAGAAAAATTTTAAAGGAAAGTTTTTCCTAGACTTATTGATATCCTTACCTATAGCTTTGCCTCCTGTACTTGTTGGTTATTTTTTACTATGGCTTTTTGGGCGTAATAATATATTTGGAGAATTTTTATATCAGTTATTCGGAATTAATATAACTTTTACTTGGTTTGCTGCAGTATTAGCGTCTTTCTTGGTGTCTTTACCCTTGGTAACAAGGTCATTTATGATTGCTATCGCTGGTGTTGATAAAAATATTGAAATAGTGTCTAAATCTCTTGGCTTGAATAGTTTTCAAACAATTAGATACATAATATTACCAATTTCTAAAAATGGTATTATTGCTGGAGTAATTTTAGGCTTTATTAGATCTTTATCAGAATTTGGCGCAACGATAGTTGTTGCAGGAAACATTCCAGGCAAAACCCAAACAATACCATTAGGTATATACACTAAAATTTCAAGTAGCTCGGAGACCGATATTTGGCCCTTGATTTTAGTGTCAATAACAATTGCCTCCATAACTTTATCAATCTATTATTACCTATTAAAACAGGCTGATTAAAGGCAATTTTGTACTACATAATTATGCTATCCTATATATATTCGTAATTGGAGATAATTCTATGAAAAGTATTTTTAATAAGCTCGCAAAAGTTATGTTAAAGAAGCAATCAAATGTATGCATTGGTTTAGATCCTATCTCGTCTAGAATGCCCATAGATGATTTACTAAAATTCAATTGTGAGATTATAGACTCTACTCACGATTTAGTTAGTGCTTATAAACCTCAACTTGCATATTTTGAATCTTTTGGTCCTAATGGTCTAGAAATTATGAAAAAAATAATTGAATATATCAAAAATAAGTCTGATGAAATAATAATTATAGGGGATGGGAAAAGAGGTGATATTTCGACCACTTCTGAAGCATATGCAAAATCCTTATTTGAGTTGTATGAATTTGATATAGTAACGGTTAATCCCTACATGGGATACGATTCTATAGAGCCTTTTTTATCATACGAGCAAAAAGGTGCTTATATCTTATGCAAAACTTCTAATAGTGGTTCAGAGGATTTCCAAGAACTTACACTGAAAAATGGAAATAAATTATATGAATATATTGCAAAAAAGGCTTCTACATGGGGTTCTTCTGAAAATTTAGGATTTGTTATAGGGGCTACTTATCCTGATCAACTGTTAAATATGAGGCAAAATTTACCTAATTTTAATTTTTTAATACCTGGGATTGGAGAGCAAGGAGGTGATGTAAGTGAAGTAGTTTCCGCAGCAAATAATCATGGCAAAAAAAATAATTTCTTAGTAAATTCATCAAGAAGCATCTTATATGCATCAGAAAATAAAGATAATTTTTTCTATTATGCTAGAGAAAAATGTATAGAATTAAGAAGTAAAATTAACGAAGCATTGAAATAATAGTATTTATGATACAAGTAGAAATTAAAAGCATCAGAGCTAATATTATAAATAATCAAAGAGTTGTGATACTAAAAGAAATAAAAAAAAATAGATATCTCCCATTGTGGATAGGAGAATTTGAGTCAGAATCTATTATTGTTGCATTGCAAAAAATAGAAGTTACTAGACCTTTAACACATGATTTGTTCATAAATTTATTTGATAAAGAAAATATAATTCCTAAATTCATTGAGATCCATAAAATAGAAAATGATACTTTTTACTCTAGGATATATTATGATAAAGAAAACGATGAGCAATTCATAGATTCCAGGCCATCTGATGCATTAGCTATAGCAGTAAGATCAAATGTTAATATTTACGTTGCAGAGGATGTTATGAAAAATAATGGTATCTCAATCGGCAAATCAGAGAACCTATCAATTTTTGAGGATTTTATCGAATCTTTGGACATAGAATAAAAATTATCAATGAATAAAAAAGGGAAAAATACAAATTCGTGGGGAAATACATTAGCATCTCTCGGAAAAATGGGTGGTTTTGGCTGGTTCATATCCTTAACAATCATTGTTTTTACTTTTGTTGGGCACATGATTGACCAAAAAATTCAAACATTACCCCTTTTTACTATTTTGGGAATACTATTTGGTCTGTTAGTATCTTTAATTGGAATGCGAAAATTATTGATTAATTTAATAAAAACAAAAAAATAATTAGTTATTTAGGCAACTATAATTGAAATCTATAATTAAAAATCCAAAAATCTTAGCACTTTTACTTTTTTCTATTTCTCTATTATTTTTCTCAATATTAGGTGGCGCGTTGGGTGCTTCATTAGGGTTTGGTTTTTTGGGTGGTCCTATCCCTTTTATTTCTATACCAGCAGAAAAAGTAACAAGTATCGGATCTTATAAATTAATCAACTCTTCTATTATGTTTTGGTTTGCTGGAATTATTCTTGTTTTATTGTCTTGGAGGGCAACACGTAATATGTCTGAAGTCCCTACACGATTACAGGCCCTTTTTGAATTGATATATGAATTTTTCTCAAATACAGCAGATGGAGTTGCAGGCGGGAAAAAACATTCTGGTAGATTGTTTCTGCCGTTAGTAACAACAATTTTTCTTGTTGTTATGATGTCAAACTGGGTAGGAATAATGCCGGGTGTTGGCTCAATAGGAAGAATAGAGGATTTAGATGAATGGGTTCATCATCATTCACACAAATATGAATTGGAATTGAGTGAAAAATATGAAGATGAAGAAAAGGTCACATACCTAGCTAAACTTCACGTTTTAGAAAGCCATGCTAATGATACTTTCGTAATGTTTGATGATGGTCCGATTGGAAAGGTTGTACCTTTGGGATTTGGTGAGGCTCAAAGACCTAAATTATCTTCAATACTAGGGTATGATATAGAACAAATCCATAAATATGAAGATGAAGTTAAGAATGGCAATTTCGAAAATGTCAAAAAATTAAAGAAAAAAATTATATCAAGTGAATATGATTATAATGGTGAAGGTGAAAAAGTCGGTACAAAAACTGTTGGCCTTCTAGTCCCATACCTAAGAGGAGCAAGCACAGATATCAATACAACTTTAGCTATTGCTATAGTGGCTATGATTAGTGTTCAAATCTGGGGATTTAGACGACTGGGAATCAAAGGATATGGTGGTAAATTTATCATAAATCCAATCAAGAAAGGTCCAATATCAACATTTGTTGGAATACTTGAAGCTTTTGGTGAACTTACAAGGACTATTAGTTTTACTTTTAGGTTGTTTGGTAATATGTTCGCAGGCGAAATTTTACTTATAGCCATGGCTTTTTTGCTACCATTAATTGGAATTATTCCATTTATGGGTCTGGAGTTATTTGTGGGTGTTATCCAGGCATTTATATTTTCAATGCTCACATTAGTATTTGGCGTAATGGCTGTCGCCAGTCACGGTGATCATGACGACGGCCACGCAGAAGATCACTGATTTAGAAAAATAGAGAATAGGAGAAAGTGAATTGGACGCAGAAGCAACTAAACCTTTAGCTGCAGCTATCGCTATTGCTGTTGGTGCATTAGGACCAGCATTAGGAATAGGATTACTAGCAGGTAAAGCAATGGAAGCATTAGGAAGAAATCCTGAAGCTTCAGGATCTGTTCAACAGAATATGATTTTGGCTCTGGCGTTCGCAGAAGCTATAGCGATTTATGCTCTAGTTGTTGCGATCATCATCCTGTTCGTATAATTTCGGAATCCGCTTGGCTTTCACGTAAAAATTTATAGTTGATAGCCTTAGCGGACAACCGTCACAAATAATTATTTTGTTGAATAAGGAAGATAAAACATGGACGCATTAGGAATAACATATCAGCAGCTTTTAACTCAGTTAGTAAGTTTTTTGGTATTGTTTTTTTTGCTTTACAAATTAGCATATAAACCAATAATTGGAATGCTGGATAGCAGAGCAGAAAAAATAAAAAATAGCCTTGATGCAGCGGAGAATGCAAAAAAAGATGCTGAATCTACTGCTGAAAAAATTGAAGAAGAGATTGCATCGGCTCGTATTGAAGGACAAAAAATTGTTTCAGATGCAAGAGATGCTGCAGCTAAACTTAAAGTTCAACTTGAAGAAAAAGCAAAAGATGAATCAGAAATATTGGTTGAGAAAGCTAAAATTGACATTCAAAGGGAGAAATCGGCTGCAATTGAAGAGATAAGAAAAAACTTTTCTGGAATAGCGATAGCTGCTGCTGAGAAAATTGTAGAAAATTCTCTTGATGAAAAAACTCATTCAGAACTAATTAATAAAGTATTAGATTCAAGTTTAAAGGAAAATTAAGATTGGTTTGTAAGTAATGGCTACAAGTGCAAGAAGATACGCTCAAGCAGCTTTTTCAATAGCATCTGAAAATGATGAGATTGAGAAGTGGCTTTCAGAGATTAAGGATGTATCAAAGATCTTAAGTGATAATGATTGCATAACATTTTTTGATGCTGAGCAAATACCTATCGACGTGAAACTTGATGGTGTTAAAAAATTATTTTCAAAAAATATAAGTTTGATTCAAAATCTGATTTCTTTGATGGTTACTAGAAAAGATATATCTAAAATTTTAGAAGTTAGCAATATTTTCATTTCGATGACAGATGAATATAAAGGAATAGTGAAAGTAGACATTACTACTGCTGTCCCTATCGCTAAAGAAAATCTAGAAAAAATAACTAAAAAAATTGAAAATATAGAGAATAAAAAAGTGGTCATTAACAAAAACGTAGATAAAAATATTTTAGGTGGTATTGTGATAAGAATTGGGGATAAGTTAATCGATGGCAGTACAAAAAATAAAATTAATTTATTGAATGAACAATTGATTGGTCATAGAAATTTATGAATAAAAAAATAGTAATAAATGAAAGAGAGTCTAATGGCAGTAAATAGTCATGATATTGCTTCTGTAATTAAGAAGCAAATAGAAGAATTTGGTGGTGATCTTACTCAGGTTGATATTGGTACAGTTGTAGAAGCTGCAGATGGAGTTGCCAGGATACATGGTTTATCCGGAGTTAGATACAGTGAATTATTACAATTCCCAGGGGATATTTTGGGATTAGCACTAAACCTTGAAGAGGATAGTGTTGGAGCTGTAATACTTGGAGATTATTTGAAAATTAAAGAAGGTGATGAGGTCAAAAGCACTGGTAGAATCATAGAAGTACCGGTTGGTGAAGATATGAAAGGTAGAGTTGTTGATTCTCTAGGCAGGCCTCTTGATGGTAAAGGTTCCATAAACACAAATGAATCTTTTCCCGTAGAGAAAATTGCTCCAGGTGTAGGTGAGCGTCAGTCAGTAGATCAGCCAGTAATGTTTGGGCTAAAAATTGTAGATGCTATGGTTCCAGTTGGTAGAGGTCAAAGAGAACTTGTAATCGGTGATAGAGCAACTGGAAAAACATCTGTTTGTGTAGATGCATTAATTAATCAAAAGGATAGTGGGATAGTTGGAGTATATGTTGCGATAGGTCAAAGAGCATCGAAAGTAGCTCAAACAGTTACAAGATTAGAGGAAAATGGTGCATTAGATAATACTGTAATTGTTACTGCTAACGCCTCAGATCCTGCACCAATGCAGTATCTTGCTCCCTATGCTGGATGTGCAATTGCTGAATATTTTATGGCTCAAGGTAAAGACGTATTAATTGTTTATGATGATTTGACAAAACACGCTTGGGCTTACAGGCAGATGTCCCTCTTACTTCGAAGACCTCCAGGTAGAGAAGCTTATCCAGGAGACGTTTTTTATTTACACTCAAGATTACTAGAAAGAGCTGCGAGGTTAAATAAGGATGCTGGTGGAGGATCAATAACTGCTTTGCCTATTATTGAGACACAAGCAGGGGATGTTTCCGCCTATGTCCCAACAAACGTTATTTCTATAACTGACGGTCAATTATATTTGGAACCAGACTTATTCAACGCTGGAATACGACCAGCTGTTAATTCTGGTTTGTCAGTAACAAGAGTTGGTTCAGCTGCTCAGTTAAAAGGTATGAAATCGGTTTCAGGATCTTTGAAATCGGAAATGGCTCAATATGCTTCTTTGTCAACATTTGCTCAATTTGGAACGGATGATTTAGATGCTGTTACTAAAAGGCAGTTAGAACGAGGGTCTCGTTTGACAGAACTCTTAAAGCAAGATGAAAACTCACCATTGCCTTTTGAAAATCAGGTTTCACTATTGTATATTGCTAATCAAGGTGCCTTAGATGATATTCCTGTAGAAAAAGTAAGAGAATTTGAGTCTCAGTGGCATGATTTTGCTGCGGCCAACTTGTCTGACGTTCTTAAGGCTATTTCTGAGTCTGGTGATATTGCAGATAATGAGAAAAATAAACTTGATGAAGCAGTCAACTCTTTCAAGCAAACAGTAAAGATTTGAGGTTGTATTTTTGCCAAGCACAAAAGACTTAAGAGATAGAATTAGATCGGTTTCTAACACTGCAAAAGTTACTGGAGCTATGCAGATGATAGCTGCGTCAAAAATGACTAGGGCTCAAAATATGGTAACTAATAGCAGACCTTATTTTGAAACAATTCATAATATGTTAACTAAAGTAAAGAATTCTTCAAATAATCAAGAAATACTATCAGGGGTAAAATTACTCCAGTCAAGAGACATAAAGAAAACCTTGGTGCTTTTTATTACGCCAGATAGGGGATTAGCTGGAGCGTTAGTTGGTAATTTGGCTAAAGCACTAGATAACTTTATATCTAAAAATGAATCGGAAGTCAGTTTTATTACTGTTGGGAAAAAAGGAGAAAGATATCTATCTAGAACTACTCAAAATTTATTTGGAAATTTTGCTGTTTCAGATAGACCTACCTTCGATGAAACTCTCCCTATTTCAAGCACGATAATAGAAAATTATGAGAATGGGAATTTTGATAAAGTTGTTATTGTATACGCAAAATTTATTAATACTGCTGTTCAAAAGATTCAAGCTCATCAGGTTTTACCAATTGAAACAGAGAGTAACGATGAAAATTCGAAAGATTATATTTTCGAACCTCAAGTAGTTTCTCTTCTCAAGTCAATCGCACCAAAATATGTACAAAATCAAGTGTTTCATTCTGTACTTGAAGCATTTGCTAGCGAACATTCGGCAAGAATGGTTGCTATGCAAAATGCAACTGATAATGCAAATGAATTAGTCGAGGGACTTACTCTCGATCTTAACAAAGCTCGTCAAGAATCAATCACTGGCGAATTATTAGATATAGTAGGCGGCGTTGCTGCCTTAGAAAAATAAGATATTGGAGTTATAAAATAATGTCTAAAGGAAGTAAGGGAAAAGTAGTTCAAGTTATAGGTACTGTTGTCGATGTTGAGTTTTCAGCAGATGACTTACCAGAAATATATTCGGCTATAGAGGTACAAAATGAAGGCGAAAAGCTTGTTCTTGAAGTAGAACAGCATGTAGGAAATAATTGGGCTAGATGCTTAGCATTAGGCGCAACTGAAGGATTGCCAAGAGGGGCTGAAGTTGTTGATACTGGGGCTCCTGTTTCTGTGCCAGTTGGAGAAGCTTCTTTAGGAAGACTGATGAATGTTCTTGGAGATCCTATTGATGGTGGTAAACCTGTGGATTCGAAAGCTGAAAGATGGCCTATTCATAGAAAGCCTCCATCTTTTGAAGAACAGTCAGGAACTACTGAAGTTTTAGAGACTGGAATCAAGGTTATGGATTTGATTACTCCATTTGCTAAGGGTGGTAAAGTTGGTGCTTATGGAGGTGCTGGAGTAGGAAAAACTGTTATCATTACTGAGCTTATTAGAAATATTGCCCAAGAACATTCAGGAGTATCTGTATTTGCAGGTGTTGGTGAGAGGTCAAGGGAAGGTAATGATTTATGGCACGAAATGATAGAATACGGTGTTATGGGCTCAACAGCACTTGTATTTGGTCAAATGAATGAGCCGCCTGGAACAAGGGCTCGTATTTCATTAACTGGTTTAACAATGGCAGAATATTTTAGAGATGTTCAGAAGCAAGATGTTTTATTGTTTGTAGACAATATTTATAGGTATATTTTAGCTGGTATGGAAGTCTCCGCATTACTTGGAAGAATGCCTTCAGCTGTTGGTTACCAGCCAACTCTTTCTACAGAGATAGGTGACTTACAAGAAAGAATAACTTCAACAAATGATGGTTCAATCACATCTTTTCAAGCAGTATATGTTCCTGCAGATGATTATACCGATCCTGGGATTGTAACAACATTTGGTCATTTAGATGCAAACGTGTCATTAGATAGGTCATTGGCTGCTCAATTCTTATTTCCTGCTGTGGATCCACTTGCTTCTAATTCTAGAATATTAGAGCCTTCAGTTGTTGGTGAAGAGCATTACAATGCAGCTCAAGGTGTTAGGCAAGTTCTTCAGAGGTATAAGGATCTCCAAGATGTTATTGCTATATTAGGAATTGAAGAATTATCTGAGGAAGACCAAGTTATTGTTGGAAGAGCAAGAAGAATACAACGATTCTTAACTCAGCCGTTCTTTGTTGGTGAAGTATTTACTGGTATGCCAGGAAGATATGTCCCTGTTTCTGAGACCGTTAGAGGTTTCCAAGAAATATTGGATGGTAAGCATGACGATTTACCTGAACAAGCTTTTTACATGGTTGGCAATATTGATGAAGCTGTAGAAAAAGGTAAAAAAATGCAGGAGGAGGTAGAATCAGAATAATTTTCTGGTTTAGTTTATGTCAAAGTTATTTCTAGAATTAGTTACTAATCAAGGAATTGCATTTTCAGGAGAAGTAGACAAAGTTACTGCAAAAGGTGGCTTAGGAGAGTTTACTATTTTACCATCTCATGCAGATTTTATGTCTACGATTTTATCTGGAAACCTTGTAGTTACTACTAAGGGTGAACCAAAAAAGTATAATCTTACAGGTGGGTTTGTAGAGGTGTCAAACAATAAAGTTACAGTTCTAGCAGATTCTATAAAATAATTTTAAGCAACAAAATTATTTAGAATGTGCCAAATGTTTATCTTCAGATAACTTTTTTGCAGCATCTTTGGAATCAATGCTAAGACCACATTGAAGACATTGTAAAAATTTGTTGTCAGGATATGATACTAATTCAATATCTCCATGACATTTAGGACAAGCTTTTAAGTAAATCATTTTTTTTCCCTATTTCAGAGTTTCCGCATTTGTCGGAACTATAATAACAAAAAATTTATTTATTAAATTAATCATACTACGAAATATATCCCTTTTCAAGTATTTATGCCATTATTCGTAAAATATTAAATTAATCGTATTTTTCGAAAAGTTGACATAAAGCGTGTCAAGTTTTACAATATTAATCATGTAACGTAGGTTTGTTAATATATATAACTTTCTTAACATATATTAGTCTAATGAGTTCAAATAATGAAAGAACAAAATTTTCATAAAGATAATAAAAAAATAAATATTGATTCCAATAGAACTGAATCGTTATTATCTGATTTGTTAAATTTAAGTTTATCAGGTGACGAAAATCATCATAATCAGCCAATTATGCATATTAAATCGTCAAATATTGTTAGTGACGATATAGTTAGTCGTAGTGATAGGTTTGTCGGCGTTTACGTGATAAGCGTGGCTGCAAGATTAGCTGATATGCACCCTCAAACTTTACGTAAATATGATAAAGAAGGACTTGTAAGTCCTCAAAGGTCTCAGGGTAGCAGGAGGCTATACTCAGATTCGGATGTAGAAAGGCTCAGAGTTATTCGAAGATTAGCCGATGAACTTGGATTGAACTTAAATGGTGTTAGTCTAGTTTTAGATTTTGTAGTTGCTCTTAGTGAAATATTAGAATTACTTGAAAACTCTGTAGATTCACCAACAATTGAGTCAAACCAGTATGTTGTTTCTCAAATTAGAAAATTATTATCTTTTGTAAGGGCTGTCTAAAATGTCAAAAAAGAAAAACACTGAAAATAAAGTATCTGAAAAAAAAATAGCTGAATCTAAAGACAACGAAATTAAATCCTTAAAGGATGATGTTGCTTCTTACAAATCTCTTGCTCAAAGAGCTCAGGCAGATCTAGTAAATTTTAGAAAAAGAATTGAAGGCGAGCAATTAGATATTAGAGTAAGAGTTAAAGAACAAGTTATATTAAAGTTTTTAGAGGTTGTTGATCAATTAGATGTAGCTTTAAATAACAAAACCTTAGATCAATCTTGGATTAATGGTATAGATGCGATTCATAAAAATTTTATAAATATACTATCTTCAGAAGGGTACACAAAATTTGACTCCAAAGGAGAAATTTTTGATCCAAGAAAACATGAGGCTTTGCTTTCAACAATTAGTAAAGAAACGGATGCTAATACTATATTAAATGAAATAAGACCTGGTTATATTAGAGGAGAAAACGTTGTAAGACCTGCACAAGTTGAAATATCAAAATTAGAAGAATAAAAAAATATATTAAACAAAAAATATAAGGAGATAAAATGGCAAAAATTATTGGAATAGATTTAGGAACAACAAATTCAGCTATGGCTGTTATGGATGGTGGCGAACCACAAATTATTGAAAATAACGAAGGTAGAAGGACAACTCCATCAGTTGTTGCATTCAATGATAAAACTGATGAAAGATTTGTTGGTGAATTGGCTAGGAGACAGGCAATTACCAATCCAGAAAATACAATTCATTCTGCAAAAAGGTTTATGGGTAGAAGATTTGCTGATAAATCAGTTAAAAACGATATAAAAAATGTTTCATTCAAATTGGATAAGATGAAAGGCGGTGATGTTGGTATCGTTTTGAATGGTAAAACTAGTGCGCCGGCAGAAGTTTCCGCAATGATTCTAAGAAAAATGAAGGAAGATGCAGAAGCAAAACTTGGAGATGATGTAAAACAAGCTGTAATAACGGTTCCTGCATATTTCAACGATAGTCAAAGAGAAGCTACAAAGATAGCAGGCCAAATTGCAGGCCTCGAAGTATTAAGAATTATTAACGAGCCAACAGCTGCATCCTTAGCTTACGGATTAGATAAAGAAGGTGAGAGAACTATAGCAGTATATGATTTAGGTGGTGGAACCTTTGACGTCACAATACTTGGTCTTGGTGAAGGTGTTTTTGAAGTAAAAAGTACAAATGGAGATACTCATTTGGGAGGCGATGATTTTGATCTTTGTATAGTTGATTTTCTGGCTGATGAATTTAAAAAGGAAAATTTAATTGACCTTAGAGAAGATATCTCTGCTCATCAAAGGTTAAGGGTTGAAGCAGAGAGAGCTAAAATTGAACTTTCTTCAGTAGCATCTACCGAAATAAATTTACCTTTTATCTCCGCAGATTCTTCAGGCCCAAAACATCTTCAAATGACCCTAACAAGATCTAAGTTAGAAGAACTTACCTCTGATTTAGTTAAGAGAACAGTTAAGCCAACACAAAATGCTCTTAAAGATGCTGGGCTCTCTACTAATGACATTGATGAAATTGTATTAGTTGGTGGTATGACAAGAATGCCATCAGTTATCGATACTGTCACAAAACTTTTCAAAAAAGAACCCAACAGGTCTATCAATCCAGATGAGGTTGTTGCTGTTGGTGCTGCTATCCAAGCTGGTGTTCTTCAGGGAGATGTTAAGGATGTATTATTATTAGATGTTACTCCATTGTCCTTAGGTATAGAAACTTTAGGTGGTGTAAAAACGACCCTAATAGAGAGAAATACAACGATACCTACATCGAAAACTGAGAATTTTACTACCGCTGCTGACAATCAGCCTAGTGTAGAAATACATGTAGTACAAGGTGAAAGAGAAATGGCATCAGACAATACTTCTATAGGAAGATTCAACCTTGACGGTATTCTTCCAGCTGCAAGAGGTGTTCCGCAAATCGCTGTTACGTTTGATATTGATGCTGATGGTATTCTTAAGGTTTCTGCTAAGGATAATGGCACAGGAAAAGAACAAAATATTACCATAACTGGACGTTCAGGTTTATCTGATGATGAGGTTGATAAACTAGTCAAAGAAGCTGAAGAAAATGCGGAAGAAGATAAGCAAAAAAGGGAGTCAGTAGATACCCGTAATGCGGCAGATAGCGCAGTTTTTCAAGCTGAAAAAATAATAAAAGATGAAGGAGAAAAAATTCCTGTTGATATTAAGGAGGACCTTGAATCCAAAATTAAATCTCTGAAGGACATATTGTCAGACGATAAATCCGAAAATATGGAAATAGCAAGTGCAACAGAAGAATTGCAAAAAGCATTGCAGGCAGTAGGTCAATCTGTATACGACGCACAACAACAAGCACAAAGCTCCTCTAATGATGCTGGAAATAAAGAAGATCATAATGATGATGATAATGATGATACAGTTGATGGGGAATTTAGAGAAGTTTAAAATTTACAGAAAAATATTAGGAGTAAAATTATGAAATTTTATCAATATATAGATAAAAATACAGGTGATAAATTTATAGCTTATGAATCGATTGATAAAAAAATTTACAAATTGGATTCATCAGCCATTAGGAACACTTTAGATTTATTCACAGATAATGGAGAAATTAAAAACATTGATGAACAAAATCTTGTTTTTTTATCAAAAAATTATAATGAATTTATAAAAATGAACATAAAATTACTTCCCCCAATTGATTCTCCAGAAACTTGGGCTTTTGGTGTAACGTATATGGACTCAATGAAAGAAAGGCAAGCTGAAAGTGATTCACCAGATGTCTATGACAAAGTCTATAATGCAGACAGGCCTGAATCATTTTTCAAAGCTACTTATGATAGATTGGTAGAACCGGGAGGAAATGTTGGTATTAGAGGAGATTCTGAATGGAATGTCCCTGAACCAGAGTTAACATTTTTTATCTGTAAAAATAAAATCATTGGTTTTACAGTAGGAAATGATATGAGTAGTAGATCAATTGAAGGCGAGAATCCTCTTTATTTGCCACAGGCTAAAGTTTATAGTAGATCGGCTTCTTTTGGGCCGGCATTTGTTCCAATTGGAGCAATTAATGAACATCAAAAATTATCAGTTGAGATGAAAATTTTTAGAAATAATTCTGAAGTATTTTCTGGTAAATGTAATACCAGTCAAATGAAAAGAAATTGTAACTATCTTCTTGATTGGCTTCTACGTCATAATGATATTCCTGATGGAACGGCGGTAATGACGGGTACTGGAATTATTCCACCGCCAGAGTTTACTCTTATGCCTTCAGACAAAATATTCATTACAATTGAAAATATTGGAACTCTTGAGAATCAAGTAACTATAGTTTAGTGAATTTCAGGTTCAGGTAATGTAACAACTCTAAGTAAATTAGTAGTTCCTTTAACTCCAATTGGTACTCCGGCTATTACAACAATTTTGTCCTTATTTTTACCTAATTTATTTGAAAGAATAAATTCCGATGCACTATGAAACATACTTTGTATATCCGATAAGTTTTTTTGGATAATGGTATTAACTCCCCAAACTATGGTTAGATTTTCAGCAGTTTTTTCTGATTCAGTTATGGCAATAATACTTTTATTTGGACGATAAGATGCAACCATCTCAGCAGATCTTCCAGATGATGAATAAGCTATAATATATTTAGCTTCAACTGCTTCAGCAGTGATTGAGGATGAATAACCTATAGCATCATTAACAAAAGTTCCTTTATTTGAAGTGTATGATCTTCTTCTTTCGGATAATTGTTCATACTCAAGAAACTGTTCTGCTTTTTTTGCTATTTTTTGCATTGCTTCCACAGCTAAAAATGGATATTTACCAATTGATGTTTCTGCAGATAACATTATTGCATCAGTTCCGTCTCTAACAGCATTGTAAACATCTGTGGCTTCAGCCCTCGTAGGATTTGAAATTGTGATCATTGATTCAAGCATTTGTGTTGCTGTTATTACTGGTTTACCTCTTTCATTAGCAATCCTAATAATCATTTTTTGTTTTGAAGGAACATCTTCGAATGGCAACTCAACTCCTAAGTCTCCTCTTGCAACCATAACTCCATCTGATGAATCTATAATTTCTTCTAAGTTTTCAACAGCTTCACCAATTTCAATTTTGGATATAATCAGCTTTGATTTTTTTAGTTTTTTTCTAATATTATTTACATCATTTACGTTTCTTACGTATGAAGCACCAACAAAATTTACATCTGCTTTATTAACGAACTCAATAGCTTCTTTAGTTTCTTTTGTAAAGTAATTAAGGGTTGATGTATGGCCAGGTGCACTTACTGATTTATTACTAACTATATATCCAGGAGTTTCAACTTTACAAAAAATATCTTCATTGAGTATTTTTTTTACTTTAAGTACTACTTTTCCATCGTCTATCAAAATTTTAGACTTCGAATCCAAATCTTTACTTAGACCATGTGGCCATACTTGAGCAATATTTTTATTACCCTTTATTTTTTTATTTGTTAAAGTAAAATCACATCCAGAAGCAAGATAGGTGTCGTTTTCAATCATCCCAATCCTATATTTTGGCCCAGGAAGGTCACCCAATATTCCAACAATTATTCCAGTTTTTTTTGATGCCTCTCTTATATTTTTTACATAGGTAATATGGTCGCTTTCATTCCCGTGACTTAGGTTCAATCTTGCTATAGACATACCTGATTTTATCAACTTTATTATTGAATCAACTTCATAAGTACTTGGACCTATAGTGCATATAACTTTAGTTTTTGATCTAGATTCAATAAAGGATTTTATATTTATAATTTTTGAATTTTTTTCCAAATTTCAGTCCTATGGTATAATTATAAGGTCTTTAATTATTTTATATCTTAATAGTAACGTATTTATTTTTTATAGACAAAGTATGCACCAGAACAATTTTTGTTTGATTTACGTTTCTAGGAAAGGAAAACATTGACTCTATCTAATTCTTTAATTTCTCTTCAACTAACCGATAAGCAGTTAATTGAAAAAAAACAAACATTTGTAACGTTACAAAATGAAATTCAATCTCAAGGTGGTCTAGTGCAATTACGAGAACAGTGCGAAAAACAAAAGCAACAGGAATTAGAAGCAAAATTAGAAGTAGCCAGATTACAATCAGAATTAAATAATCTAAAATCCAAAGTTTCTGAAATTGAACAAAGACTTTATGGTGGTTCTATAACAAATGTCAAGGAACTTAATGCTATAGAAGTTGAATATGCATCTATGAGGAGAAACCTAGCGCAAGTTGAGGAATCCATACCTTCAAATGAGAAACTTGCTTCCGATGCTAATGAAAAATTTTCTGAATATTCCAAAAAATTAGAAGAAAATGAGCAAGACTGGAAATTGCGATTAGTAAAGATTCATGGGCAAGCAAAGATTATTATGGATGAATATAATAACATGTTAGTTGACAGAAAAAAAGAACAATCAAATATTTCTAAAGAATTCTTAGATCACTATAATAGAATTTCTAAATCTAATCCAGGCTCAGCTATTGTTAAGGTTGATAGAGGCGTATGTCAAGGTTGTTTAGTGAAATTACCAATGAGTGAATTAAATAAGATTAGGCTATCAGAAAATCCTATTATAGGTTCATGTTGCAATCGATTATTAATTTTTTCTAACTAGGTTTTTTGAGGGTAGTTGGATTTCATATAGATAATTTTGATAATCATTTATACCCTGATTTGCCTCAAAATAGACTAATTCCTGAGTTTGAAATAAAAGAATATTGCGATATAAATAATCACAATATTGTTTCCTGGTTCAAAATTAAATCACCATATTCTGACTCTGATATATATGATAATTTCAGAAAACTAATTTCTAAATTTAGTGAACCAGATGCAAAATTAGCATTAGTCTTAATTCCTGATTCATTTCATCTAGCTAATGACATTGAAACTTTAGCAAGAAGAGTAATTCGCATAAGATCGCTAGGTGCTGATATTAGATGTACTAATCAAGAGTATCCCGATCCTTTTCAAAATGCCTTGAAGTATTTATCATTCTATAATGGAAAGAACTTTTCTAATTCAAAATCATCTAAAGAGATTATTAAGAAAGCCTATAGAGGAGAAGTTTTAGGCAAAATACCATATGGATATAAATCACATAATGGAAGATTAGTAATTGATTGTAAAGAATCAAAAATTGTTAAGATGATTTTCAAATGGTATTCTGAATCATCTTACGGGCTAAGAGTAATTTCAAAATTATTGAATCAGAAAGGTAATAGAACAAGAAGTGGTAAGGTTTGGACACCTCTTACAATACGAAGTATAATAACAAATCGTTCTTATATAGGAACTTACGCAAGATATGGTATTAGGATTACCTCTAATCATGATCCGATCATAAATATAGACTTATTTAATAGAGTTAATTCATTGTTAAATTCCAAAAATACTAGTAAAAAAAAATACTATAAATCAACATTTTTATTGTCAAGAAAAATTATTTGTGAAACATGTGGAAACACGCTTAGTGGCATAACTAGAAAAAGAACATGGCAATTACAAAATAATGAATATAAATCTAAAATTTATAGGTATTATCGTTGCAAATCTAGATTTGAAAACGTAACGGAAAATTCAAAATTTCATTCCTTATTTAACGCAGATATTGTTGAAAAAAAAGTAAAAAAGATTATCTGTAATTGGGATGACAATTTTATATCTAATCTATCCCCAGTTAGTATAAAATCGTATGCGAAAGAAATTCAAGATGCCTATTCTGATTTTGCAAAAACTTTCCAAAATTATGCTATGAGTAAAGAAAATATTTCTCATCTAGAAAAAACACTTAAACGTTTAAGTGAAATTAGAGAAAATAAAAATGTATATATAGATGAGCCAAATCGTAAAATATATGATCAAATTTTCAGCCCTGATATACAAGAATCAAAAATTTCTATAAATCAAATTATATCCAAAATATTTATCCAAAATAACAAAATTAATGTAATCCCATATTTGTAAAAATATAGTTTGTTATAATAATTTTATGAGGAGAACGGACGGTCGCCGCTTGTTTCTTTTAATAAATTTTGACAAGGGGAGGAAAGTCCGAGCACCATTGGATAGAGTGCCTGCTAACGGCAGGACGAGGTAACTCGATGGAAAGTGCAACAGAAAATATACCGCCTATATATTATTTTAGGTAAGGTTGAAATGGCGAGGTAAGAGCTCACCAGTCGAATGGTAACATTTGGCGTAAGGTAAACCCCACTCGGTGCAAGACCAAATAGGAAAACGAAAATCGAATCCACGTAGTTTTCGGGTTGGTTGCTTGACCTTGTAAGCGATTATAAGGCTAGATAGATGACCGTTAGTCTTTGCTCTAAAGATACAGAACTCGGCTTATAGTTCTCCTCTAAATTGAATTTATAAACTTGAAAGCTCTAGTCGTCTGCAATAGCAGGAACTATTTCCTCCGGAAAACCTAGTTGTTCTCTTTTTTGCAATGTCTTCCTAATTCTATTTCTAGCAGATGGATGATTTCTCAAAAATGGAGGAATTTCAATCATTCCTTTATCACTACTTAAGACTTCAGACGCATTTTTTATTTCATCTTCCTCAACATCATTTGCAGATGGAAATCCCGTAGCGATAAGTGTTATTTTAATCTCATTTTCCATTTTAGGATCTGTAGTTTGACCGTAAATTATATTTGCATCAGGATGAACTGTTGAAGCTACTATTTCGGATGCAATTTGTACTTCGTGAATAGTAACATCTGGGCCACCAGTAACGTTAAATATTACACCCTTAGCACCAGTAACCTCAACCTCAAGTAGAGGAGATTGAAGTGCTTCTTCAGCTGCCTCAACCGCTCTATTTTCTCCTGAACCATTACCTATAGCCATCCACGCTGCTCCAGCTCCATCCATAACTGCTTTTACATCTGCAAAATCAAGATTGATTTCTCCAGGGCAAAGTATAAGTTCAGCGATAGATTGAATTCCTTGTCTTAAAACATCATCAGCCATTTTGAATGCTGATTGGATAGTTACATTTGCATCTGAAACGGCAGTAAGTCTGTCATTTGGAATAACTATAAGGGTATCAACTTGTTCCTTTAATGCTTCTACGCCTTCTAATGCTTTAGTTTTTCTTACTTTTCCTTCGAAGTTGAAAGGCTTTGTTACAACTCCAACTGTAAGTGCACCTATTTCTTTAGAGATTTCAGCAACTACAGGGGCTCCTCCTGTTCCTGTTCCACCACCCATTCCAGCTGCAATAAAAACTAAATCAGCGCCTTCTAGGACAGATTTGATTTCCTCTCTATCTTCTTCGTGACATTGTCTACCTTTAGCTGGATCTCCGCCAACACCCAAGCCTCTTGCAGTCTGATCTCCTACTCGTAATTTAAGTGGTATTTCAGAATGTTCTAAAGCTTGTGAGTCTGTGTTGACAGAAATATACTCAACTCCCTCCACTCGCTCTTTATACATTCTGTTGACTGCATTTTGGCCGCCTCCACCAACTCCTACAACCTTTATATTTGCTGTTCCGACTGTATTCTGTACATCAATTTTTTTCTCTAAATCATCATTTATCATAATAAAAACTCATTTTTT
>CETH01145930.1_pt1 | contig 46054 bp, 45 predicted proteins | sample 361461 | NCBI WGS metagenome assembly CETH01 (sample SAMEA2622695, study PRJEB7988) | marine metagenome | isolation source: saline water (ENVO:00002010), including | reverse complement strand
CACCTGAGACTGATGAAGAGACATCGTAATCGTTTTGGGCGCTGTCTACTATGGATGAACGCCGGGGGTGCTTGAGTTCAAATGCCCTTAGACTCCGACAATATTATTGACCGTCTAAGACTTAAACGACGGTTAACGTTCTGGCGGATAGCTGCGATTTTCGCGGTGGTAGTAGCGATAGTGGCTATATATGGCAGGGTTGGTGGTTCCTTGGGCAATGATGATTTTATTGCCCGGGTAGAGGTGAAGGGTATTATTGTTCAGGATGACGAAAGAATTCTTAAAATCCGCAAACTTGCTCAAAATGACTCCGTAAAGGCGGTAATCGTGCGTATCGATAGTCCCGGCGGGACAGTTGTGGGAGGTGAGACGCTTCATAATGCTCTGCTTGCGCTTGGAGAAGAGAAACCCCTTGTTGCAGTGATGGGAGGTTTAGCGACCTCTGCCGCATATATGGCGGCGATTGCGACAGACCGACTTTTCGCCCGTAAAGGAACGCTTACCGGCTCAATTGGCGTCATTTTACAAACTACTGAAATCACTAAGCTTCTGGGAATGATGGGGGTCTCAGCACGATCGTTCAAAAGCGGGTCTCTTAAAGCAATGCCGTCGCCGTTTGAACCTGTGACGGGGGAGGTAGAGGCTACGACGCAGGCGCTAGTCGCGGATATGTATGGGATGTTCCGGGATATGGTTATTCGACGTCGCAACATGCAAAAGGCGGATGCTGAGAAATTCTCGGATGGTCGGGTATTTACGGGCCAACAGGCCCTGAGAGCCGGGCTGGTAGATCAGATTGGGGGAGAAGAGGACGCCCGGGCATGGTTAGTGGAGAGAAAAAACCTGTCGCCGGACCTTAAAATTCGAACCGTGCCGATACAACCTGATGCCGGCAGCTTGTTTCTCCAGCTAATTAGTTTAGCCCGAAAAACGATTTTGTATGAACGCCTTACCCTTGACGGGTTAATTTCGCTCTGGCAACCTCAAGCGATGTGATATTAAGAATAGGTCTCGTCCCGACACAAAGACGTCGCTTACTGACTGGGTAAAATTCTATGTCACCGGTAAATAGAACGCTGCTAAATCCGGGGAGAAATTCCTTCGGTTTTCAGGGGGGGACGCCAAAGTATGACGAAATCCGAGCTGATTTTGAAATTGGCAGAAGAAAATCCACATCTATACCAGAGGGATGTTGAACGAATCGTTTTTACGATCTTCGATGAAATATCGACCGCGCTTGCACGAGGGGACAGAGTTGAACTGCGCGGATTTGGCGCATTTTCGGTAAAAACGCGCGAGGCGCGTACTGGCAGGAATCCGCGTACTGGAGAGTCTGTTAGCGTTGCTAAGAAGTTTGTGCCGTTTTTTAAGTCCGGCAAGGATCTTCGCGACCGTTTAAACGGCCGTAAATAACTTGAGCCATGGGCAAGTTTGCGCGTTAGTCTTGATAAAAAATTAGCTGGCGATAGTCCAGTCGGCGCTGGACGGCGGGGTTAAAATGCGCCTAATTATGGGTATTATAGTGTTTGTTCCCTGCTCTGTTCTTTTGAGTGTGTTCGCAGTGGAGAATCGGCAGACATTGAAGCTAGAATTATGGCCAATTGCGGGAGAAATCGAACTTTCGGCGTCACTTTGGCTTCTAATAACTCTTGCGTTGGGGGTGATGGCTGGTCTGGGAATTGGATGGATTTCGACCGTAAACTGGTGTCGTAGGGCACGGAAAGCTGAGCGCCATAACCGCACACTTGAAAGAAAGTTGGATGAGAGAGATCATCCGCCGAAGGCCGTATCCACGTCGCAAAAGTTATCCGATGGTACGATGCAAGCGTCCGGGACACGGACCCAAAGCTCTCGTGCGGTGTTAATCGAAGATTAGTTGTTTACCGTCTACGTATTCACCGGTCAGCCTTTACTATGGCGACCGTCCTTTCGCCCCGATCGATAATGATTTATTAACGGGGGATGACTGACATTTCCCCCGTAGAACGAATTTTCTGCGCACTCGATACGCCCAATCTAGATGAAGCCTTACTGCTGGCCGAAATACTTTCCGGCGAGGTGGGGGCTATCAAGCTAGGTAAGGAATTTTTTACCGCCCATGGCCCGGACGGTGTGCGGCAGGTAGGCGCACTCGGCCACAAAATTTTTCTGGACCTGAAATATCACGATATCCCGAACACTGTGTTCGGCGCGGTCAGGGCCACTGAACGGCTCGGCTGCAGCGTTCTGACAGTACATGCGTCTGGCGGCCTCAAGATGCTTGAAGCTGCTGCTAGCGCGGCTGCCGAACTAGGTCCGAAACGACCGAAAATTGTTGCCGTTACGGTGCTGACTAGCCTAGATGACGATGATTTGGCCGTAATAGGACAAAAAGCTCCCGTGTCGCAACAAGTTCTTCAATTAGCCCGGCTGGCTAAAGTGTCAGGTATTGACGGTGTAGTTTGTTCTCCGAAGGAAGCGGCCATGCTGCGAGTGGAAATAGGTGATGAATTCAGTTTGGTTGTCCCCGGGGTCCGCCCGGCTTGGGTCAGTTCCGATGATCAGAAGCGCGTGATGACCCCGGCCGAGGCTGTTGCCGCAGGCGCGGATCATCTCGTAATTGGACGACCAATCACGCGTGCCGAGGATCCGGCCGGCGCGGCTCGACGCATTGCTGACGAGATTTTGGCTGCAAGGTGATGGTCGCGTCTAAAATCTGCGGCGTTAGCACGCGGGAGGCCATCGACACTGCGGTGATTGAGGGCGCTGCCTACTTAGGTTTCGTATTTTTTCCACGTTCACCGCGAAACGTAGAGCTCGAACAGGCTGCATCGCTTTTGCAGATGGTACCAAATTCTGTTAAGTCGGTCGCATTGGTAGTCGATCCTGACGATACCTTTCTGGATGCTATTAGCATGAATCCAGGCATCTCAATGTTTCAGTTGCATGGTGACGAAACACCGGAAAGAGCCGCAGAGATAAAAAAACGAACAGGGCGATCTGTAATAAAAGCGATCAAGATTTCCGAGGCCGTAGATCTTGCGATGGCGATGGACTATTCCAATGTGGTAGATATGCTACTATTCGACGCGAAGGCGCCCATTGCAATGAAAGATGCCTTGCCCGGCGGTAACGCCGTTTCATTCGACTGGGCTATTCTCTCGGGGAAAGACTGGCCAGTGCCTTGGATGTTATCAGGCGGGCTTGATCCCGATAATGTAGCCGAAGCGATTCGAATAGGCGGCGCCCCCGCAGTCGATGTTTCGTCGGGTGTTGAGAGTGCCCCTGGTGTAAAGGACTCGGGCCTTATCCGCGCATTTCTGACAGCAGTTAAGAGCGCGTGATAAAAGCTGTTCGTTCGCATTTCATTAAGTTAAATATTCCGAGAAGACGATGATAGAAACTCCTAACACATATCGCGCCGGTCCCGATGAAGATGGCCATTTTGGCATTTTTGGCGGGCGGTATGTCGCTGAAACCCTAATGCCACTCCTGCTTGAAGTTGAGAAAGCCTATGAGGAGACAAAGTTAGATCCGTCCTTCCAAGCGGAGTTTGATGAGCTGCTTGAACATTATGTAGGCCGCCCAAGCCCGTTATATTTTGCTTCTCGGATTACAGAGTATTGCGGCGGTGCAAAGGTCTATTTTAAAAGGGATGAGCTGAACCACACCGGTGCACATAAGATCAATAATACACTTGGCCAAGTACTTCTTGCGCGGCGAATGGGCAAGACCCGTGTGATCGCCGAGACTGGTGCAGGCCAGCACGGGGTCGCGACAGCGACCGTCTGCGCCTTATTCGGGATCCCCTGTGTTGTATACATGGGAGCGATCGATATCGAACGCCAGGCGCCGAACGTATTTCGCATGAAACTTTTGGGCGCTGATGTCGTGCCAGTTGAGACTGGATCTTCTACCCTAAAGGATGCGATGAACGGTGCGCTGCGGGACTGGGTCGCACACGTCGATGATACCTTCTACGTAATTGGTACAGTCGCTGGCCCGCACCCTTATCCAGCAATGGTACGCGATTTCCAATCCGTTATTGGTAACGAGACGAAAGAACAGATAATGAAGGCCGAGGAAGGGCTCCCAGATTCGTTGGTTGCCTGTATAGGGGGTGGCTCAAACGCCATGGGTCTTTTTCACCCTTTCCTAGATGAGGAAGATATTCAAATCATCGGTGTCGAGGCGGCGGGGGATGGCATTGAAACAGGCCGGCATGCGGCCTCTCTTGCAGCAGGCAGGCCGGGCGTACTGCACGGTAATAGGACCTATCTATTACAGGATAACGACGGCCAGATCATTGAAGCTCATTCAATTTCAGCGGGGCTCGATTACCCCGGTATCGGCCCCGAGCACGCTTGGCTCAAGGATACAGGCCGAGTCGAATACGTCTCTGTCACTGATGCTGAAGCGCTGGAGGCATTCCAGCTGTGTAGTCGCCTTGAAGGTATTATCCCTGCACTGGAGCCGGCCCACGCGTTAGCGCACGTAATCAAAATCGCGCCGGCTTTACCTTCAGATTATGTAATTGTAATGAATATGTGTGGACGTGGCGATAAGGATGTATTTTCTGTTGCTGCAGCACTGGATGTTACGCTATGAGCCGCCTTGAATCATGTTTCGCTACCCTGCGTGCTCAGAATCGTGGTGGATTAGTAACGTTCATCACTGCAGGTGACCCGGACGGAGACATTTCATCTAAGATTCTTGAGGGACTTCCCGCTGTCGGTGCAGATATAATTGAACTCGGCATGCCATTTACTGACCCCATGGCGGATGGACCGTCGATTGAGCTTGCCTCCAGACGGGCCCTACAGAGTGGCTATGACATTAAGAAGACCCTTTTGATGGTCGCTAAGTTTCGAAAGTCCGATAATGATACCCCGATCGTGTTGATGGGATATTATAATCCGATCCACGCCTACGGGCGCAATCAGTTTGCAACCGATGCGGCCTCTGCCGGTGTTGACGGACTGATAATAGTCGATCTGCCACCCGAGGAAGAGGATGAATTCCGGCCGCTTGCTGTGACTGCCGGCATTGACATAGTTCGGCTAATAGCGCCCACCTCGACTGGTCCACGAATAACGACGCTTGTGGAGAACGCTTCTGGATTTGTCTACTATGTTTCCGTTCGCGGTATTACCGGAACTACTTCCGCAACTGCGAGTGATATTGCCTCTAACGTTGGTCGGATAAAGGCCCAGACAGAATTGCCGGTTGCTGTCGGATTTGGTATCCGGACGCCCGAACAGGCAGCTGAAGTCGCTATGATCGCGGATGCGGCTGTCGTAGGTACTGCAATCGTTGAAACTATCGCGAATTCATTGGGTGATGATGGGGAGCCCAGCCCCCGAACTGTCTCCGATACCCTGAGCTTTGTTTCTGGTCTCGCCGCTGCAGTGCGCTCAGCTCGGTTGGGAGTCACCGAATGAACTGGATAAATAACTACGTCCGACCAAAAATCCGTTCACTAGTTGGCGTAAAATCTGATGTTCCAGAAAATCTGTGGGTACAGTGTACATCCTGTGAACAAATGTTATTTCACCGCGACCTAGAGGATAATCTGAAAGTTTGTCCAAATTGCGGTAATCACATGCGGCTTGGCGCACGCAAGCGGTTAGAACTACTGTTTGATGGGGGTAGCTTCACAGAGATCGAGTTACCGGGGAACGTTACCGACCCCTTAAAATTTCGCGATCGCAAGCGATACTCCGAGCGTCTTAGGGACACCCGAACGGCTACTGGACGCACCGATGCTATAATTGTTGCCTATGGTGAAATTGCCGGGCATACGACTGTCGTTTCAGTATTTGACTTCTCCTTCATGGGTGGATCAATGGGGATCGCCGTAGGCAATGGCATTGTTGCTGGCGCGCAGCTCGCTGTTTCAAAAAAGGCGGCGTTCGTCGTTGTGCCATCATCGGGCGGTGCGCGCATGCAGGAGGGTATTTTGTCGCTAATGCAAATGCCGCGTACCACCATAGCGGTGCAACAGGTCAAGGAGGCGTCCTTACCGTACATAGTAGTGCTTGCCGATCCAACAACCGGTGGAGTGTCCGCGTCATTTGCTATGCTGGGTGACATTGCACTGGCGGAACCTGGCACAATCATAGGGTTTGCTGGCGCTAGAGTGATCAAAGAGACGATTCGAGAGAAACTTCCCGAAGGCTTTCAGCGTTCAGAATATTTGTTGGATCATGGCATGATCGACATGGTGGTGCCACGCCACGAACTTGCCACAACGCTTGGACGTATCTTAGATTTACTGCGTCGGAAGGTGCCGAGCGCAGATGACATGCTGATAAATCGGGATGGAGAATCCTCTGCGGGTGACGGGAATGACCGGTTGTTTTCGACAACCGATTGATATCGTTCTCGGGCGGCTGACGACGCTCCACCCCAAGTTTATCGATCTCGGACTCGGGCGCACCCAACGTTTGCTAGAGGCTCTTGGTAACCCGGAAAAGTTTTTGCCACCGGTAATCCATGTTGCTGGTACAAACGGTAAGGGGTCAACCATCGCCTTTATGCGCGAGATCGCTATTGCGGCTGGTTTGCAGGTCCATGTCTATACCTCGCCGCATCTAGTGCGGTTCAACGAACGTATCGTTCTAAATGGTGTCCCTGTTAATGAAGCGGCATTGCTATCAGTCTTGGAGGAATGTGAGATTGCGAATGCTGGCGAACCGATAACTTTTTTCGAAATTACGACTGTGGCGGCACTCCTGACATTCTCACGCACGCCAGCCGATCTTCTGCTGCTTGAAACTGGGTTAGGCGGTCGCTTTGATTCTACGAATGTAATAGAAAATCCGGCGATGACGGTTATCACTCCAGTATCCATGGATCATATGTCTTTTCTTGGGGCTACTATTGCAGAGATCGCGTTTGAAAAAGCGGGGATACTAAAATCCGGTGTACCCTGCGTTGTCGCACCGCAAGTGCCAGATGCCCTAAGCGTTATTGAAGCCCGGGCGCAGGATCTCAATTCTTCTTTATACATTTCCGGGTTCGATTGGACTAGTCGATCCGAGCCTGGCGCTATGGTGTATTGTGATGGAGATCGCGAAATTTATCTACCAGAACCCTCTCTTGCTGGAGTACATCAGAGAGTTAATGCCGCCACCGCAATTGCTGCACTCCGCAGCTGGGAGCGGCATCTCTGGAGCGTGGAGGATATCTGCGAGGGAATATCGACCGCAAAGTGGCCTGGTCGTTTGCAGCATCTTTCATCTGGCCGGCTAGCGGATTTGCTTCCCGAGGGTTGGGAGCTTTGGCTCGACGGTGGGCATAACCCATCCGCAGGTGCGGCGTTGATGGAAACGATCGCAGCATGGCCCGAAGACCCTGTTGTTCTTGTTTGTGCAATGCAAGAGAATAAGGACGCGCGAGGATTTTTGGAGCCACTTGCGACTGTTGCGGACAGCTTGGCCGCAATCGATCTACCCGGGGGGAGTCCGGGTTATGCTCCAAAGGCCATCGCCGAGATCGCGTCGATACTGGGGCTCGAGAGCAAAGTCGCGACCTCGCTTTCTGCTGCGCTCGGCGAGGCGGCCAATGGCCCTACTGGCCGGGTACTGGTATGTGGATCTCTCTATTTAGTGGGCGAGGTTATTGCGGCGAATTCGTCACCCATTCAGGCTGCTAGTCATTACGCTGTTGAGGCGTCGTGAGAATGCCGCCGGGTCCGGCACCTGTTCCCCCTCCATGACGCGCGCCTGATCGAGCAGTAGCCACGCAGCATCTTCGATTTTCTCGCCGGCTCCGCCTTTGCCTATGGATTCGGACAATGACGTCATTAGTGGATGATGTGGGTTGACCTCCAATATGCGCTTGGACGATTGGTTTAGTTGGTTATGCTGTTTAAGCATCCTTTCAATCCTAAGATCCATATCGCCCTCGTCGGAAACTAGACATACAGCGCTATCAGTTAGGCGTTCTGATACTCGGACATCCTTGACTTCTTCAGACAAGGTAAGCCTGAACATGGCGATGAGCGCATCTACCTTGCCTTGGTCAAAAGATTTTTCCTTCTCGGCTTTAGCGTCATCTTTGTCTTCCGATGAAACCTTGTCGAGATCTGCCCCGGCGCGGGTGGCGGATTTGAATGGCTTGCCATCAAATTCAGCGACTGACGGGATCCAAAAATCATCAACCGCGTCGGTTAACAGTAAAACCTCGATCCCCTTGGCAGAAAATCCTTCCAATTGTGGGCTCCGGCGTACTGCATCAAGGTTTTCGCCGGAAATATAGTAAATTTCGTCCTGACCATCTTTCATACGGTCGACGTAATCTTTTAGGCTGACTAGATCGTCGTCCCCTGCGGTCGAATGGAAGCGCGCAATCTTTTGTATTGCTTCGCGGTTTTCGTAATCTTCGTACAAGCCCTCTTTTATAACCGGCCCGAAATTTTCCCAAAAAACTTTATATTCGTCCGGCTTCTTATCGGCTTTTTTTGCAAGTTCTGTCAGGACCCGCTTGACGATAGCTGCCCGGATTCGGGCAATCATCGGATTGTCCTGCAGGATTTCGCGGCTGACATTAAGTGGTAGATCCTCAGAATCTACTACGCCTCGGAGGAAGCGCAACCAAGCGGGAACCAAATTTTCTGCCTCGTTGGTAATAAATACGCGCTTTACATACAGCCGGAGGCCATGTTTCCGACTCGGATCGAAAAGATCAAACGGCTTGGCTGAGGGCACGAAAAGTAAGTTGCGGTACTCTAACTTTCCCTCGACATGCCAGTGTAATGTCATCCAAGGGTCGCCAAAGCCGCCCACGTGTCGGTAGAACTCGGTATATTGTTCGTCGGAAACATCCTTTTTTTGACGAGTCCAGAGGGCGGAGGCTTCGTTTACTGTCTCGTCGCCCTCATCGCCTCGGATCAATATCGGTAGCGCAATATGATCAGAGTAATTCTTGGCAATGTGGCGAAGGCGAGTTTCGTCGAGGAATTCATCCTCTCCCTTGCGCAGCTTGAGTCGGATTGTAGTGCCGCGACCGTCCCGGTCTCCCTCTGAAATGGTATAATCGCCGGTCCCGTCCGACACCCAACGCCAAGCCTGGTCTTCGCCGGCACGCCGGCTGATAACTTCTACCTCCTTGGCTACCATGAACACTGAATAGAACCCCACGCCGAATTGACCAATTGTACTGAGATCAGCATTTTCATCGTCGCCGTGTTCTTCAAGATACGCCGAGGTGCCCGATCGGGCGATTGTACCGAGATCGGATATTAGTGCATCGCGGTTCATGCCGATTCCGTTGTCGTGGATCTCGAGCATTTTATTTTTTTTGTCGACGGAAATTCGAACAGCGAATTCCGGATCATCGGCGATCAGCGCCGGCTGCGTCAAAGCTTCGTAGCGCAGACGGTCACAAGCATCAGACGCGTTGGAGATCAGTTCGCGCAGAAAGATTTCCTTCTGGCTGTAAAGCGAGTTGGCGACGATATGGAGAAGGCGCGAGACCTCTGTCTCAAACCTTCGCTTCTCTTCGGCCATGGGTTCAGTACTCCCGTTCGATTCATACATTTCCGCCGCAATATGTTGCGCCCGGCTTACTATTTCAACCCCTTGTCAGACACGATTCATGCCGCCATCCTGAGAAGGATGTATGGCGTGGAAGAGAGACCCGTTGTGACGGCCGTTCTTGGCCCCACCAATACCGGAAAAACCCATTATGCGATCGGGCGTATGCTCGGTCATGCAAATGGGATGATCGGTTTTCCGTTGCGCCTTCTGGCGCGGGAAAACTATGACCGAGTGGTTGAACAGAAAGGTTTGGCCCGAGTGGCATTAATCACTGGTGAGGAAAAGATCATCCCGCCACGAGCCGACTATTTTGTTTGTACCGTCGAATCCATGCCACTCGACCGGGAAGTTGAGTTTCTCGCCATCGACGAAATTCAGATGTGTGCCGATCCAGAGCGTGGCCATGTGTTCACTGATCGGCTACTTAGGGCCCGCGGAACGAGAGAAACATTGTTTCTCGGCGCGAACACTATTCGTCCCGTAGTAGAGAAGCTAGTACCTGAGGCTAATTACGTCAGCCGTCCGAGACTCTCAAGGTTGACCCATGTTGGACCGCGCAAAATTACCCGTTTGCCCCGACACAGCGCGATAGTCGCGTTTTCGATCAACGAAGTTTATTCCATTGCCGAATTAATACGCCGCAAGCGTGGCGGGGCAGCGGTAGTGCTGGGGGCGCTTAGCCCGCGTACCCGGAACGCCCAGGTGGAAATGTATCAGAGCGGCGACGTTGACTATCTGGTCGCGACTGACGCGATTGGCATGGGACTCAATATGAAAATTGAACACGTTGCCTTTGCCGGCACCCGCAAATTTGACGGCCGAAATTACCGTAATCTTACCACATCTGAGATCGCTCAGATTGCCGGGCGAGCTGGGCGTCATATTTCGGACGGCACATTCGGCCCGATCGCTGAGATCGGAGGTTTCGATGAAGATGTTGTAAACGCTATCGAGCAACATAGCCTCCAGCCTCTTACTGGCGTCTACTGGCGTAATGCGGACCTCGATTTCCGAACTGGAAGGGGGTTATTAAAATCGCTGGAAGAACCGGCGAATCGCCCCGAACTCCATCGTGCCCGAGATACAGAGGATAAGATTGCATTGGCTAGCCTTCTAAATGACGTTACCATTCGGGAACGTGCTACTACGCCGGACACCGTGCGGCTGTTGTGGGATATCTGCCAAATACCAGATTTTCGAAAGACTATGGCTGATGTCCATGCCAGCCTGTTGGGTCGGCTGTTTCGTGAACTAACGAATTCCAGTTTTCTTGATACTGATTGGGTGGCATCTCAAGTTACGAAACTTGATCGGGTCGATGGCGATATAGATACGCTGATGGCGCGGATTGCGCATGTCCGCACTTGGACGTACATCTCCCATCGCGCTGACTGGTTAAAAGATTCTGCAAGCTGGCAGGCCCGCACGCGAGAACTGGAAGATAAGATATCAGATGCGCTGCATAAAAGTCTCACACAGCGGTTTGTCGATAGACGCGCGGCTGCGCTTACCCGCATGAAAGACGCTGATGACTATACTTCAATGGTGAGTCCCGAAGGCGACGTTTCTGTCGGAGGAGAATTTATCGGATATCTGGAAGGATTTCGATTTGTGCCTGATCCCAATTCCACAGCTTCGAGTCGGCAGACACTTCTGTCTGCTGCAAACAAGGCTTTGCGAGGTGAGATCGAATCACGTATCGACACCTTTTGTGGTGCCCCTGATAGTGCATTCTCTATCGAGGAAACCGGGGCGATTAGATGGTCGGGCGCTATGGTCGCGCGGCTTGAAAAAGGTGCCGATATCGTGTCGCCCGGGATTGTGGTGTTGGCTAGAGATTACCTTTCTGTCGAACAGAGAGAACGCTTGCGTCGACGCTTGGCGATTTGGGTCGATACCCAACTCGCGGATGCGTTAGGTCGGTTGATACCCCTTCGGAGCGCGACCCTCGAGGGGGTTGCCCGAGGACTAGCCTATCGTATTGTCGAGGGTCTTGGTTCGATAAGGCGGGCGCAGGTGCTCCAAGAGTTGAGCCAGATGTCAAAGGAAGACCGAACCGCGCTTCGTAGTTGCGGCGTGCGTATAGGACCCGAAACACTTTTTCTTCCGGCACTGGTAAAACCAAAGGCGGTGAAATGGCGAGCGCTTCTATGGGCGCTTTCCAACGGGATTTCTGTACAGGAAGTGCCGGGCGCAGGTTTGGTTACGGTACCAGTGGGTGAAGATTCCGATGAATCATTTTTGGCGGCTTGTGGATTTTCCTGCCTTGGTAAGCGGGCTATCCGAGTCGATGTATTAGATCGGATTGCAGTCGATCTCCAGCGCCAATCCCGAACCGGTAAGATGGATATTGGTGCTGCTCAGCTAAACCTACTGGGTCTGTCGATGGCTGATGCCCGACCGATTTTCGAGGCGCTCGGTTACGTGGCGGAGGAAAATGGCGATACCCTTACTTGGAGATGGGGGGGGCGCCCCAAGACCAAATCCAGAAATCTTCATAAAGATGAAGCGGGTTTTTTAACTCGTAGGTCCGGTAATCGGAGAAAAAAAAGTAGTAAGAAGGGGAAGGTCGAAGACGAATCCCCGTTTGCAAAACTGCGTGAACTGAAACTCTCTTGAGCGACGATGGAATGCGCCTCGATAGATGGTTGTGGCAGGCGAGGTTTCTCAAAAGCCGCAGTCTAGCAAGTTCAATCTGCGCTGCAGGCAAGGTCCGGGTCGATGGCGCGATTATTCGCAAATCGCATTACACTGTTCGGGTCGGCGATGTACTTACTCTTTCGAAGGGTCGAGATGTGAAAGTGGTGCGTATCGAAGCTTTGGGTAATCGTCGCGGCCCAGCAACCGAGGCAAGAACCCTTTATTCGGAGATGGTGCCGCGCTCCTTAAAGTGAACCGGATCTCTGGAATACTAAAGATTGATTATTGGCAGGCATCTCTACTTGTTCGACGAAGGCCAACCCGTTTTTCTGTCCCTCGGCTATGACTGCTTCCAAATCGCGTACCCCCCAGGTCTCATTCTGGTCTTTTAGCGACCTATCGAAGACTTCGTTGGAGTGGGCGGTGTGCTTGCCGTCGATCCGAAATGGACCATACATATATAATGGTCCGCCAGATGGAAGCAGGTTGCTTGCATTGCGCATGAGACCTTCAGTGGTATCCCATGGCGAAATATGGATAACGTTGATGCAGATTATTGCGTCCGCGGATTCAATGGGAAGAATTATATCGGAAGCATTTATAGAGAGTGGATATCTTAGATTTATGCGATCCGCTGCAGCACGCCAAGCTTTGATACTTTGTAGATTAAGTGGGTCCGGATCGCTAGGTAGCCAAACTAGATCTGGAAATTTTTCAGAAAAGTAGAAGGCGTGTTCACCTGATCCACTTCCAATTTCAAGGACGGTTCCAGTGTCTGGCAGAATCTGAGAGAGGACGTCGGCGATCGCATCACGGTTCCTCGTTGTAGCAGGGAAATGTCGCGCTTTTTCTGACGGAATATCCATAGTACAAATATATCTCTCTACAAACAACTTGGATATGTTTGTGGTGGAATACCACGTATGATACCCACGGATTATGCTAGATAAGTTCAAAGCTTTCTTCGAAGACAAAGGTGCCATCGCCGAAGCTGCCGATGGTGTCCACACGCCTGATGAATTTCATATTGCCGCGGCCACGCTGTTGGTACATGCGGCAACGGTGGATGCAAACTTCGACTTCCTTGAACGCAGTCGGATAGAATGGCTCTGCGAAACCCAGTTCGGCCTTGGCCATGATGAGGCACACGCGCTGGTGGTCGCAGCGGAGCGCGAGACCGAAGAGTCGGTTCAACTTCTTCGTTATACTAGTACTATCAAAGATGGTTTTTCATATGAAGAGCGTGTCCACCTCATGGAAATGCTATGGGAAGTTGTCTACGCTGATGAGCAAGTAGAGGCACATGAGGCAATGCTGATGCGCCGAATCGCGGGGTTGATCTACGTCGATGATCGCGATAGTGGCCTTGCCAGGTCTCGCGTACGGGAGAGACTCCAAATCTGAGAATGAGCCGGTTACTATAACCTATAAAAGTAGTTGGTCGGAGTAACAAAAAATACTAGGTTGCCGGTGTTGACTTTGATGTCAATCGGAGAGGCTACATCCGCCATTTGGATAAACGATACGGATGGTGATGCCTGAAAGATTAATACGGAGATAGTTATGGCGTACGTCGTCAATGATGCGTGCATTAAGTGTAAGTATATGGATTGCGTCGAGGTGTGCCCAGTAGACTGTTTTTATGAGGGGGAGAATATGCTTGTCATTCATCCTGATGAATGCATCGATTGTGGCGTATGCGAGCCCGAGTGTCCGGCTGAAGCCATTCATCCTGACACAGATGATGTTTCAGAAAAGTATATGGACGTAAACCGGAAATTCTCCGATCTTTGGCCCAATATTACTCGGAAGGGTGAGCAACCAGCTGACGCCGACGAATGGCGCGACAAAGAAAATAAATACGAAGAGCACTTCAGCGAGGTGCCTGGTGAGGGTGGTTGACCTTTTTCGACAGGCAAACCATGCAATTAACTCTCAATGCGAAAATAGCCGTTCTGACGAACGGCCTATTTCTGTTAAATTTAGCCTAGCGAACTGTTATTCCAACTAAATTTGTGATAATCTTGTAATATAGACTGGCCGGCGGAGCGGCTAGTAGCTGAATCTAGTCCCCCTTTTGTCCGGTTTGCGATGTTTACCGAATATTATGGATATTTCGGGATAAGTGAGGAAGGCTAGGGCTCCGCGTGCCTTAAAAAAAAGACCCAACCGAGAGCGAGTGATGGCAAAGGCCAAGACAACAAAATCCAAACCAAAGACTGCGGCCGGCCCGGCCAAGAAAACAAAGCCCAAGGCTGCGACTAAAAAATTAGCCTCCAAAACTTTAGAAAAAACGTCTGAGAAAAAACAGCCTGCAACAAAGAGGGCGACTGCAGATAAGCCGGCGCCCAGAAAGTCGGCTGCGAGGGCGCCGTCAAAAAAACTACCCTTTGCGAGAGGTGACTATGTTGTCTATCCAACGCACGGCGTTGGTAAAGTGACGGGCGTTGAAAAGCGAGAAGTGGCGGGTTTCAAATTGCAGCTCTTCGTCATCCTGTTCGAATCCGAAAAAATGACCTTGCGGGTCCCAGTAGAGAAAGTAGCGGACTCCGGACTTCGTAAAATAAGCTCAAAAGATAAGATCCAAGCGGTAACCGCTACACTGAGGGGCCGTGCTCGTTCTAAGCGCACTATGTGGAGCCGGCGTGCACAGGAATACGAAGCGAAGATAAACAGTGGCGATCCTGTCGCAATCGCGGAAGTGGTGCGAGATTTATACCGAGCCGCAGGCCAACCCGAACAATCTTATAGCGAGCGCCAGATGTACGAAGCGGCTTTGGAACGGCTCGTAAATGAATATGCATTGGTCGAAAAGTTGGATGTGGAGGCGGCAACCGAGAAAATTGAGGGTATCCTAGCTGAGTAGTCTATAGAGACCATCCTCAAGAAGCTACGGAAAGCCTATAACCCGAACGCTGATTATCCCCATGGAGCGAGCCAAGTGACCGAGCGGCGCCTGCGCGATCAACTTTACCCGCCGATCGAGCCATATGAAAACGGCATGCTGCCGCTGGACGGAACCCACAGCATGTACTGGGAGCAGTCGGGTGATCCGGCCGGTATTCCGATACTATTTCTCCATGGAGGCCCGGGAGCGGGTGCGACAACGGTCCATCGCCGTTTCTTCGATCCGGCGAATTACCGGATTGTCATATTTGATCAGCGGGGTGCTGGCCGTTCCGTCCCGCGTGGTAATCTTTCCAACAATACAACCGCCCACTTGATCGAAGATATCGAGCACCTTCGAGACCACCTGAATGTTTCAAAGTTTATACTGTTTGGCGGTTCTTGGGGCAGCACGCTGGCGATCGCCTATGCGCAGGCGTATCCGGAAAATTGCCTCGGGCTAATTGTCCGGGGAATTTTTCTGGGGCGTCAATCCGAAGTTAATTGGTTTCTCTACGGCCTTCGGCGCATATTTCCTGAGCCTTGGCGAGATTTCGCGTCGGCTCTTCCCGAGAACGAACGCGGAAATATCCTAGAAAATTTCTACCGACGCTTGCTCAACCCCGATCCTGCGGTTCATCTGCCTGCGGCAAGGGCATGGAGCCGTTATGAAGGTGCATGCTCGACCCTACAACCGAGTCCTGAAACAGTTGCGGCATTCGGAGATGACTCTATAGCTTTTGCCCTAGCGCGGATCGAAACACACTATTTTTCTAATGATAACTTTTTGTCTGATAATGCTTTACTTGAAAATATGTCTAGGGTCCAAGATCTACCGTGCCTAATTATTCAAGGAAGGTACGATATGATCTGCCCAATCGTAACGGCAGATGAACTACACCGCGCTTGGGTCGGCTCTGAGATGGTTATAGTTCCAGACGCTGGACATTCTGCGATGGATCCGGGTGTACGCGAGGCATTGGTTAGGGCGACGGAACAATACAAACGGCGTTTCGGAGCCTAATTTATAGTATTGCGGGGGCGTTTGCGGTGGAAAAAAAGAGGTTGAATTGACTAAAATGGCAGCCTGTGTACGGAAAATGTGATATTGAAAAAATGATATCTAAGGTGGGGTAGAGCGACGTGAGAAAATTGCTCGCATTCTTGATTTTATTTGTTCTTGGTTTAGCTTCAATAGGGGCTGGACCGGTAGTAGCAGATGAACCAGGCTTTTTGACACTCGGAGTAGGTGACTACGATGTATATCAGAATAAGCACGATGCGGTCGAACTCCGGGCAGAATATCGCTCAGAGAAAAAAATCTGGGTATTCAAACCCTTAGCGGGTCTGATGGCTACAACGGATTCGGCGTTTTACGGATATGGCGGGGTACTTGTCGATGTATTTTTTGGGCGCCGCTGGGTCCTAACACCAAGTTTTGCCGCAGGATATTATGAGGAGGGCGATGGTCGCGATCTTGGGTATGAAATAGAATTTCGATCATCTATCGAACTGGCCTACAGGTTCGACAACCGCACACGCTTTGGGTTGGCATTCTACCATCTGTCCAATGCCAATATAGGCGATTTCAATCCAGGCACTGAGGTTCTTAGCGTCTTCTATTCAATCCCACTTCGAGATAACTACTGAATTTGCATTCGAATCGCGCGGCACTTGTGGAAGGATGTTGAAGCGGCCGGCTGGTCTGGTAATTGAGAGGTAGCTTAATCGTATTCGACCGGAACGGTGTATAATTTTATGGGGAGCAATCGCCCTAGGGTCCGCGCCTCAATTTTTTCCAACCGGGCCAGAATCTTTGGCTATGCCTATTTTGAAGTTGCCGGTGTAAACGCAGGGGATTTGTGCATGGGGCACGGTGACTTTTGAAACTTTTTTATATTTCTGCCGGTGGATTACTCTTCCTTTTTTGGTCGACATTGAGTTACATGATCCCGAAGGCCCCGTAGCTCAGCTGGATAGAGCGGCAGATTCCTAATCTGTAGGTCACAGGTTCGAATCCTGTCGGGGTCACCACCATCTTTTAAGTAAATATCCTATTAATATAAATATATTAGACACTTCTATTTTAGGGGTGTGCGAGATCAATCATTATTTTGTGTGACAAACTATCTAACAAATTTGGGACGCTGAAGGATTTGACCCCTTTATTTAGCCTAATCATTTCATTCGTCCAGTCTTACGCCATAGTATCCAGAAGACTGCTGTGATCCCGATCCACGCGGGTAAGAGCGCTCTTAGACGGGTCTCCCAGTTCTCAGGAAACTGGCATACAGCGCCAGTCGTAAGTAACATAACCGCGAGGGCGGCAATGACGAAAAGCTGCGATATGTTGAAATGGCGCTTCATTTTTACCAATACTAACGAGGCGGGCCGCTTTGTATAGCTGTTCTAAATTTGACGATTGTAGTTCTTCATTCCGCCCTATAGTCGAAGGGGCAACGACGAGAAATTTCGAAAGCCAAGAAATTAATAGATAGAAGCTGGCCGTTGCTTACGTTTTTTGATAGTGCGCGTGAGCGCTCCATATCTCGGCCCGGCTACCATTGCCATGACCTGGAGGAGCCCGGCGACAACGGCAATCGCCCCTGCCGCGTTTAGCGAATTACTGCTACCCCATAATTGTGGTCCAAAAGCCGCAAATAGATATCCACCTACTCCTGCTAGAGTTGCAACGCCGGCACTGATCCAGAGTTGCCGGCTGAGTTTATCGGTGAGCATGCGAGCCGTTGCTGCGGGACATATAAACATGGCGATCACAAGAATGGAGCCGACGGCTTCGAACGAAGCTACGGCGGCAACCGCAACTAAAACAATAAAACCGGTAGAAATTTTTTGCATTGGTAGACCAATACTGACCGCTAAATCGGGATCGAATGTCGCAACCTTCAACTCCTTGAAAAAAAGAAAAACCAAAGCCACGATACTGAAAGTCACGCCGATAAGAGTAACTAGGTGTCGCGGCATTCCAGCGTAGGCATCCAGTGTAAATAGGTCCATCCATACAGTCAGATCCATCCATATGATGGATTCGAGGCTTCCGTATAGCGCGTGTTCAGCGTCTATATGGACATTAGAGGCACCCGCTTGTTCCAGCAGGACTATTCCAGCGGCGAACATTGTGGTGAAGACAACCCCCATAGCGGCTCCGGCCTCTATCCTCCCAATTTGGCGGAGAGCCTCTATCAGTCCAGCAGCTAATATAGCGGCGCCGATGGCGCCAAGCATAAGAGGTAAAGTGGATAAGGTACCGGCGAGTAGAAAACCGATTACGATACCGGGCAAGACAGCATGAGAAATAGCGTCGCCGATCAGAGCCTGTCGCCTTAGAACTAGAAAATTACCCAGTAGGCTGCAACTGGTTGCCGCAAGTACGGCGACAAAGATCGCGGGCAGATCGATTGATAAGAAATCAATTGCGGTCATTCTCTTTCCCTTTCGAGCCTTGCCAAGATTTCGGGCGACAGCATCTCTTCAATCGGACGTCCATTATGCAGACCGAGAGAAATATCTGCGTCTGGATGATGCCTGCGGTAAACAAACCACAAGCGTCGTTGCCGGTTTGCCTCAGCGGCTGCCTCAACACCCGAAGCCGTCAGTTTACCATTTGGATCCATGTACCCGCGCCAGCGAAATAAGTACCGAGTAATTGGATCTAGGGGTGTGTATCCCCCTGCAATCGAGATAAGACCGCGATTTTCTAACGCGAAAAACCTTAGGCGAAGTCGGCAGATACTCCGCGTGATGACACCTCTTTTGGGTGCGCACAAAAGACTAAAAGTAAATATGGACGCGGCAGTTAGTACGATGACGGCGCCGGCTGGCATATTTGGATATAGTGCTGAGAATGCACCACCAATCCAGCCAGATAGGCCGCCGAATAAACCCGAAAGGGCGATCATACAACCCAGTCGATTCGTCCAGAATCGGGCCGTTGCCGGTGGGACTATCACGAGTGCAATGATTAAGACCAATCCAACGGTTTTTAACCCGATCGCCATGATCGCCAATAATAGCGCTAGCATTATCAAGTCGAAATGAGACGTTTGCCACCCCTGAGCTTTGGCAAAGTCTTTGTCAAAAGCTACCGTCCTGAATTCCTTAATAAAAGCCAATGAGCACCCGATAGCAACGGCTGAGGAGATTGAAATAAGCAAAGCCTCGCCCGAAGTCAGCATAGCGGTGGATCCGAGTAAGAAACTGTTTAGGCCCGCCTGTGCACCGGTTTTCATAGTTTGAATATGGCTAAGGAGTACAACACCGATACCGAAGAAGACACTTAGCACCGTACCTATCGCGGTATCTTCGGCGAGCCGCGTCTGATCACGTATCCATTGGATTGCAAAGATGCCGATGGCTCCGCTCAGGGTGGCACCAGCGGTTAGAAGTGCTAGGTTACGGCCCGATCCACCCAGCGTGACGCTCAGGAGAAACGCCATCGCGATTCCAGGAAGAGTGGCATGGCTTATGGCATTTGATACTAGGGATCGTTTACGTAGGTAAGGAAACACCCCTATTACCCCACCACCGAATCCGAGTGCGATCACACCTGTCAGTACGACCGAAGTATTATACCCGGCTTGGAATGTTAGGACTGTATAAGCTTCGACTATGGTCATGTTAGATTGTGCACGTTAATGCAGATCTATTTGAATGGAATATTATGCGTTACTGTCTATCGCTCGGATCGCCGTGGCCGCTAATCGCCCGCCATATGCCATTTGTAGATTTTCCTCCGTAAGGACATCTGAGATGGGTCCTGCTGCGATGGCACGGACATTGAGAATTAGTACGCGATCAAAGTATTCGCCGACGGTCTGAAGGTCGTGGTGGACGCAGACTACCGTGGCCCCGTCCGAGCGTATATCGCGGATTATATTGACGACGGTTCTCTCGGTGGCGGAGTCAACACCTGAAAAAGGCTCATCCATGAGGTATAAATCTGCTTCTTGGGCTAGAGCACGGGCAAGAAATACTCGCTGCTGCTGGCCGCCCGACAGTTGGCCTATCTGTCGATAGGCGAGATCAGCCATATCAACTTGGTCCAAGTAGCCGCGTGCGGTATCGAGGTGACGACGCTTTACAGGACGGCACCAGCCGATCCGGCGGTAAAGACCCATCGCCACGACGTCCTCAGCAGAGGCGGGGAAGTCCCAGTCAACACTCGTCCGCTGCGGCACGTAAGCGACACGATTGCGGGCGTTTTTCAGTCGTTCTCCGAATAGCTGGATTTTCCCCGAAACTGTTGGTGTAAGGCCTAATATAGCTTTGATCATAGTCGACTTCCCAGCGCCGTTTGGACCGATTACGGCCATGAGGCTCTTATCTGGTACAGAGATATCTACGTCCCAGAGCGCGGGTTTGTTGTTGTACGCGACAGTGAGACCGTGCACGGACAATGGGTTCCGTTGACCCTTGATACTGGCAGAGTTTTTTAGAATTGGGCCCGCCGATTTCATTTTGAAAACTTTGTTTCAGCAAGCTGATCGCGAGGTTGGGGCTTGGGGCTTACGCCGCTTAGGGATCGGACGATGGTAGTCACGTTATGGTTAAACATGCCGATATAGGTCCCGACATAGGTCCCAGTAGGCCCCATAGCGTCGGAGAAGAGCTTTCCTCCGATACGGACCCGGTGACCACGTGCAGCAGCCCCCTCAATCAGCGCTTGGACGTTCCGCGCTGAGACAGTACTTTCAATGAACACTGCACCAACACGTCGTTTTACTATGGTTTTGACCAGATCTTCTATTTTTTTTACGCCTGCTTCGCTTTCTGTGCTGATACCTTGGACGGCTAAGACTTCGAGTCCGTATGCTCGAGCAAAATACCCAAATGCATCGTGCGCTGTGACGAGCACACCGGATTCATTGGGGATTGAAGCAATGGATCTCTTTGCGCTGGAATGAAGCTTTCCAAGTTCGATCAGATAGGCAGCATTGTTGGTGTGGTAAAATTCAGCGTTTTTTGGATCGATTCTTGCCAATGCATCGACCGCGGTCTGCAGGGCAGTGCCCCAGAGTACCGGATCCATCCAAACATGTGGATCGTAAGCCCTGCCATCCTTGGTCAGGAAGCCCCGTTCCCTCAATACTTCTGCTAGGCCGATTACAGGCTTATGAGCCGCGAACTTCGTTAGCAATTTCACAATCTGGGCTTCAAGATCAAGGCCGTTATAGACAATCAGATCTGCACGGTTCAGTTTTAAGACGTCCGACCGGGTCAGTCGATAAAGGTGTGGGTCTACCCCTTCTCCCATCAAGGTAACGATTTTTGCGCGGCCTCCTGCAATGACCGACAGTGGTTCGCCAATTTGCGTGATGGTAGCGACGATATTTTTCTGAGCTTCAGCCTGCGCATTGTTCACGGTAAGTAGTGTTGCGAATGTTGCAAGGGTTGCAGCAAAAATATTGGCGAATTTGGTCAACGTGCTCATAAGTCCTCGTCTCCGCATGCGAATACTTTTTTAGTTTCTGATGCGGAGGTCCGAAGTTTAGCCTCTATCCATAATTTCGCAAGGACTAATCAAATAAAGCACAACTATAAATATTAGAGCACACTAACTTTATAGTTAAAATTCACGAGCGATTCGTATCGGTGACAGAACGGCGGACCGGTTAGATGTAAACGTGGGCAAAAATAAATGTGGGTAAATAGAGGCTCTCGGCGGGATACATCGATCGGTCGAGTCGACTTAGGCTACCCGTATCCTCCGGCTAATTACTTAACGTTTTTACTCTTTCGTACGTAGGGTTGTCCTCGTTAAGGCGTGCAACGACGTCTTGGAATAAAAGATTCAGAACTGTCTCTTGTTCCGTATTCTTTTCGTCGTAGACCCCGGCTCTTAGTTCGTCAGCCAGCTGTCGGTTTAGTCGTACAAGCATGGTTTCCGGTTGTTCCATAACATCGTCGCCATAAAGAGCGCGTAAGATATCTAACTCATGCTCCCAAGCAAAAACACCACCTGCCAACTCGCGTTTCGCAATCCCTATCGCGGATGCAACCAAGGCCAAGTTGTATCGTTGGCGTTCCGAAATATCCGGCATGACCTCTGCGGACAGGGTCTTCTCGGCAATATCCAATAGCTCACGAGCGTTCGGACGGCTTCTCATTTAGTTACTCCTGTAAGGCGAAGGCACTCAAATTCCAATTCGGCTAGCCGCCGGCCGATTAGGGCAAGCTCAAGGCCCGGCTCTTCATTGGACCGATGGCGCATAGATTGTTGTAGTGCAATTACGGCCCAACGCGCATGAGCCATAGTCTCCCAATATGTAATTTGTTCTTTTTCAAGCTTGCGCCCTGAGGCAAGTTCATATGCGTTATAGAACACCTCGCGCGCAGCGATGCCGCCAGCCTCTAACTTTGGGGCAGAAAATCGCCAGCAACGGGCACAGAACCAAGCAACATCCTCGTGCGGATCGCCCCAACCAGCAAATTCCCAATCCAACACGCCAGTGAGCGCTCCCTCATGGACCATGTAGTTTCCCGTCCGAAAATCGCGGTGACACAGCACTATGTCTCGCGCATCTGACGATTGATTTTCAAGCCAGCGAAGCGTCCATTCCAGAACCGGGTGCGGTTCCGGTAACTCGTCTAGATAGCTTCGATATTTTTCTATCGCGTCGATTGCCGGCGATGAAGAAATTGTTTCAAGAAATTCTAAATCTTTTTGTGGTGGTTTGATGCTGTGGATACGGGCTAATTCTTGCCCGAGTGTAGCTGCCAGATGGGGCTGTTCGCCCACTCGGGTAATCCGATTACCTAGCGCGTCCCCCTCTAGATGCTTCATTAGATAAAATGGTTTACCGATGATCGCGGAATCACCGCAATACCAGAGAGGTTTGGGGACCGTCACTCCTGCCGCCTCGGCTACTTTTAGAATCGCAAATTGCTGGTCCAGCGGCCTACTTTCCGGAATTCGGGCTGTCGCTTCGGAGCGCAGAACGATCTCCTGTGTACCAAAAAGCTCGCCTCCAGAGATAGTCACTGTAAGCAAACGATTTTCTTGAATGGCTCCGCCATGCAATAGATTGCCATCCTCTATGGTGACCTTGTCTGCCCCGGCGGCATCGCGGATAAATGAGGCCAGTGCCATATCACGATATCCTTACTATCAGCGCCAGCAACCTAACCTAAGTCTAGATGCGTGGTCATTTAAGTACCCCGGTTTGGCTGAGATAGCGCACAATACCGAAACTAAATGATTAACTAGTCCCATCTCCAGAAATCGATACCCTCCGATAAGAGGTGCCGCGAAAGCACCATTTTATGGGTTTCGGAAGATCCATCCACCAGTCGTGCTTGGCGGGCGTAGCGGTACATCCACTCGAGCGGTGTATCCTTAGAATAACCACGCGCTCCGCGAAGCTGGATTGCCGTATCAATCGCTTTATGAAGGGTTTCGGATACCACCACTTTTGCCATAGACACCTCTTTACGTGCGAACTCCCCAGCATCCAACTTAATTGCCGCACGCATGGTCAAAAGGCGACAGATCTCTATTTGCATGGCCGCCTCACCGAGTAGCCATTGAACGCCTTCGTGGTTTGCTAAAGTTTCGCCAAATGCCTTTCGGTCGCGGACATATTCGAAAGTTTCCTCTAGTGCGCGTTTGGCCATACCAGTCCACCGCATACAGTGGGTTAGTCGCGCGGTTCCGAGGCGGATTTGCGCGACTTTTAGACCATCTCCGACGCCCATAAGACGATTCTCATCGGGAATCTTTAGCCCGCTAAAAGAAATTTCACAGTGTCCGCCGTGTTCTTCAGGCCCCATGATCGGAATACGCCGGAGAATTTTCCAACCTGTCTGGTTTGCGTCGAACAGGAAAGCGCTTAATCCTTTTCGATTATCGTCGGACGTACGCGCAATCAAAATAAAGTGTTTTGCTTCGCCGGCGCCCGTAATGAACCACTTCCGACCGTTAATAACCCAAGTGTCACCCTTTCTTTCTGCCGTTGTCAGCATAGTTGATGGGTCGGAGCCCGATCCTGGTGCCGGTTCGGTCATCGCGAAGGATGAACGTACTTTGCCTTCTGCGATAGGCCGCAACCACCGATCTTTCTGGGCCTCTGTCGCGATTTTATTTAGAACTATCATGTTACCGTCGTCCGGTGCGGCGGAGTTAAAGCAGACCGGTCCAAAGATCGACCGATTCATCTCCTCGTAGCACGGCGTAATACCAGCGACGCTAAGACCTTGACCACCGAGTTCCTCAGGCATCTGCAGCGCCCAAAGGCCTTCCGCTTTTACTTTGGCTCGGACGTCATCCAGCACTTCGGGTCGGATGTTCTCATGTTCATCGTAATTATCTCGGTCTGCTTCTAAAGGAATGATATTGGTATCGACAAATACGCGGATGCGGTTGCGATAGTCTTCTATTTTCGGGTGCAGGGAAAAGTCCATATTTCTGTTTACATTCCGCTGAGACTGAGACCGCCGTCTATAGTGACGACTTCTCCGGTCATATAACCCCCCGCGGGCGCAGTGAGCAACAATAGAACCCCCTCGAGGTCTTCGAGCTGTCCAAACCGGCGCTGGGCTATACGCTCAAGGATACGTCCGCCAGCCGATCCCGTGAGAAAATCACGGTTAAGATTGGTTTCAATATACCCCGGCGCGATAGCATTAACCGAGATATTGTATCGAGCGAGTTCCCGAGCTGAAGTGCGGGTCAGCTGATTGATACCGGCCTTCGATGCAGCATAAGCATGTACTTGGCCGCTTGGTATTACCCCCAAAATCGACGAGACGTTGACGATCCGGCCGCTTTTCTTTGCCGCAATCAAACGTCTGCTGACCGCCTGCGTCATAAGGAAGTAGCCAGTGAGGTTGGTATCGATTACTTGGCGCCAATCTTCTGGGGAAGTGTCTATCACGGGATTATTGTTCACGATGCCGGCGTTGTTAACCAGCAAAGTAACTAGCCCTAATTCCGTTTCGATCTTTGATATCGCACTTTCAATACTTTCTTGGTTTGTGACGTCCATACTTACCGCTAAAGTATTACTACCGATTTCTTCCGCCACTTTCATACACTTATCGGCCCGTCGAGCGGCGATAGCGACAGATGCGCCCGCGTTATTTAAAAAACCGGCAAATGCGCGGCCTAATCCCGATGACGCACCGGTAACAAGAGCCACTTGGCCGTCCAAAGAAAAATCAGCTCTCATGAGATATTCTTTATCCAGCCAGAGATTGCCTGGCCAATCTCGTCCGGGGAATCTTCTTGGATGAAATGGATTCCGGGCACAGTCACTTCAAGCTGGTTAGGCCATTTTCGGCAGAATTCGCGCTGGCGGCCCACCAGAATGGCACCAGGTTCGGCATTGATGAATAGTTTGGGTACATCAGAATTGCTAAGCCAGTCAGCATAGGACTGTACAATTTCTACTATATCATCCGGGTCTCCCTCTATAGGTATCTCCCGGGGCCAGCTGAGCATGGGCCTGCGGTCTTCGCCCGCGTCTGCGAATGGCCGTTTGTATTCGTTCATTTCCTCCTCCGTAAGATGCCGCAGGATAGATTGCGGCAGGATCAGTTCGATGAACATGTTGCGTTCAAGAATTAGTTCCTCCCCGGCGTCGGATCTCATTCCCTTAAAAATAGGACGGGATGATAGCGGCCAATCATCCCATCCTAACGGACAAACAATACTTTCCATATAAGCAATGCCAAATATCGACTCACGGTGCCTACTGGCCCAGTCGAATCCGAGTGCTGATCCCCAGTCGTGGGTAACCAGAGTGACGCGCTCGTTAACACCGACATGATCGAGAAATGAATCGAGATACTCGCGATGTTCGGTAAACCGATAACGGCCGGACCGAGAGTTGGAAAGTTTATCGGAATCCCCCATACCGATCAGATCGGGCACGATGCATCGACCTAATCTTTCTAGGTATGGAATTACATTTCGCCAGAGATATGAAGATGTGGGGTTACCGTGCAGGAACACTATCGGATCGCCCGCGCCGCGTTCAACCCAAGCCATGTTCAGGCCTTTGATATTGGTGGTTAACTTGTCTGTCCAGATCACGTCAGCGGCCCTTAAAATTCGGCTTGCGTTTGTTGACGAAGCCATCGATACCTTCGTGAGCATCAGTCGTTCGGGTCAGATTGACGATTGACCGCGTTTCCCGGTCCATTTGAGTTTCCAGTCCACCAATCCATGTTTCCTGCAGCAAACGCTTGGTTGCACCAAAAGCTTTCGTAGGTCCAGCAGCAAAATTCTTGGCGTGTGCCATGGCCTCATCTTGAAGCTGCTGGTCAGGGACCACGAGGTCAATGATCCCTATTTCCCGTGCTTCATCTGCGTTCAGCATGCGGTTGGTTAGCATCAGCTCCTTTGCTCGTCGCAGCCCTATTAGCCTAGGAAGATACCACGTAGAAGAACCATCTGGAGATAGTCCGGCCGCAGTATAGGCTAGGGTGAACTTCGCAGATTCACCTGCGATCGCGAAGTCGCAGGCGGCAGCCAAACTAAACCCGGCCCCCGCAGCCATACCGTTGATTGCGCCAACGACAGGCGCGTCCATGTGGGCCATGCGGGATAGCGCTGCGTGCAATAATCCAGTGATTTCTTTAAGTGTTGATCCGAGAGAATCTCCTTGAGCTGCAAAATATTTTAGGTCCCCTCCAGCTGAGAAAATTGCACCCTCGCCGGTGAGCAGGACAGCACGGATATCGTCGCGTTCGTCGCAGGCGATGGTGGCGTCGAAAAGATCACGACAGATATCCGAGTTAAGAGCGTTCGCTGCGTTCGGGCGGTTCAGCGCTAGCCGCGCCACTCCGTGTGCGACGTCGAAAGACAGATTTTCGTATGACACTTTTACCCTTTCAACTGATTGTCACGTGACGTTTGCGACGATAGTTTTGGTTTAAACGTAAAAATGCGGACAATCAAAGGAAGGAATGTGGATGCTTGGCCTTATGATGGACAAGCCGCTGCTGATTTCGTCGGTGTTGGAATATGCCGCGAAATACCACGGCGGTACCGAAATTGTATCACGGATGGTCGAAGGACCAATCCACCGATACAATTATGCCGACGCGCAGGTAAGGTCAAAGCGACTTGCAAAGTCGCTTACTCGTCTGGGGATCGCCCCGGGTGATCGTGTTGCCACTCTCGCGTGGAATGGGTTTCGTCATTTAGAACTTTATTACGGCGTATCCGGCATGGGCGCCATTTGTCACATGGTCAACCCGCGGCTGTTTTCCGGGCAAATTTCTTACATCCTCGAAAACGCTGAGGACAAAATTGTATTCGCTGATCTCACCTTTGTCCCACTACTTGAGGGAATAGCCGCGGAGGCAACGTCAGTGAAAGCATTTGTGATCATGACCGACGAAACCAACATGCCGGATACCAGCCTACCCAATGTGTATTGCTACGAGAAACTGCTAGCGGCGGAGGATGGCAATTACGATTGGCCACAGTTCGACGAAAACACGGCTTCGTCCATGTGTTACAGCTCCGGAACGACGGGTAATCCCAAGGGGGTTTTGTATTCTCACCGTTCTACCGTGCTCCATGCCTGGGCCGCAATGACGCCGGATATGCTCAATATCTCGGCTACGGACGCCATCATGCCGGCTGTGCCGATGTTCCACGTAAATGCCTGGGGCATTCCATATGCTGCCGCCATGGCAGGTGCCAAAATGGTGATGCCTGGCGCAGAGATGGATGGTGAGAGCATCCACAGGATGATCGAGGACGAGGGCGTTACCATTTCTGCTGGCGTACCGACAGTGTGGCTCGGCCTGCTAGACTATCTAGACCGCAGTGGTAATACGGTCGAGAAGTTTAAGTATTGCGTGATCGGCGGATCGGCGGCACCTCGGGCAATGAGCGTGGATATGCATGAGAAATACGGTGTCCAAGTTCTCCATGCTTGGGGTATGACGGAGATGTCACCTCTAGGTACAGTCAATTGGCCCAAGAACGGTATGGAGGGTGAAACTGATGAAGCTCGATACGACAGACAGGTTAAGCAGGGCCGTCCTTGCTACGGCATAGATATGAAGATCGTCAATGACGCAAATGACCCCTTGCCGGAAGACGGCAAGTCGTTTGGTGAGCTGAAAGTACGCGGCTTCTGGGTGTGTAGTGAATACTATCGAGCCGAAGGTGCCAGCCACGATTCTGAGGGTTGGTTTCCTACCGGTGATGTTGCGACCATCGATTCTGACGGCTATATGCACGTCACTGATCGTTCTAAGGATGTAATAAAGTCTGGTGGTGAGTGGATCAGTTCCATAGAACTAGAAAATATCGCGATCGGCCATCCGGGGGTTTTCGAGGCAGCAGTGATCGGTGTCAGCCATCCCAAATGGGATGAACGCCCATTATTGATTGTGGTCCGTAACGAGGGAAGCGACGTGTCTGCGGAAGACCTATTGGCATTCTACGAGGGTAAGGTGGCCAAATGGTGGATCCCAGATGATGTCGCCTTTATTGACGAACTCCCCCACACGGCGACTGGGAAGCTATTGAAAATGGATCTACGCAACATCTTTGAGGGCTACAAACTACCGAAAGCGTAGCTCCTGTTCAAAGAACGACGATCCACAGCTATATTATATTAAAGTTTTTGTTTTCACGGTTTAGTTCCCAACCTCCACATCAGCAAAAAACTCACCTAACACGTTGTTGAATAACTCCGGTTCTTCCAGATTAAGAACGTGGCCAGTGTTAGGAATCACGAAGAGGCGCGATCCCGCGATAAGTTTTTTCATGAAGATACCGGGGACTAGGCAGCGCTCGTCATCATCGCCGGTAACGATCATCGATGGCACTGGAATCGATCGGATTTCCTCCTCCAAATCCCACAGACTTGGGCGCGATGCTTGCACGCCGCGCTGTGTCAAAGCAGCGCCGGTATTAGAATGCTCCCGCAGCTTAGCAACGAAGTTGTCCCAGCCGCGCGGGTCTTTCTGCTTGAAGGTCAACCGGCCCGGAACGGTGACGTACTCCTCGGCGAAATCGGCCGCACCCCGTCTCTCAAAATTATCGGCGACGGTCAGTGAAAGGGATTGGAATTCTTCATGTGTGTTGGGCTCCGATCCATAGCCGCAGCCGCAGATAGTCAGAGATAAAGCTCGATGAGGATATACCATGCCAAAATGGAGGGTTGCGAACCCACCCATCGAAAGCCCCACTATGTGAGCTTTTTCAATACCAAGATGGTCGAGGACCGCCAAAGCGTCTTCGCGAGCGATATCTTGAGAATAACTGGCCTCGTTTTCCGGGGTTTCCGATCCAGGATAACCACGCGCCGAATACACGATACAGCGCCGTCGCCGGCTGAAGTGGCTAACCTGCGGTTCCCATGATCGCCAGTCGCCAGCGAATTCGTGGATGAACAAAATCGGCGTACCGTCTCCCGTGTCCTCGTAATAAAGCTTAATCCCGTCGGCCGCGGTTAAATGTGGCATATCTTTCTCCTATCGTATTTTTAATCGTCCCCATCCGCCTGACAATCCTCGTATGTCCGGCCAAGATTAGTACCGTCTGTCATAACCGGAGAGAATTATGAGCATTTGGCTTCTTCTCTACCATAGCGGTTGCGTGCGGGCGTTGCGGGTGGATAATAGTCCGCCATGTCATTTATGTATTTTCCATGAATAAGATTCTCGTCACCGGCGGTGCCGGATATATAGGTAGCCATACGTGCAAGGCGCTCTCTGCAGCGGGAATGGAGCCCGTGGTATTTGATAATCTGGTAAGTGGTCACGAATGGGCGGTCAAATGGGGGGAGTTGGAAAAGGGTGACTTACTCGATCGAGATAGGATTGCTGAGGTAGTACGAAATATTTGCCCCGATGGCGTAATTCATTTTGCCGGTTCAGCCTATATCGGGGAGTCCTTTACCCACCCAGCAAAGTATTGGAGAAACAATCTCACTGGCACGATCAATCTTCTAGACGCACTGATCCCCGTCGCCGTGCCGCCGGTAGTGTTTTCGAGCAGTTGTACGGTCTACGGCGTTGTTGACGTTGATCTTATTTCAGAGGTCACCCCTGTGGCTCCGATAAATCCATACGGTAACACCAAACGCGCCATTGAAATAATGATGGAGGATTACCAAGTTGCTACAGGTTTGCGTCATATTGTGCTGAGATATTTCAATGCGGGCGGTGCGGATGCTGGCGGAGATATCGGCGAAGTCCATGATCCAGAAACCCACCTGATTCCGCTTTCTATCGCTGCCGCTTTTGGTGATCGAGAGGTGCTAAAAATATTTGGGACAGACTATCCGACCACTGACGGCACCTGTGTGCGGGACTATATCCATGTTACCGATCTGGCAGATGCACACGTCCGTGCATTACAGCACCTCCTCGACGGCGGTAAGTCCGATGTTTTCAACCTCGGAGCTGGGGAGGGGTGTTCAGTCCGTGACGTTGTGGATGCCGTTGGCCGATTGGTGGGTAGGCCTGTGCCTGTGGAAGAAGACATTCGCCGGTCAGGAGACCCCCCACGACTAGTAGCAGATACAGCGCACGCCCAAGACGTGCTGGGCTGGAAACCTGTGCACTCATCGCTCGATAATATCGTTACAACCGCGTGGCATTGGTATCGGGCGCAGAAGCAGATTTTGTCGCAACCCGACGCGGGCTTGGACTAAACATATGTTTTCCCCGATCTCGACTTTCGTCATTGGAGGTGCATCCTCTGGAAAAAGCCTATACGCCGAAGAGTTGGTAATGGAATTACCTGGAGCCCCGATCTATTTGGCAACTGCGCAGGCTTTCGATGACGAAATGGAGGATAAGATTGCATCCCATCGCCGTCGCCGTGGAGACGATTGGACCACGATTGAAGAACCCTATGACTTGCCTGACGCAATTTCCGAAAATGGCGTGTCAAATACGGTATTATTGGTCGATTGTCTTACCCTGTGGCTATCTAATTTGATTTTCTTAGAACGCGATATTTCAAAAGAAAGTGATGACCTGATTGAGGCAATTTCAAAAGTCAAAGGGTGTATAGTTCTAGTGTCAAACGAGGTTGGTCTGGGCTTAGTACCCGATAATCAGGTTGGGCGGCATTTTCGTGATCTGCAAGGTACTCTTAACCAAAAAGTCGCAGCGGCAGCGGACCGTGTGGTATTCATAGCTGCCGGACTACCACTGACCCTCAAAGGTACCACGAATTGACCGAAGTTTTTCACGGGGGAGATTTGCGGGCTGCCGCGAATAGTTTTGGCGAGCAAGCTGACGACTGGCTAGATCTTAGTACTGGAATTAATCCGCACCCTTGGCCCGTACCAGAGAGCATGCTCGAAGCGCTTCACCTGCTTCCTGATAGTGATCGGATGGACAATCTGAAGTTAGCCGCGGCGGCTGCATATGGAGTAAACGATCCAGCATGTATCGCTTGTGGTCCCGGGAGTCAGGCATTGATCCAATGGTTGCCTCGTCTACGTGATGTCTGTCGGGTCGCCGTGGTAGCACCAACCTATGGAGAGCATACCCCTGCGTGGAAGGCCGCAGGCCACGACGTTTTTGAGACAGAGTTTTTGCCAGAACCAGCCGATTGCGATGTTGCGGTTGTGACTCGACCCAACAACCCGGACGGGGCGACACCGGCGATTGCCGATGTGACCTCTCTTGCTAAATTGCTATCGGAGAAAGGCGGAGGAGTGGTTGTGGATGAAGCCTTCGCCGATCTTGATACGGCTCCCTCCATCGCTGCTGGCACCTCCGCTGGGATCGTCGCTCTCCGGTCGTTTGGAAAGTTTTATGGATTACCCGGACTACGCCTCGGTTTTGTAGTTGCCGGCCCGGATATGGTGGCAAGAACGGCTGCTGCTCTGGGGCCTTGGCCGGTGTCCTCGCTAGCTGCCGATATAGGCGCCGCAGCATTAATGGATTTCGACTGGCAGACGAAAACCCGCGATCGGCTGGAGGAGTCAGCCCTTCGTCTAGACAATATTTTAATGGGGGCCGGACTCGATATACTGGGTGGCACCAACCTTTTCAGGCTAGTCACCTCCGGGAAAGCGCAGACGATGCACGAAAAACTAGGCCGGGCTGGAATCTATACCCGCAGATTTCTGGAAAACCCAAGCTGGCTGCGTTTTGGACTGCCGGGAAAAACGGTGGATTGGGTACGTCTCGAGAAGGCATTGTATTCATGAAAAATAGCGTGACTGAGTGGTGGCTGATCCGACATGCGCCTACTATTAATCCTGAAAAGGCTGTTTATGGCGCGCTCGACCTTGACATTCATATGCCGTCCGAGGAAGCGTTCCAAAATCTGTCCGATGCCTTGCCTGAAAACCCAATATGGATGATTTCTCATCTGTCGAGGACACGAAAAACGCTTGATGGGATCCTCGCCGCACGCGGAGGACATAACGTCGATGTTCATGTTGAGCAACGATTTGGAGAACAAAATTTCGGCGACTGGGAGGGCCGTCCTAGTGCCGAGGTCTGGGCTGAAATTCGCGAAAATGACAAGTCTTGGCCGGCGGATATCCGCCCACCGGGCGGGGAGACCTTTTCGGAGGTCTCCAACCGGGTACAAGAAGCGGCCTTGGACTGGTCGAGAAAAATAACGGATCGGTCTGTGGTCGCTGTACTCCACGCTGGCAGCATCCGTGGGTTCCTATCGGCTGCTATGGGGGGTGCACCGCTGGCTGCGCTGTCTTATACGATAGAAACTTTATCAATTACCCGCTGCGATTATCTCGGCCCTGAAAGCTGGCGCATCAACTTCGTCAACCGGTTGGCGGGTTAGCCCACGAGGGCCTGCGGCATACATAAGATATTTCATTGTGCGCCTGCAATCACCGCGAGAGCAAAAATTTCGGCTATTTGCTGAGAAGCGCCAAGCGAGTCACCGGTATATCCCCCCAGTTTTCGTTGCGCGAACCAGGCGATAATCCCCGCACCTACCGCTGCTCCGATTAGACAACTCATCGGTTCGGTTGGAGAAGCCAAAACGCAAATGATTAACGCTAACAGCAACGCGCCGCCGCACACCGAGACCGAGGGAATGCCGGCGTTGGCGCCGAGACCATCTACTTTCACGGGCTGACTAAAGACCATTAACATCGGTATCATTCCCCGGCTGGCGGCGCAGGCCGCTACTAGCGCACCCAGTACAAGAGTGGGGTCGTTGATAGCGGCAACAGAGGCGGCGCGCCCCGCAACCGTAAGGATTAGAGCGATAGCTCCGTAGGCGCCTATGCGACTATCTGACATGATCGCGAGCCGGCGCTCTTTGTGGGCACCACCCCAAATGCCATCCGCTAAGTCCGCCAACCCATCTTCGTGGAGGCCGCCTGTAGTTACGATCATTGCGACTATAGCGAATAGTGCGGCGACGACGGCCGGCAGTTGGAGCAGGTTACAGAGAATGTAGATTGCGCCTCCCACCGTGGCGACCAGGACGCCAGCTATAGGAAAGGCCCACATACTAGCTGCGAGGGGCCGGTCAGCTGCTTCGGGCCAACGTGGTGAAGGAAAACGCGTCAAAAATACTACGCTAGTAAATATACCTTTTAAAAGATTGTTGTTGGATGCTGTCATGATGTCACCGAAATGTTATCAGTGGGGTGCCGTCGCCGCAGGCTAATTTTACTCCCATAGCGAAGATATGATTTTGAACCAGGATGCCATAGTTCGACAACTTGAAAATTTACCCCATCTCGATACTGATTCGGCAAAGAGGACGATTGCACGAGAAGCAAACCTTACCAAACCTGCCGGTTCACTGGGCCGCTTGGAAGAACTCTCTTCCTGGTGTGCCGCCTGCCAGGGCCGTTATCCTCCTCGGCTGGAAAATATGGAGATCCTTGTTTTCGCAGGTAATCACGGTGTCACGGAACAGGGCGTATCTGCGTTTCCTCCGACGGTCACGCGCCAGATGGTTGCCAATTTTGCCGACGGGGGTGCTGCTATCAACCAGCTGGCTGAAATCCAGGGCGCGAAGCTAAGCGTTATCGATCTCGAGCTTGACCGACCCACGGCCAACTTTACCGTGGCATCCGCGATGTCGACAGAAGAACTTGCCTCGGCATTTGGGACTGGATACGACGCCTTAAATGAAGAGGCTGACGTATTGGTGGTTGGAGAAATGGGAATCGGCAACACAACCTCGGCTGCGGCTTTGTCCTGCGCGTTGTTTGGCGGGAGACCGGCTGACTGGACTGGACCGGGGACTGGGCTCGATGCGGCAGGAGTCGCGGTGAAGACTCGGGCCGTCGCGGCAGCAATGAAATTCCATGGTAAAAATTTGGATAATCCTCTGGAAGCGTTGAAACGTGTTGGCGGGCGTGAAATGGCCGCCATGGCCGGTGTCGTTCTTTCTGCACGGTGTAGCGGGATTCCGGTGATCCTCGATGGGTTTGTTGCTACCGCTGCGGTAGCAGTGCTCGAACGAACTGTCTGTGGCGCGCTTGATCACTGCGTCCCTGGGCATTTATCTAGCGAGCCGGGGCATCGGCTTCTGCTCAATAAACTCGGTAAGGAACCGCTTCTCGACCTTGGAATGGGTTTAGGCGAGGCATCGGGTGGGGCAGTCGCGCTGGGTTTGCTTAGGTGTGCCGTCGCGGCGCATAACGGCATGGCTACTTTTGAAGAAGCGGCAGTGAGTAGAGGTAATTAGGCGTAAACCGCTGTATTTAGGCCGTCTTTTCTGCCGCGAAGTGGTTCCAGAAGTTCCCCGCCAACCAGCCGGTTGCACACCAGAATACTGCGGCCGTTGCCAACGAAGCCGAGACGAAATGTGCAGCTAGTTCGGGCGGTACTGGGCCGCCGATCCGGTCGGGTACTGGCGCGCCAATCAGATGCGGTAGTGCTAAAAAAACTATTCCAGTCACTGCCCAAGGAACGCCGATTCGAAAAACCATGACCCATAGTCCGGCAGCAGTAAGGCCAACACACAGAAACCACCAGAGCTGACGATCACCAAGCGCTGCAGCCATAGCACCGGGTACTTCCGGCGGTAGACCGAGGGCCGGCGCTAGGCTGATGCTAAAAAAGCCGGCAAGCCCCCAAAGAAGGCCACGGCGGCCGTTAATAGAACCGCCTGAAAGAGCAAAACATGCTGTTATAATCAACGCGAACCCAACACCAGTTAATAAGTTAGCTAAGCACGTATACATTGTCCTTTGGAGGCCGTCGTTGGGTGCCCAGCTTTCAGCTTCCAGCTTTTCACTGCCATTATGCGAGCCGTGGGCACTTGCTGGAGGGATTAACGTTACTCCTTTTTTAAGGAGACTATGCTTGTCGCCCTGCTCGCTGCCTCCTTCAAAGGTTTCTGACTGCAGAATGATAGGTGTAGTAGTAAAATGCTGTACGATCGAAACCACCACTCCTCCCAGCAATCCAGAGATTATAGCGGTAAATAAAATTCGCCTTAACATATGCTGTTACGTTCTCAGTGACAGGGAAAAGCGAATGAATGCCTACTGTCATGCGCGGCATTGTGGATAGTATCTGAATGTGCAAAGCCGGTGCCTAATACTATAAAAGCTCCCAGCAAAATCGCGAGAACTGCTGACGCTAGAACATTTGACCCCACTGCCGATTCTTTAATTACCTGTTGGTTCATTTTTACCTCTCCTGTTCCAAACATAAGCTGATCCGCGTTATTCTGAAAAGGTCTAGCATAAAAATAATTAGCATTTCTTACCATTATTTATCTTCAGAGCTTAATTGATGATTTGTGGCTCTCTGTACCCGGTAGCTTTATTTGTCTCCGATGAGATCTGATTACTTGCCGAGTCATCAACTCTTGGGTACCGTTCTTCTGCCGACGACACCGGGAACGGGGCGAGATATCGAAATCTGAGCCCCGGCTGCCCCCGCAACTGTAGACGGTTAGTTCGCCCCAACGGCGCCACGGCGGTAATTCGCTGGAAGGCAGGGGCTGAATGACGACCCGTAAGCCAGGAGACCGGACGCCGGCCGTATCGCAAGATCGCGGGCCGGGGTGTGCTTCGCGAACGGCATCAAGCGATGCGTGTTTATTTTTTCTGCGGAGGAGGCGGAAACAACATGGCTATCGCTCAGAAAATTCCCGCGACTGTCATTACTGGTTTTCTTGGTGCTGGTAAAACAACGATGATCCGCAACTTGATAAAACAGGCCAACGGGAAAAAACTAGCTCTGGTGATCAATGAATTTGGTGACCTCTCGGTCGATGGAGAATTACTCAAAGACTGCGGCAACCCTGGTTGTACTGACGATGATATCTTCGAGCTCGCTAATGGCTGCATCTGTTGCACGGTGGCGGACGATTTTCTGCCCACGATCCAGAAGATCTTGGACCGCGAAGAGTTACCTGATCATATTTTGATCGAAACCTCTGGCCTTGCCCTACCGAAGCCGCTGGTCCAGGCTTTCGGCTGGCCAGAGGTACGCACGCGGGTGACCGTCGATGGGGTCGTCGCCCTACTGGACGGTCCGGCGGTTGCCGACGGTCGGTTTGCAGATGATCCCGACAGGGTCGATGCAATGCGTGCTGAAGACGAAGAACTTGACCATGAAAGTCCGCTACACGAACTCTATGAGGATCAGCTGGCCTGTGCCGATCTGGTACTTCTAAACAAGACTGATCTGATGGATGCTGGCGTCATAGAAACCGTGGTTAATAAAGTGGGTAGTAGCCTGCGCGACGGTGTGCGCATCGTCAAAACAACCAGGGGCGTTATTGACACTGATGTGCTTTTGGGGATTGAAGCTGCAGCTGAGGACGATCTGGAAGCGCGCCCGTCGCATCACGACGCAGAAGACGGGCATAATCACGATGATTTCGAGAGCTTTGAGGTCGTAATTGGTGCGATAGAATCGGTGGATTCCCTGATTAATCGACTCGTATCCGCCGTAAACGCCCACGATATTCTCCGCGTGAAAGGGTTTGTCGACGTCCCGGGTAAAGATATGCGAATGATTGTCCAGGGCGTCGGTGCACGTTTGCAGCAATACTTCGACCGCCCCTGGAAGGATGGTGAAGTACGTGAAACGCAGCTCGTCATAATTGGTCTAGCCGGCCTCGATAAGCCGGCTATCGCCAGTGCGTTGGGTGGTTTGGAGAGAAGCTGAGATGCATCTTCTCGCGGCTACGCCGGGGATTTTTTCCGATGGTTCGGAAGCCGTCGATCTGGGTCAGACGTCGGGTGATATTGTCATTCTTTCCGCTGCAGATACCGAACTCACCGCGCTTTCCGCCGGGCAATCACGCGCGGGTGCAGATGCCCCATCTCTTCGCCTAGCAAATTTTCTGCAGCTAACGCATCCGATGTCAGTTGACGTCTATGTCGCGGGGATTATTGCGCATGCGAAGTTGGTGGTAATACGGCTGCTTGGCGGGGTGACCTATTGGCCGTATGGAGTTGAGCAAATCGCCCATATCTGCCGCCGTAACGACATCAGATTCGCAGCCTTACCGGGCGAAGATACACCTGACCCTGAACTGGCCCAATATGGCACGGTACCCTCTGAAGATGCTCATCGCTTGTGGCAGTACCTGGTCCATGGCGGGTCTGCAAATATCGATAACTTTCTGGGGTATGCTGCGCATTTGTTGGGGATAGACTCCGAGTGGGCTGAACCAGTTCCTTTGATGACAGCGGGACTCTATTGGCCAGATACACAGATGGTCGATATGTCAGTCCTGCACCGACACTGGAAAAAGGATGCACCAGTTGCCGCCGTAACGTTTTATCGGGCGCTGCTTCAGTCGGGAAACACCGAACCAGTCGATGCTATGATCGCCGCGCTTCAGAAACGCGATCTAAATCCGCTACCTATCTATATCCAGAGCCTGAAGGAATCTATCTCCGCCGGGGTCGTCGAACAGACCCTTTGCGATGTGCCGCCCGATGTGATCCTGAATACGACAGGTTTCGCCGTCTCCACCCCCGGGGTTGAGCGAAACAGGACCCCATTCGACTCTGCTGACTGCCCGGTATTGCAGACGGTATTTTCGGCAACTTCGGAAGACGTTTGGGCGGGTAGTGACGCCGGGCTGGTCGCCCGTGATATTGCCATGAATGTCGCCTTGCCCGAGGTTGACGGTCGAGTTCTGACTCGTGCTGTGGCGTTTAAGTCTGAGGCTAGGTTCGACGCGGCCACACAGGCCGCTATTGTCAAACATCTTCCATCTCTCGATAGAATTGATTTTGTCGCTGAACTCGCCGCTGCTTGGATTAGGCTTGCAAGAACCCCTCCACCTGAGCGCCGTATTGCTCTGGTGCTGGCCAACTATCCAAACCGTGACGGGCGCCTTGGCAATGGGGTTGGGCTAGATACGCCGGCTGGTACGATAACCCTGCTCCACGCTATGAAAGATTCTGGATACGGGATTAGTAATCTACCCAACGATGGTGCGTCCTTGATCGCACGTCTCCTCGATGGGCCAACCAATCACGGGGTCTTGGCTCGTCGGGTAGAGGAGACGATTTCTATCGCCGATTACCAGTTCTTTTTCTCGGGTTTGCCGCAAACCATCCGTGATGCGGTCTCCGAACGTTGGGGAGCGCCAGAGTCGGACCCATTCTATTTGGACGACGCCGTTGGTTACGGCGCTTTGGCGATCCCAGTGTTCCGCTTAGGGAAAATCGCTATCGGGCTACAGCCTGCGCGCGGTTATAACATCGATCCGGCAAAATCTTATCACGACCCCGACCTAGTTCCGCCGCATAGCTATTTCGCGTTCTATGCCTGGATACGGCTGCAGTTCAACGCTGATGCCGTTGTCCACATGGGAAAGCATGGCAATTTGGAATGGCTGCCGGGTAAGTCACTCGCGCTGTCGGTTAACTGTTTCCCGGAAGCGGCACTTGGCCCGTTGCCGAACGTATATCCATTTATCGTCAATGATCCCGGTGAGGGTACACAGGCGAAACGTCGGACCTCCGCTGTCATCGTTGATCACCTGACGCCACCGCTGGCACGGGCTGAAACCTATGGACCACTTGCGGATCTCGAGCGGTTGGTGGATGAATATTACGAGGCCGCTGGTTTAGATCCCCGCCGAATTAATCTTCTACGAGAGCGGATTTTGGAACTCACACGGTCGTCGGGTCTCGACCTTGATTGCGGCATTAGTGTGAATGAACCCGCCGATGAGGCCCTTGCCAAGCTCGACAATTATCTGTGCGAGCTTAAAGAATTGCAGATCCGAGACGGGTTACATGTATTTGGGATCAGCCCGGAGGGTTCCTTACGCGATGCGCTTCTGGTAGCGCTGGTACGTCTGCCGCGTGGTGACGGGCAGGATGGCGACGCCTCTCTGATTCGGGCACTGGCGGCTGATCTGGGATTGGAAGATTTCGACCCCTTGGATTGCCTTTTGGGTGACCCGTGGACCGGACCCCGGCCGGCCGCACTAGCTGGCGACGACCCTTGGCGGACGAATGGCGATACAGTTGAGCGGCTGGAAATCTTGGCACTTGATTTGGTTGGAGGTCGCACACCGGATGACGCGTGGCCTGCAACACGGGTCGTAATTGATACCGTCCGTGACACCATCGCGCCCAGTGTGGCTGCTTGTGGCTCGGCTGAGATCAGTGGTGTGCTGGCCGCGCTAGATGGTAGGTTCGTCAATCCGGGTCCATCTGGTGCGCCGACGCGGGGGCGCGTGGAAGTTTTGCCGACGGGACGCAATTTCTACTCGGTCGATACCCGCACGGTGCCTACACCTACAGCGTGGACCCTAGGCTGGAGGTCTGCAACGCTGCTGATCCATCGACATGCCCAGGAGCATGGTGAATGGCCTCGGCGTATGGCACTTTCCGCGTGGGGGACGTCCAACATGAGGACCGGAGGGGATGATATTGCTCAAGGCTTAGCGTTGATGGGTGTTCAGCCACAATGGGACCGTGGGTCGGGCCGCGTTACGGGGTTCGAGATCATGCCCCTTGAAATACTGGACCGCCCGCGTGTAGACGTCACACTGCGGTTGTCAGGATTTTTCCGCGACGCTTTTCCGCAACAAATTAATCTTTTCGATAGTGCTGCACGCGCTGTAGCTGCTTTGGATGAGCCCTTGGATCAAAACCCCCTGGCTGCCCGTGTTGCTGAGGACGCCGCTGCGCTTATGACTGAAGGAATCGATGAGGATACCGCGCGCCGTCGCGCTGGCCACCGCGTGTTTGGCTCTAAATCTGGTGCCTATGGGGCGGGGTTGCAGGCACTGATAGACGAGCGTGGTTGGGATACCGACGCCGACCTCGCCCGCGCCTATATTGCTTGGGGCGGCTACGCCTACGGTGAAGGCGCTGAAGGTGAGCCCGAACACCGTTTGTTCGAGCGTTGCTTGAGCGGCGTAGAAGCGGTCGTCCACAATCAGGATAACCGCGAGCATGATCTTCTCGACTCCGATGATTATTATCAGTTTGAAGGCGGCCTAACGGCCGCGGTGCGCTATCTTTCAGGTGATCAGCCGGCAGTCTGGCACAATGATCATTCGCGCCCGGAAACGCCCAAGATCCGGAGCCTTGAGGACGAGATTGCCCGCGTCGTACGAGCCCGTGTGGTTAACCCAAAATGGATAGCTGGCGTCATGCGTCATGGCTACAAGGGCGCGTTTGAGATGGCAGCGACCGTCGACTATCTCTTTGCCTTTGCCGCAACTGCGCACTGCGTAAAAAACCATCAATTCGACCTAGTTTTCGATGCCTATCTTGCCGACCCAGACGTGCGGGAATTTCTAGAACGGAGCAACCCTCATGCTCTTCGCGACATGGCTGAGCGTTTGATTGAAGCACAGGATCGCGGCCTATGGCGGCCGCGGTCGAACACCGCCTGGACCTATCTCAGAGATCTGAAGGGAGTGGCCTGATGGCCAAAAAACCGCAAACAACGGAAGAATTTACTCTCGCAAACGAGAAATCAAAAAAACGAAAAGAAGCACGCGACAAGATGTTAGCTAACAAGACGGTTGAGAAAGGGTTGCTGATTGTTCACACCGGCAAGGGTAAGGGAAAATCGACGGCAGCATTCGGGGTTGCTGCGCGGGCGGTCGGTAATGGCATGAAGGTTGGTGTCATCCAGTATGTGAAGGGCAAATGGGAAACCGGTGAACGCACTGTGTTGGAACACTTTCCCGAACAGGTAACTATTCGTACAATGGGTGAGGGTTTTACTTGGGAGACCCAGGACAAAGCGCGGGACATTGCGGCGGCGGAAAAGGCATGGAAAGCCTCAAAGGAAATCATCGCCGATCCGTCTTATGACCTCGTCATCCTCGATGAGCTCAATATCGTCTTGCGCTATGACTATTTAGATCTCACTGAAGTACTGGAAGTTCTCGTTAACAAGCGCGAGATGCTGCACGTGATAGTGACAGGCCGAAACGCTAAACCGGAACTTGTAGCCGCCGCCGATCTGGTCACTGAAATGACGCAAATTAAACACCCCTTTCGTGAACAGAACGTCCGTGCTCAAAAAGGTATCGAGTTCTAAAATGGCCCTAACCGCCCTCATGCTGCAAGGTACCGGATCCGACGTCGGGAAGTCGGTACTGGTGGCAGGATTGTGTCGGGCACTAATAAGGCGAGGATTCAACGTTCGGCCGTTTAAGCCGCAAAATATGTCGAATAACGCAGCTGTAACTGCTGACGGTGGAGAAATTGGGCGCGCGCAGGCATTACAGGCCCGGGCCTGCGAGGTGGCGTTTCACACCGACATGAACCCGGTGCTCCTGAAACCGCAGACCGAAACCGGCGCGCAGGTGGTGGTTCAGGGACGGGTAGTTGGCAATGCGAAGGCGCGCGACTACCAGCTTATGAAGCCCGAATTGATGAGCTCCGTGCTGGAGAGTTTTGCGCGGCTCAGTGCGGCGGCTGATATCGTCGTTGTTGAAGGCGCGGGTAGCGCGGCAGAGGTCAACCTGCGCGCTGGAGATATCGCAAATATGGGCTTCGCCGCTGCGGCTGACGTCTCAGTGATAATGATCGGCGATATCGATCGGGGCGGCGTGATTGCGCAGCTGGTAGGCACCTGGAATTTACTGTCCGACCACGAACGGAAACTCACACGCGGCTTCATCGTTAATAAGTTTCGCGGTGATCCGTCATTGTTTCGGGATGGCCGTGCCATCATTCGGGAACATACAGGCATGACGGATTATGGTGTAGTACCGTGGTTTGAGGGTGCGTCCCGTCTGCCGCGAGAAGACGCATTTAATCTCGGCGGTGCGGATACTAAATCAGGCGTAATCAAAATCGCAGTACCTATGTTTTCCCTTATCGCCAACTTTGACGATCTCGATCCACTGCGTGCCGAACCAGATGTATCAGTGACGATGGTGAAGGAAGGTGAGGCGCTGCCTGGCGATGCCGATCTGATTCTGCTGCCTGGCTCGAAGGCGACTTTGTCTGATCTGTCTTTCTTGTTTGAGCAAGGATGGGACATCGATATCACAGCCCATGTACGGCGTGGTGGCGCAGTGATGGGAATCTGCGGCGGCTACCAGATGCTGGGCCAGACAGTATCTGACCCGGAAGGTATCGAGGGTCCGGCATCGAAAGCGCAGGGGCTTGGTTTGCTCGACATAGAGACTATGCTTACGGCGAACAAAACTCTGGTCCAGGTAACCGGTACTGAAAAGCGGTCGGGAGCGGCTATATCAGGGTACGAAATGCATATAGGCCAAACCTGCGGCTTGGGCACCGAGCGCGCTATGCTCGACCTGTCGGGTAGGCCAGACGGCGCAGTGTCGGCCGACGGGCTTGTCGCCGGATGTTACGTCCATGGAATTTTCGCCTCTGATACATTTCGGTCAGCTTTTTTGCGGCGAATTCGCCCGGGTGCGCGCGCGGCGATGAACTATGAGGCCGGTATTGAGCAAGCACTTGATGCTTTGGCCGACCATTTAGAGACGTATCTTGATATTACCGGGATGATCGATGGCTAGGTGGTTAAATCAACGCCATAACAAGCAGGAGTATTGCCATCAGTCCGGCGCCCGCCTTACGGTACAGGCTAAGTGCGCGATGTATGTCAGTTGTAGAGACATCGGTGCGCGCGCCTTCGTTCATCCAAGCATCGTCAACTATAAAGTCGCGGTACTGCCGCGGCCCTGCCAGAGAAATTCCGAGCGCACCCGCCATCGCGGCTTCGGGCCAGCCCGCGTTAATCGAGCGATGCTTTTCCGCGTCCCTGACCGCCGCCGCCCATGCTTCCCCGCCCTTGGAGCCGATTCCGACGGCAGCTACGATTACTATGAGAATACCCGAGATACGCGCCGGAACCGCATTCATTGCGTCGTCAAGGCGTGCCGCAAATTTTCCGAAATGCTCGTATGTGCTGTCGCGGTGACCGATCATGCTGTCCATAGTGTTTACCGCCTTATAGGCGAAAAGTCCCGGCAGACCGAGCAACGCAAACCAAATTACCGGTGCTACCACGCCGTCAGAAAAATTTTCTGCCGTCGATTCTATGGCGGCGCGAGCGACGCCGTGTTCGTCCAGCCGGTCCGGATCTCGGCCCACAATATGGGCCACCGCGGATCTTCCGCTGATCAACGAGACGTCGAGTCCGTTTGCCACATCGCGGACGTGATTGAAAAGACTGCGATAGGCGATCAGCACGCTGGCGATCAGAGCCCCTGCGACCCAGCCATATTCCCATTGAGCGCAAAGCCACTGGAACCCGTAGCCGACGAGTCCAGCGAGCGCGACCAAGAAAAGGGTTACCAGCAGCCCCCGCCAGAACCGCACGCGGTCCGATCTTTGTGGTCGGTTCATTTTGCGGTCGAAGAAGGCCGCCAAGCTGCCGAAAACCGCAACCGGATGGGGCACGCGGTTCCAAAGCCCCGGAGGATCGCCCAGCGCGACATCGATTGCCAGCGCCAGCATCACCACCAGCAAGGGGTGCACTGCTGCCGCGTCGGCGCTATACCATTGAAACATCATCGGCCGACAATCGCGCGGTTGCGACACGAAATCAATTGCAGCCTTTACGGGAGAAACAATTGACTACAGGGATAATGGTATGTGGCCACGGTAGCCGCGACGAAGGTGCAGTAACAGAATTTGAAAAACTGGCTGTCGCGATCCGCGAACGAGCTGAAGGTGTTCCAGTCGAGTATGGTTTCCTGGAGTTTGCAAAACCCGTCATCAAGGAAGGTTTGGGGAATCTAATTGAACAGGGTGTGACTGAGATAATGGCTGTTCCAGGTATGCTCTTTGCAGCAGGGCACGCCAAGAACGATATACCGTCGGTTCTCAACACCTGGGCAGCAAGCAATAACGGAGTAGATGTCCGTTATGGGCGTGAACTAGCGATCGATCTAAAAATGTTAAGCGCCGCTTCTGATCGAATCAAAGAAGCACTCGATTTTGCAAGCGATGATGTGCCTACTGAAGAGACACTGCTCGTGGTAGTGGGGCGCGGCGCGTCCGACCCGGATGCTAATTCCAACGTTGCGAAGGTGATGCGAATGTTGTGGGAAGGTCTCGGTTTCGGCTGGGGAGAAACCGTATATTCTGGGGTAACCTTCCCGTTGGTCGAGCCAGGGCTGGAACACGCCGTCAGGTTAGGTTATCGGCGAATTGTGGTCTTTCCCTACTTTTTGTTCACAGGCGTGCTAGTGCGAAGGATCTATGATTATACCGATAAAGTTGCTGCTCGGTATCCGAACATTGAATTCATCAAGGCGTCCTACCTTAACGACCATCCGATGGTGATAGAGACGTTCATGGAACGAATAGAAGAAATCCGACTCGGAGAAAATAATATGAACTGCCAGCTTTGTAAGTATCGCGAACAGGTTCTGGGCTTTGAATCGGAAGTCGGGTTGGCCCAGGAAAGTCATCATCATCACGTCGAAGGCATCGGTATTGGTGGCCCCCACAGTCTTAATAATGAAAATCCCCACGGTCACAGAAAAGGACACGATCATTCTCACGGAGATGGGCATGATCATCACCATCCGTATCCTCACGCGGATCACCCGCTGGGGCCAAAAACAATGAAGGGAACCGGCTGAAATCACATGGAATGGCTTCGTGATCCTGATGAAATTTACCGTAGGTCATTTGCGATCGTGCGCGAAGAAGCGGACCTATCGGTGGTTCCTGACGACATGGCAGATATAGTTATCCGGCTGGTGCATGCCTGTGGCATGCCGGAGATCGTTCCGAATATCCGCTGGTATAATGGCGTAACAGCAACCGCACGTGATGCCCTTGCTGCGGGTGCGCCGGTAATTTGCGATGCGCAGATGGTGGCGGACGGTGTGATCACGGCGCACCTTCCTGCTGGAAACCAGGTTCTTAGCATGATCCGTCTACCCAACGTGGCGACGATGGCCAAGGAACAGGGCACTACGCGCTCAGCGGCGCAGGTCGAATTATGGAAACCATTTCTTCCGGGTAGTGTGGTTGCCATCGGCAATGCGCCGACAGCGCTATTCCGTTTGCTTGAGGTGATTTCTGAGGACCCATCGCGTAAGCCAGCGGTGATTTTGGGATTTCCAGTGGGGTTTGTCGGGGCTGCTGAATCGAAATATGCGCTGCAAAAAATCCGCCCCGAGGTACCCTATATTACGCTGTTGGGCCGCCGGGGTGGCAGCGCCATGGCGTCAGCAGCTGTCAACGCGCTTGCTGGAAATTACAAAATATGAAAGACCGTTGGCTCAGTGTCGTCGGTATCGGTGAGGATGGCCTTGACGGGTTAACTCCGCGTGGGCGCATGCTGATCGATGCTGCTGAAATCTTGATAGGCGGTGAACGGCATCTTGCAATGTTGCCCGATGACGATCGTGAACGACTGACCTGGACGCGGCCGTTGACAGATCTTATGACGAAAATTTCCGAAATGCGTGGTCGACTGGTCTGCGTATTAGCCACCGGCGATCCAATGTTTTTCGGGATCGGCGTGACGCTGTTGAAACACTTCGCGGCCGAAGAAATGGATGTCGTGCCGTCGCTTTCGGCGTTTACGCTCGCTGCCGCGCGACTTCGCTGGGCTCTTGCGGATGTCGACCAACTGACCCTGCATGGTCGTCCGGCCAGCCTAATAGTACC
>CETH01184514.1_pt1 | contig 46109 bp, 40 predicted proteins | sample 361461 | NCBI WGS metagenome assembly CETH01 (sample SAMEA2622695, study PRJEB7988) | marine metagenome | isolation source: saline water (ENVO:00002010), including | reverse complement strand
AAACCAAATAATCAAGCATATACATCGGATTTTCTACCCAACCATACAGATCTTCCTTACTATGAATACGTGCCTGGATATCAATTTTTACATTGTTTAGTTAATAAAGCCAAAGGTGGAAATTCAACAGCAGTTGATGGCTTTACAGTAGCTAATTTTTTGAAAAAAAAATATTTGAATAAATTTAGACTACTCACAAGTAATGACGTAGTTTTCAAAGACAATGATTATACACAAAAAAATATTAGAATTCAAAAATCACCTATAATAAAAATTAATAAACAAAAAGATTTTGAGGAAATAAGAATTAATTTAGGCGCAATGGGTGCTTTAGATTTGGACCCCAAAATTATGGATGATTTTTACAAAGCTTATATTTTTTTTTATAAAAAACTTCATAGCAAAGAATTTCAGATTGAGTTTAGATTAAAAGCTGGTGATATTTTTTGCTTTGATAACAGGAGAATATTACATGGAAGAACACAATTTGACCCTAATTCTGGGAATAGACACTTACAGGGATATTATATTGAAAGAGAAGAAATTATATCAAAATTGAATTATTTAAATAAAATTAAATTTTAAGAAATTTTTATCCAAGTTGATTTAACTTGCAAATAATTTTCAAGAGCTTGATAACCATTATCTCTGCCTATTCCAGATTGTTTGTATCCTCCAAGAGGTATTGTAGAGTCTACACCTTCTTCGTAATTATTTATATATACAGTGCCAGCTTTTATTTCTCTAGATGCTTTAATAGCTTTATTTATATCTTTGGTCCAAACACCTGCAGCAAGTCCATATTCTGTGTCATTAGCAATAGCAATTGCTTCATCAAAATTTGAAAATGTAAGTGTTGTAAGTACAGGTCCAAAAATTTCCTCTTGAGCAATTTTCATATTATTTTTTACATTTTTAAATATTGTTGGCTCAAAATAACAACCACCCGTATCTTGTCTTGCTATATTACCGCCAACGGCAACATCAGCTCCCTCTTGTTTACCTATATTTACATATTTGTTAATTTTTTCTAACTGCTCAGTGCTAACTATAGCACCTGCAAATGATTTAGGGTCAAGAGGATCTCCAGGATACATATTTTTGCTTATTTCAGAAACTTTATTGATAAAATCTTTTTCAATATCTTTTTGCACAATAAGTCTGGATCCAGCAGAACAAACCTCACCTTGATTACCAAAAATTGCATAAGCTGACGCTTCGGCAGCTGCTTCAAGATCATGACAATCAGCAAAAATTATATTTGGAGATTTTCCTCCACACTCTAATTGAATTCTTTTCATATTTGATTGTCCAGAATATTGAAGAACAAGCTTACCCACTTCTCCCGAACCTGTAAATGCAACACAATCTACATCATTATGAAGACATAAAGACTTACCTGTAACCGGCCCATCACCAGGAAGAACAGAAAAAACACCATCTGGAACGCCAGCTTCTGATAATAACGCACCAATTTTTATAGCACTCATTGGGGATTGTTCAGCTGGTTTTAAAATAACTGAATTACCAGTAATAAGAGCAGGTGCAATTTTCCAGATTGCCATCCATAAAGGGTAATTCCAGGGAACAATAGCTGCTACTACACCAATTGGCTCTTTAGTAATTAAACCCATATATTCTTTAGAACTTGGAGAAATATCATCGAATAATTTATCAATTATTTCAGCATACCACTCAATATTATCAATGCTTGTTGGTAGATCAGCATTGTAAGTATCATTAATTGTTTTACCCATATCAATTGTATCTAAAAGTGATAACTCCAAACGATCCCTTTCCAATAATGTAGCAAATTTTAATAATATTTTTTTTCTTTCACCAGGTGGTAAATTTGACCAATAACCTTTATTAAAAACTTCCCTAGCTTTAGATACTGCTAAATTAATATCTTCAAGCTCTGAAATATAAACTTTATTTATTAACTTACCATCAATTGGTGAAATATTATCAAAACATTTTTCAGAAATTGATTTATGATATTTACCATTAATAAATAATTCTGAAGGGTAATTAAGTTTAGATTTTACAGAATTAATATTTTCAATACTTAGTTTCATCATTGATCGTATATACTATTATTTTTTTTTAGCATCCTTTTTAAAGCTGGCCACTCATGGTCTCCTAGTCTGTACTTAGGGTCTTCATATTGACCTGCTGCATATTCTAATAAATTTGCAGATGGCTTAATAATATCTTTATTGGTTGATAAAACGTCAAGTTGCACCTTGCAAGCTCGATCAAGATAATACATTAGCATAAAAGCTTCTCCAATTGTTTTCCCAGACGTTAAAAGACCGTGATTTCTTAATATCATAGTATTATTATTTCCAAGATCTCGTGATATAGTATCGCATTCTTCTACACTCGTCGACATGCCTTCCCAATCATGATAACTGACTCTATTATGAAACATAGCTGAGTCTTGAATTAATATTTCTAAACCATTTTTTAAACAAGAAATTGCTAATCCTGATCTTGAATGAGAATGCATTACACAATGAAGATCTTTTCGATTTTTATGAATTGCTCCATGAATTACAAAACCAGTATAATTTATGTCTCCTTCTCCATTTACAATATTACCTTCTAAATCAATTTCTAAAAGATTTGATGCTGTTACTTCATCATATCTCAAACCAAATCTGTTAATTAAAAATGTATTTTTATTTTGAGATGTTTTACAAGTTATGTGATTCCAAATTATATCACTAAAACCATATAAATCTGCTAAATGATAAGCAGCTGCTAAATCTATTCTATTTTGCATTTCATCATCATCGAAAATTTTATTAGTGTTCATTTAAAAAACATATAAGATAGATTTAAATAAAATAGGAGTTTTTTTTGATATTAAGTAATACAAAATTAGATATAAATTTTGTAAAATCACAGTTTCCTGCGTTTACTGATCCAATATGTAAAGATTGGTCATTCTTTGAGAATGCAGGTGGAAGCTATGTTCCTAAACAAGTTATTGATAAATTAAATAAATTTATGATTTCTACAAAAGTTCAGCCTTACGCTAATTATCCAATGTCAAAAATTGCGGGTGATGAAATGGATAAAGCAACAGAGCTTTTTGCTGAAATGATCAATGCCAAAAATAATGAAATAATAATAGGTGGTTCAACTTCTAGTAATTTATATGTTCTCTCTAATGCTCTTAAATATATGATTAGACCTGGTGATGAAGTAATTGTTACTAATCAAGATCATGAAGCCAATATAAGTCCATGGAGAAGATTAAGAGAGGTTGGCGCAAATATAAAAGAGTGGAAAATAAATCCAATAACTGCAGAATTAGAAATTAATGAATTAGAAAAAATAATAACTGACAAAACAAAAATTGTAGCCGTAACTCATTGCTCAAATATAGTTGGTACAGTCAATGATCTAAAAAAAATATCTGATATTGCACATAAAAAAAATGCATTAGTCATTGGGGATGGAGTGTCTTATGCTCCTCACGGATTTCCAAATGTGAAAGAACTTGGTGTTGATTTTTATACTTTTAGTTTGTATAAAACTTTTGGTCCACATCTTGCGCTTCTATATGGCAAGGAAAATATTTTAAAAAATTTGCCAAATCAAAATCATGAATTTTTGGAAGGTGATTACCCTTATACTATAAATCCAGGGGGGCCAAATCACGAAGAGCTTGTTTCATTGATTGGTATATATGATTATATGAATGCTCTTTATATACATCATTTTAATGATGAAAATATATCTACAAGACAGAAAATAAATAAGATAAATAATTTAATATCACTGCATGAAGAGGAAATAGCTAATCCAATTTTAGATTATATTTTTAAAAGAGAAGATTTAAAATTGATAGGTAAAAATAAAATTTCAAATAAAAATCGAGCACCAACAATTTCTTTTACAAGCAAAAACAAAAGCTCAAAAGAAGTAAGTAATATTTTAGTTTCTAATAAAATTGCTACTCGAAATGACAATTTTTATGCTTGGAGATGTTTAGAAGCGCTAAAAATAAATACTGAAGATGGCTTAGTAAGGTTAAGTTTAACTCATTATAACTCATCAAAAGATCGTGAAAATGTAATTAATGCATTAGAAAAAATCTAACTAATATTTATAATACTTTACAAACCAATCTATAAATTTTTCCACACCTTCTTCAATATCTACTCTAGGTTTATAATTAGTAAAGTTTTTTAATAAACTAATGCTTGCATGAGTTTTGACAATATCGCCTTTTTGCAAAGGTAAATTTTTTATTTTAGCTTTTCTACCTAGTTTTTTTTCAATTAAAGATAAATAATCTATTAATTTCCTTGATTTTCCATTTCCAATATTAAAAGTATTAAAAGGTATCTTTTTTTTATTTGGTTTATTAATTACTGAATAAATACCCTCCACAATATCATCAACGAATGTAAAATCTCTATTATGATTACCATTATTAAAGAGTTCAATTTTTTTGTTTTCCAAAATATTTTTTGTAAATTTAAATAAGGCCATATCAGGTCTACCATAAGGACCATATACAGTAAAAAACCTTAGTGCTGTGCAGGGCAATTTAAAAATATATGAATATGAATGAGCCATAACCTCATTAGATTTCTTAGTTGCAGCATAAAAAGATATAGGTTTATTGGTATTGTCATTTTCTTTCAAAGGAAAATTATTATTTTCTCCATAAACAGAGCTGGTTGAAGCAAAAACCAAATGTTTAATATTGTTTTGTTTGCTTACTTCTAAAATATTAAAGAAACCTTCCAAGTTGTTCTTTAAATATGATTCTGGGTTTTCTATTGAATATCTTACACCTGCCTGAGCAGCTAAATGCACAACGATTTTGATTTTATTTTTTTTTATAATATTATTTAATTTTTTTATATTTAGTAAATCTAACTTATGGAATGTGAAATTTTTATAATTATTGATATTTTTAAGTCGATTTTTTTTTAGTTTAACATCATAATATTCATTTAAGTTATCTATACCAAAAACATTTATTTTTTTTTTTAATAAAAAAATAGATAGATGATAACCAATAAATCCTGCACAACCAGTGATTAAAACTTTCATTCCTTTAGTTTGTTGGCATTTTAAATTCTGGCCCAGACTGTATACTTTTAGGCCATCTAGATGTTATTGTTTTTAACTTTGTGAAAAATTTTACTCCTTCAGTACCATGCATCGAATGATCTCCAAAAAGGGATTGCTTCCATCCTCCAAAACTATGAAAAGCCATAGGTACAGGAATTGGAACATTAACGCCTACCATTCCTATTTTGCAATTTGTAGTAAAGTGTCTTGAAACTTCTCCATCTGAAGTATAAATGCTTGTTCCATTACCAAAAGCATGATTGTTGACAAGATCAAGAGCCTCTTCGTAATTTTTTGCCCTTACCACACTTAAAACTGGTCCAAAAATTTCTTCTTTGTAAATACTCATATCATTTTTAACATGATCAAATAAAGTTGGCCCAACAAAATTTCCATTTTCATAACCCTGGATGTTCAATTTTCTTCCATCTAATATTAATTTTGCACCCTCCTCTACACCGGATGCAATATAATTATGAATTTTTTCTTTATGTTCTTTTGATATCACAGGACCCATATCAGAGTCAGGGTCTGTCCATGGTGCGACTTTAAGAGTTTGTGCTTTGTCGTAAATATTACTTACTAAATCATCTGCTATATCTCCAACCGCTACTGCAACTGAGACTGCCATGCATCTTTCACCTGCAGATCCATATGCGGCACCCATAATGCCATCAACTGCTTGGTTTAGATTGGCATCAGGCATAACAACTAAATGATTTTTAGCTCCACCTAAAGCTTGAACCCTCTTTCCATTTTTGGCTGAAGTTTCATAAATATATTTTGCTACGGGAGTTGATCCAACAAAACTAACGGAGCTTATTCTATCATCCTCAAGTATCATATTAACTATATCTTTGTCACCATTTAGAACATTAAATACACCATCTGGTAATCCAGCCTCTTTAAATAATTCTGCTAATCTTATGCTACAAGAAGGATCTTTTTCAGAAGGTTTTAATATAAAAGAATTACCACATGCTATAGAGATTGGATACATCCACATAGGAACCATTGCTGGAAAATTAAAAGGTGTAATCCCCGCAGTTACTCCTAAAGGTTGTCTAATAGACCATGAATCTATATCGGTTCCAACATTTTGAGAAAATTCACCTTTGAGCAAATGTGGTATACCGCAAGCAAATTCTACGACTTCCAAACCTCTTGTTACTGATCCTTTTGCATCTTCTAAAGTTTTACCATGTTCAGAAGAAACAAGTTTTGCAAGATTTTCTATATCCTTTTCAATATTTTCTTTATATTTTGAAATAATTCTCGATCTTTTTAATGACGTAACATTAGACCATACCTCAAAGGCTTTTTGTGAATTTTCAACACAAGAATTAAAATCCTCTCTATTTGATAATACTACCTCTAAAATTTGATCTCCAGTTGAGGGATCAAATACTGGTAAAAAATTATTAGAGAAAGTAACAGACTTTCCGTTTATAAAATTTTTAATTTTTTGCATTTTTACTATTATAAATTAAATATAAATTTCTTAAATAGATAAATAAACCAAATGATTGTCCTAAAATAATTACGGGATCTTTTCTAAATATCGCATAAGTTAACAAGCCAACTCCTCCAAAAATACTTAAATACCAAAAAACAGTAGGAATTGAACTTTCACCTTTTTTTTCTGAATATATCCATTGAACTAAAAAACGCGAAGCAAATAAGCCTTGACCTACAAAACCAATAACTAAAAATATAGTTTCGTAATATGTTAAATTAGTAAAATATTCGTACATTTTTAATTAATTATTTTGGAAGGTATAAAACTTTAATTATATTTAACAACCCACTTATTGCCCTTTTTATTGTTCCATATTTAGAATTCCCGAATTTTCTTGGTCTATGATCTACATTTACGTATAAACAATTTGCTCCTTTTTTAATAAATAAGGCCGGTAAAAATCTATGCATTCCATCAAAAAAAGGTAAACTAAGAAATATATTTTTATCAAATATTTTAATACCACAACCTGAATCAGGACAACCGTCTTTTAAAAAAAAATTTCTTATTTTATTGGCAATTTTAGATGAAATAATTTTTAAATAAGAGTCATTTCTATTTTTTCTAATACCCCCTACTAAAAATACATCATTATGCTTAATGTATTCTTTGTAAATTTTCTCTATATCTAAGGGATTATTTTGACCATCACCATCTAATGTAACAATAACATTGCTTTTGGCATTTTTTACCCCATTATGTATTGAAAAACTTTGTCCGTAGTTATTATCATTATTTATTAAATACAGATTTGAATATTTTTTTTTTAAATTAATGATGCTTTCTTCTGTCTCATCAGTACTTTTGTCATTTACTACAATTATTTCAAAATCATAACTATAGTCTATTTTAAAAATCTCATTAATTAAATTATGAATATTCTGATCTTCATTAAAAACTGGAATAATTATACTAAAATTCACAGAGTCTTTTTAGAAAAAATAGCAATAATTATATTTGAGATTATTAAAAATAAAAAAGATAAGAAAATAAATTTTACACTGAAAAAATTTAAATTAGGGATTTTTTCATCTATAAGGATAGACTCAACAAAATCTAACTTAACTTTATTTTCTTCATATTGTAAATTTCTTATTTGTTTTATTCTTTGCTCAGATATCATTAAGACTTTTGAATCTAATTCTTCAACATCACCAATAGATAAATCCTTTAGTTGATCTAATATTTTTACATAGATGTCAGACTTATTTAAAGAATCTTCAATGGACTCATTATCTTTATTTGGACTAAACATAAGACTCATTATTAACTTCAGCATAAATGCATCTCTTGATTCAGTACTAATAATATTTTCCTCTGCAATATCACTTCTTACATTTTCAAAATCTTGGATTCTTTTTATTTTATAGAGTTCAAACAATTCTTGTTGATACTGATCAACAATTATATTTATTCTATTTTTAGAATTTGAAAATATATTATTCATAGTTTCAGAAAGTTTTTCTTTAACTTTTAAAAGATTAATTTCTTCAAAATAATTTTGACTAAATACCTTGCTAATATTTACGTATATAGATGCTTTAGTAGAACCCTTATCTATTCCTGTTAATATAAAGTAACTATTGTCAGTTAAATAACTTTCATTAATTTCTATATTTAAATAATTATACAATTCATCAAGTAAAAAAGTTCTTTCATATATTATGCTATTTCCATCTCTTGAGGAAATAAAATCATAAAATGACTCTCCAAAAAGATTAGAATTAATTATTTCATATTTTTTAAGAAATTTATCATACTCATAATCATTAATTTTAACTTTATAATTTAAAGTGTAGGTAAAAGATTGATTGGTAAAATATAATAAAGATAGTACAAAAATAAAAAGTAAAATTAAAGAAATTAGAAAATTTCTTATAAATTGTCTAAATGAAACTTTGAAAATATTTAAATTAATTACTAAAAGATTTTTTTCTGACATGATTTGATAATGCTGTATTAATTATAAAATATGGAATAAATAATAAAATAAAAGAAAGCAACGAAAATAAAGGGCTTATAAAAATAAATATAATTAATCCAATAATGCTCAAAGAAAATGAGAAAATTAATATCAATATTAAAACTTTAAATTGATTTTTATTAAACAAAATAAAGAGCTTTGTATGCAAATGACTATTATCAGTTAAAAAAGGATTTTTTCTTTTTGATAATCTTTGAAGTATTACATTTAACATATCATATACTGGGTAGCATACACACCATGGTGCAAGGACTGGATGAAATAATCTATAATTATCCATTGTATATAAAATTAATAAAATTGCTAAAAAGAAACCTAAAAAATTACTACCAGCATCACCAAGAAAAATTTTAAAATAGAAAAAATTTGAAATATTTAAAATAATAAATAAAGTTAGAGGAATAATAACTATAATTAACTCATTATAAGTAATTTCATTTATTTGATAATTTGAAAAATTGTTATAAATAATAATAACTAAAACAGAATTTAATACAATTGCACTAGCTAAACCATCAATGCCATCAATAAAATTTATTGCATTGGTTAAGCCAACTATTGAAAGTATAGAAATAAAATATGCAAAATAACCTAAATATAAAATAGAATTATCCTGAAAAATTGGTCCTAAATCACTAATTATAATACCATTACCAAATATAAGAGAACAAACAAAAATTTGAAAAAAAATTCTTTTTATATAGCTGATTTTATAAATATCATCAGCTAGCCCAAGTAATAATATTGCAAAAGAAACAATAACGGAATATTTGAATAAGTTTGTTGTTTCAAAAAGAAACAATGAAAAAATAATAGTTGAATAAATTATTAGACCTCCAATTAACCTAGCAGGTTTTAAATGTATTTTTCTTTCGGATACATTTTCAATTAAGTTAACTGATTGAGATATATAAATAAAAAATGCAGTAAAAATTATAAAAAAAGAAGTAATAAAAAAGAATATCATAAATTTATAAATTTTTCTGAAGTAGAACCACCATTAATTTTTTTAATAATATCAAACTTATCATTTTTTTTATGATAAATGGTAGATCTTTCAATAATATCATTTTCTGCAATAACTATTATGGACTCTGAATTAGAAATATTAGAAATTATTTTTTTTATGGATTGAATAATTTTATTTTTTTTATGAAATTTGTTCAATAAATTAGACAAAAAAATTAAATCAAATTGATAATTCATAGTATCATTATCAAGCAAATCAAATTTCTTGTAAACTATTTGGTTTCTTTTTTTATGGTTTTTATATATTGGATTTAAGAAAGAAATTGTTTTTAAATCAGAGTTTTCAGTTTTTTCCCAAGTTTTAAATAAAAAATTGCTAAAAAAATTGTTATAAATTTTAAAAGGGTCAAGGTAATAAACAAAATTCTTAGTCTCAACCATATGTAAATTAGAATAATCATCAAATAAATAAATAATATCTTTTTCTTTTTTAATTTTGCATTTTTCGAATTTATCTAAAAAAAAAAATTTTTTGTAATTTAAATTATCTACTATTTCAAGAGAGCTAGATCCATCACTTACTCCAATATCGGCAACATTATCAAAACTTTTGTTTAAATCTATAATATAATTATATGTTTCATTTAACCTTTTAAAACCTGAAGTTTTAAAAAATTTTCCAAATCTTATATATTTAATAGCATTATTAAAAATCAAAGGATCATCTGAATAAAGTCCATTTAAAGTCAATAAATCTCTAGAAAAAAAAGAATTCATTTTTTTAAATTTAAATGGAAATAGCATTATAAGAAATATACCTTTCTATTTTTTTGAAATAAATTATGAATATCATACACAAAACCTTTTTTTGTTAAAAACTTATTATATTTTTGAAATTTATATAAATGTTTAAATTTATTGTGTTTTACCGCATGAATTAATACATCATATTTTTTTATATCATTCTTTTTTATCAATAACTTTCTAATTTTTTCATCGTTAGTTTTTTTTATATAAGGATCATATATATCTACTTTTATTAAATTTTTTAAAAAAAGTTTAACAAGTTTAACTACTTGACTATTTCTAGTATCACTTACATTTTCTTTAAAAGTTAATCCTAAAAGAAGAATTTTAGTTTTTTTAATATTTAATTTTTTATCAAGTATTATTTTTTTTATATTAGAAAAGATAAATTTATACATGTTATCATTTGTGTGTCGACCTGAAAGTATTACTTTTGGATCAATACCAATTTTTTTTGCCTTATAGGTTAAATAATATGGATCTACCCCAATGCAATGCCCTCCAACTAATCCAGGTTTAAAATTTAAAAAATTCCATTTAGTTCCTGCAGCTTTCAGTACTTCAAATGTATTTATATTCATTTTATTAAGAAACATTGCGAATTCATTCATAAGAGAAATATTTAAATCTCTTTGTGTGTTTTCTATAATTTTAGCAGACTCTGCAATTTTAATACTAGGTACTTTGTAAGTTCCTACTTTAATTATAGACTCATACAATCTATTGATTTTATTTAATGCATAAGTATTAGAGCCTGAAACAATTTTCCTAATTCTTGTTAAAGTATGGGTTTTATCTCCAGGATTAATTCTTTCAGGTGAATACCCACAATAAAATTCATCATTTATTTTCAATCTTGAATATTTTTCCAGAATGGGAATACAAATATCATCGGTTGCTCCTGGAAAAACTGTTGATTCATAAATCACAATGTCATTTTTTTTTAATAACTTTGCAATTACTTTTGAAGCATTAATAACTCCGCTCATATCAGGCTTATTTTTACTATCAACTGGCGTGGGTACACAAATAATATAATAATTACAATTCTTAATATTGTTTAAATTGTTTGTAAAAGATAACTTTTTATTAACATGAAACTTGTTCAATGATATATCGTTGTTTAAGTCATTTCCAAGTTTTAGATTTTCAATTCTTTTTTTATTAATATCGTATCCAAAAGTAGAATATTTTTTTCCAAATTCAATAGCTAGTGGCAGACCTACATAACCTAGACCAAAAACACAAATTATATTATTTTTTTTCATTAGTATTAAAATATTTCTTTAAATAATTTTGAAACTTATTTGACTCCTTTTAGATTCAAATGATTTGAATATCTATAATAAAATAAATTATATTAATATAAAATAATAAATTTTACAGCATACCCACTAAGAAATTCTGTGTTTAAAAATCAAATTTTAAATTAATGTCTTGAAATTTCATTTAAATAACTATTAATAACTATTTTTTCATCATAATTATCTTTAACAAATTTAAAATTATTATTTCCCATATCAATTTTCTTTTTAAGATCAATATTAATAAATTTAATAATACAATCTTTTAAACTATTAACATTTTTGCTTTTGCATAAAAAACCATTAAAATTGTTCTTTACTAATTGCCTACATCCTGGAACGTTAGTTGCAATAACAGGTCTTTTATAAATTGCAGCTTCTAGTAAAGATCTCGGTAAACCCTCTCTATAAGAAGGTAGAATAACACAATCAGATTGGACAATAAATTTTGAAACATTTTCGCAAAACTCTAAATGTTTAATATAGCCATTTAAGTTGTATTCAATTATTTTATTCTTTAATTTTATATTCTCCTTTGATTTATCGAATGAGCCAAGTAACCATATTTCTACATTTGTAAATTCTTTTTTTATATTCTTTGCAGCATCAAGAAGTTCATTGACACCTTTGTCAACTATCATCCTTCCTATAAACAATATTGTAATTTTATTGTTTGACTTTTTCTGTAAAGATAATTTTGAATTATTAATTTTAATTCCAGAACCAGGTACAATTTTACATTTCTTTTTATTTATAATTCCTAACTTTATAAACAAATTCATATCATCTGCATTTTGAAAAAAAACAAATTTAGATTTTTTAAATGAAAGAAAATATAAAATCAAAGTGAATAAAGTTAAAAAATTTTTTTTTAAAAATGTATTACCTAAACCCGTTATTGTATTTATCACGTTATACTTTAAAAAAAATACTGCAAAATTACCTAAAATATTAGGCTTTATAGTAAAATTCAAAATAATTTTAGGATTAATTTTTTTAGTAATTGAATAATATTTTAGTATTACTTTTACATTATTAATTATTGAAATAGATCTTGGTTGAAATTCAACATTATAAACTTTACATCCTAGTTTTTCTAAATTTTTACAAAAGCTATCTTTTTGAGCTAAAATAAAAACCTGATAACCATTTTTTAAAAGTTTTTTTACTAGTGAAAACCTAAAATTATAAATATTCCACGTAGTATTTGAAGAAATAATAATGCGCATAATTTTTTTTAAAAATTTAAAATTTTAAGTAACCTTTATACCAATTATAAATAATAGCTAAATATTCATAAAGTATTACTTTAATTTCTTTGATATTATATTTCCATTTAATTTCTGAAGTTGGTGTGTCTAATACTTTGGGATTATTTATTTTTATATCTTCAAAATTTGATTTCCAAATCAAATTAGATCTTAAAGAATGATATGGAGCTGTAATGAAAATTATATCATTAATATCATGCAATTGGAGATATTTATGAGTAATTAAAACATTTTCATATGTATTTTTTGGATACTCTTGGACTATAATTATGGACTCTTTTGGTACTCCATTAGAAAGCATTATAGACTCTATCAAATTAACCTCTCTTAAATGTTGGACTCTTCCTGAAGTTAAAAATATTTTATTTGCTAATCCTTTTTTATAATATTGAATTCCATCTAATGCTCTTTTTTGATAGCTTGGATTTTGATAAGCAGGCTCACCATTACCACTAAAAACAACTATTGCTTGAGACTTCTGTGTATTTTCAGTTATAACTAAATTATTTCCTAAATACCAAAAAAGAGGACTTCTAAAAATTAAAATATAAAATATTAGAGCAAATAAAAAGATTTTAGTAAAAAATGACCTATTTACAGAATACATTTTTGTTAAAATATTTTGCCAATTAGTTTTAAATATTGGTTTGTCGTTAATAATTTTTTCAATATGTTCTTTTATTTCTTTAAAACGATTATCCCAACTATTAGTTTCAGCTATTTTGATTCTTATATCTTTTAAATTATTATTATCTTTTTTTATATTAATTTTAATTTGTTCAGAAAATTCTAATTCATTTTTTGCTATATTTATAATATTATTATTTTTTTTATTGAAATGCCTTATTTCATTTAGATTAGTTGATACAACAGGAGTTCCAAGCGCTAAATATTCGTTTAGTTTTGAACTATAAACATTGTTTGTAAAATCATTAACAATATAGGGTATAATTCCTATACTAAATTTTTTCATATAATGAGGTAATTCATTTTGATCAATTTGATCAATCATGATTACATTTTTATGATTTGTTAGTTTTGAACAATCTATAATCCTTATGCCTATGAATACAAAAACAAAATCATTATTATTCGAGATAATGAAATCAACAAGATTTAAATCAAATATTTCTGATATACCTCCAACATATCCAATTATTGGTTTTTGAATTTTTTTAATTTCATTAGGTATATAATCTGAAATTAAAGCATTTTGAAATCGCTCAAACTCAACTCCTCCAGGAAATTTTTTAACATTATCGTTAAATTTAATAGCTTTCTCTCTCAATAGTTCTGAAATAACAAATACAGAGTCAGATTTTTGCAAAAGTTTATTTTCCCATTTTATTAGCTTATTGTGTTGCTTGTAATGTCCTGACATTTGATTAGCGCAATAATATATTAATACATTTGGAGAAATTCTTTCAATTATTCCCAAAGACAAAGGTGTTGGTATAAAAGTAATTAAAATTAAATTTCCTGAATTGTGTATTTTAATCCATTTTTTTATACTTCTTAAAATTAAAAACTCGTTTATTTTTTTTATTAATGATGAATAAGGAAATGGGATAATCATAGGAAAGAAAATTAAGAGCTTTTCTTTATATTCTTTGAAGCCTCCAGCACTATTAAACCAATTTTTTAATCTATCTTTAATTCTTTTCATATCTTTAATATGAGGTGATCGAACGCCTGTATTTTCAATAAACAGGACGTTATTATCCTTAGATAAGGAGATAGCTAATTTATGTTGGGTCTGCCATATAGTATTCCATTCAATTGATGATAATATTATATAATGATTTTTCATATGAATTTTAAATGTTATTGTTGTGCCATGATGAAAAAATTAAAAGTTGCCATAATTTTACACTATTATCTTCTCGATGACTTAAATGATTTTTCCACAACATCTCAATTCTATTAGTAACAAAAATATCATTATTAGTTAATACCCCATCAAAAATCAAATCCTGTGCCCATTTTTTTAAAGGACCTCTTAACCAATCAGCTAATGGTATACTAAATCCCATTTTTGGTCTATTTATCAGGTTATCTGGCAAATAATTTTTTAAAATTTCTCTAAGTATCCATTTGGTTTTATTTTTATTAATTTTGTATTTTATTGGTAAATTGAAAGCAAATTCTATTACTTGCTTATCTAAAAAAGGTACTCTGGTTTCCAGGCTATTGGACATAGCTGCTCTATCTAATTTACAAAGAATATCATCAGACAAATATGTATTATAATCCCAGTACATCATTTTATTTGTCTTGTTATCAATTTTTATATCATCTATGTTGAAATAATCAGTATCATCTAACATTTTTATGTTAACTAATATTTCATTTATATTTTCCCATTCAGTAACTAGATTAAGATAAAACTGATTGAAATTTTTTGCTGAATTTATTTTAGAATGAAGTTTTTTTACTTTTTCTGGCAAGTTATTTATACTTAACTCTTTTAGGAAAATTTTGTTTAAGGGTTTTTCTATTTTTTGTAAAAAATTATCAGAAAATAAAAGAAGAAATTTAGACAACATTTTTGTCATAGGATTAGGTAGTAAGCTTACCCAAAACCAGACTCTCTCTCCCCATAAATATCTGTTATAACCTCCAAATAATTCATCTCCACCATCACCCGACAAAGATACTTTTACTTTGGATCTAGCAAATTTACTTAATAAAAAAGTTGGTATTTGTGAAGAATCTGCAAAAGGTTCATCATATATTTGGTGCATTAGAGGTACTTGAGCAATTAGATCGTTGTAAGATACAAACATTTCATTATGATTAGTTTGCAAAATTTCGGATATTTTTTTTGCATATTCTGACTCATCAAATTTTTGATTTTCAAAACCAATAGTAAAAGTATCAATTGGTGAGCTATTTAATTCTTGCATGATTGAAACAATCAAAGAAGAATCTATCCCACCTGATAAAAAAGCACCTATTGGAACATCAGTTATCAATTGCCTTTTTACAGCAGTCTTTAATATATAATGCAGTTCATTAGTATAATTATTATTTTTTGGTAAATCATCATTTAAAAAATATTCATCTTTCTTAGCCCATTCATTGGTTATTAAATGCAAACTTGGATTAATATTAATATTTTCTTCAATATTTATTTTTAAAAAACTCCCTTTTTTTAATTTATAAATATTTTTATAAATAGTGTTAGGTGAAGGAATATAAGAAAACATAAAATATTTGTTTAGCGATTTTTCATCAAGGGGGTTATTAAAATTTGAATAAGCTCTAATAGCTTTTAGCTCTGATCCAAAAACAAAAGTTTTATCAGCAAAACCATAATAAAGTGGTTTTTCTCCACTTCTATCTCTTACTAAATAAAGTAATTTTTTTTTAATATCATACAATGCAAATGCAAACATACCATGAATTTTATCAAGAGTTTTTTCTAATCCAAATATAGATATACTGTTTACTAAAGTTTCTGTATCTGATTCACTTTTCCAATTAAAATTTTCAGGTAAATAATTTGATAATAACTTTCTTATTTCTAGATGATTATATATTTCGCCATTAAAAATTATTACTAAATTATTATCATATGATAACATTGGCTGATTACCATTACTACTTAAATCAAGGATTGATAATCTTGTATGACCAAAGTAGATACAATTTTTATTATCGTGCCAGGTATTATAATAGTCAGGACCTCTATGACTTAACTTTTTTGTCATAGTAACAATATTATTTTTATTAGAATTTAATTTGTACTCTTTATTTATAAATCCTACAATACCACACATGCTTAGTTACGAAGAAATTTTTTAATTATTTTTTTTTCATTTTTATTAAGGTAAATTAATACAACTAAGGAAAATAAAGTAAAATAAAAAATTAGAACAATTAAATTATTTAAATTGAAATATTCATTGTAACTATATTTATTATTTAAAAATAATAATGATATAAAAAATAAAAAAATAAATATTGAATAAATAAATTCAAAATTAATATTAAGCAATTTTTTAGAAATAAAACTTTCTATTAAAAATAAAAAAATCGAGGCAATTACCAAAGACCATGCCAATCCATATATTCCATATTGACTAATTGTAAAAAAACCAATTAATAAAAAAATTAATAAATACATAATATAAGAGAAAAGACTATATAGTGGTTTTTTTTTAAGATTTATAGCAATTCCAGAAATTTCAGAACAACTATAAATTATTATTGATAAGGATATTGGAAAAATTAAATTTTTAGCGGACGAAAAATCTTCACCACCAAATAAGTTTACAAATTTATTTGAAAGACTTGATATTAAAATCATTAAAAAAATAGAAACTAATATATAAATTTTGAAGATTAATTTGTAATAATCTTTATAATTTTTACTTTTATATATTGAGTATGATGAAGGCCCCCAAGCAATATGAAAAGTATTAATAAATAAATAAACAAACATAGATATTTTAGTAGCTAAAGCATAAATACCAAGACTATTCATATTTATGTAATAAATAATCATTGATCTTTCAATTAATGGCACCCCAATCATTGTAATAGATATTAATCCATAAGGATATGCAAATAAAAATAATTGTTGATAGTGATTTGTTTTAAATTCAAAATTTATCCATTTGTAAATTAAAATAAAAGCAATAATACTAAATAAAATATAGAAAAAAAAATATATTGATAAAACTAAAGCTAAATTAAGGTTTAAAAAATTTGAAAATATTAAAACAGTTAAGAAAATTAAAATTGCATTACCTAGCATAATAATTAGATAAGAATTTCTCTCAAAAGTCCATTTAAATACATTCAAACAAAAATTTATAAAAAAAAAGAAAGGAATTTGTAATATAACGATATAATTAAGAATTTTTGAATCCAAAAATTCAATTTTAAAAAAAAATAATACAAAATAAAGAATAAAAATTACTAATATCAAAAATAAAATTTGTAAATGTAATGATTGAGAAATAATTTCTTTTTTAAAATTAATTTCTTTTTTATCATATAATAATCTAGCCAAAGCTGAGTCTTGACCAAATGCAATTAAAATAATAACAAAATTAATAATAGTTATATAAAAATCAAATATTCCAAATTCCTCAACTGTAAATTTATTAACAATTATAAAATATATAGCCAAAGTAGTTAATTTATGAACAAAATTTCCTATACCATAAAAAATAGTATCAAAAGTAAATCTAGAAAAGTAATTTAATATATTAGTATTATAGTTTTGATTCTTCATCATATAATAATTTAAAATATTTTTTTAGGGATTTTTTTATAACATTTTCTTTAAACCAGTTAAAAGCTTCTTCAGTTTTTTTAATAATCTGTTCCTTATTTTTATAATAGAAATAAATTTTACTATTAATATCGTTTGGTGTTCTTGCATTAAGTATTGGATAAATATTATTATATTTTGATTCATCTCTAAAAGTCATTAATATTCTTTTTGATAGCAATGCTTCATAAAATACTCCTCCACTTCTCCAACTATGAATGAATTCGCCACATACTAAATCTGAAAATTGAAGAAATAACATTAATTCTTTTCTGGATACTTCATCAAAAAAAATAATGTTACTATTTAATTTTAATATTTTAATTAAATTTAATGTTTTCTCATAATCAGGTCCACGCTTAAACATTATAAGTGTGAGTTTAATTTCTGGGTTATTTTTTATAAATAACTTCACACCATTCAATAAAATATCAGTTCCTTTTTGGTTTGGATCGTTTAAATTTCCTCCCCAAACATGTCTCGTAGGTGATATTAAAATCAAATCTGATTTATTCCTTAAGTTTGTTAAATTGTTATATAATTCAGACTTTTTATAATAATTTAAAATATTTTTAATAGTGTATTCTTTGTAATAGATTTGTGGTCCTGGGAAAGACCAATGGGTTGAATTACCAATAAACTTTTGCCACTTTTTATCAAAACTATTTCCCAGATATTCTAAATGAATGATTTTACATTTATTTATTGCCTTTTTTTGATAATATACAGCTATCCATAGCTGAATTATTTTCCAGGGATAAGTTATATTATATGAAGTAAAATAATCAATATCAGCACCATAAGGAATGAAAATATTTAATTTTTTTTTTATTTTGTACAAGTAAGCTGGTGAAATTCCACAACCTATTAAAAAATGATATTTTTTTATATCTTCATAAATTTTTTTTTTTGATGTAAAAATAAACTTTTCGTAACTTCCCCAGCTTATGTATTTTATACTTGCTATATATTTATTTTCATAAGAATCATTTTTTGGGGCGAATATTTGTGGATCATTATCAAAAACTAATAATTCTGCATCAAAATTTTCATCTTTTAGGTATCTTAATAATGAATAATTGTTATTATTCATATTACCTAATAAACCAATTTTAATTTTCATTTAATTGGCTGTCTACCTAGAAATAAAAGCGTAATAGAACGAATAATTTTAAATAATGGATAAAATATTTTTGAGATAATTTTAAATCTAAAAGGAAAAAATAAAATATTAATTATTTTAGATTTTGAATGAATAGTGCTTAGAAACCATAAAGCTAAATAGCCATAATAAATATTACTGGAAGTGACAACAATCATCCCCTCATTCAAATTATATTTTTTTTTAAGCTCTAAAACTTCATCACCTCCATCTCTAATATTCTTAATCTCAACTTGATCAAATTTTTTTTGTAAATAACTTAGTTTGGCATAATTTTTGCAATATATGCAATCTCCATCATAGAATATTTGGAGTTTATTTTTCATTATTTAGTAGTATCTTCCCCATGACGAAAATGGTCTCACAAATTTAGAGATTAATTTTAATTTTCCTTTGTTTTTATACTTTATATCAACTAAGTTTTTTTTTACAATCCATTCCTCTATTAAGGTTTCTATAATTTTATTATTATTTTTATTTAAAATTATAACTTCATATAAAATGGGGTTATTTAAAGAAATTTTTTGGTCATCTAAAGTTTTTGTATATCTTATCAATTTTTGTTTAGCAGAAATTAAGTTATTTTCATTATATTTAACTGAATTAAAAATAGAAGATAAAACACAAGATTCCGCAACATGAAAAAAACGAAATTTCGCAAAAAAATTCTTTGCATTTTTATTATAAAAAAATTCTGAATTTAATCTAATTTTTTCATTATTATTTATTTCATAAACATTTACTAATAAGTTTACAACATCAGCAGAAAACACTCTCCATATCAAAATTGGAGAATATAAAGATAGAAAATCAATTAAGATTTGTATAAAAAAATTAAATTTATATTTAAAATAAAAATTTATATAAATACAAATTTGAACTAGAAAATATAAAAATAGTAAAAATAAAAATATAAATATTAAAAAATTTTCAAGATTTTGATTATAATTAAAGATATTTAATTTATAATATAAATAAGTAGAATGATTAATATATGACTCAAAACTATAATTATTGAATAAACTAAAATCAGGTAATAATATTTGATATGAACCAATTAGAAATGGCAAAGTTCCTAATTTTAGAAAAATACCTAGAAAAATAAAACCAAATGACAATAATTTAATTCCTAATATTACTGTAAATGGATTAATTAATAAAATACCAATTATGACTTGAAAACTTGATATAAAAATATTTGCTATTTTCCATAGAATATTATGTATTTTATATTTATTAAAAAAAGGTGCCCAATAAGTCCATAAATGATTATTTAATGCATATTCAATGCCGTGGCCATTATAATAACCATTTAGACACTTATACAAACCTGCATCGAATATCGTTATTCCTAGATGAATAAACATTATTAAAATTACAAATGTAAAATAAATTTCAGAAAAATTAAAAATATATCCCAGCTCAATCAGAAAAATAGTATTAATAATAAAAGTTGGATACATGCCCACAGCACCTCCACCTCTAAATAAGTTTGAAGATCTACTATAAATATAAAAATATCTAAAAAGAAAGGAAAGCAGAGCTGCGCCCAATAATGAATTTCCAGGTAAAATTAAATTTAAACATGAAATAAACCATAATAAAATAACAATTTTAGAAATTAATGGATTTTTAATAAATGAATTTGGCTGATATTGAGTACCAAAGTATCTAAAAAAACTTGGAAGATAGGATAATAAGTCGATTAAAAACCAAATACCACAAATAATTCTAAAAAGAAAATAATTATCGAAGTATAGATTATAAAGTATCTCTATCATTTAATAATTATATATTTTCAAAAGATCTTCAAAAGAACAAAAACTATAACCTCTATCTATTATTAATTTAATTATTTGATTTATGTAATCCCTAATACCAAATTGATTATTCTTGGAATAACTTAAGAAAAGATTTTTATTTGCAATTTTAGTATATTTTTTACAATACATATATTGCTCTATAGTTTCAAAGTTAAAGCAATAATTAAAAGGATGAATATTAAAAATTTTTAATCCATCACTAAAAATATTTTTTTTATTAATTTGAAAATCTTTAATCAAATTATAATTATTTGTAATTTTTAATAATGCCAATCCATCACTCCAATAAACAGGTAATCTTGTTATATTACTATTTTTTTTAATTGGTTGAATATTTTTATTCATATAAATTAATTCATTTGAGTCAAAATTAAAATTTTTTTTACTGAATAAATTTAAAATTTCATATGAGTCTTGAAAACCATGGCATCTAAAGATATTTGTTTTTGGATATAGATCAATTAAATTATTAATAATTTCTTCTTTAGTATTTCCTTGAGTAGAGTTTTTTTTAAAATTTGGATGCAAGCCAACATCAACCAAGTTTTTTTTTTGAAATTTTTTTAAAATTTTAGAATTATGTGTTGCAAAAACTAAAGGCTTTATTCCAAAGCTATTTAATGAATTTAAATAATAATTTAAACAATCTTCTGATGCCCAATCTAAATCACCCGTAAAAACAATTGTAGGCTTATTTTTTTTCATTAAGTGGAGGTATATATATTGTTTTATTTTTAAGGATATATTTGTAATAATTTTTTTTAGGTAACATAGAAAAGTTTTTTTTACTTATTAAATATTTATTTTTATATCTATAATATACATTATTATATGGTAATGTTGCTCTAATCTTGTTTACTGCTATCTTTAAAGTATCGTAATTATTTATAATAAGTTCTTTTTTAATTAATCTTGACGAGTATGAATTTTTTGTCAATTTTGTTTGTTTTTTAATTTTTGCTGAAGAATAAATAAATTTTTTAATATCACTGATAATAATACTAAAATATTTTTTTCCTAATTTATCAAGTACCATTTTTACATTAGATTTATTGTCATTTAATATTTTATATTGAGAAATTATATCACCAGTATCTATTTGTTCTTCAATTATATGTAATGTAATCCCAAAAAATTTATCATCTTTAATTATTCCATTTCTTATTGGGTCTGGACCTTTACGAAACGGCAAATAAGATGGATGTATATTAAGTAAACTTTTCTTGAACATTAATAACAATTTTTTTTTAAAAATTTTTGAATAAGCTATAGATATTCCCAGATCTATATTATGTTTATTTAAAAATTTTAATATTTCTGTATCACTATTTGTAATATGTAATTTAATTTTTTTCTGATCAAAAAAATTTTTATTTTTTTCTATAATAGTTTTATTTTTTTTCTTTGAAGTAATAACTAAAACAATAATAAAACTCTTATATCTAATAATTTTTTTTATAAATTCAAAAGACCATGGATAATCACAAAATAATACAGTTTTTAAATATTTTTTTTTGAGAGTAGAGTAATTATGCGTCATATTTATCTGCTAATAACCATGAGCCCAAGCAATATAAATTCCATATTTCATATATATTGCTAATATCACCTTTATAAAAATTATTTAAAATTTTATTATAATATTTCTGATCAAATCCTAGTGATTCTGTTAAAATATTACTTTTATAAACATTCTTAATATCTTTACTTAATTCATTTTTCATCCAGGTATTTGTGTCAATTTGAAATCCTTTACTCTCTCTATCAATAAATTTATTATCTAAATATTTAGCAGCCATTTTCTTTAATATATATTTGGTTTGAAAATTATTTTTTGCACCATGATTAATTTTTAAATTCGAGGGTATAGATAGAGCAACATTTACAAATTCATTATCTAAATAAGGGACTCTTGTTTCAATCCCATTTATCATTGATAGATTATCAGTAAATTTTAGAATTTGATTGGGCAATTCATTTTGAATTTCATATTCCAGTATTTTATCAACATTTGTTTTTGATGTTAAATTGCTAATTATGTTTTGATATATTTTATAATTGCTATTATCAAAATTATTATAAATTTTTTTAAGTAGTTTACTATCGGAAAAACTATAAAGACTATATCTCCAATATTTTTTATTTTTTATTACTTTTTTAAACTGTAATAATTTATTTCTATCTTGTATCAATAAACTTTTGAAGAAATCATTTTTTTTCAAATTGTTATTATCAATAAAATCTAAAGATGATGCAAACCTATGACTTAGATAATTGCCAAACAATTCGTCAGCTCCGTCACCTGAATATGCTAATTTAAGGTCATTCTTCATTACATTAGAAATAAACATTGTAGAGAATGCATGTGAAAAAGGCTGACCGAAAGCTTTTATAGCTTTATTTTTATTGTTTAGCCAAATTTTTGCAGAAATTTCAATTTCAGTATGATTAGTATCATATTTTTTTGAAATTTTTTTTGATAATAGTTTATCAACATCTTTTTTATTTTGTTTATTAATTAAAGTATAGGTATTTAATTTACTTCCTGAATGATTTGAAATTAACGTTAATAATAATGCTGAATCAATTCCGCCACTTAAAAATAATCCTTTTTTATTTTTAAGTTTTGTTTGTTTTTTTACTGCTTCATTTAATTTTAAATCAATTAACTCTATCCATTCTTTATAGTCAAAATTTTTTGTATATAATTTTTTATTATTATTTATTTCATCAACGAGATTGAAAAATCTATCTTTTTTTTCAATTTTACCATTTAACAAATCTATTACTATCAGTTCCCCAGGCAAAACTTCGTAGATATTTTTAAAAAAAGTGTATGGAGCTTTAACGAATCTATTTGAAAGATAAGAACTTAGCCCTTTATTAGAGTAACTACAATCATTTATAAATAATTTTCGTATTGGGCTTATATCCGAAGAATATATTAATCTTTTATTATCAAGACCATAATATAATGGCTTAACACCCCATCTATCTCTAAAAAGATAACACTTATTTATATTATTATCAATTAAACAACCTGCAAAAATACCATTTAATTTTTTTAAAAAAGAAATCCCTTCATAATCATAAAGATAGATTAAAGGCTCAATATCATTTTTGGTACTTATTCTATAATTTTTTGATTTTAAAAATTTTGATATTTCGGGAGAATTGTAAATTTCACCATTAACAAATATACAAGAATTTTTTTTTGAAGAATAAAAAGGTTGATTTCCGTTATAAATATCAATTATCGATAATCTAGTAAAGGCACAACCATATTTTTCTTTAAATAAAGTTGATTTATCATCTGGCCCTCTATGCTTTAGATGGTTTAATAAAAAATAGATTTCATCTTTACTATAATTTCCTATTATGCCTCCAATACCACACATATTAATTATATTTTTTTTAAAATAACTTCATAACATGCTGGAAAATCGTAATACTTGCCCATAAAAAATGATTTATTTGTTTTGTACTTACTATTTAATATGATTTTACCCTCGTCAGCATACTTTAATATTTTTAAGTTATTTTTTTTACATTCTGCAATCAAATCATCTACTTTAATTATCAAATGACCTTTTTTAATTTTAATGTTTTTATTTTTTTTATATGAATATGTATTTTTTAATGTGGAAATAAATTCTTGCTTTGTATTATAGTCTGAAGTTTCGTTATAATTATTTATTAACATATATAAATACCAACCAAGTTCATTAGCAGTTATATACAATTTACCATTCTTTTTTAATACTCTACTAAATTCTTTAATAGTTTTTTTCCAATTTGTAGTCATAAGAATACCGTAGGCAAAAATTGCATTAAAATAAGAATTAGAAAATTTTAAATTCTCTACATTTCCTATAGAAAAAACAAGATTATCATAATTTAAATTTTGATTAATTTTATTACATAAATTTATCCTTTTTTTTGATGCGTCTATAGCAAAAACATTTTTATTCATTTTTGCTAGTGAAAATGACCATTGACCAAAACCACATCCCGCATCCAAAACATTTTGATTTTTTATAAAATTTATTGCCTTTATTCTATTTAGATAAATTGACTGTTTTGTGGACCAAACTCTCTGAAAAAACTTCTTGTCGTTTTCCGATCCAGTAATAAATTTAGATAATTTTAATATTTCTGATTTATTCATTAATCATTAAATGGTTTTACATAAAAATATGGATAATCTTTTAGAATATCACTCTTATTATAATTATTAATTCTTTTAGAGTATTTTATATAATAATTATACTCTGTATTGATAGATTTCCAGGAACTTTTGAACTTAATTAAACTACCTTGATTTAACCAAGACCCTCCCCAATCCCAATAAGCATAACCTCTTCTTATAGAGTCTTTCATTGCCCAAAAAATATTACTGCTCATAACTGAAGTTGATTTGTATTCATTTAATACTGCAGGTATAAAATAATAAACAGTATCTTTGTAATATATTAGTAATAGTGAGCAAATTATTTTTCCTTTTTCCTTTACTGTAAAAATATTACATTGTTTATTTTTTATAAAGATATCAGATAAATTTTGGAAAATTTTCCATTCTTTAGAGATACCTCCTAAGGCTCTGATATTTTCAACATGAATTTGAAATAAATGTTTTAAAGAATTTAGACTGTTATCTATCAAATATTCAAAATTATTCTTATTACCTTTTTTGATATCAGTTCTTCTCTTCCCATCAAAATGATTTAACAAATTATCATTTATGTTATTTTTTGTGAAATTACTTAAATCTGTTATCTGACTAACTCTTTTTTCTACTTTGTTAAATTCAAAATATTTATTTAGAATTGAAGAATTATTATTTTTGTAATTATCAACAATAGTATAGGATTGAATATTATATGTATTTATTAAAGATTTAAATTTAATAAATACACTATCTAATTCAGTTTTATTTAGTTGTTCAAATCCAATAAGAGAACCATGGCTTCCAAAAAAAGGAAGGGAATTTAATACATTTCCATTATCTGATATTTTAATAAAACAAGGTAATGAAGCTATAATTTTGTTTTCTCTTAATGCAATGATATATTTATCAATTGTGCTGTCTAGAGATTTACTCAAAAATTTTTTATAATTTATCGAATGGTATATTAGTCCATTTGTATTTTTAATTATAAATTTTTCATATAATTTTTCATGTTCGTCTTTTAAGAAACAAATTTTCAATTTCATATAAAAATTATCATATATATTAATTAAAAACCATTCTGCTTTAAAAACTCATCAATATAAAGAAGAGACCAAATAAATAATCTTTTATTTTCTTTATTTTCAAAATGAGTTTCAGTTATACGATTTATTTCTTTGTAATCCATATAATTGTAAATTAAATTATTCTTATTACTAATTTTATCTTTAATAAATTTTTTACTTTCATTTCTAAACCAATGTGAGTCTGGTCCTGTAAATCCTTTTTTTACTAAATTTGAAATTTGTGGTGGAATATTATTTTTTGCTATATTTCTTAAAATAATTTTTCCGTCACTAGTTAATTGAAAGTATTTGTCAGAACCTTTGGTTTTATCATTTTCATTAAATATAAAATCAGCTTTAAAATTTTTTAATTTAAAGTTAAGTGGACATTCTAATATAAAATCAACTATATCATTATCTAACAAAGGGACTCTTGTTTCTAGAGAATGATACATGCTTAATTTATCTTCTAAAATTAATAAACTATGCAAAAAAGTTTTAAACTCAAAATAAAGTGATGCATTTATTTGATCTTCAATGGAATTGATATCTCCGCTATATTCATTTAATACATTAGAAAAAATATCTTTAGTCCAAACATCCTTTACTTCATTTCTGATAGGTTGAAATATTTTTTTTAAATCAGAATTACTAACTAATCTTTGCCAATAATTATAATAATTATCAATAAATTTATCATAGTCGTTAGCCTCATAAAAATTATATCTCCAAGGATAACCGCAAAAAAGTTCATCACCTCCAGTTCCAGACATAACAACTTTTGAATATTTAGAAGCAAGAGAGGCTGCATAAAAATTTGGATATGATTGACCTAGGCGAGGTTCTTCTATTGAGCCAACTAACTCTGGTAAACATTTTTCCATATCTAAAGAATTTAATTCTATTGCATGATGATTAGTATTCAGAAAATTAGAAATAATCTTAGCCTCCTCTCTCTCATCAAACTTATGATCAAGGGAATGAGAATTTTCCTTGAAACCACATGTAAATGTATTTAAATTATTTATTTTTTTCGAGGTAAATGATGTTACAAGAGATGAGTCTATACCTCCAGAAAGATAAGAACCAATATTTACATCTGCAACCAATTGTCGAGATATGCTTTTCTCTAATCTATCCTCTAATTCATAACTAGCTTCGTTGAATGATATTTTTTTATTTATATTATTAAAATTATAATCCCAATATTTTTTTTTCTTTATACTAAAATTTTTTTTTGAACTAATTTCTAAAATTGTACCAGGTTCAACAATGCTTATATTTTTATGTAATGTTGAATAACTAAATATATTCTGAAATGTAAAATATTCATACAATACCTCATAATTAATTTTGTTTTCAAATTCAGGATATTTTACAATAGCTTTTATTTCAGAAGAAAAAATAAAATAATTTTTAAAAAAAGAATAGTAAATAGGTTTAATTCCATATCTATCTCTACATAAATAAATATTTTTATTTTTACTATCATAAATTGAAAATGCAAACATTCCATTTAATTTAGGAACTATATCCTTTCCCCATGCATGCCATCCATATAAAATTACTTCAGTATCTGATTGTGATTTAAATTTGTAATTTAAATCTAATAATTTTTTTTTTATTTCTTTAAAATTATATATTTCTCCATTATAATTAAGCACAAACCTATTATCGAAAGATCTCATAGGTTGTGATGCATTAGTGCTTAAGTCAATTATTGCTAACCTGTTATGTCCAAAAGCTAAATTTTCAGTTAACAATATATTTGTTGAATCTGGACCTCTGTGTTGAATAGTTTTTAAAGATTTTTCAAAAAAATTTTTATCTATTTCGTTATTATTAAAATCAACTAATCCAAGTATTCCGCACATAATTTTAAATTGAATTCAATACTTTTAAAATATAATCAAAATCTTTTTTAATCATTTTATTATGAAGGGGTAGAGCTATAGAATTTAAGTGACAGTATGAAGAATTATTTAATTCTCTTCTACTAAACTTTAATTTATTTTTATAAAAAGATAAATTGTGAATTGAATGGGTTCCAGGTCTTGCCCCAATAGATTTGTTTAAAAGTAATTTTAAAATTTTATCCCTATTATATCCTTTAATATATTCACTTTTAATTTTAATGACAAATGCCTGCCAACTATGAAAAGAATATTTGGGAATATGTGGTGTTTCTATCCAAGAAATATTTTTTAAATTATCTATATAATAATGAGCCCATTTATTTCTAAAATATAGTATTGAGTTTAACTTTTTTAATTGAGCCAAACCTAAAGCACCTTGTATATCTGTTAATCTATAATTGAGGCCAGGTAGAGAAAAGTCAGATAAAATATATGATTTTTTACTACTATATCTCTTTTCTTCAGAAATTGAAGCTCCATGATTTCTTAACATAATTACTTTTTCAGCAAATTTTTTATTATTTGTAGTAACCATGCCACCCTCTCCAGTTGTAATAGATTTTCTTGGATGGAATGAAAAAGATCCAGCCAAACCCAAACTACCTGCATAATTTTCTTTGAATTTTGAGCCAACGGCACATGCACAGTCTTCAAATACAATTATTTCTTTTGATATTTTTTTTTTTATAAGATTTACATCTACACACAAACCAAAAAGATGTACTATAAAAATTGCTTTTGTTTTTTTGTTTATTTTTTTTAGAATATTTTGAATATTTATATTGAACGTTGATTTATCAATATCAACCAATACTGGTTTAGCCCCAACCTGAATTATTACATTAGCTAATGAAACCCATGTAAAAGATGGGATTATAACTTCATCATCTTTTTTTATATTGGCTGCAAGTAACATTAAGTGTAAACCTGCTGTGCAATTACTAACTGCAATAGCATATTTAACCTTGTGTATTTTTTTAAATTCGTTTTCAAATTTTTTTACTATTGGACCTTGAGTAATCCAGCCACTTTTCAAAACTTTTTTTACAGAAATTAATTCATTTTTATTATAATAAGGTTCTGAAATATTTAATTTTTTCATTAATTTATTTAGTTCTTTTCCATTGAATTGTTTTTTGAAGACCTTCGTTTAGAGAAAATTTAAATTTAAATGCAATTTCTTTAAAAGATTTTTCTGTATCTCCAATTCTATTTCTAACGATTGTTTTATTTTTTGCCTTAAGAAATTTTAATTTTAATTTCGATTTTTTTAATTTTAAAATATTAGTAGCTAAACTTTTCAAAGTAGTTTTTTTACCTGTTCCAACATTTAAAAATTTATTAATACATTCAGATTTCATTGCTGCAATATTAGCTCTTGCACAATCTTCTACATAAATAAAATCATAACTTTCAAGACCACTGCCATTAATAATTGGACTTTTCCCGTTATCAATAGAGTCTAACATTTTCATAATAACTGCAATGTATGCTCCTTTATAATCTTGTCTAGGGCCATAAACATTCATATATCTTAAACCAACAAAATTTAAACCATATCTATAATGATACGACTGCAACATAGCTTCTCCAGCTATTTTTGTTGCTCCATAAAAATTTTTATTATTGAATGGATGATTTTCTTTTATTTTGCCAGTTTCAGCATCTCCATAAACAGACGCAGATGATGAAAATATTATTTTCTTTATTTTATTTTTAACACAGGCTTCAAAAATATTAAAAGATCCCCTGATATTTACTTCAAAAGCACTTTTTGGGTAACTGTGACAATGTAAAAGCCAAAGGGCAGCAAAATGAAAAACTCCATCTATACCTTTCATGGCTTTATCTAAAATCTCTTCATGGAGAATATCACCTCCTAATTCAAATATTTTTACTCTTTTGTCTTTTAAAGCACAATTAAGATTTTCTATATTACCTCGAGTAAAATTATCAAAAACCCTAATTTCTTTTACATTCTCTTTCAAAAGATAATCTATAGTATGCGAACCTATTAAACCTGCACCTCCTATAACTAAAAATTTTTTATTTTTTAAATTCATAAAATATTCTTAAATTCTTTTAAAGCATATAAAATTATATTTAATTCTTTTTTATTGATATATGCATTAAGAGGTAAAGAAATAATTTTTTTTGTTAGCTTAACAGATATTTTACATTTTTTTGTAATTTTTTCATCATAATAAGCTTTTTGTTGACTAAGGGTTTTAGGATAATAAATATTGAATGGAATTTTATAATCACTTAAAATTTTAATTAATTTAGATCTTTTTTCAACAATAATTGTAAAATATGAATAATTTAAAATATTGTACTTATTTTTTTTTAAAATTTGTATCTCATTATTTATAAAGTTTTTATTTATAAAATTAACATATTTGTTATAAATTTTTTTTCTTAATTGAATTTCATGTTTTAATATTTTTAACTTACTAATTAATATAGATGCTTGCAAAGTATCCATTCTTGAATTTAAGCCAATATATTTATGATTATATTTTTTTAATTGACCGTGAGATCTTAAATATTTCATTTTGGTATACAATTTCTTAGAATTAGTAAATATTGCCCCAGAATCTCCATAGCCACCTAGGATTTTAGTTGGAAAAAAACTGGTACAGCTAATATCTGTTATATTGCAACTCATTTTGTTTTTAAATGATGAACCAAAACTTTGAGCAGCATCTTCAATCAAAGTAATATTTCTATATTTTTTTTTAATTTTTGATATTTTTGAATAATTAGGCATAAGTCCAAATAAGCTAGACGGAATAATAGCCTTTGTTTTTGATGTTATATTTTTTTCAATAAGTGACTCATCAATCAATAAATTATTTTCATTTACATCAATTAATATTGGTTTAGCGCCTAATAATCTTACGACCTCTATTGAAGATACATAATTAAAATTTGGAATTATGACTTCATCATTTTTTTTTAAATTAATAGCTAAAAGTGAAATTAACAATGCATCAGTCCCACTAGAAACAGCAATACAATATTTTGAATTAGTGTAATTTGATAGTTTATTTTCTAATAATAGTACTTCTTTTCCAAGAATAAAATCTACATTATTTAATACTGATTTTATTGAAGGATCAATTATATTTTTATTTTTCAAATATTGTTTTTTTAAATTAGCAAAATCCATAGTTATTTTATTTATTAATTTTCTTAATAAATTTTGCAGGATTGCCAAAAACAAGAGTGTCGTCTAATACATTTTTTGTGACTACTGATCCAGCTCCAACAAAGGAATTTTTTCCAAGACTTATACCACAAATTATAGTAGAATTTGCTCCAATTGAGCAACCGTCTTTAACTATTGTTGGTATAAATTTATTTTTTTGATCTATTAAGGATCTGGGGAATTTAACATTTGTAAATACTACACTTGGTCCGCAGAAAACATTATTTTTAATTTTAACACCTTTAAATATTGAAACATTATTTTGTATTTTTACATTATTTCCTATCTCAACATTTTCTCCTATAAAAACATTCTGGCCCAAAGAACAATTCTTGCCTATTTTAGAATTTTTGGAAATATGACAAAAATGCCAAATTTTAGTATTAGCGCCAATTAAAACATCATCATCAACAAAAGATGACTCATGTATATAAAAATTATTTGGTTTCATTTAAGATTAATTTATTGAATGAATTGAAAAATTTTTCTTTACTAATTTTAACTTTATTTAATTTATTTACAAGTTTTAGCGACTCTATAGAAGAATTTAAATTAAAACCCTTATTCTCTAATATTTTTTTATAACTAATTTCATGAAGATCTAATTTTGGATTTGATAAATTAAACTCCTCTTTAAGTAATTTAATTTTTCTAATTGGTCTATTGGTTTTGCACAGTTTAAAATTTGTTGATAAAATCCATTTAATTTTTGCATTTTTTAGATTTAAAAGACCGGCCATAGTTGTTTTAGATTTATAATAAACATTATAATCAATAACATCACCAAATAACTGAATTAAAATATCAAATAAATGAATACCTATATTACTTGCAATCCCGCCAGATTTAGACTTATTTGACTTCCAACTCTTTAAATACCAATCCCCACGTGGAGCTAAGTAAGTTAAATCAACATTGTATTTTTTTCTTGGTTTGCTTTTAATAAAATTATTAATTTTTTTAAAAACAGGGTGAAATCTTAATTGGAGAATTAAGGATATATTTGATTTATATTTTTTCTCCTCATAAATTAATCTATTAAGATGAGAGATATTAATAACTAGAGGTTTTTCACAAATAATTTTTAGTTTTAATTTTAAACCAATTTTAATGTGCTCATAATGCAAATAATTTGGACTGCATATTGTTAGATAATCAATTTGTTTTTTAGTACCTATAGAATTCTTTATAAATTGCTTAAATTGTTTAAGACTTTTATAAAATTTAGCTGAAATTTCATATCTATCAAGTACGCCAATGTTGTCTACAGGATCATAAACAACAATAATCTTATTACCTGTAGCTTTAATTGATTTATAATGTTTTTCAGCAACATATCCAGAACCTCCAATAATTGCAAAATTCATTTTTTTAATCATTTTTAAATTTAATTTTAATATTTGGTAAAAACATTGAACTAAACACTATCATAATAAATAAAAATTTAAATTTGTGTCTTATTGCTGTACCATAATTTCCTGTTCCTAAAGTATAAGTAATAAGTATTAAAAAAAATATTGAAAATAAAATAAAGAAATATTTATTATTAATTACTTTTTTATAATTAAGTATTATTAATCCAAAAATTAACATAGTAAATAAACTATCTATAAATCCAAAAAGATGTATTACTTTACTTATATCCCATGGAAAAGGGGCAAATAAAAAATAAAAAACTTTTATGGGCAATAGATAAATTAGCTCTATCTCATTTGAAGGAAGAAGGAATGATGGATAACTTGCTGAAGATGTAAAAGTATTTCTGGCATGAATTACTAATCGTTGTAAAATATCACTATCAAAAAAATGTATATATGTAACGTGAGTTTTTCCCGCAGAAAATAAAAGAGTAAAAATACTTAATGCTATAAAAATAATTGTAAAAGTATTTAAAATAACAGCTAAGCTTAAATATCCTTTTTTTAAATATTTTATAATTTCAAAAAAAGATTTATAAAAAAAATAAATAAAAATTGGTAATGTTCCAATAATTAATGGCGTATGGAAAGGCACATTTAATAAATATAAAAAAATAGATAAGTATCCATAAATAAAGTTTCCAGTTTTAACAAATTTTATAAAAATTAATAATGAAGAACTTAATATAAATATAATTAGAGACTCTTTTAAAATTAATGAAGAATATAAAATATTTACTGGCATTATTGATAGAAAAATTAAACACTTAAGTTGTGTCTTCCGGTCAGACCATACCTCAAAAGATATTTTACTAATGTTTATAATTGTAAGAACAGATATAAAATTAATTAGAGCTAGTAATACTAGTGGGCTACGCCCTGTAACTTTATAAACCAAAGCAAAGAAATTAAAAAAAGATGTTAAAAAAGCATTTTTAGTTATTTCAATCAGTTCATTAAAAGACAGCTGAGTATTTGCAAGTGCTGCGTATTCAATTGCTCTGCTATCCCATAAACTATCAGGAAGTGGAACTAGATAATACCCTATTAAAATAAAAAAAACTCTTAAAAAATATGCTGATGTAATTACCAGAAGAATTGATCTATTTTTTTTGTATATGATAAAGAAAATTAAATAGAGAAAGATTATTAATAGAAAGCCTATTAGATCACTTAAAGCAGTTATAGGTTCAATAAAAGTCTTGCCGACTTCTAAATTATATATATCAAGAAGATTCTTCACTACTTATAACAACAAACACACCAATATGGAATTTTATTTGAAAATTTTATTTTTTTGAAACCTACTTTATTTAACATTTTTAAAATTTCATTTTTAGAAAATCTTTTTTCGATCTTTGTACCAAATCTATCTAATGTATCTGTTCTCATAGTATAAAAAGATTTGTCTTTATAATAATTTAATGGAATATTATGTGTACTAATATTTAATTTGTATAAAAATTTTGAAGTCATTGCAAAAGGTAAATAAATAAAAATTGTTATAAAAAAACAAATCAATAATTTTAATTTAAAAGGGAGAGCTGATATAAATATCCTTAAAATATTAGAGAGTTTCCATATCATTTTATATAAAAAATTTTTATTTTCGAGATTAGAGTATAAATATATTAAGAAAGGACTATTGTTTTTAAGTTTGTTATAAATAATTTTTAGACAAAATTCTGTATCCTCTACATGATGCAAAACACCTAAAGATATAGCAAAATCTAATGAGGAGTCTTGAATTGTACAATTTTGAATTGCTTCTTTTAAAAAAATAATATTTTTGGCATTTTTTAATTTTATTTTTGCAATGTTTATAGCTTTAGAAGGCTCAACACAAAATATTGAACTGACTTTAGGATATAATATTTCACTCCATCTTCCTGAGCCGCATCCAAAATCAGCACCAACAGAATTATTATTTAATTTGTGCAATGGAAAAATAGAAAAATAATCATGAAAAATTTTATTTTGTTCATTTTTATTCAATTTTGATTGATCAAAACTACTCCACTCATTTCCAAAATCATCTATAACTTTTTTTTCAGACATTAGTATAATTCCATACTTTATTATAATTTTTAGTCATAGACTTTAAACTAAATCTATTAGATATATTTTCTATACACTTGTATTTTAGTTTAATAAATTCAGTTCTATTATTATATACATTAATAGCTTTTAAAATAATATTATTAAAATCCATATCATCATTATTTACTATCCATCCAGATTTATTAATAATTTCAGATGCATGACCTACATTTGAAGAAATATTAGGAATACCTCTGGACATTGACTCTGCAATTACATTAGGAAAAGATTCTGAATGACTGAATAAAATATGAAAATCAATAATTGAGTAAATTTCCTCAAGATTATTTATTTCATCTAATAATATAATATTATTTGACATATTATTATCCTGAATAAATTTATATAATGCTCCTCCTTTCATATTTACATTTTTACCAATTAAAATCAGAACAACATTTTTATTATTTTGAATAACTCTAATAAAATTTTTTACTAATTTCATATGTTTTTTATGAGGATCAAATCTGGCAATCATTGAGAATATAATATTTTTATTATTTAAGTGATATTTATTTAAAATATCTCTGTTTTTTTCAAAATTAATATTTTCCAGAGTGTCAAACCCATTTGCAATAAAAATTGATTTTTTTTTTGAAAAAAAAATTTTTTCATGATTATCTATAGACTCAAAAGAACAATATATTATTTTCATTGGTATTAAGTGAGATGCTATAGCAGAAAAATAAATTATAAGCTGATTTAATGGAGAATATAATTTTTTGTAAAATGAAGCTCTGATATTCCAATATACATCTACTTTGTAAAATAGTTTTATAAAAATAGTAATAAAATTACATTTATACATCCAAGATTGAATTAAATTTGGTTTAATTTTTTTTATTAAATTAATTAATTTAAAAAATTCGTGGAAAAAATAAATGTTTAATTTAAAATTCAAAATATAAATTGAAATATTTTTCTTCTCTAATTTTTTTTTAAAAATTCCCCCTCTTGTCAAAGAAATAATAGTATGATCATTTTTTGAGTCACTTGTAACTAATTTATAAAGTGTCTTTTCAGCTCCACCACTATCCAATCCAGAAATTAAATGGAGAATTTTCATTTATTAAGAAAAAAAACTAGAAAGTATAAAAAATATTCTTTGAGATTCATAGGTTTACTAAACAAAAAAGATTTTTTTAAAATATGAAAAACTTTTTTGTTAAAATAATTATTTGTAATCATATCTTTTGCGTATGTAATATGCAATTCTTTCAGTCTTATATTTAATTCATTTATGGAAAAATAATCATTTTTCTTTGCTTTATTTAGAAAATTTAAACTACTTATAAATTTATTTTCAAAATTATTACTTCTTGATACAGAATTATTAGTTTTATGGATAATTAACCCAATATGATTTATGTATTTAAATTGATAATTTAATCTCAGCAATCTTATTATTAAATCAAAATCTTCATTATTAGTTAAATTTTCATCAAATCCTTCAATTTTCTGCAGTATTTCTTTATTAAATAAATAACAGGGAGAACTGCCACATAAGCCTTTTTTTCGTCCAATTGAGTTAATATTCATATTGGTATCTTTAGAGAAAATTAAACTTCTGGATTGATAATACTTTGCATTACTATAAACTCCAAAATATTTTGTAGAGTCTAATTTTTTCATGAATTTATATTTAAATTCAATATTATGAATTGACATCTCATCATCAACATCAAGAAAGCAAATATAATTGTAAATGGATTTATAAATACCAAAATTTCTTGCCGAAGATGGTCCTCCATTTTTTTTATAATAATATCTTATATTTGCTCTTGTATTAATATTAGCAATTAATTTCTTTATTGAATTTTCATGATTTGATTCTGATCCATCATTAACTATTATCAATTCATTGGGTAAAATAGTTTGATTTAAAACAGAATTTAATGAACGTCTAAGATATTCTGAGTTATTAAAAATAGTAATAACTACTGTAATGCCTTCTTTATTTGTATTCATAAATTTAATTTAATAAAGTTTGTCATATTTATAATCTATGTATAAATATTTTTTTATTTTGCAAAAGTTTAATACCCTGACTAACTCTTTTTTCATTATTTAATATAAAGTGATGTTGAATGTTATTGTGAGAAATAAGATTAAATTGTGTTGTGCTCATAAAACCATATAAATTTATAAATTCAAATTCTTTAAATAATTCTGCAATTATTTCTTCTGCAATTTTATTTTTTTCAATTTTTTGAATATTTTCTATAATTAGATCTTCTTCTCTAGGATGCTTTATATAAAATGTTATATTTTTAAAATTACTAACAAATTTTTGGAACTTACTTATTGATATTTTTTTATCTATTTTTTTATAATATTCACTGAATACAGTGCCCAAAATTACATTACATTCCTTTTTATTTTTGTTAATATTTTTAAAATCAAATAGTTTAATATAAATAGGTTTTTTTGATACTACATTTTCAAATTCTTTGAAAATTGTATAATGTACTTTAGAGGATTTAATTATCTTTGATGTTGAAAATCTATTACCTAAAAGGAAATATAAGAATCTTTTATGAAAAGGGTGCTTTCTTTTTTTATGATAAATTCCATCCTTTAAAATATTTCCAAGTCCATCATCAAAAGTTATTAAATTTTTATATTTAATTCTACTTAAAGCTATGTGAATAATTACACTATCAAGAGCAGAAACATAAACATTTTCATATTTTTTATTTTTAAAAAAATTTTTTATATCAAAAATATATCTAGGAAATCTTTTATTCAATAAATAAAATTTACTTTTATAGCAATTTAAACCGAGATCTTCATAATAGTGTTTAATAATGTCATTTGATATAGAATTAAAAAAAAATAATTCACATTGATTTTTATTAAAATTATTATTAATAATTTTTTTTGCTATTAAGCATTCTAATGGAGTTATACAAAAAAAAATATTTTTCATTGAGAATTAGCATTTTCAAATTTTTTTAATTTTGAAAAAATCTTTATGTAATATTGGTAATTTTTATTTAGAGGAATATTTAAAATATGATCTGAAATAAAATAAGAATTTTTAAAATTTTTATATTTTATATTTTTTGAAATAAATAAATTATTAGGTGCGTACCAGCTACTAATTGAAAAATTGTTTTCTAATAACTCTTTAAATATAATATTCCTTTTTTTCATAATTATTAAATTAAACTTCCAAGGAATTGAGAATTTTGTATTTTTTAAATGTTTAATTTTTTTAAAGTTGTATTTTTTATATATTTCAGAAATTTTGTTATATTTATTAATTTTTTTAGTAATTAATTCATCAATCGTATTAAACTTTTTATAGATTGTCTTAACTTGATTAGCATTTAATTTAAATAATAAATTTTTTGATTTTTTGATAATTTTTTCTTTATATTTATTACTGATTTGTTTTGATTGGTTTTCTATAAAATATTTATTGTATATATATTTAAAGTCTTTATTTATTTTATAGATTGCATCAGATTGATTTTTTGATAAGTTTTTAAGTTTTAAAACAGACAATTTAATTTGACTGTAAGTCTTATAATCATTTGTAAGAACAGCTCCTCCAAAATCTAAATCCATAACCTTATCTTTACCAAAACTGAAGACTGAAAAATCACCGAAATCACCAAAAAAATTTTTTTTGATTTTTGCTCCACTTACTAAAGCACAGTCTTCAATTAGTACTATTCTATTATCGGAACAGAATTTTTTTATTTTATTTATATGACAGGGGTTTCCATAAGAGTGTGGAGAAATAATAACATCTGGTTTTTTTAACTTACTTAATTTTAAAAAATCAATACCTAAATTTTTTCTATTAATATCTATAAAAATAGGCACACCCCCTGATAATAAAATTGCAAGATGCACATTATGACATACACTATTTGGCATTAAAATTTTTGGTTTTTTTAAATTTAATGATTTAATAGCTAAATAAATACCTGTTGTAGCATTACCAGTTACAACACAATATTTTTTATTTGATCTTAATAGTATTTTTTCTTCTAGTTTTTTTAAGACTTTTTCAAAAATAGGCATTACTGCCCAATAGTTTGTTTTCTATTAATATAGTTTTCTATGTGAACTTCTCTTCCATTTATTATGGCTTTTTCACTCTCTTCTGTCTTTCTTGGAACATAACATTTTCTACAAGCTGAAATTTCTTTAAAGCCATCAAATTTACTATGTGCTTTTCTAATTTTATTTAACTTTTCGCCGTGCCAAATATCATATACTGTCTGATGTCTTGAATTGCCAGTAGTAACATACATCATATCATCATTACTGCACATTGTTGCTATACCACTTGAGCCAATAGTTAATCTTTGATAATGTTGAGGGCATGCAAAATTATTTTCATAAACTATATCACTTTCATCATCATTATGAAGGTAATCAATAAGTGGGTTAAAAGCTATTAAGTCAGTTATTGGAACAAAGAGGTTATAAAATTTTTCAGGATACTCTCTTATTGCAGGCCATACACCTTGAATTTTTATTAATGGTTTAATTAAATTATTTTTTTCTTTATAATTTTGTATAAACTCAAGTTTTTTTACTGTTTCATCAAATTTTAATGGATATCTTATTTTATTATAATTTGCACCCATTCCATCTATAGAAATAGTAATTAAGTCTATTCCTGCATCAAGTAATTTTAAAAAATATTTTTCTTTTAATTTATATCCATTGGTTAAGAACGATACTTCTTTAATATTTTTCTTTTTTGCCAATTTAATAGCATCTATAAGATGTTTATTTAATGTTGGCTCACCTATCCAACTAAGTCTTAGAGAATAGATTTGACCTGCTACTTCATTTATTATTCTTGTCATGAGGTCTAAGTCCATTTGACCCTTCTGAAAAGGTTTTACTCTTCTATTTATAAAATCATCTGTTATGGTGGGACACATTGGGCATTTTAAATTGCATCTAGAAACTGTTTCAAGATCTATCAATAAGGGGTATTCTCTTACTATTCCCTTTTTTGGCAACTCATTCCATAGTCTCCTATATTCCTTATATTCTTTTTCCCATCCAAATGAGAGCTTTCTTGTAAATTCTTCAATTCTATCTTTAGTTTCTAACTCAAAAAAATGACCTTTATTAATTGGGACATTTTTCTCTTCTAAAGATTTAAAAGTTTCAGTTTGCTGGCTCATTTAGTATTCATATATATATATATTTAAATTATTATGACAAATTATATTGATATTCTATAGTATGGAATTAATTTACCACCAAATGAAAGCTTAAACCAACCCCTTTTTGGACTATTTACACCTTCAAGATCAATTATAGGAATTTTATTTGAATAAAAATATTTAATTATTTCCCATGTTGCTATTGTAGTCTGCCAAGATTTTGTTTCTTCACCACCTGCCCCAAAAAGGTAATAAGCTTTATTTTCATCCCATGCATAAAACACACAGTATAGTAATTTATTTAAAGAGTCTCTTATTTCAAATAATTTACCTTTGTTTAAAGCAATTAAATTAGTAATTATATTTTCCATTATTACTAATTTTCTTTTCTGAGTATCGACTCCTTGATTTAGAAGTGTTTTTTCGTAAAACTCTAAAATTTTATTAGAATTATCAGACTCTAAAATTGAGAATTTATCTTTTATCCCTTCTCTAACTGAATACCTTCTAACAGTATCCATATTATTAAATAAAGTATTATTAAATTCATTAGAAGAATCATAATTATTTACATTTATGTAAGACGTATATCTAATATCAATTTCATATTTTTTTCTATTAGAATTATAATTAAACCACTGAAAAGGCCTCACATCAATAATATCTGGAGAACACGAGAAATTAATTTTATCATAAATTTCTGGTAAAGAATTTGCTATAAATTCAATTATTTGGAATTTTTGATGATTTTTTTTTGCGTCCTTAGTTTGATTAAAATTTTTAAAAACAAATCCACTGTAAATCAAAAAGTTATTTTCAATTATTTTTTTTTCATCATCAGAAACTGAACAATAAAATCCAGCTTTAATTTCTTCACCTTTTTTAATAAACCAAGTATGATATTTATCACCAATTAAATTTAAATAATCACAACTACTAAATAATGATTTATTAGTTACACCATTTAAAAAATAATTCCAATCTGAATTAGATTTTACTTTGGAAAAAGAAAATTTTTCTTTATGCATATTTCAATAACTTTTTTTTAATTAATTTATCTATAAATTTTATTAATATATTTTTTTCAATATTTAATTTTACGCATATTTGATCAATTGAATTTTTTCCATCTGATAAAAATAATATCCATTTATAAATCTCTATTGTAGAATTTATTTTTTTATTTGGCTTAAATGATCCACCATATGATGAATGAAGGCCATATTTAGACAGCATTACTTCACAATTTGGTTTTAGATTTATAAGAAATCTAGTTTTTTCAATTTCTCTATACAAATCTGTATAAATTTTTAATGATTTTTCTAAACTTGCAGATTTTACAAAATTTAAATCATCTTTTGAAGTGTGATAGTACTTATATTCATAATATTTGTCTTTAAAAATTGAACAACAATTTACTCTTAAGCCTACTGAAGAAAATTGCCTTTCGTCACTTCCATTAATATCAAATTTATATTTTTTATATTTGACTGATTGTTTTTTAAACAATGACTCAATAACACTATTTAAAAAATGATTATTATCGTATGATTGTTTATAACTAAAATCACCAGGACCTCCTACATTTGCAATAATTATACAACTATCAATAGACTTCAATTTTTTATAATTAAAATAACTATAAGCTATAGCTCCAATAGTTTCTGGAACAAAAATTATTCTATAAGTATAATAATTATTTTTAGTAGATAAAATTTTTTTAGCTAAGAAAGCTGTTACCAATAGTCCACTTAAATTATCATTTGCCATTGAAGGGTGACATATGTAAGTTGAAATTAATATTTCTTTGTTTGATTTACCTTTAATTACTAATTCTCCATAAGGCATGTCATTATTTTTTAAGGATGATTTAATATTGACTTTAAATGGACCTCTTAAATTTTTAATTTTATTTAAATGATTTTTAGAAAGACAGAAACCCCAATTTTTTTTATAATATGTTGTTCGATAGGGAATTGCATCTCTAATTGTATGTGTAAATAAATGTTTATTTAACTCTTTCCAACTTAATAACTTATTTACCGATTTCGAATAACTTACTACATGTAGATTATTATTTTTTGAATTAATAATAACTTTTTTTGTGTTTGTATCAACTATACTCCCATAATATAATTTCCATTCTTTTGGAATTTTCCAATCAAAAACTTTTTTTCCTACTTGAAATTTTTTAATATTAATTGGTATTTCTTTTTTTAAAATTTTAAGAGTTTTTATATTATCACTACTAGAAATAGATCTATTTAATGGGAACAATTTATTTAAAAGATTATCAAATTTTTTAATCATTGTATTACATCAGTTTTGCCTTCAATGATTTGAAAAACTTTATCACATCTATGTAGTATGTTAATTTTGTGAGAAATTATAATAATAGTTTTTTTATTTTTTAAACTATAAATTGTATTCATTACATTTTTCTCTGTATTTGGATCTAATGCATTAGTTGCCTCGTCAAAAACTAAAATTTCAGGATCCTTGTATAATGCTCGAGCTATTCCAATTCTTTGTCTTTGTCCCCCAGATATTTTTTTACCTAATTCACCAACTGAAGTATTTAAATTGTTAGGCAAATTATTTATAAATTCTTCAAGCATAGAGTATTTTATTGCTTTATTTAATAAATATGAGTCTATTTTTTCTTTACCAAAAGCAATATTATTTTGAATCGTATCATCAATTAAAAAAAGATTTTGAGATACATATCCAATATTTTTTTTCCAATCATTTATGAATAGTCGTAAGTCTTGATTATCAATTAAAACTGAATTAATATCGGGCTCAATCAAACCAGATAAAATATCAATTAAAGTACTTTTACCACTTCCACTCTCACCAATTATACCGATGCACTCACCTTTTTTTATCTTTAAATGTAAATTTTTTAAAACATATTTTTCTGTACCTGGGTATTTAAAAGACAAATTATTAAAATCAATTGTATCAAAGGTTTTTGGAGATTTTGTTTTATCTTGCACCTTTATATTTCCAGAGGTAAACTCATTATATAAATTATCAAACAAAGGAAAACTAAATGATAATGATTGTGCATTTATATAAATACGATTTATTGAAGGTAGTATTCTAAGACCTATTGCGGCAAAAACCCCTAAAGCAGTAATTATTTCTTCTGATGGTGTTTGGTTAAAAATTAAAATAACTACTACTAAAGTTAATACAAATATACCCACTAGCTCAATTAAATATCTTGGAAGGGCATTAATAATATTCATTGATTTTCTTACATTTAAAAGTTCATTGTTATTATTTATGAAAGCATTTTTAAAAAATAGTTCCTTTTGATATATTTTAACATCTCTAATTCCTGAAATTAAATTTTGAAGATTCTCTAATCTATATTTATCAAAACTAAGTCTTTTGTTGCCAAGTCTAACTAAATTATTTTTACTAAAATATCTAAATACAAGTCCTAAAGCAACTAATGATAAAATTAAAACAAAAGCGGTTTGAGGTTGAAAAAATAACATAAAAGAAACAAGACCTATAATTATAGTTATTTCCAATAAGAAAGTGATCAAATCTCTTAATGCTAAAGAAAATAAATCTACCTCACCTATAGTGTTTCTTATTAACTCAGCAGAGTGTTTATTAGTAAAATACAAAAATGGTTGAGATAAATAGTAACCTAATAGTTTTGAACTCATTAATTTATTTACTCTTCGCACAAATTCTGATTGTCTTTCAGTTAAATGAAAAAAGAATATCACTTTAAAAAAATAAACAAGAAGCAAAATAACCATTGAATACATTATTGTTATTTCTTTTGAAGGCTGCCCTATTAAAATATAATAAAAATTAAAATATTGATTTTGAATAAGGTTCTCAAAGTTGATAATAAGACCAATTATTGGAATTATTAAACCTATACCTATTAACTCAATAGCTAAAGAAACAAAAATAAGAAAGAAAACATATATTGCTAATAATCTTTCATTGTAATTAAGAATATTATAAGTTTTTTTTATAAAATTAATCATCTGATAAAAGATATTTATTTGTTTCAATAAAATAACTTGAAAATCTTGATTTTATTTTTCCATGCATAGGATTATTGTTATAAGTATTAATATATTTTTTTGGATATTGTTCCCATAGTTTTTTTTCTAAATAATGTTTTGGTAATTTAAAATCACTGTCTATTAAATCAATCATTTCTTTTACTGAGAATAATATTTCATTTTGCGTATTATCTTTCAATTGAATATGTAACTGTTCAAAAGAATTTCCTTCATATACATTGTGAAGATTTTTCGAGACTATATCTTTAATATTTAAATTTTTTTTTGAAATAGAGTCATAATGATGTTTAAATATATGTATATATTTTTTACTGTATGTATGTAATCCTAATATAGGAACGTGATTAACAAAAATAATTGGTTTTCTAAAAATAACAGGAATTGCATCCCATCCAGTTGAATTTGCTATTGTAAATTTACAAATGTATCCTAAAAATACATCCATAAAATCATCTCTCCAATTTGAATTCGCATAATCAAAAATAAACTTATCATCTTTATTAATTTTTTCCTTAACAACGCTGCCCATTCTTATAATTTGATAACCATTATCATATAAGTACTTTGCTGCTGGTAAATAATCATTAATATTTGAGTCTCTATAATTTTGAGTTTTCCATAAATTTTTTCTTTTTGGATCAACGTAATTTAAATACGCTGAGTCCCTAACGATTAAACAAACTATTGGTTTGTTTTTATCTAAACCCATTTTTTTTAATAAATTATACCCAAAATTTATTTCCTCAGTAGTTAAGCTAAGTTTAGAAGATGTTTCATCAAGTAGATTGTTAATATCTCTATCTTCTTGTGAATTACTCCCTATGATAAATTTTTTTATTGAAAATAAATATAAAATTTTTTTTAATTCTAGAAGAACAAAATATATAAATTTACTTTCAAATTTATTGGTTATTAAAACTCTTGAAATCATTTTTTTTATTTGTTTATTTGGAATAAATTCAGGCCAAAACCAAATATCTAAATATTTTTCTTTTTTTATATCTTTTTCTAATAAATAAATTTCAGTATTAAGAGCAAAGTGTCCTAAACGACGATGCAAAATACCCAATCGAATTTTTTTAAAAGGTGAGATAAATATCAATCCAATGAGTATCAATAAAGATAAGGGTGCATAAACTAATTTATTAATCCAAAATTCTATTTTAGTAATTTTTCTAAAAAATATATTTATTTTTTTTATAAATTCTTTTATACCTTTTTTTTTAATATCAATTATTTGTTTAGTTATTGAAATTGCCATATTAATTCAAAAAATATATTTTTTCTTTATTTATAACAATTGATCAAATAAGTAAATGAACCCATTACGTTGCTATGTAGATTTCTTTTTAAATCATTTCTAGGGTTAAATTTTAATGTATAATTATAATCGATGTGTTGATTTTTATCTGTCAACTCTGCAGCAAAAAAAATATCTGAAGAAGGGACTATTCTAAGTCTTTTTTCGATTAGTAGTTTTGAAGGCCAAGACATATCAAATGCATTATAACTTTTATTTTGAAAAAATTTTATATCACTCTTATTCATTCTTGCAGCAAACACATTTGGAACAATATCCGTAACTAATAAATTCTTATTTTGTAATTGTTTTATAGAAATTCCTGTTAACCAACTATTATTTGCTGTTTCTTCAACAAATGATTTAATTAAACTTTTATGAAAGCATTTGATTGAGATATTTATGAAATCATTATGTGAAATAAGCAAACCATCATTAGATTGAATTTGTTTTTTAAAACTATCTTCATCAACTCTAAATATTGGGGCTGCAATGCAGCAATCA
>CETH01071937.1_pt1 | contig 46330 bp, 42 predicted proteins | sample 361461 | NCBI WGS metagenome assembly CETH01 (sample SAMEA2622695, study PRJEB7988) | marine metagenome | isolation source: saline water (ENVO:00002010), including | reverse complement strand
GGTTACTTGATGTATTTCCTACAGGATGTGCATATGATTGCAATCAAGATATTTTAAATCAAATAGAAGAGTGGATGATAGAATGTGATGAATCTAATGAAGATAATTGGGATGATAATGAAAATTATTGTGAAGGATTAACAGAAGATGAATGTTTCATAACTGACGGCTGTCAATGGTATGAAGGAGAAGGGTGCTATCGTTCTGAAGATAGTGATAATGATGGGGAAGATGAAGAGAATATTTATTGTTCGGATATAGATAATCCTGAAGAATGCTTTGCTATTGGTTGTGAGTGGGAACAAAGTAATAATATGCCAGGTGGAGGATCTTGTGTTGAAGGTCATGATGATGGAGAAGAGTGGGGATGTATGACTGATTGTCCTGGATTTGAAGATTTAAATGAAGATGATGTATATTTCTGTGATTGGTTACTTGATGTATTTCCTACAGGATGTGCATATGATTGCAATCAAGACATTTTAAATCAAATAGAAGAGTGGATGATAGAATGCGATGAATCTAATGAAGATGATTGTAATCCAGACTTAGCGTGTGGTGCAGCGATTACATGTTGTGATGGTTTATTATATCCAACTACATGTTGTTCTACAAATTGTGATGAGCCTATAGGTGAATGTGAAAATAATAATTTTGATGGATGCCAGTGGGAAAATGGAGATTGGTATGAATTTGGCCATGAAATATTCATTGATAATTGCGAATATTATGAATGTACATATTTTGGATGGGAAGGCCCATTTGAATTAGATAGTGATGAATGTACTAATTATGATGAAGGTAGTCCTCCAGAATGTCTGATGGATTGTGAAGGTATAGAAAATATTAATCCAGAACAAAATCCTTATGAAGCATGTGATTGGATAATTTCAATATTTAGTTTTGATCCAGGGTTTGCTAGTTGTACAGCAGATTGTGATGATGATGTTATGATGATGGTTGATGGATTTGTTGAATCTTGCTATGAATGTTTAGAAAATGATGCTATTGATTGCGCTGATATTTTTGATGATGAGTGTGGTCCTGCAGGTTTAAATGAAGATGGATGCTGTGATTATCAGTCTTTAGTTACATGTTTTGATGAATTTGGTAATCAGGATGAATGTATTTGGGATTGTCCAAATCCAGGAGTTCCAAGTGGTTCTACTTCAATAGAATTTGATCTAGCTCAATCAGGAAATGTTTCTTTAACCCTAACTTCCGAGTGTGGTGATGTCATTGTATTAATTGATAATGAGTTTTATGTTGCTGGTACGTATTCATATGCATTCAGTATTGTTGAATTAGGTCTAATAACTGGTGCATATCAGTTGCAGATGCAGCATAATGAAAACACTAATAGTCAGTATATTTGGGTTGCATGTGGAGTATTGGAAACTGAATGCTCTGAATTAAATTATGCAGATTGCATTGAAAGTGAAGAATGTGATTGGATGATTGTTACTCCTGCTGGTGGATATGGTTGTGTTGAATCTGATGAATATAATGAAGTTTGCGAAGACTTGAATTATGAAGAGTGTATAGATTCTAACTTATGTCAACCTAACTATAATGCTGCAGGTGGATTTGAGAATTGCCAACCTATAAATAATCAACCTGGCTTTGGTTCTCTTTATGGAAGAGTAGAATATATTTATGGTGATGTTATTGATTTTGTTTCATATGCAACACTGCATATTGAAAGTATGCCATCTAATGCTGATATGTTTAATTTTGAAGTAATGACAGATGCAGAGGGTTATTATTATATAGACTTACCAGCTGGATATTATGTTGTTACTGCCTATGTCGAAGATGAATCTTTATCTCAAGATATACAGGTTTTCCCTAATGCTGAGAATGAATTGAATTTTTTATTGGGAGACTGGGGTGGACCATGGAATCCTACAGCAAATTTAGATTTAGGTTCTTCACAAGCTGTACCAGGTGGAAATGTTAATATTCCTTTATATTTATCTTCTAGTGATTTTGTAGGTGGCGTTCAATTTATTATTGAAACAAATATGCCAAATACTTTATATCCAATTGGAATAGAATCTTGGGATCCATGTTTTTCAGCTGATTATAATGCTATTGATGATACTGGATTTATAGGTATTATTTTTAGTCTTGAAGGTTGTGCCTACCCACCAGAGGATATGTTGCAGATAGCAGAAATTGTATTTGAAGTATCTAATGAAGCCTCTTTTGGAGATGAAATAGAGTTATTCTTTAATAATGTTATTGTATCTGATGCGATAGGCAATGAAATTCCTTCTTATGGTAATGGATCTGTTATTTTAATTGGTGCTCAAGGAGATGTTAATGCTGATGGAGAGTTTAATGTATTAGATGCTGTTATGATAGTTACTTTTGCTTTATATACAGAAGACCCAACTGATTCTCAATTTTGGGCATCTGATTTAAATAATGATGGCTCTATTAATATACTTGATGTTGTACAGTTAGTTAATTTGATTTTAGGTGATTAGTCCTTCTATATAATAGCAAGTATAAAAAATAAAAGTGTATACCTGCAAAAAGATCAAGAATTATAATGTGGGTTGGGTATGTTCCCATAATAAGAGGATTATCTGCTATTGGTGGTTTTAATGTATAAAAATAATTTGCATCTCCTCCAATTATAATATTGATAATATGAATTATAACTAATATTGGTTGAGAATATAAGAATATTTTCAGCCATGACTTCTTTCTAGGTGAATATCCTAAAAACATCTGACAGTAAATAATTACAAACAATATTCCTCCATGTGAAACATAATAATCGTAGTATATAAAACCTTCTGCTCCTGATGTATACACAGGAGTTAAAAATGCATAAAAGGCTCCAATGCTCCAGTATAGAAGAAACTCAAATAAAAGAAATTTATATTTTTTATTAATATTTAGATTATGAGTAATAAGTATCAGACCAGAAAATATAGAAGAAAAACTGCACATTTGAATTGGAAGACTCCACTCAGCATTCCACTGTCCAATTTCATATTGATACCATTGATTCCAAAGTATTCTTAATAATAGTATAATGCCTATACAATAATTAAATATTCTTAAATTGTTTTTCTTATATAAGAGATTTGAAATAAACAGTATAAAAACAACACATAGTAATGTTATTGTATTATTAATCCACCATTCATTAGAAAATATTGGAATAGCATAATATCTATTATCTAACATAATTAAAATTTATTAATACTTTATATAAAAAAACATAAATTCATTACATATTGAAACAAATATAGTCTTATGATATTTATTATTAATTAATATATTAATAATAGTGAAATTCTATTAAGGAGAAGAATGAAAAAACAATTATTACTTTATGCTTTAATAATTCTATCTGTAGTTTTTGCAGATACTTATAATGAATTTGAATTAATTGATGCAAATAATAAATCTATATCAATAAAATTTAATTTAGATAATATTTCTTTAGAACAAAAAGGTGTTTATACTAAAATTATTGTAGACTCTAAAGGTGAAACTTCAATGATTGGTATGCCAAAGCTTCCAAAGTTTTCTACATTATTAATGATTGATCCTAATAAAGAATATGATATTACCTATAATGTTATTGATTCATATTTTATAGATGATGTAGAAATTATTCCAAACCAAAAAATTGAAAAAGGGCTTGAAAAAGTATCTATTGATGATAAAGATAATTATTTTTATTCTTCTTCTAATATATATCCATATCAGAATGTGATATTATCAGATCCAATGATTATGCGTGATATTGTTGTTTCTAATGTTAGCATTGTACCATTTAGGTATGAGCCTCAAAATAGGCGCTTAGAAGTTTATACATCAGTAAATATTGAAATGCGAGAAATAGGTGAGAATCAGAATACTATAGAACAAAGAGTAATGCCTAAATCAAAAGTTTTTGAAAATATATATAAGAGCTCAATTATTAATTATAGTATGAATACTAGGGATGATTATCAGCAATCTGCTGTACTATATATAGGGCCTAGTAGTGTTATATCTAATTCTACTTTTTTACAGCTTGTAGAGTGGAGGAGACAAAGAGGTTATATCGTATATACTGCAACGACTTCTCAGACAGGTAGTTCAACTTCATCTATAAAGAACTATATTGAAAATGCATATGATACTTTTAATCCCCCTCCTGAATATGTATCATTAATAGGAGATGTTGGTGGTTCTTATAGTATTCCTACATACTATGAAGATTTTGGTCATGATAGTTATGGAAATCAGTGTGAAGGAGATCATCCTTATTCACAATTAGATGGTAATGACCTTTTACCTGAAGTGTTAATAGGTAGAATGTCAATTAGAAGTAGTAGTGAATTAACAACAGTTATTTATAAAATTTTAAATTATGAAAAGGCTACTTATCTTGATAGTTATCCTAATTATTATCAAAGAGCTGCTATGGCAGGTGATCCATCAACTTCAGGAAACTCATGTGCTATTACAAAACAGGCTATAAAACAATCATTAGAAAATCATGGTTTTGATGATGTAGCTATTAAAACATCTGGAAGTGGTTGGTCAACTTGGATGCAAAATGAATTATCAGATGGAGTTTTATTTTTTAATTATCGTGGCTATTTGGGGATGAGTGGATTTGATACAGGTGATGTTGACAACGCTAGTAGTGGTTGGAAACTCCCATTTGCTACAATATTAACATGTGGAACAGGGTCATTTGCAGAAGATCAAACAGCTATGTCTGAAAAATTTTTTAGAGCAGGCTCTGTTACTAATCCAAGAGGAGGTGTTGCTGCTATTGGAACGGCAACATGGAATACGCATACTTTATTTAATAATATTGTAGATATGGGTATTTATCATGGTATTCTTGCTGATAATGTAGGAACTGCTGGAGCTGCACTTGCAAGCGGAAAGTTAGCACTATATACTACTTATCCAGGTGATCCATATGAGTGGATAAGTGCTTTTACACAATGGAATAACTTAATGGGTGATGCTGCTACACATCTTTGGTCTGCACCACCAGAAGTAATATCTGTTACTCATAATTCAACAATATCATATGGGACAAATTATTTAGATGTTGAAGTTCTTGATAGTCAAGGCGTTCCTGTTGAAGGGGCACAGGTTTCTCTCTTAATAGATGGAGATGATATAGCAATAAATTTATTTACAGATTCATTAGGGCGTGTAACATTTAGCTTAAATCCAGTAGAAACAAATAATATGATGCTTACAGTAACTAAGCTTGACCATAAACCTTATCAAGGTTCTATATCAATTTCAAATTTAAACTTAAATGTTAATTATAATAATAATTCTGAAATACAAATTAATGATGATAATGATAATTTAGTCTCAGCAGGAGAAACTGTTGGTTTAAGTATTCCATTGATTAATCATGGTTCTAATACAGCTTCTAATATAACAGCAACTTTAATTTCAACATCTGATAAAGTTATAATAGATCAGGGAGTAGTTTCTTATTCTAGTATTCCATCAGGACAAACAATTTATTCAGATAATGAATTCGTTATTTCTGTTTTACCTTCAGCCAAACAATATGAAGATTTAGAATTAAGATTAATTATCACAGATAATGATTCAAATCAGTGGACTTCAGAGATTCCGCTTGATGTTAATGGTGCTTTGTTGACAATTGTAGGTACAGGATATGTTCCAGCAGGTCAAACAATAAGTTTAGATATTACTTTGAATAATTCAGGTATGCTATCTGCATCTAATGTTACAGGTCAGCTACAATATAATGGTAATCAAATTCAAATAAATGATTCAAATGGTTCTTGGAATTCTTTAAATCCTGGAGAATCTTTAATCTCAGATAATGGATTTAATATTACAGCAAGCAATGATATTGCAGGTGGTACACAGTTTGTTTTACAATTACTTATAGAATCATCTGAGGGGTATAGTAGTATTGAAAACTATCTCCTAACAGTTGGTTTATCTTCTGTGACAGATCCTATGGGTCCTGATGAATATGGATATTATATTTATGATTCAGGTGATATAAATTATGATTTAGTTCCAAATTATGATTGGATTGAAATTAGCTCAATAGGTAGTAACCTTAATCTTTCAAATAGTGGTAATGGAAATTGGAGTGGTAATGGGCCTCTCGCAAATGTTTCTTTACCATTTACTTTTCAGTTTTATGGCATTGAATATGATGAAATAACAGTTTGTACTAATGGTTGGATATCGCTTGGTTCTGCAGGAGCTGCAGCATTTAGAAATTATCCTATTCCAGGTGCTGGTGGCCCAACACCTATGATTGCTGCATTTTGGGATGACCTTGAAACTGGTAATAATGGAGATGTTTATGCGTATTCAACAGATCAATATGTAATTATTCAATGGGATAATATGCGAACAAATTGGGGCAATGATAGCAATACTTTTCAAATTATTTTATATAATGATTCTGCACAGCCGAATGGAGATAATAATATAAAAATTCAATATCAAGATTTTAATAATACTTCATCAGGTAGTTTTACATCATATCCTCCAATACATGGTAGTTATGCAACTATAGGCATTGAAAATCATTTTTCCGATGATGGATTGCAGTATACCTACTATAATGATTATGCTCGTGCAGCTATGGAATTAAGTGATCAAACAGCTTTATATATTACAACTCAAGCTCCAATCGCTCTTCCAGCAGCTCAATTAGATTATAATATTCCTTATACTGATTTTGAAGTTGCAGAAGGGGATTCTGATTACTCAATATTAACAATTGAAAATAATGGAGAAGAAGGTTCTGTGTTAAATTATAGTGTAAGTAAAAGCTATCCTGAATTAGAGTCTCCTTTTGATACTCCAGGGAATGGTCCTGATGCTTATGGCTATTTTTGGACTGATTCAAATATCAGTAATGATATTGATTATGAATGGGTTGATATTGAAGGAGTACAGGTTAATTTTTCTTCAAATGATGCTAGTACATCGCTTATTGATATTGGCTTTGATTTTCCTTTTTATGGTGATATATATACTCAGTTTAGAATTAATGCAAATGGATGGATTGGATTTGGAGAAGATAATTCTGAATGGTACAATGGTAATATCCCCTCTGTTGATTATCCACACCCTGCAATATTTGGTTTTTGGGATGATTTAAATCCTGTTAATGATAATTGTAATTCAACATGTGCAGGTAATGTCTATTATTATACTGATAATGATTCTGATAATGAAAAATTAGTTGTATGGTTTGATAATGTTGCTCATTGGGTTTCAGAAGGTTTTGAGAATACATCCTATGATTTCCAAATTATAATTTATTCTAATGGTGATATTGATATTAATCTTAGAGAAATTCAAGGTAATTACAGTGCTACTGTTGGAATGCAAAATGGATTAGGAACAATAGCTTCTCAAGTAGATGAGTATAATGGAAATTATTTTAATGATAATATGTCTATTAAGTTTAAGAGGCCTTTTGTCCCTTCAGATTGGTTATTGTTAACACCTAGTAATGATGATGGCTTGTATGGTGAATTATATGATGGTCAATCTAGTCAAATTTATATTGAGGTTAATACTTCGAATTTATTACAAGGTGAGTATAATGCATCAATTATTGTTTCATCCGATGTAAATAGTAGTATTGAAATTCCAATTGTATTATCTGTTGTAGATGAAAGTGCTTTTTTAGGCGATTTGAATTTTGATTCTGTTATCAATATTCAAGATATTATTTTATTAGTTTCTATTATATTAGATTCTGAAGATTATATCGAAAGTGGTGATATCAATATGGATGGCATGATAGATGTTATTGATGTTGTACAATTAGTATCTTTAATTCTTGATTCTTAAAATTTCTTTTATAATAAGTCTATATTTTTTAGATTATTTTCTAATCAATAGGAGTTAGTGATGCCAAATCAAAAAGAAAAAAACACTGATTTTTCAGAAAGTTTAAAAGAGGAATTTGAAAAAACAGGAAAAATTCATATTGAAAAAGATCAAGATGGTAAAAAAGTAGTGATTGATGTTAATAAGGATTCTAAAACTGTTAATGTAAATAAGAGTGGTGATGGTACCAATGTTAAAGTTGGAATTACTGGAGTAAAAGTAAATGATAAAGATGGGAAGAGTATTGTTAATATCCCATTTATTCCAATTTTTATTTTTGCTTTTTGTGTGCTTGGTGGTCTTTTATTTTTTATTTATAAAATAGCAGAATTAATTATTAGTGCATTTAAATAATTCTAGATTTCTTTTGAATAGTCTAGACTAAATGGTACAGGCTTAAATCCAAGAGCTACATTAATCTTGTACATCGGATTATTTTCTTCATTATCTGTTCTAATCTCTGTTACTCCTTTTTCTAGAAGTTTTTCTATTGCTTTTATTTTAAGAGCTGTTGCTATCCCTTTTCTACGAAATTTTTTTAATACTCCAAGGCCACCAGTCCACCCTTTATGAGGCTCTGATTTAGGATAAACTGTAATATCTGTTGAAGCTATATACTGTTTTTTATACACAGCAACAATATCAACTCCATAAGAATTTTCATAGAAATCATAACACAGTTTCAACCAATGTTTAAAAGGGGTTCTTGTGTGTGAAATACCATCAGGAATTGGAAAATCTTGTTCTATTCTCCACTCTAATTCTTCTAATTTTTTAAAATGATCTGGAAATTTTTTATTATTTTTCACCATTTCTTCTTTAGAATCGTAGAATTTTATACCATCATTATCTAATTTTTTAAATAATGACTTATATTTTTCTATATCAACTTTTGTGATATCACAGGAATACTCTCTATTTTTTTGAACAATTTTAAAATTTTCCTTTTCTAATAATTTCTTATGCTCAGTATAATTTGGATGTTCATAAATACTTGTATGTACTAGATTGCAATTGAAAATTTTTATCTCTTCAAGCATTTTACTATATAGTAAATGCCTATAGCCTTTGTGGTTATATTTGGGATCTAAATTCAATGTATAAAAACATGTTCTATTATTTTTTTCTCTACCTTGGCTATAATAAATAACACCAATTAATATATTGTTGTCATAAAGAAGTAGTCTGTTGCGAATTATACTTTTATCTCTTATTCTCCAATTATTCTTATCCTCATCTGGATGAGATATACAATCATGATTAACAAGATTATCTATTCTTGCAAGTTCCATAAATTCTTTATCAGTTTCAGTAAATTTTTTTATTTCAATCATATTATTTTTAATAAAATTTATACTTAATAATAATTAATTTATATTATATGAATTCAATAAAAGTTAGACAGTTATTTGATTATGATACTTGGACGTATACATACTTACTTTGGTGTGATCAAACAAAGAAGTGTTTGCTCATTGATTCTGTTTTAGAGCAAGTTGATAGAGACTTAACATTAATTAAGAAACTAGATTTAAAGCTAGAGTATGTAGTTGAAACACATGTTCATGCGGATCATATTACAGGCTCTGATACGATAAGATCTAAAACTGGTGTTCAAGTAGTTTATGGTTCTAAGACAGGGGTTGAGGGTGCTGATATATATCTTGATGATGACGAATTATTAACCTTGGGCAGTCATAGTGTTAAAGCTATACATACTCCTGGTCATACATCAGGCTGTACATCATATTATATCCAAGGCTATATATTTACTGGTGATACTTTATTTATTGATGGAACAGGTAGAACAGATTTTCAAGGAGGTTCATCAAGTGATACATATGATAGCATTACACAAAAAATATTTAAATACCCTGATTGTACTGTAGTATATCCAGGACATAATTATAATGGCTTTACATGTTCAACAATTGCTGAAGAAAAAAAATCTAATCCAAATGTTGGATTGCATATTAAAAAAGAAGATTTTATATTAAATGAATCTAAAAAAGAAAGACCATATCCTAAAAAATTTGATATTGCTGTGCCTGCAAATATGAAATGTGGAAAAACAGAAGATTAATTTTTTGGATAAAATAAAGAATATTATACCTGGTACTATACTAACAACTTCAATAGCATTTTTATCAATTTATTTATCAGATTTTATTACTTTAGGGTCTGTTGCAATTGCAATTTTGATAGGTCTTGTAACAAATAATTTACTTATTAGTAAAAGTACTATTTTTAATGAAGGTATTTCATTTTCTGAGAAAATACTGCTAAGTATTGCCATAGTATTTTTAGGTTCATATATGGATATTGATGTACTATCATATATTAGTATTAATAATGTTGCATTAATTGTTTTGATTATATTAGCATCTATTTTATTTTGTTATGCTTTGGGTCGATTATTTGGATTATCTCATCATTTATCTATTCTACTAGGTATTGGGAATGGAATATGTGGGTCATCTGCAATTGCTGGAGCTTCAAAAGTATTAGATGCTGATGAAGATGAGGCAGGTATTTCTATTGCGATTGTAAATACATTAGGTGCAATTAGTATTTTTGTAATTCCAGGCATTCTTCTTAACTTTTTTTCAGAATTTTCAAATAAAGAAATGGGATTTGTTATAGGGTCAACTATACAGGCCTTCGGACAAGTAACAGCTTCTGGTTTTCTAATAAATCAAGAAGTAGGTGAATACGCAACAATTATAAAAATGATTAGGATAGTAATGCTAGGTCCAGCTTTAGTTTTGCTTGCTTTTTTAGTATCAAATAAAACTGAAAATAAAAAGTCTAATACTTTTTCCATACCTTATTTTATTATAGGATTTATAATTTTATCAATTTTAACATCATTCAATTTTATTTCAGATATATTCATTATTTTTTTCCAAAAAGTATCAAAAGTATTACTTGTTATTGCAATGGCAGGTATAGGTTTAAAAATTTCATTTAGTAGTATTTTAAGATTTGGTAAAAAATCATTATTTGTATCTATTTTTGCATACACTATTCAAATATTTTTTGTAATTAGTATTATATACTTTTTTTAAGGAACTAATTAAATCTATTGTAGTAGTAATACTATACTCCAATGAAAAGATTATTTTTATATATAATAACTGTTGCTTCAATTTTAGTTTCTCAAGATAATAAATTAGAAGATTATCATATTACTTTAAAACTTCATGAGAATTTAATAAATGATTTTTTTGCAAATATGGGTGATATTGAAGGTAAGGGTAAAGCTACAATTGCCTCTTATAAATGGAAGCTAATAAAACCTAGGATTGATATTGAGGAAGATACGATTTTATTTTCTTCTAAAATAAAGCTAAGTGTTGGAGAATTAAAAACTCATAAAGATGTTAGAGGTTGGGTTTCTGCACATTATAATCAAGAAACAAATAAAATTCAATTGAAAATTGAAGAAGCAAAAGTTATTTTAGATATAGACTTATTTGGTAATAATGTTGTTTTAACAGAGTTAGATATTGCACATTATTTTAGTAAATCATTTAATCTTAATGGACCAAATCCAATGTCTGAACATATAGAATTTAACCTTCCAAATGGAGAAGTAAGACAAATAAAAGTTGCTACGAATCAATCTTATATGTTATTAGAGAAGGATGCTATCATAATAAAAACAGCATTAGATTTTAAGGAATAAGCTTATTATCCATCTAAAAGATCATTCCATATTGCAATAGTTTCTGTGATTTCTTTTTGATCAGGAATATCTCCTTCTACTTTTATAGATTCAATAATATCTCCTTGATTGATAGAGTTGACAACATCTTGACTTTCTTTATTTGTTATAGAACCAAATACGGTATGATTATTATCAAGCCATGGCGTTGGAAGATGTGTAATGAAAAATTGACTTCCATTTGTTCCAGGCCCTGCATTTGCCATCGATAATATTCCTGGTTTATCATGTTTTAATTCAGGATGGAACTCATCTTTAAATTCATACCCAGGACCACCTGTTCCAGTTCCAAGAGGACATCCTCCTTGAATCATAAAATCTTCAATAACTCTATGAAAAGATAGATTATTATAATAACCTCTTTTTGCTAAATTAGTAAAATTAGCAACTGTTAGAGGAGCTTTATCCTTAAATAATTCTAAATTAATAATTCCTTTATTTGTTTTAATTTCAGCTTTCATGATAGTATCCTTTTATTTATGAAAAAATATTGTCCATAATAATCCATCTAAAAACATCGTATGGAATGAAAAACAGGCACACCCATATATAGCTAGTTTATATAGTATTGAACCGTTGTTTGGATTAATATTTAATAATGCTATTAATAGCATTACAGATGATAAGCCAACAGTGTATAATACTATTACTATTAATTTCCAAATTAATGGATTTCCACTTTTAATATAAAGTAGAGATAAATCAATCCATACGCATGATGGTATTAAGATAAGTAAGTATAAAACAATGATATATGAAAAATTATATCGATTGAAAAATAGTACTGTTTCATGATTAATTTTAAATGTAAGATAATATGTAAAAAAGAAATATCCGATTGCACCAATAAACATAAACCCTACAATATAGCTAGTTAAATATGGAGGTACTCCACCCCAAAGTTTTGGTGCAATATCAGGATTATTAGTAACCCCCCTATAGTAGGTGAAAAGTAAGAAACTTCCTAGAATGATATTGATAATAATAAAAAGGTATTTTTGCATGATTAAAAAAATATTTCTTTTAATGTCATAATAGCAACCATAATCCATAATAATATGTACAGCCAAAGATCTTTAAATAAGTTATTAAAATTATCATATTTATTAAATATTTTAGAAGTTTTTTCGTTTCCAATCATTTTCAGCATTGCACCACCTACAATTAATAATATAGGAAAACTTATAGCAAGCATATCTGAAAGAGAAAAATTTGATGATGAATAAATATAGTAGAATACTAAAGAACCTATGATACTGTAAATATAGTACACAATATTTATATTAATATTGTCATATATACTAAGAAATTTTTTAAACGATGTATTGGGAAGAAAAAACATAATAATCATTTTTAGAATGACTATAGAGGATACTACGGCTGCTATAATTTGATTTGTCGTTAAATCCATAGATTTTAATTTACAAAAGTTTAATATTTTGTTATAGTTATTTATCCTTATGAGAGTTAATTTTTGGTGATGATAAAAAATAAATAATTATAGGAGAGATTTATGAAAAAAATATTTATTATATTATTAGCGGTATCATCTTTACTAGCTGTATCAACAAAAAAAACATATAATGTTGATGGTATGATGTGTGAAATGGGTTGTGCAAATACTATTAAAGGTATCTTGAAAGATATAGATGGTATTGAAGATTTTTCACTAGATTTTTCGACTAAAAAATTAGAAATTTTGTTCGATTCTGATAATTTAACTTTTGATAAAATAAGTTCTTCTTTACCCAATCCATATAAAATTAGTTTTATAAAAGAAACTATAGAAAAAGAATATTCAGTATCTGGTATGACTTGTATGGGTTGTGTTAGTAGTATCAAAAATTCACTTCAGGATTTAGATGGACTTGATAATTATAATGTTGATTTTGATAAAGGTGTTCTCTACATAGAATTTGATACTAAAAAAACAGATGATAAAAAAATATTAAGTAGAATTCCTGGAAAATTCAAGGTTGTTGAAATTGCTTCTATCGAAGAAGAAGTTGAAGAAAAAAAAGAAAATTTAAATAATAAAAATGATTAAAGTCTTATTTTTATTTGGTTTGTTTTTTTGTGGGTTTTCTGTTGTGATGGGTGCCTTTGGTGCACATGTTCTAAAGGATAAGTTATCAGAATATTCAATGTCAATTTATGATAAAGCTGTTTTTTATCAACTCTTTCATGCTTTTGGAATTTTAATTACAGCTGTATTAGCACAAATTTTTAATACGCAGACATTTAATTTGTCTGGATTACTTTTTATATTTGGGATACTATTGTTTTCAGGAAGCTTATTTGTTTTATCATTCACTGGTATTAAGTGGTTGGGAGCAATTACTCCTATTGGAGGTGTTATGTTTATATTAGGTTGGTGTTTATTGTTTTTTAAAATATTAAAAATGCAAATTTAAAAGGGGTTAATATGAAAAATATTATTATAGCTATCTTAATGTCATTATGCTTTTCTGCATACAATGTAGGTGATTTAATAAGTAATAGTCATTTAAATCAAGAATTTGAAATTTGTTATCCCAGTGCTTTTGATAATACAATGAGATTGAGTGATTATAATGGTAGTACAAACGGTGGAGATTATCATGTGCTAGTAATAGATATGTCAGCTACTTGGTGTGGTCCTTGTCAGTCTTTGATTCCATTATTTGATGATTTAGAACAGGTATATTCTAATAATCAATATGTTGAATTATTTATTGCCTTATCTGACCTTAATCAGCCTTACTCTTGTACTCAATGGGGTAATTTAGGAGATTCAGGTATCCCTAAAATTATTAATGATACAGGATATCCTATTTTTAATATGTTTAATACTGGAAGTTCTTTCCCTAGTTTGGTTATGATTGATCATGAAATGAAAGTCCATTATAAGGAGGCTGGTTACTATAATACTTTTGTTAGTGATGCAAGTGAAATTATAGATGAGATGTTATCCAATATGGAAAATTCACTTATTCTATCAAATGGATATAATTTATTTATAGGAGGAGGTGGAGGAAATGGCCCCGCAGGTGATGGGGATGATTTGCTTAATCCTGGTGAACCATTTGATTTAGAATTTTCTATTTCTAATAATTCTTTTTATTTAGATGCTTTAAATGTGACAGCTACAATTGAAAGTCAAAATGATCTTTTTGAAAATTATGATGATATAAATTTTATTAATTCAGAACTTAATTTTGGAGATATATTTGTTGACCAATCTAGTTTTTCTATATTATCTGGATTAGTTGGAGATAATGTTTTTATAGGAGAGCATAATTTTGAATTAATTGTAACTGCTGGATATATTGATTTAAATGGTAATTATAGTGAATTTTCTTCATCTTATCCTTTTAGTATTAATGTATCCTTAGATCAATCAGGTTTTCCTTATGATACTAATAGTGAGGTGAAATCTAGTCCTGCTGTAGTTGATCTTGATGGTGATGGTAGCCATGAGATTATATTTGGAGATAATGCTGGTTTGATCCATGTTTTAGATGCTTCAGGCTTTCCTGTGTTTATGGATACTTTCCCATATGATACAGGAAATCAAATTTGGGGTTCTCCTGCTATTGCGGATATAGATAATGATGGTATGTTAGATGTGGTTTTTGTATCTAAAAATAAACATCTATATGTTTTTGATCAATTCGGTTTAAAATTAGATTATAATGCAAATCAATATTTGATAGGCACTCCAGCAATTGGAAATTTAGATGACGATTCAGATTTAGAAATTGTTTTTGGAGGTTTTTCTAATAATGCTGAATTGTTTGTCATTAATATTGATGGTTCGGATGTAGATGGATTCCCTCTTTTTTTAGATGAAAAAATGCAAAAAGGTGTTGCTTTAGCTGATTTTAACAATAATGGAAAAGATGATATTGTATTGGGGACTGAAGATGATAATATTTATTTGGTTTATGATGATGGAAGCATAGGTTTTAGTTTCCTTACTGATGATAAAATAAGATCTGCCCCTATTGTAATTGATATTAGTGGAGAAAAAATTATAGTTGTAGGTAGTAAAGATGGAAACTTATATGCGCTAGATTCTAATGGAGGATTACACTTTAATCCATTCGATAGTGGGAGTGCTATTTATACATCTCCAACTGTTTTAGATACCCCTAGTGGTTTAATGATATTTTTTGGTAATAATGAAGGTGAATTATTCGCAGTTGATATTAATGGTAATTTAAAAGATGGTTTTCCTATTGAATTTATAGATCAAGATGTATTATTGCCTTTTAGCTCAATCGTTGGTTCAGTTGTATTTGAAGATTTGAATTCGGATGGTCTTGCAGAACTTGTCTTTGGAGATGAAAGTGGAAGATTACATGTGTTGAAATCTTCTGATAATTCATACTCTGAATTTAGTTATTATAATAATATGCCTTTTTCTGATATCTTTGCATATGCTTCCTCTTTAAATATCCAAGATATTGATAATGATGGTGATTTAGAAATATTTGGAGGTACTACTGGAGATATGATGATTGTTGATATTAAAGAGTCAGCATCGCTTAATGGATATTGGAATATATATAGAGGGAACTATCGTAGAAATGGTTTAATCGAATCTATATCTTTATGTAGTGCGGGTGATATTAATAATGATGGAATACTTGATATATTAGATATTGTATCTTTGGTGAATATTGTTATGAATCCTCAAGATTTAAGTGAATTAGAAGCATGTGCTGCTGATATGAATGGTGATATAGTTATTGATATATTGGATATTGTTACACTTGTTAATTCTATAATAGGTTAAAATTTTAAAAAATAATATTAGGAGATTAATATGAGAGGACATCTTTCTTTTAGATCAGGCAACCCTGCCTTGACATCAAAAACTTTTAAGAATCTAGATTCTGCTCAAGGTGAGGTTATGACTTTAGATGGTACAGTAAATAAAATTTCTATATCTTTAATGATTTTGTTGTTTTGTTCTTATTATACTTTTTCAACACAAAATATAAGCTTTATAATGGTAGGGGTTATAGGGGGGTTAATAACTGCAATTATTACTATTTTTAAAAAACAATGGGCTCCTTATACTGTACCATTATATGCAGCCTTAGAAGGATTAGCTCTTGGAGGAATATCATCTTTGTATGAGCATATGTATACGGGAATTGTTCAGCAGGCAATATTTTTAACAATGGGTATTTTTGCAGCATTGTTATTTGCATATAAAACAAAGATTATTAAGCCAACAGAAAATTTCAAATTAGGTGTTTTTGCAGCAACTGCAGGTATAGGAGTTGTATACCTTGTTAGTTTTATTATGAGTTTTTTTGGTGGAAGTTTATCAATAATGAGTATTGAAAATGCATCTCTAATGAGTATAGGTTTTAGCTTTTTCGTAGTTATTATTGCATCTTTAAATCTTGTCCTAGATTTTGATTTTATTGAGCAGGGAGCAGAAGCAGGTGTTCCTAAGTATATGGAGTGGTATGGTGCTTTTGGGCTTCTTGTAACTTTGATATGGCTTTATTTAGAAATATTAAGATTATTAGCAAAATTAAATTCTAGAAGATAGATATGTCTAACTTTAAAGTTACCTATAAAGATAATTTAAGTACGGAAATTCTCCATCTGGATTCAGGGAGTAAAATCATTACGGATGCTCCTAAAGATAATCAAGGTCTTGGAAGGACATTTTCACCAACTGATTTAGTTGCATCTTCTCTATCTAGCTGTATGATAACGATTATTGCAATAGCAGCTAAAACGCATAATATTGATATCAGATATATGGAATCTAGTGTATCTAAAAAAATGTCAATAACCTCTCCAAGAAGGATTGATGAAATTGATATTGTTATCGATATAGAAGGTCAGTTTGATAGTAAGGCAAAAAAGATTATTGAAAGATCTGCTAAAAATTGTCCTGTTCATCATAGCTTAAATTCTGATATTCAAATTAATTTAAAAATTAATTACTTGTAAATAAAAAATGGTTTTAAAACAAAAATATTTTATTGATATTCATAAAGGAATTACTCCTTTAGTCATTGTTCTAATTATTTCTTATTTTAATGCATGGAGTAATATTGAAGCTGTTGTTTATTTGGCTTTACATGGTTCTTATGGAATTTTATGGATAACTAAAAGTTATCTTTTTCCAGATAAACAGTGGGAGAAAAATGCTCCTATTTGGTATGGAATTGGTATCTGGCTATTTTTGTCTCTATATTGGATATCTCCGTATATTATATCTTCAGGTGTTCATTTTATTCCATTTCATATTGGAGAATCTGTTAATACAATATTTATTGGTTTTTGTATAGTCCTATATATCTTTGGTATCTTTTTACATTTTACTTCTGATATGCAAAAATATATATCTTTAAAAATAAATCCAGGACGTCTTATTACAGGCCATATGTTTGCTCGTTCTAGAAATACTAACTACCTTGGAGAATTATGTATATATTTAGGATTTATATTGTTAGCAAAAGATTATTTTCCTCTTATTGGACTGTCAATTATTATAGTTTTTATTTGGATTCCTAATATGATAAAGAAAGATAAATCTTTATCACGTTATTCAGAATTTTCTGATTATAAAAAAAAATCTAAATCTTTTTTCCCCTTTATTTTTTAATTGATATATATCACATACTTACTTTAGATATGCGTTAAATCACAAAAAATTTTTACTGTAAGTGATAAAATCCAAAAGAAAGGAATTTATCATGAATAAAGCTAGTCAAAATACAAGTAAGATTTCACAGTCTACTCATAAATCAATAAAAGCTTTATGTAGTCAGTCTCCTTTTTTAATTATAAATACTCCTTGCGGAGTTGGTAAATACAAGTTTAATAGGATTGGCTATAATAATAAAGATGAAATAGTTCTAGAATATATACTTGTTAATGATCCAAGGTATGCAAATAATAATATTATTAAACATAATATTGGTCAGTATTATTATTTATCTGCAATTCAGGTTCTTTATGCTTTTAATTGTATGGCAAGTTCTTGAATTTAAAATTAGGTGATTGTTTCTAATTGCATAAATATATTAATTTACCCCTCATAATTAGGGGAATTATGTCTAAGAAACAATTTAAAAATATTAATGCTAAAGTTGACTTTATTAAGCTTGAGCATGAAATGCTTGATTATTGGAAAGATCAAAATGTTTTTGAACAGTTGAAAGTCAAGAATCAGGGTAATCAAAAATGGTCTTTTCTTGATGGCCCTATAACTGCAAATAATCCAATGGGAGTTCATCATGCTTGGGGAAGAACTCTTAAAGATGTTTTCCAAAGATATTATGCAATGAATGGTTTTGATTTACGTTATCAAAATGGTTTTGATTGTCAAGGATTATGGGTTGAAGTTGAAGTTGAAAAAGAATTAGGGTTTAAATCTAAGAGGGATATAATAGATTTTGGAATAGAAAAATTTGTTCAATTATGTAAGGACAGAGTAAAAAAATATTCAAAAATTCAGACTGAACAGTCAATTAGGTTGGGTTATTGGATGGACTGGGATAATTCTTATTATACAATGTCTGATGAAAATAATTATACGATTTGGTCTTTTCTAAAAAAATTATATGATAAAGGTAAAATTTATAGAGGAACTGATGTGGTCCCATGGTCTGGTCGTTCAGGAACCTCTTACTCTCAAATGGAAATCATTGAAGGCCGTAAGCTTGTTGCTCATAATGCTATATTTATTAAATTCCCTTTAAAAGATAGAAAAAATGAGAATTTGTTAATATGGACAACAACTCCATGGACATTAACGTCTAATATTGCTGCTGCTGTTAATGTCGATTTAGAATATTTAAAAGTTAAAATGAATGATGAATCTATTTATTATTTTGCTAAAGATAATTATTTATTTCAAAGATTAGAAAAGCAATTTAGTGATAAAAAGCAATGGATAGATGGAGTCCCTAAATTGAAAACTTTAGAACAGATTTTTAAAGAAAGAGGTGGTTGTACAATTGTTGATACGATAAAAGGTTCAGATATGTTAGGGTGGGAATACTATGGTCCTTTTGATGAATTAGATGCTCAATCATCTTTTGGTGGTTATCCTTTTATTAATGATAATTTGAAAGATAAAAAGATTAATGCTTTATCTTGTCATAGAGTTATAGATGGTGGTAAGGATAATATAGGTAATGATATTGTTGTTTCCGGAGAGGGAACTGGTATTGTACATATAGCAACAGGATGTGGCGCTATAGATAATAAAATTGGAAAAAAATTAGATTTGGTAGAGCTTGCACCACTTAATGATGAATCTAAGTATATTGATAGTTTTGGATGGCTTACAGGTAAAACAGCAACTGACCCTATAACTACAGAACAAATTTTGGATAATTTAAAGGATAAGGGCATATTGTTCCATGTTGAAAAGTATCCACATGTATATCCTCATTGTTGGAGATCTGGTGATGAACTTGTATACAGAACTGTTGATGAATGGTATATTAATATGGATTGGAGAGATAGCATTAAAAGACATGTTGACAAAATCAACTGGATTCCAGATTGGGGTTCTGATAGAGAAAAAGAATGGTTAGAGAATATGGGTGATTGGATGATTTCAAAAAAACGTTTTTGGGGTTTAGCATTACCAATTTGGACATTTGATGATGGTTCTTATTATGTTGTTGGTTCAAGAGAAGAGTTAAAAGATCTTGCTGTTGAAGGTTGGGAAGATTTTAGAGATAAAAGTCCTCATAAACCATGGATAGATAAGGTTAAAATTAAGCATCCTGAAACAGGATTAATTGGCAGCAGAATCCCTGATGTAGGGAATCCATGGCTAGATGCTGGAATTGTTCCCTATTCAACATTGCAATATAATACAAATAAAAATTATTGGAAAGAGTGGTTCCCTGTAGATTTTGTTGTTGAATGCTTTCCAGGTCAATTTAGAAATTGGTTTTATTCTCTTCTTGCTATGTCTACAATTATGGAAGATAAGTCTCCATTTAAAACTCTTCTAGGTCATGCTTTGGTAAAAGATGAAACTGGACGGGATATGCATAAATCATGGGGGAATGCAATATGGTTTGATGATGCTGCAGAAAAGATGGGTGTTGATACAATGAGATGGCTTTATGCAAGTCAAAATACAGAACATAATCTATTGTTTGGATATAAAATAGCAGATGAAGTTAGAAAAAATCTTATTACTCTGTGGAATACTTATTCATTTTTTACTACTTATGCAAATTTAGATAATTTTAATCCATCTTTATCTGATATTGAAAATTGTGAATTAACAGATATAGATAAATGGATTCTTGCAAAAATGAATAATTTTATTAAACAATCAAAAATTCTGTATGAATCTTTTGAATTATATAAATTAATGAAATATTCAGTTGAGATTTTAGATGATATATCTAATTGGTATATTAGAAGAAATAGAAGAAGGTTCTGGAAATCTGAAAATGATGATGATAAACTTTCAGCTTATCATACACTTTACAGCGTATTGTTAGATTATATTAAGGTAATGAGTCCTGTGATTCCTTTTATATCAGAGAAAATTTATCAAAACCTTGTGTGTGAAATTTTTGATAATGCTCCACAAAGCATACACCTTTCAGATTTCCCAAAATATAATGAAAAGTTTGAAAATGAAAAACTTATAGCTGATATTGATACAGTAAAAAATATTGTCAACTTAGGGAGATCAATAAGGAATAAGGCTAATATCAAAATACGACAACCATTAAATAATATTAAAATATTTATAAAGGATAAAGATATATCTTTAGATAAATATGACAAACAAATTTTAGATGAATTAAATATAAAAAATATTGAGTATATCCATAAAGCTAATGAGATTGTATCTTATGATGTGAAACTTAATTTTGGAGTTTTAAATAAAGATTATAATAAAATTAAATCTGATATTATAAATACCTTTAATTCTGCTAATAAGATAGAAGTTTTAGAATCTTTAAATGAAAATAAATGTTTTGAAATTAATGATTCAATCACTTTGAGTGAAGATTGTTTTATTATAAATGAAATTGCTTCTAAGGGTTATTGTGTTTCATCAAATAGAGAAGTTATTGCTAGTATTAATGTTGAGCTGAATGATAATTTGATTAATGAAGGTATGGTTAGAGATTTAATTAGAAAAATTCAAAATTTAAGAAAAGATTCAAATTTTAAAGTTGATGATAGAATTAATATAGGTTTAGTTTCAGATAAAAAGCTTTATAATGCAGTTCAATTTAATGAAGAATATTTCTTAAATGAAGTGCTTGGAGTGAATTTAATACTTGATAAGTGTGACAATGATTTTGTAGTAGATTCTATGATAAATGATATAAAAGTAAAGCTAGGAATCTCAAAAAATAATAAATAATTTGAAGCATTGGGGAGGAATGTATTATGGCTAATAAAAAGAAATGGTTAAAAAAGGATTTAGATAGTTTTAAAAACTTAATTAGTTCAAAAATTAGTATTGCTGAGGATGAATTAGAAGAAAGTAAAAAAATAGCAGATCAAATGTTAGATTCTAGTCAAACTAATGCTATCTATTCATCTCATATGGCTGATGCAAGTGGAGATCATGTAGAACTTGAAAAAGCTTATTATATGATTTCAAGAACTAAAAAATATTTAAATTATTTAAATAAAGCTTTAACTATGATTCAAGAAGGAACTTTTGGTATATGTGTGGCTTGTAATCAGTTGATACCTAAGGCTAGGTTAGAAGAAGTTCCTCATACGACTAAGTGTGTTGCTTGTAAAGAAGATAGATAACATTATATATTATTAATAGTTTGTTGAATTCATTATTTCAAAATAGATTTTCTTTCTTAATAGGATTTGTTATATTTTTTGACCAAATAACAAAATATTTAGTTAAAAAATTTATCCCATATTATGATAGTATTTCAATTATTGGAGACTATATACGATTTACATTTATTGAAAATAGTGGGATTGCATTTGGTATTGATACTTCTGATTTTCATGTTTATATCACAATATTAACTGTTGTTGCAATCATCGTTTTATTCTTTTATTATTTTGATATAAAATCTAAAGAACCTCAATTAGTTTTACCTTTATCTTTAATTATAGGTGGTGCAATTGGAAATGCTATAGATCGAATTCTAGTTTTAGTGCCTGATTCAGGCTATAATGGAGTTGTTGATTTTATTGATTTAGGAATTAATGATTTTAGATGGTATGTATTTAATGTTGCAGATACTTCTATAACAATTGGTGCAATATTATATATATTATTACAATATAGTTATAATAAAAAAGATAATGCTAAATCAAGAAATATATAATGAAAAAGATACAAATATTAGATTAGACATATTTCTTAAAAATCATATAAAAAACACATCAAGAAGTAAAATTCAAAAATTAATAATTAATGGCTCTATTAGGATTGATGATTATATTGTAAAGCCCTCATATATTTTAAAAGGTAACGAATGTATAACTATTGATACAGTAAAATCTAAAAGTTCATTTGATTATTTAGAGAAACAAGATATCTCTTTTGATGTTATTTATGAAGATAATGATATTATTGTTATTAATAAGCCTGCAGGTCTTATTGTCCATCCAGGCGCAGGTAATAAAGATAGAACATTATTAAATGGATTATTATATCGTTTTAGAGAATTGTCAAAGATTAATGCTTTAAGGCCTGGAATAGTTCATCGTCTTGATAAACAAACTTCAGGAGTTATGTTGGTTGCAAAGACAGATGAAGCACATTATTTTCTTAGTGAACAATTTTTAAATAGAACAATTAGTAAAACGTATAGAGCGATTGTATGGGGTGATACATTATGCTCAGGTGAAATAGAAGGTTACATATCAAGAGATGAAAAAAATAGAATGAGATTTAAATTAAACGGTTCAAAAGGTAAATTTTCGTCTACAAAATATAAGAAATTAAACTCTTTTTCTCCTTTTTCATATTTAGAGCTTTATCCATTAACAGGTAGAACTCATCAAATACGTGTTCATCTTAATAGTATAAATCATCCTATTTTTTTAGATGATATGTATGGAGGGGGTGATAGTCTTATTAAGAGTTATAGTTCTGAATATGTTCCTTTAATAAACCAGGCTTTAAAAAAAATCAATAGATTTGCATTACATGCATATCAAATTGAATTTATCCATCCAACATTAAATAAAAAAGTTAACTTTAAAGCAGAAATTCCAAAAGATATATCTAGTTTACTGGATTTGATATCATGAATCAAAAACTAATTAAACAATTCATATCTTATATAGATAAAGAGCGTAAGTTTTCTAAACATACAATACGTAGCTATCAAAATGATTTAGAGCAGTTTAATGATTTTTTATCTAAATATGATAAGAAATTAACTTTTTTGAGTATTGATAAAACTGCTATACAGTTTTATATACAAAAATGTTCAAAAAAAAATGTATCAGATAAAACTTTATTAAGAAAAGTTTCAACAATTAAGTCGTTTTTTAAATATCTTACAAATATTCAATTGATTAATTATAATATTTCAAAACTTATTGATTCTCCGAAAATTTCAAAAAAAATTCCTCATTATTTATCAAAAAATAAAATACAGGAATTAATGTCACTCCCAAATTTAAGTCTTAAAGAGGGAATAATGCATAAATCTATATTAGAATTATTCTATTCCTCAGGTTTAAGAATATCAGAATTAGTTAAAATAAAAAGGGTTGATTTGAATTTAGATAAGAGTATATTAAAAATTTTAGGTAAGGGTGATAAAGAAAGAATTGTGATTATAGGAAAAATAGCATTGGAATCAATAAAAAACTATTTGAGAGTTTGTAAAAATAGTGATAATATATATTTATATCCTTCTTCAAATAAAATGAATTCTCATGTAAGTGTGAGTTATATATATAAAATGGTTAAAAGGTACCTTGTGAAAGTTACAAATGATGAAAAAATGAGTCCTCATTCTCTTAGGCATTCATTTGCAACACATCTTTTAGATAATGGAGCAGATTTAATGTCTGTTAAAGAATTGTTGGGTCATGAAGATTTGTCTTCTACTCAGATTTATACACATATTAGTATAGATAAAATGAAAAAAATATATAAACAATCTCATCCTCATGGAAAATAATATTATTATATCAAATAAGATAGAAACTCTATTGCAAATGGACAATTTATATGTTAATCCTCCTATTCAATTAATAGCAGAACATATTATTAAAAATAATGAGGGTCATATAAGTATGAATGGTGCATTGGCCGTTGATACAGGTATTTTTACGGGTAGATCTCCTAATGATAAATATTTTGTTGAAGAAAATTCTTCTAAAGATAATTTATGGTGGGGGCCTGTAAATCGTAAAGTAGAAGAAACGATATTTGATGCTTTATTTGATAAAGTTATAGACTATTATTCTTCTGATAATCAAAATCCTACATATGTCTTTGAAGGTTATGCTGGTGCAGATGATCAACATTCTCTTTCTGTTAGAGTTATTGCAAAAAAAGCATGGCAATATCATTTCTGTAGAAATATGTTTATTAATAAGGATTGTAAAATAAATGATTTTAGTCCTGAATTTACAATTATTAATGCTTCTGATGTTATTAACGAAGATTTTAAAAAACACAATATGAATTCTGAAGTTTTTGTGATATTTAATATGAAGAAAAAGATAGCTATTATTGGTGGGACAGAATATGGCGGAGAAATGAAAAAAGGTATTTTTTCTGTTCTACATTATTTGCTTCCATTAAAAGGAGTTTTATCAATGCATTGTTCCGCAAATGTTGATCAAAATCTTGAACATACAGCTTTGTTTTTTGGCCTTAGTGGTACGGGGAAGACAACACTTTCAACTGATCCTAATAGGCCGCTTATAGGTGATGATGAGCATGGTTGGTCAGAAAATGGAATATTTAATTTTGAAGGAGGATGTTATGCTAAAACAATAAGGCTTGATTATAAATCTGAACCAGATATTTATAATGCAATTAAGTTTGGAGCCTTATTAGAAAATATAGTTTATGATGAAAAGACAAGACTTGTAGATTTTGATGATTCTAGTAAAACAGAAAATACTAGAGTTTCTTATCCATTGAGCCATATTAAAAATTCTTTAGTTTCTAAAGGTTATAAGAGTATAGCGGGACATCCTGAAAAAATTATTTTTTTGACATGTGATGCATATGGAGTATTACCCCCCATTGCAAAATTAGATATTTATCAAGCAATGTATCATTTTATCAGTGGATATACAGCAAAAGTAGCTGGTACAGAAAGAGGAATTACAGAACCTCAGGCAACATTTTCTCCTTGTTTTGGAGGTCCTTTTTTAACTTTACATCCTTTGAAGTATGCAGAACTTTTGAAACAGAAAATTGAAAAACATAAAGTTGAAGTATTTTTAGTAAACACAGGATGGATTGGTGGTTCCCCATCATCTGGTGCAAAAAGAATTAGTATACAAGATACGAGACAGATGATTTCATCTATCTTAGATGGTACAATTAATACTTCATCTTATGAAAAAGAAAACTTTTTTGGTTTTAATATTCCTCAAAGTGTAAATGGTGTAAATTCTGATATATTAAATCCTATCAATTCATGGGATGATAGAGATAAATATATTAATGAAGCAAAAAGATTAGCTAAATTATTTGTAGAAAATTTTGAAAATTATGGTAAAGAAGTTGAATATTTAACTAATTCAGGACCAACTATATAAGAATGAAAAATTATTTATTTACATCAGAATCTGTTACTGAAGGGCATCCTGATAAGGTTGCAGATTGTATATCCGATGCCATTCTTGATGCTATTTTAAGTCAGGATTCTGAATCGAGAGTAGCCTGTGAAACAATGATTACGGGCGCTAAAGATAAGCAGTCTTTAAAGGTTTTTATATCAGGAGAAATTACTTCTAATGCAAATGTTGACTATGCAGGTATCGCAAGACGAACTTTAGAAAAAATTGGATATTTAGAAGAGTGTGATATTGAAACTTTGATTAAACCTCAAAGTAAGCATATTGCTCAAGGGGTTGATTCAGATGATAATCATGAACAAGGAGCTGGAGATCAAGGATTAATGTTTGGGTATGCTTGCAGAGAAACACCTGAATTGATGCCTTTACCAATAACATTGTCTCAAAGATTAGTAGAAAAGCTCACATATGTTAGGAAACAGGAAATTCTTCCTTGGTTAAAACCAGATGGGAAAAGTCAAGTTACGATAGAATATGATGGTAATAATAATCCTGTGAAAATTGATAAGGTGGTTATTGCTACTCAGCATGATGATATGATAAATGACTTTGAGACTGAAATCAATGAAAATAAATTTATAAAAGATAAGATTATAGAATATGTTATAAAACCTGTACTTGAAAATTATGGCTTAGCATATAATGAAAATTTCTTAGTTAATGAAACAGGACGTTTTGTTGAAGGTGGTCCTGTAGCAGATGTTGGTCTAACAGGAAGAAAAATTATCGTTGATACTTATGGTGGTTATGCAAGACATGGTGGTGGAGCTTTTTCTGGTAAAGATCCATCCAAAGTTGATAGATCAGCAGCTTATATGACTAGATATATAGCAAAAAATATAGTCGCATCAAAATTAGCAGATAGGTGTGAAGTGCAAGTTGCATATTGTATTGGTGTTGCTAAGCCAATGTCTGTTAATGTTAATACGTTTAATACAGGCAAATTAGCAGATAATGAATTGATTGATATTATAAATGAAGTTTTTGATTTGAGGCCTAAGCAAATTATATCATGTCTTAAACTTAAAAATCCAATTTATAAAGAGTTAGCTGCTTATGGACATTTTGGAAGAAATCTTGATAAATGTACTTGGGAAAAATTAGACAAAGTTGATCAATTATCTAAATATTTATAGAATAGGAGATTTATGAGTATAGTGGAATTAGAAAAATTTAAAGTTGCAGATATAGGTTTAGCTGATTTTGGTAGAAAAGAAATTAATTTGGCTGAAAAAGAAATGCCTGGATTAATGTCCTTAAGAAAACAATTTAAAAATTCTAAACCTTTGAAAGGTGCTAGAATTGCAGGATGTATACATATGACAATTCAAACAGCTGTTTTGATAGAAACATTACAAATTCTTGGTGCAGAAGTTAAGTGGTCATCATGTAACATTTATTCAACTCAAGATCATGCTGCTGCAGCTATTGCTAATGAAGGTGTAGGTATTTTTGCTTGGAAAGGTGAAACTGAAGAAGAATACTGGTGGTGTATAGAGCAAACATTAAAGTTCTCTGATAATAAGGGACCAAATTTATTAATAGATGATGGTGGTGATTTGACAGAAGTTATTTTAAAAAAGGACCCAGATTTTATATCTAAAATAAAAGGGGTTTCAGAAGAAACAACTACAGGTGTAAATAGATTATATCAATTATTTAATAATGGAGAATTACCATTTCCTGCTGTTAATGTAAATGATTCTGTCACTAAGTCTAAATTTGATAATAAATATGGCTGTAGAGAATCATTAGCTGATGGTATTAAAAGAGCAACAGATATAATGCTTGCAGGAAAAAAAGTAGTTGTTTGTGGTTATGGTGATGTTGGAAAAGGATGTGCTCAGTCAATGGCAGGGTATGGTGCGCAAGTTTTTGTTACAGAAATTGATCCTATATGTGCATTGCAGGCAGCTATGGAGGGATATTCTGTTGTTACTATGGAAGATGCTTCAGATTATGGCGATATATTTGTTACAACAACAGGAAATTGCGATGTGATTACTTTTGACCATATGAAAAAAATGAAAGATAATGCAATATTATGTAATATAGGACATTTTGATGATGAGATTGATATTGCTTCTCTTGAAAATAATCCTGATATAGTAGAGGAAAATATTAAACCTCAAGTAGACAAGTTTACACTTCCTAATAATCGTTCAATTATTGTTTTATCTAGAGGGCGTTTAGTTAATTTAGGAAATGCTACAGGTCATTCATCGTTTGTAATGTCTACTTCATTTACTAATCAAACTTTAGCTCAAATTGCGTTGTGGAATGGTGATTTTAATGAAGGTGTACATGTGTTGCCAAAGTATTTAGATGAAGATGTAGCTAGGTTGCATTTAGAACATTTAGATGTTAAACTAACGAAATTAACTAATAAGCAAGCAAATTATATTGGTGTTAATGAAAAAGGCCCTTTTAAATCTGACCAATATAGGTATTAATACTTTAAAGTCATATATTCCTATACGATTAAAGTATTTAATTTTTATTATATTTTTACTATTCATTTCTTGTGAAAGTTTTGAGTCTCCAGTTTGGACAACAACCATAAATCTACCTTTATTAGATGAACAGTATCCACTTTCTCAAATTACTGAAAGCGAAGGTATTGTAGAAGATGAAAATCATTTAGTCTCCCTTGAATTTGAAGATTCTATGTTTGATGGATTAGGTATTCCTTCAGAATACTTTACGACATCAGAATTTGTTTTATCTCCAATTAGTTTTTCGTTAAGTGACTTAGTAGATGAGCTTGATATTCCTGCAATTTCAATCAATGAAACCATAGAATTTGATATACCTAATAATGTTCCTCAAGGGTTATGTTTGGATGTAGATGATTTTCATCAAAGTGTTTTAGATGTGGTTAATGCTACTCCTGATTTATCATTTCCAATACCTACTGAAGTTTTTAATCTTTTATTGAGTGATTATGAATATATGACTGTCAACCAAGGTACAATTGTTTTGAACATTGATGATGACAATTTTTTATATCCGATAAAGATTGAATATACCGTATCAAGTGAAATAGATGGTCTGTTTAATGAACTTTTTACAGATGAAAACACATCTATAAATACAGATAAAAATATAGGAGATAATGTTGTCTTTGATTATAATATTTATCCTGATTATGATCAAGACTTTAGTTGCAATACATGTTTTGATTTAGCCACTGGACTTCCTTATTTATGTAATGGATTTGAAATTAATCAAAACTTATCATACTCTATTGGATTAAATGGACAAATTGATATTAATAGTATTTATTCGATTACGGGAACTACAGTCCCTTTTGTTCAAAACACAGAGCAATCATTCCCCTTGGTAAATAATGTATTTGATATTTTAGAAGGAGATATATCATCAGAAACGCAAAATGAATTTGGTGATCCTATAAATAGGTTAGAGTTTGAAATTACTAATAATTCTCAAATTCCTTTAGTAATATCATTGGATCTTTTAAACTTTATAAATGATAACAATGAGACACTAGAGCTTATTGAGTTTACAGTAGATGCAAATGGTGGAGTGCAACAGAAAATCACAGAGTTTAATGGGCGCTCAATACAGCATTACCCTACTATAGCTGAAAATGAACCAAAGCAAGCTATAGATGATATTTATATGAATATAGCGATAGATTATCCTTCCCAACAAGGCACTTTTATATTAGAAGATTTATATAGTTTTGATATTGATGATGTTGTTATTAAACCTATAAAATTTGATAGAATTACAACCGTTGTTCATGACTTTATTATAGATGTACCATCTTTAAGTCTAAGTAGTGTTCCTTATGGGATTGAAGGTTTAGAGTTTGTTAATCCTATCCTTGAAATTAATCTTGATAATCAAATTAAAATAGATAATACATTAAGTTTTTATTTACAGTCTTTATTAGATGAAGAAATAGTTTCAGAATTAGCTCTTGATATCATCTTAAATATTCCAAATGATTCTAATGCTTCTGCTAATACAAATATTATAATACAAGGTGATAGTTATACAGTTTTTTATAATGATATTCCACAATATACTAATTTATTGCAAAACGGCTCTAATAACCCAATAACACTACCTCAGTTTTTAGAGAATACATCAGATGAATTAAGAGTATCTGGTAAAGCCTCCTTAAATGGAACAGGTTATTTAGAGCCTGGAGATCAAGCTTCCATATCTGGTGATTTTGGTCTAAAAGTTCCTTTTACTATTATAGTTGGGGAGTATGTGGAACCAGATATATATACAGATATTAATTTATTTCCATCTAATCCAACATTTTTATCTCCTCTTGGTAGTGCTACTAAGGAAAGTATAGATAATTCGTTGCATCAAGCCTCTATGTCAAACTATATTGAGAATAATAGTATTTTTGTAGGCTCTGTTTCTATTTTGGTATCTACAGATGAAAATTATTTTCCTTTAAATTTTAATAGCTTTGGACAGATTGAAGGTATATCAGAATGTGAAGATACTTGTATTTTAGATGAAGACTCTAATACCTTTCATAATTTTTTAAATTTTTTAAAAGTTTCTTCAAATGATAATTCTGATGAGTTGGAGGTTGCCGAAACTAATATAGGCCCTTTGAATTCAGATAATATTGTATTGATTAAGTATACTCCAATGAATTCTGAAAATTCTAGTCCTAAATTAATAAAGTTTATTTCTAATAATGATTCTTTATTGCTTGGTAGATTGACAACATTAGATTTACCCTATCCTGATATTGATCAAAATGGGAATATTTTAAACCCTGGTTATATAAACTATGATAACCCCATGCTTATTGATGAAGATCAAATTGAATTAATAAACTATACGGAAGAACAAAAAAATAGATATATTAATCCTCTTATTACTTTAGCAAATTCAAATTATTTAAATCATGCTAATCAGGCGCAAAACCAGGGCGGTATAGTTAATATACTAAGTACACATTATATTAAAATTCAATCATATATGTCTTTTGTAATTACTCCTGGAGATTATTGATGCTAAGATTGTTTGTTAGTCTAATATTATTTATAAGTATTCTCTTTTCTTATTATAAACAAGACCCACTTATGATTGCATTATCTGGTGCTTATAATACTGAATCTAGAGGATATCAATCTGTTGGTGTAAATCCAGCTAATCTTGCTTTTGATAGATTTGTTTCCTTTAATTTATTTAATATGAATTTTAATATTAAAAATAATTTTTTAACATCTAATAGAATTAGAAATATTAATGGTGCAAATTTAGAAGATGCGAATGATAATAATTATTTTCCTAAGGAGGATATTTTAGGTTATCTTAAAGGAGAAAATGTGCATATAGCAACAATGGGGCATTTTTTAATTCCAATGTTAAATTTTTCTTTAAATGATTTTGCCATTAATTCTCAGATGAATTTTATATCAAATTCTGAATTTTCTCCAGATATATTTGATATGGTTCTTAGTGGTAATGAGATTAATAAAGAATATAATCTAGATATAAAAAATAATAATATTTTAGTTTGGGAGCTTGCATATACAAAGTCTATTGCTTTTAATGATTTTGGAATAGGATTAACTATTAAATATTTAAAAGGCTTAGTTTATTATTCTTTGGAACCTATTAAAAATTCATATATACAAACAAATTTGACAAATATTAATTCTCAAGGGAGATACCTTTTGCGTCAAAATACAAACGGTCAAGGGTTCGCCTGTGATTTTGGTATCACAACTAAACGAAATAAATCCGGTTGGAAATTTGGTTTCTCTGTTATTAATGCTTTTGGTAGTATAAGGTGGAATAAAAAAACTAAATCAGATAAATTGTTTTCAGACTTATATAATTCTTTACCTTATGATGATGGAGAATCTTATTTAATAGATTTATCAATTGATAATCTGACATTAGATGCATTGAATAATGTTAATACTAATGATATATACTCAGTTGATGGACAAAAAGTATATGAATATGCTAATCAACCTATAGAGATTGAGAGTTTTTTTGATAATACATCTAATGATATAGAATATTATTGTTCAAGTGAAGATTGTGAGTCTTATTTTGTATCATCTGATTTTGAAAGTGATTTAGCATATATGGATTATGATGTTGTAAGTTTAGATTATCCTACAATAATGAGTATGGGTGTATCTAGGCAGATAAATAAAAATAAATATATCCTTTTTGATTTATCAACAGGTTTTGATAATAGCCTTGGAAATCTTAAAAAATGGAGACTTGCATTTGGTTATATTTTTGGTAAACAGCGTTTTCCATTTCGTTTAGGTATGTCCTATGGAGGTTATGATAAAAAAAGTTTTGGTTTTGGTTGGGGTGTAAGATTAGGCAAAATTAATTTTGATGTAGGTATAGGATTGAAGGGTTCTATTGATATTGATAAGTCGAATGGATTGGATCTTGGTTTTAATATGTATTGGATGAAGTTTTAAGTCCGTGCTTTTAAATATATAAAAGCACCTATAGATAGAAATAAAAAATTAACAGACCAAATTGATATCATAGGAGGTAATATATTGTTGTATCCTAATGTTTTTGCAAATGTTATTAGAGCATAATACATAAAAATAACTATTATACTCAATCCTATCCCTAATGCATGACTGCTTCTTGGTTTTTGTATAGACAATCCTAATCCAAATATAATCATTATCAAGGGGATACATGCAAATGCTGTTTTATAATATTTATTAACGAGCCATCTGTTCGTACTAAGTCCTTTATTATCAAGTTTTTTAATAAAATCAGATAATTCCCAATAATCCATTTCTTCAGGTTTTACAAAATCTTTTTTGATAATTTCAGGGTTTACATCTTCAATTGATATTATAGTATCATTAACTGTTCTGAAAATAAAATTGTTATCATTCCATTTTCTTATTTGACATTGTTGTAATTCCCATGAATTTAAAGTTTCTTTCCAAATCATCTTTTTTGCATCTATTCGATAAGATAAATCAGAATTATTATAGCTTTGCAGTGATATATTATACCCTGTATTATTTTTGTAATTAAATTTTTTAATTTCTATGAAACTATTATTTAAATGATAGTATATATTATTTTTCCTATTTTTTATATATTTTTTACTAAGAGGTTTTAATTTTTTATCAATTTCATATCTTTTTTGTATTGCATTAACAACAATTGTATTTTCAAAAAAAAATAAGAAAAAAGAAAATATAATTCCTGAAATTAATATAGATAAGCCAGCTCTTCTAACGCTAACTCCCGATGCCTTTATTGCTGTGATCTCATTGTTTTTTTGTAAGCTTCCTAGTGTAAAAATAGTTGAAATAAGAAGAGACATTGGGAGAGCAATATTTATAAACCAGGGGATTGTATATATATAATAAAGCAGTATTTCTTTACTTGTAAGATTGTATTCAATGAATTTATCTAAAAAATCAATAATACTTACTATAAGAAATATAATTATAAATGCAGAAAGTACAATTAATAATGATGATATAAATTTTTTAAAAATGTATTGATCTAGAATTCTATTCATAGCTTGTAGCAAAATTAAGGATTAATGATTAAATATAAAAAAACTATGAATAGTTATTGATATTTTTTTAAATTTTGGTAATTAATTACTTTAATTCTATACGAGATATAGATAAGTACTATTCTAAAATCTTTTCTGTATCTACTAAAGAATTATCATAAATAACATATGAGCAAAATAAAGTCAATATTATTAAATGAATTAGAGATGTCTAAAATGCTTACTAGACTTTCACATGAAATTATTGAAAGTCACAATGAAATATCTTCACTTGCAATTGTAGGAATTAGGACTAGAGGTGAAATATTTGCTAGAAAAATAGTAGATAGTATTGAGAAAATTTCAGGTCATAAAGTTGATTTTGGTATTTTAGATGTTACTTTTTATAGAGATGATTTTAGCCAAAATTTGGGCTCTCCAAAGATAGGTCCTTCAGATGTTAATTTTAATGTTAATGATAAAAACATAGTTTTAGTTGATGATGTTTTATATACAGGCAGGACTATACGTGCAGCTATGGATGAATTGTTTTCGTTTGGTAGGGCATCATCTATAAAATTAGGAGTTTTGATAGATAGAGGCCATAGAGAATTGCCTATAAAAGCAGACTTTGTAGGTAAAAACTTTCCAACTTCTAATAATGAACATGTGCATGTTTTAGTTAATGAAATTGATGGCAAAGATGAAGTAAGACTTGTAGAATATTAATGAAAAGAATAGAAGCGAAACATTTATTGGGTTTAGAAAATATATCTACTCAAGATATAGAAACAATTATTGATGTAGGGTTTACATTTAGAGAAGTGCTAGAAAGACCAGTTAAAAAAGTACCTGCTTTAAATGGGAAAAATATAGTCAACTTATTTTTTGAGAATTCTACAAGAACAAAAATTTCTTTTGAACTTGCAGAAAAAAGGCTTTCTGCTGATGTGACTAATTTTTCAGCTAGTTCATCAAGCGTTAAGAAAGGTGAAAGTTTAAGAGATACTATTCAAAATATACATGTTATGAAAATGGATTGTGTTGTTATGAGACATCCAATCCCAGGTTCTTGCTTGCAATTATCTAATTATGTTGATGTACCTATAGTGAATGCTGGAGATGGAACTCATGAGCATCCTACTCAGGCCTTGTTAGATATGATGAGCATTAAGGAAAAATTTGGTAAAATTAAAGGTTTGAATATAGGTATTGTTGGAGATATTTTGCATAGTAGAGTTGCTTTATCTAATATCTTCGGGCTTATAAAGTTAGGAGCTAATGTTAAACTATGTGCTCCTCCGCATCTACTACAGAGGCATATAGAAGATTATGGTGTTTCTATTACTTATGATGTTGATGAATTGATAGATTGGGCAGATGCAGTGAATGTTTTAAGAATTCAGAGAGAAAGAATGGGAGTAGGCTTGATTCCTTCTATTCGTGAATATAGAAAATTTTTTGGGATTACCTCAGAACGACTTAGTAGGCATAAAAAAGAAATTGTAATTATGCATCCAGGGCCTATTAATAGAGGTGTAGAAATTGATAGTCAGGTGGCTGATGGAGACCAAGCTATTATATTAGACCAGGTTTTAAATGGAGTTGCTGTTAGAATGAGTGTTCTTTATCTATTATTAGGGAGTAATGATTTTGATTAAAGGGTTAGAAAAAAATAAAGGTTTTATTCTTTTAAAAGGGGGGAGACTTTATGAACCTTTTTTATCAATAGATAAAAAAAATGATATTTTAATAAAAGATGATGTTATTGTAAAGATTAATAAAAGCATTAAAGAAGAGAAAAATTATAAAGTTATTAATTGTGATAATAACATTATTACAAATGGTTTTTTAGATTTGCATGTTCACTTTAGAGAACCTGGTTTTGAGTTTAAAGAGACTATAAAGACAGGTTCTATTTCAGCTTTTTATGGCGGTTTTACACGTGTTTGTACTATGCCCAATACCGACCCTGTGATTGATTCTCCTGAGTTAATTAAATTTATAATAGAAGAATCACAAGATACGCCTGTTTATATTCATCCTATTGGAGCTATTACAAAGGGTCAAAAAGGGTTGGAAATTTCAGAAATTGGTGAAATGGTTGAAGCCGGAGCTGTAGCTATTTCTGATGATGGAATTCCTGTTAAAAATTCTCAAGTTTTACGTTTTGCATTAGAATATGCTAAAAAATTCAATATTCCTGTTATTAATCATGCTGAGGATAACTGCTTAGTTAATGATGGTTTGATGCATGAGGGAAAAATGTCAACAAAGTTGGGTTTACCGGGCAATCCTGATATTGCTGAGTCTTCTATGGTATACAGAGACTTAGCTATTTCTGAATATGTTGGTGGAAGATTACACGTTCCACATGTTTCATCTTTTAAATCATTAGAAATAATTAAAATCTTTAGAGATAAGGGCGTTGATGTGACTGCTGAGGTTACACCACATCATTTATCTTTAACTGATAGCATATTAAGAAATTATGATACTAATGCTAAAGTAGCTCCTCCTATTAGGTCTTCTAAAGATCAAAAAGCTTTAATTGATGCTATTAAATCAGGCTTGATTGATTGTATTGCTACAGATCATGCTCCTCATGCTAATGAAGATAAAGATAGAGATTTTAAACATGCTTCATGTGGTATGATTGGTTTAGAGTCAGCCTTTGGGATAGTTAATAAAACGCTTGCTGCAGAAAAAGTTGATATTACTGATATTATTGATTTATTTACAGTTAAGCCAAGTAGAGTAATGAATATCATTCCTAATGTAATTAAAGAGGGTAATATTGCAGAAATAAATATTATTGATCCTGTTTGTAAATGGATTTTTGATCAAAATTCAATAAAATCAAAATCTAATAACTCTGCTTTATTAGATCGAGAAATGTTTGGAAAAGTACTTTATTCCATGAATAAAGGTTATATATTGAATTGTAAAGTGTAGCTTTTATTTGAATTTTGAAAATCACTCTTAAATAATATTTATATTAAAAAACTTGACTTGATACCTTTCATCCTCATAATTTAACGGGCTGTAATACTAGTTAAAATATTATTATAAATGAAAACAAATTATATAAAAGCAAGTGAAGTAGAAAAAAAATGGTTTTTAGTTGATGCTGAAGATAAAACTTTAGGTAGATTATCATCTAAGGTTGCTCAAATATTAAGAGGTAAAGGTAAGGCTAATTATACTCCTCATATGGATATGGGTGATTTTGTTATTATTGTAAATGCAGAAAAAGTAAAATTGTCAGGTAAAAAAGAGACAAAAAAAGAATATTTTAAGCATACTAACTATCCTGGAGGAGCAAAAACATCTTCTGTTAAATTAATGAGAAGTAAAAAACCTGAGTTTTTATTAATGAATTCAGTTAAAGGTATGTTGCCGCATAATAGATTAGGTAAAAAGATATTACAGCATTTAAAAGTTTATTCAGGTAGTGAACATCCACATGAATCTCAAAAACCAATAAAATTGGAGTTATAGTTTAATATTATGTCAATGAAAGAAAATATTTCTGTAGGTAGAAGAAAAGCATCCGTTGCTAGAGTAAGATTTATAAAAGGTAAAGGTAAAATTTTTATAAATGATAGAGATCCACTAGAGTATTTTAAGAGAAAGTCTCTTGTAATGGATTTTAAACAACCTTTGAATTTGGTTGGTTTTGATAATAAAAGTGATATACATATAAATGTTAAAGGTGGAGGTTTAACAGGTCAAGCAGGTGCTGTAAGACTTGGAATTGCAAGAACTCTTCAAGCTATTAATCCAGATTATAGATCTATTTTAAAAGAAGCTGGTATGTTAACTCGAGATTCTCGAGTTGTTGAAAGAAAAAAATATGGTCAACCTGGAGCAAGAAAGAAATTTCAATTCTCAAAACGTTAATAATGAAAATGGAAAATATGAATATAGAAAAATTAATTACTTCTGGTGCTCATTATGGGCATCCTGTTAATAAATGGAATCCTAAGTTTAAACCTTTTATTGCGAACAAAAAAAATGGAATTTATATTATCAATTTAGAGTTGACTCTTCAGTATTTAGATAAAGCTTTAAAAGAATTAGTAAAGATATCACAAAAGGGTGGGAATGTTTTATTTATTGGTACAAAGACTCAAGCAAAAGATATTGTGCAATCTTGTGCTGATAAATGTGGTATGTTCTATATTGTTGAAAGATGGTTAGGTGGAACTCTAACTAATTTTTCAACTATAAAAAAGAGTATTAAGAGATTAGTTATGCTTGAAAAAGAATCTTCTCCTATTTATAAAGATAAAACAAAAAAAGAAAGAAGTATGCTTGTAAGAGAAAAGCTTAAATTATCTGATTTACATAGAGGAATTAAAGATATGAAGCATCTTCCAAGTGCTATTTTTGTTATTGATGCAACACATGAAAAAATTGCTGTTTCAGAAGCAAAATGTCTTGGAATTCCAACATTTGGTTTAGTAGATACAAATACTGATCCTTTTATGGTTGATTATCCTATTCCTGCAAATGATGATTCAATTAAAACAATTCAATTAATTATGTCTCATATAACAGATACAATACATGATTCTATAGGTGGTAGTTCATCTAAGACAGATGAAGCAAAATTGGAAGAAGTAGTTCCTGAAACTTCTTCTAAAGCTAATGAAGAAAATGTTGAATTAGTTGAGGAAAATACTTCTTCTGATAATACTGATGAAGCATCAGATGACACTTCTAAAAATTAAGAAAATTTTATATACAACTTTCAAGGAGTTATAATTAATATGTCAATAAGTGCACAAGAGGTAAAAGAATTAAGAGATCGTTCTGGTGTTGGAATGATGGATTGTAAAAAGGCTTTAATAGAAGCTAATGGTGATTTAGAAAAAGCATTTGAAGTATTAAGAAAAAATGGAATTGCAAAAGCACAAAAGAAAGCTGGAAGAGATGCAAAAGAAGGAAGTGTTGTTGCTTATATCCATCCAGGTGCAAAGCTTGGAGTTTTATTAGAATTGAATTGTGAAACAGATTTTGTAGCAAATACAGATGATTTCAAAGATTTAGCTAATGATATTTGTATGCATATTGCAGCTACATCCCCCATATCAGTTAAGAGTGAAGATGTAGATAGCACAATATTAGATAAGGAAAAAGAAATTTATACAGAACAGGCTAAACAAAGCGGGAAGCCAGATGCAATTATTGAAAAAATGGTTGAAGGAAGATTGAAAAAATTTCTTCAAGAGAACGTATTGTTAGAACAGAATTTTGTTAAAGATCCATCTAAAACAATCACTGATTTAATAACGGATAAAGTTTCTGTATTGGGTGAGAATATAGTGGTTAATAGTTTTTCACGATTTCAAATTGGAGAAAAATAATCCTTAAGATTATCAATGGATAAACAAAATCTAAACTTTAACAGAATACTTCTTAAAATAAGCGGAGAAGTTCTTTCTGGAGATAAAAAGTTTGGTATAGATCCTACCCTAACACAAAAAATTTCAAAAAAAATTAAAACGTTACATGATTTGAACATCCAAATTGGTATTGTTATTGGAGGTGGTAATATTTTTAGAGGAATGGCTGTCTCAGAACAAGGTATGGATAGAGTCCCTGCAGATTATGTTGGTATGATGGCAACTCTTATGAATTCAGTAGCGTTACAATCTGAATTAGAAAAATTAGGATGTGATACTAGGGTTATGTCTGCTCTTAGTGTCACTCAGTTGGCAGAGCCTTATATTAGGAGGAGAGCAACACGACATTTAGAAAAAAAGAGAATTGTTATATTTGCAGGAGGTACAGGGAATCCTTATTTTACAACTGATACTGCTGCTGCTTTAAGAGGAATTGAAATTAAAGCAGACGTTATTATTAAAGGAACTAAAGTTGATGGTATATACTCTAGTGACCCTGTTAAAGATAAAAATGCAGTGAAATATGATAACTTGACTTTTAAAGAAGTTATAGAAAAAGAATTAAAAGTGATGGATTTGACAGCATTTACTTTATGTAAGGAAAATAATCTTCCGATTGTTGTTTTAAATATTAACGATAAAGATTGTTTGTCTAGTTTAGTTCAATATAAAAAAATTGGTACTTTAGTATCTTAAAAGGAGAATAACGTAATGGTTGATGAAATATTTAATGATGCAAAATTAAGGATGAATAAAGCAATAGAGCATTGTATGCAAGAAGTTTCCCAAGTTAGAACAGGTAGGGCATCAGCTAACTTGCTTGATAATATCAAAGTTGATTATTATGGAGTTCCTACTCCTTTAAAAAATATTGCTCACGTTTCAGCTCCTGAAGCTCAATTACTTTTAATCCAACCATTTGATCCTACTAGTTTAGAATTAATTGAAAAGGCTATATCAGATTCTAACGTTGGACTAACTCCTAATAATGATGGTGCTGTTATTAGATTAAATGTCCCTATGTTAACAGAAGAGAGAAGGAAAGAGCTAATGAAGACTGTCCATCAATATGCAGAAGATGGCAAGGTTTCTATTAGAAATATAAGAAGAGATATTAATGATAGGTTGAAATCTCAAAAAGATAATGGTCTTTCTGAAGATAACCTTAAAAGAGCACTAGACAATGTTCAAGAATTAACTGATGCTAATATTAAAAAAGTTGATTCTATTGTTATTGAAAAAGAAAAAGATATATTGATTTAATTTATATTATGAAAATATCTTTTTCATATCAGATTTAGATTGTATTAAATCTTGATGATTGACATTTAAAATAGTTGCAATTTTTTTTATTATATGTTCTTCAAAATAATGTAAATCACCATCGGAATATCCTACTTCAAAAGTACAGCATATAAAATCTACTTTATCTTCATAGGACCAATTATTGTTTAATGCTCTTCCAAATTCAAAGATATCTGTAGATTCATTTAATTTATTTTGAGCTATATCTACTAATTTATCTATTTTACTATCATTTGATAGCTGAAAAAAATCTTTGATAATATCTTTAATAGATTCGATTTCTTTATTATCTAAATTGTCATCTGCTTTTGCAATTGATAGTAACATTGCTGATGCAGATATTATCTCTTCATTTTTATTCAATGAAATAACTCCGTATTTAATTGAGAAAAAATAGATTATTTATTATAAATTAGCTAATAATAATTTATAATATTTTAATTTACTTCAAATGGCTTCAGAACCAACAATAGCAATATTAGGAAGACCCAATGTGGGCAAATCAACATTGTTTAACAGATTGGTGGGTAAGAGGCATTCTATTGTATCAGAAGAAGAAGGTGTAACTAGAGATAGAATTTATTCAAAAATAGAATGGCTAAATAAAAAATATAATCTTATAGATACAGGTGGTTATATTCCTAAAAGTAGAGATGTTATTTCAAAACAAGTTACATTTCAATCTGAGATAGCAAGAGAAGAAGCCCATTTGATTTTATTTGTTGTTGATGGTAGGGATGAAATTACAAGTAGTGATAGATTGTTAGCAGATGCTATTATTAAAAGTAATAAACCTGCTATTCTTGTTATTAATAAAATTGATGATTTAAAAAATGAAGATTTGACATATAATTTTTATGAATTAGGATTTAGTGAACATGTTTCTCTTTCTGCACAGAGTGGTCGTCAAGTAGGTTTGTTATTAGATAAAATTGAATCTTTAATGCCTGGGAAAATAGATTCTGCTACATATGATGATTTGATTAATTTTTCAATTGTGGGCATGCCTAATGTTGGGAAATCATCCCTGATGAATTATATATTAGATGATGAAAAATCAATAGTTACAGATATAGCTGGAACAACTAGAGATTCTATTGATTCTTATATTAAATATTTCAAAAAAGATATAAGAATTATTGATACTGCTGGATTGAGGAGGCGTTCTAAAGTTGATGATTCAATTGAGTTTTATAGTAATTTAAGAACATTTAAAGTTATTGATGAATGTGATGTTTCTGCTGTTTTAATAGATGTAAGTAAAGGATTTGATAGTCAGGATAAAAATATTATTAGATATATTATTGATAAAGGAAAGGGCTTGTTAGTTGTTATTAATAAATGGGATTTAGTAGATGATAAAGAAACTAATACTATGCGTGATCTTAAAGATGATATAAGATATGATTATTCTGACTTACAGCATTATCCAATACAATTTGTTTCGATAAAAAATAATTTTAGAGTTGGAGAAATATTAAAAACTGCTTTAGAAATATATGATAGAAGGTGTGCAAAAATCACAACTTCTAAATTAAATAATGCACTTAGGGATATTGTGGCTCATTATCCCCCCCCATCAACTAAAGGAAAAGAAATTAAACTTAATTATATTGCACAGGTAAGTACATCCCCTCCTCTTTTAGCAATATTTTCTAATCATCCTGATTTAATCAGTGAATCTTATAAAAGGTATATTGAAAATCAAATAAGGGTAGCATTTGATTTTCATGGTGTCCCAATACGTATATCATTTAGGAAAAAGTAGTTTATGTACTATATAACTGATGAAGATCTATCTGATGAGATTAAAATTAGAAACTCACGTTTTATATCTATTTCTTATAGAGTAGATGATTTGAAACAGGTTAAAAGTATGCTTTCTCAAATGAATAATCGTTTTTCAGATGCAAATCATATATGCTATGCATATAGAATCTGTAATGTTAAACAATTAGATTTATTTTATAATCCAGAAATCATAGAACATTCAACCGATGATGGAGAACCCTCAGGAACAGCAGGTAGGCAGATATTAAACGTAATGAAAAATAAATCATTAGTTAATAGAATTATATTGGTTATACGCTATTTTGGAGGGATAAAACTTGGAATAAAGGGTTTGATTGATGCTTATAGGCAGTCTGCTGAATTAGTTGTCTCTGATATTAAATTAATTAAATGGGTTTTATATAAAAATTTAGTTATAAAAACAAATTATGAATATCATAAATTTTTAGAACAAATTTTAATTAATTATGATGGAAAAATAGTAGATAGTAAATTCTCAGATACTATTATTATGTCTGTTAAAATTCCTTTTAAAGAATTAAAAATGTTTAAAAAAAATATAAATGAAAAAAGTAAGGGAACAATTCAGATAATTGGTTAGTTAATAAATTAGTATTTGTTTTTTGTAATATAAAATATATAATTTAAGCCCCCTTTAAGGGTAGGTTTAACGGACGCGGGGTGGAGCAGTCTGGTAGCTCGTCGGGCTCATAACCCGAAGGTCATAGGTTCAAATCCTGTCCCCGCTACAAAAATTACCGACTAAAGTGTGCGGTAAAGTGTCTGATGAGGAGATACATGATAAGGGGCCTGGAAACAGGCCCCTTTTTATTTATGTATAAAATTTGTAGATTCCATTTATGAAAAAAATAATTTTATATAATTTTTTGCTACTTTGTTTTGCATATGCTGATATCTATACAGGATATGTTAAAACAATAGATATGAGTTTTTGCATGAGTGAGTGTTCTGAATATTATTTAGAAGATGAGCAGGGAACACCTCTTACAAATATTATGTTTCCAGATGCGTTTGATCCTCTGTTATATATTGATCGCTTTGTTACTGTGCAAGGTGAAGAATATTCATGTATTGAATGTTCTGCAATTGACATACAAGAAATATCCTTATCATATGAATGTAATGATCCTGTATCTTGTTTTGTGGATCCATGTGAGGTAGCTCAAGAATGTCAATTAAATACTCCTGTTGAATGTACTTCTAATTATTGTGGTGGTTGTTACGCTGATTTTTATGATTTAAATGGTAATTTGGTTGATTGTTATAGTCAGAGTGTTCTTCCTTGTGATGATCTTGGAGATTTGTTTTTTGGATGGTGTGATATGTATTTAGGTGTTGCTATTGTTAATGGAGAGTGTCAAGGAGTATCTGGATGTGGTTGGTCTGCTAATGGAATTGATTATAGTGATGCTTTTTTTAATAGTTTTTCTGAATGTGAGTCTGCTTGTTTAAATGAATCTTATGTATGTGAAGATATTCAGTATGATTATGACCAATTACATAGTGGGCTTTATACCGAATGTACTAATGATGTTGATTGTATGTCAGTATGGGGTGATTGTGGTGTAGGTCTTGGTGGCTGTCATTATGCTATTAATGAGTCTTTATATAATCAGAATTTAGTTGATGGCCTTGTTTCTCAATGGCTTGAGAATGATTGCATGGAATGGGTATGTGATTGTTTTGATCTTCCTGGTTCGGTATGTAATGATGGAGCATGTGAATTAGCATACTGTTTAGAAGAAAATCCTGCGGGCTGTTTTTCAACAGGGTGTTCTCAAGGGTACGCTTGTATTGATTATGAAGAAGCTGGTGATTGCGTTCCATCAACATGCTATTGTGATGAATATTTTGGAACTTGGTATTGCACTGAAGATTGCAATGGAGGAACATGTTTTGAGCTAGGGGATGTGAACTATGATGCTAATATTAATATTGTTGATGTAGTAACTATTGTTAATATAATATTAGGTTTATCTACATATACTGATCTTAGCGATGTTGATTTAGATGGAACAGTAAATGTGATTGATGTTATTATTTTAGTTAATCGCATCCTTAATTAAGTTGGAATTAGGTAAAAATCTTCTTTTTATTGGATCTTTTATTACCTTTATAGGTTTTATCCTTTATTTTTTTGGGGATAAATTTTCTTGGTTTGGAAGCCTGTTTGGTGACTTTAAATATGAATCAAAAAATATGAAGATTTACGCCCCAATAACTAGTATGCTAATCATTAGTTTTATCGTTTCTTTCTTGATTAATATTATTCTAAAGATATTTAAATAGCTTTCCTTTAATAAAAGACTACTAAAATAGGTTCTAAAATAGTTATATTATAATTCATTAATCATTATTAATTAAGCGAGGATGCTCCGTTTTGAGTAAATGGAACCAAGATTTATTTATTAAAACAGCGAAGGAAACTTGCCAAACGCGAATATCTAATATCATAGTAGATTTGGTTAGATTTGCAGAGAATGAAGCTGATATTGTCTCCTGGGGAAGAGGAGAAGGACATGGTACAATGACTTTTAAATGTAAAAGTATTGATTATGGAGTTCTTACTCTCTTTCATTTAACTTCACACGGACAAATAAAATTCCCTTTAAATAACTTGAAAAGTAAAATTATTAAGAAGGAAATAGTAAGAGATTACCAGCTTAAATTAGAATCAAACTTCATGATGTATTTTGATGAGGATGTTTATCCTACGGATATTTTCTATTCTATTGATGAATTGTTTGTTATGCAGGTTGAAGTACAAAAATTTATTTTAACAATACAAGGTGTTGCCGCTAGGTTGCACCAATAATCAGGTTATGTTAAAAAAAATATTAACAATTTTATATACAGGACTGTTTGTAGGTTTTGTATTTGCTGACCCCCCTGTTATAGATCCTATAGGAGATATTTCTTTTGATGAAGGTTCTACTACAACTTTTAATGTAACTGCAATAGATCCAGATGATGATGATCTATCATTTCTATGTATAAATGTAGATGAAAATCCTGTAACTAACTGTATTGCTAACGATAATCAAATTACACTTTCAGTTACTGATGATGATTGGTACGGTGGCCCAGAAATTTGGCGTATAGTTGTTAGTGATGGCAGTGAAATGGCCGCTCAAGATTTCAATGTTATTGTTCTTCCTGTTAATGATGCCCCCGTATCTTTTGATATTGTAGTTTCTACCCCTGAAGAAACAACTATTAATATTAGTTTGGATGCAACTGATATTGATGATGACGATTTATTTTTGGAGTATGAGATCGTTCAGGGACCATCCTTTGGATCTGTTAATAATAATAATAATGGGACAGTGCTTTATACTCCAAATGATGATTTTAATGATGTTGATACTTTTACTTATAAAGCTATTGATTCTGAAGAAGAAGAGTCTAATATATCAACAGTAACTGTTACAGTGACACCATTGAATGATGCTCCTGTTTTAGATACTATTAATCCTATTACTTTTGCTGAGGATGGCACATATGATGTTAATCCAACCGCAAATGATATTGATGGTGATGCATTAACATATAGTTGTATTGGTTCTGCTAATATTTCATGTGGAGATCCTGGTCCTAATGTTACACTTACTGTTACACCTGATTGGAATGGAGCTGAAACAATTGCTGTAAGTGTTACTGATGGCTCTTTATCTGATACACAAGAGAATATTTCTGTAACGGTAACTAATGTTAATGATATTCCTGAAATTGCAAATATTAACGAAGTAATTTTTGCTGAGGGTGAAACAGCTACAATTACAGCTGTAGGAACTGATGCAGATTCAGATTTTGGTGACATTCTATCATATCAATGTACTTCTGGAACGAATATAGACTGCAGTGTAAATGGAGCTGAGATTACATTTTCTCCTTCTGAGCCTACATGGA
>CETH01184214.1_pt1 | contig 46439 bp, 47 predicted proteins | sample 361461 | NCBI WGS metagenome assembly CETH01 (sample SAMEA2622695, study PRJEB7988) | marine metagenome | isolation source: saline water (ENVO:00002010), including | reverse complement strand
CTTGTTTTCACATGAGGTTTTATTGACAGTCCTAATTCAACAGCTTTTTTTGCAACTAGTCCAGCTGCAATCATTACATTTGGATTTGATGTGTTTGTACAACTTGTTATAGCAGCAATTACTATATCTCCATTTTTTAAATGATTACTATTTTCTTTTTTAGAAAATTGATTGCTATAATTATTTTTAAATGAATGTGAAACATTAGATAATGATATTTTATCTTGGGGCCTCTTAGGTCCAGCAATAGATAACTCTACCGAACCCATATCAAATTTAATGATATAATTATAATTAACTTTATTTTTATTTGCCCACAATCCTTGTTTTTTTGAATATATTTCTACCAATTTTATATGTTCATCTGTTTTGCCTGTTGTGTTTAAATAATTTAGTGTCTCTTGATCTACAGGAAAAAAACCACAAGTTGCTCCATACTCTGGTGACATGTTTGATATTGTTGCCCTGTCTGCAAGAGATAATTTTTTAATTCCATCTCCAAAAAATTCAACAAACTTTCCTACAACACCATGTTTTCTTAATTTATTTGTTATAGCCAAAACAAGATCAGTTGAAGTAACTCCTTCTCTCATTTTTCCATTTAATTCAAAACCAATAACTTCTGGAACATTTAGCGAGAGAGGTTCTCCTAACATAACTGCTTCTGCTTCAATACCTCCTACCCCCCATCCAAGAACTCCTAATGAATTTACCATTGTGGTGTGACTATCAGTTCCAACAACGCTATCTGGGTAAACATATTTATGCCCATCTAATTCTTCAATCCATACAGTTTTAGCAATACTCTCTAAATTAACTTGATGGCAAATTCCCAAACCAGGTGGAACTAAGTTAAAATTATCAAAAGCATTTTGACCCCATTTAAGAAACTCATATCTTTCCTTATTTCTTTTGAATTCTAGATCTATATTTTTATTTATAGAATTTATATTCCCAGAGTTATCTACGCTTACTGAATGATCAATTACTAAATCTACTCTAGATTTTGGATTGATAATTTTTGGATCAATTTTGGTTTGTTTAAGTTTATCTCTCATTGCTGCAAGGTCTGCTATTGCTGGCACTCCAGTAAAATCTTGCATTAAAACCCTAGCTGGGGAAAAATTTATTTCAGTTTTATTATTATTATTATTCAAGTGTTTTATAAAATTAATAATTGATAATCTAGTTGTTGATTTTCCATCTTCATTTCTAAGCAAGTTTTCTAGTAAAATTTTCAATGTTAGGGGTGTTATGTCTAAATTTAGGTCAAACTTGTTCTCAATTAAGTTTAAATCATAAAAAATAAAATTATTTTGATTAATTTTTAGATTATTTTGTGTTTTAAATGTATTTTTTGAGCTCATATTTTTGATATTATTACTATAAATCAAATATAAATCGATATTTATAATTTTTTTAAATATTATTAAACTTATAAGTTTTCTGCGATAAAATTAGCATTAAACAATGATTTAATTAAATATTATAAATAAAAAATTTTTCTATAAAAATAATATTAATGACTATTTTTTTAATAGTATTGACTTTAAACGAAACTTTTGGGAAAAATCATTAGCCTTTATTGTTAGTCACATAATGTGGCTTGGAGGTGGTTCCTCCATGATAATTTGCTACAAGGAGCATTTAATGGCTAAGAAAAGAAGAAAAGCAGCTAAGAAAAAAGCTGCTCCAAAGAAAAGAAGAAAAGCTGCTAAAAAAGCAGCACCTAAAAAGAAAAAAAGAAAAGCAGCTAAGAAAAAAGCTAAAAAAAGAAGAAGATAATTTAATATCTTTTTTTTAATTCTTTTTAAGTATTCTTTTTTTTCTACAAAAAAAGAGATTTAGAAATCTCAAAAACGGGGTATAATTGCCCCGTTTTTTTTTAAAATTTATGTTATTAGCAAGTAATCTGTCATTCAAAAGATCCAATCGAATAATCTTCGAAAATTTAAATATATCTTTGTCACCTGGTAATGGAATTCAAATTATAGGAAGAAATGGGATTGGGAAAACTACTTTGATAAAAATTCTATCATCCATACTATATCCTAGTACAGGAGAAATATTTTGGAAAGGAAAAAATATTCACAAAAATTTAGATAAATTTTTTTATGACTTATCTGTAATTATGGATTTAAATACAGGTAAAAAAGATTTAACTATTATTGAAAATATAAATTTTTGGAAAAGCCTTTTTTCATCTTCTATTACAGAAAAAGAAATCGATTCAATTTTAGATTTATTAAATTTGCAATATTTAAAAAATACTAAAGTAAAATACTTATCTTTCGGAGAAAAAAGAAAATTGGAAATTTCAAGACTGGTTATTGAAAGAAAAACTCTTTGGATTTTTGATGAACCTTTTTTGGGCTTAGATAAAAATTCAATGGATATTTTTATTGAAACAATAAAAAACCACCTTAAAGATAATGGAATGATAATATTTGCCTCTCATCATAATATAGAAGTGCCGAATTTAAACCTTATTGATTTAGAAAATTAAAATGTCAATCTTTGTTAAATTAGCTAGTTTTTTTAAAATAAATTTATTTAATAAAATAGTTAATTTTTTAATTATTATAGGAGCAATAATAAAAAGAGAGTTTATAATTACTTATAGAAATTTTTTTAATATATTAACAATAGTGATTTTTTTTATTCTAGGTATATTCATTTTTGTTTTTGCAACTGGACCAGATATTAAAGAATATAAAGAAATAATTATAGGAATTATATGGACTTTACTTCTTTTTAGTTCTGCTATTTCTATAGATAAATTTTACCAAGATGATTTTAATGATGGTAGCATTATTGTTTTTTATATTAGTTCAATATCATTAGAATTCTATGTTATTATAAAGATTATTATATCTTGGTTTTTTTGGCAATTACCTTTTTTTATTGTTATTCCTATTATTTCATTATTTTTGGATATTAATATAATAAAACTAAAACTTTTGTTATTATCATTTCTAATTGGATCTCCTATTTTAACAATGCTATCTTCTATTTCTAGCTCTATGAATTTACTTAATGACAAAAATACAGTTATTGGAAATCTAATTGTAATAATCTTAAGTATACCTGTTATAATATTCGGTGTAGGAATAATTAATGCTTCGCCTGAAATAATTAATCCACAACTAAATATCTTATTGGGAATATTATTACTATTTATTGCGATCACTCCTTGGATAAGTGCAAGTTGTATAAAAATAGGACTAAGAAATAGTTAATGTTTAAAACTTTTTTTAATCCTGGCTCTTTTGAAAAATTAGCTTCAAAGCTTAATCTACCTATTCTAATTTTAAGCTGTGTTAGTATGATAACCGGCTTAATAATTATTTTTTATTTTTCACCAGATGACTATCAACAAGGATCTACTGTTAAAATAATGTACATTCATGTACCAGCCGCATATATTTCCTTAATGACTTTTGCAATAATGGCTATTTATAGTATTATATCACTCGCATTTAAAATGCCTTTTGGTTTTATAATTAACAAAGCTTTAGCACCTATAGGAGCTGTGTTCACTTTGATTTGTATTGTATCTGGTTCACTTTGGGGAAAGCCAATGTGGGGAACTTGGTGGGTATGGGATGCTAGATTAACTTCAGTTTTTATACTTTTTATTACATATATTTTAGTGATCTTAATAAGACAATCTTTTACAAACATTGAAATAGGAGAAAAAATTTCTGCAGTTTTTGTAATATTAGGCTCAATAAACTTACCAATTATTAAATTTTCAGTTGACTGGTGGAATACACTTCATCAACCAGCTAGCATAAGCAAACTTTCCTCTCCCTCTATAGATATTACTATGTTGATACCTTTACTAATTATGACAGTTGCATTTATGAGCATTACATTAAATATAGCCCTAATAAGTATTAGATACGAAATTATTAATAGAAAAAGACAAATATAAAATATTGATTATTAAATTTAATAATATATTTATTAATATTAACAGGATAATTAATATTAGCATGTATTTTTGGTATATATTTTGTTCATACTTTTTTGCATTTTTTATGGTATCTTTATTATCTATTGATGCTTATTTTAAATTAAAGAAAATTAAAAATTATTAACTTTGTCAATCCGATTTCAAAGAATTTTTATCATAATTGTTTCGATAATATTAATTTCAATCGCGATTACATTAATATTATACAATTCAAGAAATAATATAATTTTTTTTTATACACCCAGTGAACTAATCGATGTTGATCTAAACATTGGAGAAAAAGTTAGAATAGGGGGCATCGTAAAAGAAAATTCGATTAATAAGAAAAAAAATATAATAAAATTTATTGTTACAGACAATAAAAATGAAATTAATGTAAACTTTGAAGGCATTTTGCCAGATTTATTTAGAGAAAAACAAGGTGTAGTTACTGAGGGCAAATTAATTAATAAATTTACAATAAAGGCTGATAAAGTTTTTGCAAAACATGATGAAAATTACATTCCAAAGTCTATAAAAAAACAATTGAAAAATAATGATTTTTGGCAAAAAGATTATTGATGTTTACTAATTTTGGATTCTATACTTTGTTACTAACTTTACTAGTTAATGGCATTTCTATTTTCTCAAATTTTACAGGTTTTAAAAAAATAATAATATTTTTTTGTAGACTTTCTTTTATGTTTATTTCAATTTCTTTTATTTCATTAATTATAAGTTTTATAATTTCTGATTTCAATAACTTAAATGTTTTTCAAAATTCCCATTCTTCTATGCCAATTATGTATAAAATTGCTGGTGCTTGGGGAAGTCACGAAGGTTCAATGCTACTTTGGATTTTTGTTATGAATTTATATATTTTTTTATTTTCATTTAACAAAACATTAAAATTCAAAATAAAACGCTGGGCTATTTTTTTTCAATCAATATTAATTTTTTTATTCTGTTTATATGTTTTGTTAACATCAAGTCCTTTTTTATTAAATCCAATTAATGTAAATGAAGGGCTTGGGTTGAATCCAATTCTTCAAGATCCTTTGTTAGTTATCCACCCTCCTTTATTGTATTTAGGTTATGTAGGTTTTTCATTAATAATGAGTATTGCCTTGGCTGGTTTAATAACTAATGACATTGAAGAAAGCTGGATTAAGGTAACAAAAATATGGTCTTTATTTAGCTGGTCTCTTCTTACTGCAGGAATTGCAATGGGTTCATACTGGGCATATTATGAGTTAGGATGGGGGGGATGGTGGTTTTGGGATCCGGTTGAAAATGTTTCTTTGATGCCTTGGTTAGCAGGTCTTGCTTTAGTTCACACTCTTTCGATAACTAATCACAATCATTTTCTCAAACGTTGGGCTATATTCTTATCAATATTATGTTTTTCTTTAAGCTTAATAGGAACTTTTTTAGTAAGATCTGGGATTCTTACAAGCGTTCATTCATTTGCTTCTGACACAACAAGAGGGCTATTTATATTAATTATTTTTTTTGTTGTAACAACTTTTTCTTTTTTATTGTTTTTAGTTAAATCTCCAAAAGAAAAAAATAATCTTAATTTATTGTTTATCAATAAACCTACTGCATTAATTATTAATAATATAGTAATGTTGCTTGCATGTTTTACTGTTTTTTTAGGAACAATTTATCCAATTATAATTGAATTAAGCCTAAATCAAAGAGTATCTATTGGGGCTCCATATTTTAATAAAACAGTTATACCTATTGTTCTTCCGGGCTTATTATTGATGAGTATTGCTCCTATTTTATCATGGGAATCAAATAAGTTCAAAAATAAACTTATATATATTTATGCGCTGATTTTATTAAGTTTAATTTTGATAATATTATCATTTTTTTCAACCTTTAGTGTTTTTGGAATTCTTGGTTTGTTACTTGCAACATGGATTATTTTAGGAACTTTGTTTAATATTTTTCAAAACCTAAGAAAATATAAAGGAAAAAAATATCTTTTTTTCTTAAGAACTAATAATTCTTTAATAGCTCATTTTGGTGTAGGTCTCCTTATTCTGGGAATAACATCGTCTAGTGTTTTTCAAAAAGAATATAGTAACTCTATTAAATTAAATGAAAAATTAAATTTTGATAAATATTCGCTTCAATTGAAAAAAATTGATGTAGTTGATAAAGATAATTATCAAGGTTTAGTTGGTATATTTTTACTTTATGAAAAAAATAAATTTGTAGGAGAAATAAAACCAGAAAAAAGATTTTACAAATCAAATAGTATGATAACAACAGAAGCGGGTATTTACAATAATATAATTGAAGATTTTTATCTCGTTATTGGAGATAGAAACAAAGAGGGTTGGAATATTAAGTTTTATGTTAATCCACTGGTTATTTTAATTTGGTTAGGTGCAGGAATTATGTTTTTATCGGGTATAATGAGTTTATGGCGTTTTTAAAAAAATTTGTTTTATTTTTACCAATTATAATAACAATATTTTTATTTGGTATACTGGTATCTTATTTATTATCAGACAGGGATGCTAACAAACCTCCAAGTGCTTTATTAAATAAAAATATTCCTAATTTTTCTACAGTTAATTTATTTGATGAGAACAAAAAATTATTTAAAAAAGATATTGAAGATAAAGTTACATTAATTAATTTTTTTGCTTCATGGTGTATTCCATGTAAACAAGAACATCCATTATTAGAAGATTTACAAAAAAAATTTCCAAATTTAATCATTGTTGGGTTTAATCATAAAGATTCTAAAAAAGATGCAATAAAATTTTTAGAGGAAAATGGAAATCCATATACTTTTATTGGCATAGATGATGGTTCTATAGGTTTGGAGTTTGGGGTTTTTGGCTTACCAGAAACTTTTATGACAGACAAAAATGGAAAGATAATATTTAAACACATTGGTCCCCTAGATAAAAAAACAATAAAAACAAATATTCTTCCTTATTTAAATCTATAATATGAAAATTTTAATATCTTTAATTATCATTTTATTATCTTTAAGTTTATTTGCTGAGAAAAGTAATCATCAAACTTTTATAGAATTGACAAAAAATTTAAGATGTATGACATGTCAGAATCAATCAATTCATGAATCAGATGCAGAATTTTCTCTAGTGATAAAAAAAATTGTTAAAGACAAATTAAAGCAAGGTGAAAGTAAAGAAGATATAGAAGATTTCTTAGTCCAAAGATATGGAGAATACATATTATTTGAGCCTATGTTTAATTATAAAAATTTATTTTTATGGGTATCACCATTTTTTATTCTTATTTTATCAGGTTTTATATTGTTTATTAATCTTAAACGAAATAGATAAAAGTAGTTGTTGTTTCCTTCAATTTAATATTAATATAGTAAATATTTAATTTTTATTGATAAAAACAAACTATAATTAAAAAGGTTGTTAAGGAGGAATTGTGAAAAAAATTATTTTATTATTTACATGTTTTTTGTTAATTAGCTTTACTTCTATTGCCAATGCAAAAAAAATTAGAATTGGAACTGAGGGGGCATATCCTCCGTGGAACAATTTAAACTCTGCTGGTGAATTAGAAGGAGCTGAAATAGATTTTGGAAAAGAAGCATGCGAAAGAATGCAAGTTGAATGTGAGTGGGTTACACAAGATTGGGACGGTATTATTCCTGCTTTGCTTAATGGTAAATATGACATTATTATTGCTGGAATGTCAATTACTGAGGAAAGAAAACAAAAAGTAAATTTTACTGATGGATATATGACGGATGGTGCAAGATTTGCTACCTTAAGTGATAGTGGACTTGCAAATTTAACAATTGGCGATACTACAAAAGTTAATCTTACTGATCCTTCAGGAAAAGAAAAAGCTGCTGTTGGACAATTAATTGCTGCTTTTGATGGAAAGACTGTTTGTGTTCAATCTTCGACAATTCATCAAAATTTTGTTGATCAATATATGTCAAATGTAACCATGAAACTTTATCAAACAGTAGATGATCATAACTTAGATCTTGCTGCTGGTAGATGCGATGCTATACTAGCAGATGTTGGTTCAATTATTGATTTTATGGAAAGTGATGGAGGTGTCAACGTTTCATTTACTGGACCAACTTTCTCTGGAGGAGTTTTTGGAGAAGGAGTAGGTGGAGCAGTTAGAAAAGAAGATACCGATATATTAGATATGTGGAATAAAGTTATTGCTGATATGAGCGCTGACGGAACTACTGCTAAAATAACTGAAAAATGGTTTGGTAGAGATATTTCTCTATAAATTATATAGAAAAAAGCGGCATATGCCGCTTTTTTTATTCAAAAAAATTGAAGATAAAATATAAATTTTATAGTTTTAGTTTATGCAAACAATAAATCCTTTTTTATGGATTATTTTAGAAATAATTGACTTATATAAGATCATCTTAATAGCTTATATAATTATGACTTGGTTAATCACTTTTAATATATTTAATACATCCAATAGATTTATTTTTAGTCTGATGCAAATACTCTATAAATTAAGTGAACCATCACTAAGAATAGTAAGAAATTATATACCAACAATGGGAAATATTGACATTGCTCCAATAATAGTTTTTATAGCTTTAATATTTATTCAACGTCTACTAATCTATTACTGGCCAATTTAAATTTATGACAAAAATAATTAATGGAAAAAAATTAGCAATAAAATTAAAAGAATCTATAAAAAACGAAATTACAAATCTCAAAAAAAAATATAAAAGAAGTCCCGGTCTTGCTGTAGTTCAGGTAGGAAATATAGCTGCAAGTAGTATTTACGTTAAAGCAAAAACTAAGAGTGCTAGAGAGGTTGGGATAAGAATTTTTGATAGTCATTTAAAAAAAAATATATCAGAAAAAAAATTATTAAATATTATTTCCAAATTAAATAAAAATAAAAAAATTGATGGAATATTGGTTCAACTGCCTCTACCTAAACAAATTGATGAGCAAAAAATTTTAAATTATATTAATCCTGAAAAAGATGCTGATGGATTTCATCCTATAAATGTAGGAAAATTATCTATTTCAAACAAAATAAATAATAATTTATTAATCCCTTGCACTCCTTATGGGTGCTTGCTTATGTTAAAAAGTGTAAAAGAAAATTTAGCTGGCAAAAATGCCATTATTTTAGGTAGATCTAATATTGTTGGAAAGCCTATGGCTCAATTATTAATAAAAGAATCTTGCACAGTCACAATTGCACATTCTAAAACAAAAAACTTGCCTATAATTTGTCAGAACGCTGATATTGTTATTGCTGCAATTGGCAAGCCAGAAAAAGTAAAAGGAAAATGGATTAAAAAAAATGCTATAGTTATTGATGTAGGGATAAATAGAATTCAAAAAAAAATCAATAATGAGATTAAAAATAAAATTGTTGGAGATGTAAACTATAAAGAAGCTCAAAAAAAAGCAAGAGCTATAAGCCCTGTCCCAGGCGGTGTTGGCCCTATGACAATTGCATGTTTGTTAAGAAATACTACTACAGCTTTTAAAAATTCATTATAAATTTATAAAAAAATTTTATTCAATCTTTTTTTAACTTCTTCAACAGTTATAATGTTTCTGCATTTTTCACAATGATTACAATAATCTCTTTTTCCACAAGGAGAGCCTTTTATATCAACATAAATATTTTCATGTAATTCATAGCCAGTTAATTTTGGACTAATAAATCCACCAAACAAAACTACTGCTTTTTTATTTAATGCTGCTGCTGCATGAGACAGTCCACCCTCCCATCCTACAAATCCATCGCATAAATTTAATACAGAACAGGCCTCTCTAAAACTAGATTTTAAAGGATTACAATTATGATATTTGATACTTTGCTCATGAAAGTTTTGTATAAATACAAATTTATTTTTTAATTCATAAATAAGCTCTTGCCACTTATTTTTATCCCATCTTTTGTTTATTTTTCCTATATTATTATCCGATTGTTTTTTAAAGTCTGTGTTTTTCTTTGGAGATGGTTCAATAAAAATAATTTTTTTTGAACTTTTATTTCTAATTTTTAATAATTCATTTTTTGCAAAACTTAATTCGTTATTATCAAAATATATTTCACCCTTAATAGCTCTAAATTTATCATTCCATATAATTTTTTTTGAGTCATATGATTTAATATATGGTCTTTTCCCTGGAAAACTCTCCAGCCATATTTGTTGTTTTTCAGGATCAATAAAATTTGATTTTGTTATTTTAGGATTATTATTAAAAATTAAATGATCATACACATACCCACTTTTTTTATCTCCAATAATAATTTGAGCTTCAGGATATTTTTGTTTTGCTAATTTCACAAAGCCTGTGGTCATAATTTCATCTCCATAACCCATTTTAAATTTATTTAATGTTTTTCATTCGTAAAGAATTTATTTTTATAAACCCTTCTGCATCTACTTGATCATAATCTCCTTCATTATCAAATGAAGCTAATTCTTTTTTGTATAAGCTGTTTTCAGATTTTCTTCCTAGAATTATTACATTGCCCTTAAATAAATTAATTTTAACATCTCCATTTACATTCTTTTGACTGTGATCAATAATTTTTTGTAATGCAATTCTCTCAGAAGAAAACCAAAAACCATTATAAATGATCTCGGCATATTTCGGCATTAATTCATCTTTTAAATGAGCCTCACCTTTATCAAGTGTAATACTTTCAATCGCTCTATGAGCTATTAATAAGATTGTTCCACCAGGTGTTTCATAAACTCCTCTGGATTTGATCCCTATAAATCTATTTTCTACAATATCTATTCTACCTATACCGTGTTTACATCCTAAGTTATTTAATTCATTTAATAATTCATGTGGTTTTAATCTTTTATTATTTAATGATATAGGATCTCCGTTTTTGAAATTTATAACAATTTGATCTGGGTTATTTGGAGTATCTTTAATATTTTTAGTTCTTGAAAAAACATGTTCAGGGGCGGCAATCCAAGGATCTTCTAAAATTTTTCCTTCAGAGGAAGTATGTAGTATGTTAGCATCAGTGCTAAAAGGCGGCTCACCTAATTTATCTTTGTTAATGGAGATTTGATTTAAATTAGCAAAATCAATAAGATCTTTTCTTGATTTAAATTCCCACTTTCTCCAGGGTGCAATAACTTTAATTTTGGGATTGTTAGCATAATACCCTAATTCAAACCTCACTTGATCATTTCCTTTGCCTGTAGAGCCATGAGCAACAGCATCGGCTCCGACTTGTTTAGCAATTTCGATTTGTCTTTTTGCTATCAAAGGTCTTGCAATTGCTGTTCCCAACAAATAAGCACCTTCGTATAAGGCATTAGCTCTAAACATTGGAAAAACATAGTCTCTAACAAATTCTTCTTTCAAATCTTCAATAAATATTTCTTCTACACCTAAATCAGAAGCTTTCTTTTTTATAGACACAATTTCATTACCTTGACCAATATCTGCAGTGAAAGTCACAATTGGACATTTATAATTTATTTTTAGCCATTTAAGAATTATGCTTGTATCTAGCCCCCCGGAGTAAGCTAATACAATTTTTGAATGCATAATTAACAATCTTTAGAAAGTTTATTGAATGCTGCAGTAAATCCTTTTAAAGTGTATTTATCTTTTGTTAAATTTCCTCTTGATGAATAACCTTCAACTGTGAGAATGTTTCCTTTTTTCATAGCAAAAATCACTTCTTCATCTTTATTTTTTGTCCAAGAAGTATCTCCTTGTGAAAAAAAATCAAAACTAGACTGATCAATAGTTACTAATACTCTTTTTTCTTCATCATAAAGATAGCCGGCTGTAATTTGAACAATTTTATCCTGAGATTTGTTAATTCTGTATACAAGAATATAAGCAGGATCTCTGTTTAAGCCTTTTTTCATTTCTATATCTATTGGAGCGCTTCCTATATAGCAGTATTCTTCTTCAACAAAAAATTTCCAAACACCTTTTTCAATAGCATAGGAGATATTTGTAAATAAAAAAGAAACCAAAAAAAATACTAAAACTATATTTTTCATTATTTATAGTATCTGATATACATACGTTTTTAAATCTTTTCAAATACGTTTAAAAAAAAATAGTTTATATTGAAATTACTATGATAATATAATTATAATGAATTCTGCATATTCATATATATATCGAGGTGATTTGGTAGAAAGCAGGCATAAAGCAGCGATTTTAATAAAAAACTCATCTAAAAAAATAATATTCTCCTCAGACAATAATCATCAATATATATATCCGAGATCTGCTATAAAAATCTTTCAGGCTATCCCTTTTATAAAATCTAAAGCTGATATTTTATATGGCTTAAATAAAAAACATATATCTATATCTTGTTCTTCTCATTCAGGAGAATCTTATCATATAAAAACTCTTAAAGAATGGGTCAGTAAAATTAGATTAAATGTAAATAAATTGCAGTGTGGTATCCACAACCCAATGAATTTAAATGCATCTAACAAACTTTATTCAAGTGGTAATAAACCATCAGAGCTTCACAACAATTGTGCTGGCAAGCATCTAGCTATGATAAGTGGATGCATAGCAAGCAATTTTGATTATACAAACTATTTAGATATAAATCATCCTTATCAAATACAAATAAAAGAATGTATTGAACATTTTATGGAAAAAAAGATTACAAAAAAATATTCAGCAATTGATGGATGTAATGCTCCCCAATACGCTCTTCCACTAAATAATATTGCTAATTCTATGATCAACTTAATTCATAGTTATAATCATAATGCAAAATATTCTAATGAATTAAAAAAGCTAATTACCTCAATAAAAAAATATCCGATGTTAACAGGAGGAATAAACAGATTTGATAGTGATCTTTTAAAAAATACTAATGGAAGAATTTACGCAAAAATAGGAGCTGAAGGAGTTTTACTATTTGCAGATCTTTCAAAAAAAATTGGAGGCGTAATAAAAATTATTGATGGAAATGGAAGAGCAATACCTTCAATAGCTATGAAAATTTTAATTAAATTAAAATTACTTTCAAATAAAGAAAAAAAAATGATGCAAAAATGGAATAATGAAAAAATTCATAATTTTTCTAAAACTTTAACTGGGAAGATTAGCGCTAAAATTGATTAAAAGAAATTTTAAATGCAAATATTAATAAATCAAAATTTAAATAAATTTTTAAAAAATAATATTATTATCAGTGAACAAATGCTTTCAAGTTCTTTTGGTTCAATATGTAAAAAAATAACTCTTGATAATAACAAAAAATATGTTGTAAAAATTACTAATAAACTTATAGATGACTTTGATTCAGTATATTTTGAAGGAAAATCATTAGATTTTTTGAACTATAGATTTCCAGATCTATTTCCAAAAGTTTTTAAAATTAAGCCTGGTTTAATTATAATTGAATATATTGATCATAATAATAAAAAAAAATCAAATTCAGAAAAAGAACTTGCAATTAAATTAGCAAATATCCATTTAATTAAAAATAGCAAATTTGGTTTTATATTTGATAGTCCTATTGGAGGATTAAGGCAACCAAATGAATTAGAAGACAACTGGGTAAATTTTTTTCTAAAAAAAAGATTGAATATAATCTTTGAAATTATCAACTATAACAATCCAATGCCCTTAGAATTAAATAAAAAAATAGAAAAAATATTTAATAAAATAGCTGATATTATTCCTAATAAACCAAAAGCTTCTCTAATACACGGAGATCTGTGGGAAGGAAATATTCTTTTTGATGATGGAAAACTTGTTGGTTTAATTGATCCCGGCGTTCATTATGCACACAATGAAATGGAAATTGCCTATCTTAAATGGTTTAATTATATATCAGAAAATTTTTACAATTATTATTCAGATATTATACCTATTAACAAAGAATTTTTTGAATATTCAGAAATCTATGAATTATATTATTGTCTATTGAATATTCATTTATGGAGCAGAAAATATATAGATAATGCTATGTTTCTTGTTAATAAATATTGCTAAACATAAAGATTCTATATTAATTACTTAATGGAATTATAAAATATGTGTGGAATTAACGGAATAATATACAAAAATAGTGATCCAAATTTATCTGAAATCTTTCAGATGAATAAATCAATAAAACATAGGGGTCCTGATGACGAAGGTTTTTTAAATTTTAAAAAAACATTGTTAGGGCATGTAAGATTGTCAGTTTTAGATTTGTCAAAAAAAGGAAAACAACCCATGTCAAACGATGGAAGATTCTGGATTATATTTAATGGTGAAATATATAATTTTATTGAATTAAAAAAAATTTTAATGGATTTAGGACATAAATTTTTTTCAAATACTGATACAGAAGTAATTTTAAATGCTTATAAAGAATGGAAAGATGAGGCATTTAAAAAATTTAATGGAATGTGGTCTTTAGCAATTTTAGATAAGAAACTAAATAAACTTATAATATCTAGAGATAGATATGGCGTTAAACCATGTTATTATATGAATAAGAATGATAAATTTATTTTTTCATCTGAAATCAAAGGAATATTTGCTAGTAATTCAGATATTGAATTAGATAAAAATAAAATTTTTTTGTCTTCTAAAATCATAGAAGGATCTTTTACTACCAAATTCAAAAATATAAATATAATTCCTCCCGGGATATTATTTGAGATAAATTTAAATAATTTTAAAATTAAACAAAATAGATGGTGGAAGTCATTAGAAAATATTCCTGATATAAATATTAATTTTAATAAATCAAAAATAGAATTACAAAATTCGTTATTTGATGCAACAAATCTCAGAATGATTTCTGATGTAAAAATAGCTACCTCATTAAGTGGTGGAATAGACTCATCAATTATTTTTTCAATATTAAATAAATTAAAAATAAAAAATAATAATAATCAAATTGATTTAAACCCTTTTATATTAAACTATAAAGGGAACAGAACTTTTGATGATGCAATAGAACTCTCTCAACATTATAAAAAAGAACCTATACTAATTAATTATCAAGACAGAGATATCAATAAAATTTCGAGCAAGCTTTCTGCTATAGAAATAACTGATCCATATTTTAGCCAACTAGAATTATACAAAAAGCAAAAAGATCTTGGTTTCAAAGTTAGTATTGATGGTCATGGAGCTGATGAATGTTTGGGGGGTTATTTAAAAGATATAGAGCAATTTGGATTATTTTATCAAAATCAAATAGTTGATTTATATCAAACAATAATAAATAACTTTGGAAAAGAAGGATTAAATCATTCAGTTGAGCGTCTTGGTTTAGTTTCTAAAATTAATGGCTTTAAAATAGATCTGAATAATTTATTTAGAAATAATAAAGTTGGAAATGATTATGTGGATTCAGAAATAATTGAATTAAACTCTGAATATTTACAAGAAGATTTAAATGAATTAGATAATTTCAACTTTCCTTTTCAAATTATGTATTTAAATTCAACATATGGACATATGCAATGGTTACTTAATAAATGGGATAAAGCTTCTATGAACAGCTCAATTGAAATTAGATCTCCATATTTAGATTGGAGATTTTTTCAATATTGCTTAGCTTTGCCTACTGAATTCAAAATTAAATTTGGAAAAACCAAATTTATATTAAGAGAAGCATTTAAAAAATATTTAACAAAATCTATTAATAGAGGTAAATCAAAACAAGGATTACCATTAAAAAATTTTGAGATTAATGAAATCAACTTAAAATTTATTCAAGAAATAATAAACCAAAATGATTTTAAAATTAATTCTTTATGGGATGGAAAAAAAATATTAAATGATTTTAATAACAATGAAAAAAGAATAAATAAAATTCAACAAATTTGGTCAATAATTCAGCATCATTTATTAATAGCAGGTTTTGAGAAAAGAAAAAAAGATTCAAATAATATTAATTTAAAAAATATAGATATGAAAAATAATTTTAATTTCCTTTCTTAAACACAAGGATTTGGATCAAATGAATGAATCTCTTCTATTTCTTTAAGTAAATCGTCAGATAAATTAATATTTATACTATCAATATTTTCTCTAAGTTGATCCATATTAGTTGCTCCAATAATATTGCTTGTTACAAAAGGTCTATCATTAACAAAAGCATTAGCCATTTTTGAAGGTGTGAGATTATGTTTTTTTGCTAATTTTACATATTTTTCAATAGCTCTATCTCCTCTAGCAGTTGCATGTCTTGAAAATCTACTAGGCCATAAAGTATATCGAGAATTAATCGGTTTAGAATTATTTAAATATTTTCCACTGAGTCTACCTCCAGCAATTGGAGAATATGCCAGCAAGCCACATTTTTCTTTAATTGCTACTTCTGAATTTGCGGTATCAAAAACTCTGTTAACTAAACTATAAACATTCTGAATTGATTCCATTCTAGGTAAATTTTTTTCTTTAGAAATTTCATTAAATTTCATCATTCCCCAAGGGGTCTCGTTAGAAATACCTATAAATCTTATTTTACCTGACTTAATTAAATTATTTAAATTAAATAAAACTTCTTCAAACATAGTCCAATTCACATCATGTGGATCATAGTCAAAATCTAATGTGCCAAATCTAGGTGTTTTTCTTTCAGGCCAATGTAATTGATACAAATCTATATAGTCAGTTTTAAGTCTTTTTAAGCTCGAGTCTATTGCTTCATTTACATTTTTCTTATCAAAACCCAAACTCTCTTTACCTTTTCTAATCCATTCAAGGCCTGTAGATTTTGATGCAATTTTCGTTGCTAAAATAATTTTATTTCTATTTCCTTTTTCAACAAACCAATCGCCAATTATTTCTTCTGTTTTTCCATATGTTTCACTTTTTGGCATAATAGGATACAATTCAGCAGTATCGAAAAAATTAACTCCTTGTTCAAAAGAATAATTCATTTGATCAAATGCTTCAGCTTGAGAGTTTTGTTCCCCCCAAGTCATTGTGCCTAAACAAATTACACTAACATCTACGTCTGTTTTACCTAGTTTTCTGTATTTCATATATATTTATTATATAATTTTTAATATTTAACCTTGAAATTTCTTTTTTTATAATGATATTGATAATATTAAAAGGAGTTTTTTATGGCCACAAAACCTAGATCTTATTCAAAATCGGCTGAAGAGCAGTCTTTAGTTGATCAAGGACTTAGATCATACATGCTTAAAGTATACAACTATATGACAACTGGCTTGCTTCTGACTGGTTTGGTAGCTTATTTTTTTGGAAAGGCCTCAATTAAAACAAATGATTATGGGCAAATAGAAGGACTAACCTCTTTGGGAAATGCATTGTTTAACTCACCACTTCAGTGGATTGTGATGCTTGCCCCTCTTGGATTTGTTTTTTATTTTAGTGCGAGAATAAATAGAATGAGCATTTCAAGCGCTCAGATAACTTTTTGGATTTTTGCATCAATTATGGGGCTCTCTCTTGCTTCTATTTTTATAGTATTTACCCAAGCATCAATTGCGAGAGTTTTTTTTATTAGCGCTGCAACTTTTGCTTCTATGAGCATTTATGGCTATACAACAAAAAGAGATCTTACTAAAATTGGTGGCTTTTTGTTTATGGGCTTAATAGGCATAATTATTGCCAGTTTAGTTAATTTGTTCGTTGGTAGTAGTGCATTACAATTTGCAATTTCAGTAATCGGAGTATTAGTTTTTGTAGGGCTTACTGCCTATGATACTCAAAATATTAAAAATATGTATTACGAAGGAGATTCAGAAACTGTTGGTGGCAAAAAAGCACTAATGGGCGCATTAAAGTTGTATTTAGACTTTATAAATCTATTTATTTTACTACTACAATTATTTGGACAGCGAAGATAAATCTTTTAATCGTTAGTCAATAAATATAAAATACCCGGCAAAAGCCGGGTTTTTTTATGAGGATAGATTATGAATCAACTTTACTAAATAAAATTATTTCTGATTTTCAAAAAGGAAATAAAAAACAAGCATATATTCAATTACAAGAATTTATAAAAAAGAATCCAAAAAATGAATTAGCTAGATATAATTTTGGATATATGTGTGAAGTATTCGGAGATGTTCATACCGCAATAAAAGAATATATTAAAGTTATAAGTATAAATAACAAAAATTGGCGAGCAAAATTTAATCTTTATTTAATTTATATTAAACTAAAAAAATATGAAGATGCTCTTGAATTGGTTAATCAAGTATTAATAATTAAACCAGATTATCAACCCGCATTAAGAGATAAAGGTCTGGTTTTATTTTTTTTAAATCAACCACATAAAGGATTAAAATTTATTAATAAATCAGTGGAGTTAAATCCCTTAGATTATATAGCATCAAACACTCAAGGCTTGATTTATATGAAATTAGAAAAATACAAAGATGCAAATAAAGTATTTAATAACGTAATAAATTATAAGCCTAATTATGCTCCAAGTTACAATAATCTTGGAAGACTAAAATATCTTCAACACAAAAAAGAAGATGCCTATAAGTTATTTAAAAAGGCCCTAGAAATAAATCCGAGCTTCAAAGAATCCATTAACAATATTGGAAATTATTACAATGAAAAAGGCGAATATAAAAAAGCAATTAAATATTACCAGTCTGCCCTTAAAATAAACGTTTCTGATCCTGAAATATTATATAATATTGCAGTGGCATACTCTTACTTGAAAGACTTTGTTACTGCTGAAAATTATTATAAAAAATCTCTAAAAATAACACCTCTTGATGAAAATTTAAAAAATAACTATTCAATTCTTTTATTAGCACTCCAAAAATATAAAAAAGCATGGGAAATTTATGATAGCAGATTAAAATTAGAAAGTTTTAAGTTTAAGAATGACTATATTCATAATACAAAAAATAAAATTTGGAATGGATCTAAAATAGACAAAAACAAAAAAATACTTGTAATTAAAGAACAAGGAATTGGGGACGAAATATTATTTAGCTCAATGTACCCTGACTTAATTAAATTTTTCCCAAATATAAAAATTGAAAGTGAAAGTAGGTTAATCTCAATTTTTGAAAGATCTTTTGGTTCAAAAAATATTTTTTTTCCATATTCATTTTTTTCAAAAAATAAAAAAAATTTAGCTCAGTTTGATACAGTTATTTATGCTGGAAGTTTAGGAAGATTGTTTAGAAATAATATAAATGATTTTCCAAAAAAAAGTTTTTTAAAAGCACATCAAAATAAAATTTCTATTTATAAGAAAAAATTTAATGATTTGAATTCAAGAAAAAAAATTGGCATATCTTGGAGAAGTAAAAATGAAAATTATCAAGAAGCAAAATCTTTTATGCTTAATAATCTAAGACCAATTATAGAATTAGAAAAATTTTCTTTCATAAACCTGCAATACGGTGATACAAAAAATGAAATTAAAGAATTTAATAATAATTCTAAAAATAAAATTATAAATTTTGATGAATTAGATCTTTTTAATGATTTTGAATCAATTGCTGCAGTATTAAAAAACCTAGACCTATATATAGGAGCAAGTAATAGTACTGCACACTTAGCTGCTGCTTTAGGTATAAAAACGTGGATAATTAAGCCAATGAATCATGCTGTTTTTCATTATTGGAATCAGCCAAAAAACTCTACACCATGGTATTCAAGTGTTAAATTATTTGAATCTAATAAAGGGTGGAGCAAAACAATAAGCAGTATAAAAAAGGAATTAATAAAATTTATTTGATATTATTATATTTGTTTTCTAAATATTCATCTCTTTCTTTGATCCATTCTTGTGCGTATTCAACATCTTGCCATTCTGTAAACCATGGGCCTCCTCGTGTATAATGAACTGCATACGGTTTTCCTTTATTATGTTGAGAAGTCCAACCTTCTAACCAATTCCATTTTTCATCTAAACTTCCTATTTCAGAATCATCTAACCATTTAAATTGATGTAAGTAAGAACCTGTTTGAGAATTTAATTCTTCAATATTTAATTTTTTATTACTAGGATGGGAGCAATTAAAAACAATAAAACTAGACCAATTTTTCCTAGGATATATTGTTTGCGTTTTTCCGTCCATTTTATGTTTTTCTTTTGGTGTATATTCATGTTTAACACAATAGATAGCTTTATCATTAGATAATTCTTTAAACAATTTCTCTACATCTTGAAAAAATAAAAAATCACAGTCACAAAATACTGCCCATCCATTGTAATCCATAAGAAAAGGTACAAAAAATCTGGAATAAGTAAATTCTGTTGAAGCAAGTGGATCAATAGATCTTTTATAAAAACCTCTACTGATAAGTTCGTAAAGCTTTAAAGCCATTACATTTATCTCTAAGCTTGAATTTTTAATTAAAGATTGTTTGCACACCCTATAAGCTATATCTTCTTTCGGATCATATCCAATAAAAAATGATGGTTTTTTTTTATCCATATTATTAATTGTTTATATATTCAATTGAACTCTTTTCAATATCTGAACTGTTAAATTGAAATTGATTCTTGGGGTAATCCCAATTTAGAGAATTAAAAAAACCACCTTCTGAAGTTGATGACCAATGCTGTTGTGTTAATCCTGTTACTTTACAAATCCATATTTTGCTTAATTTTCCAACATTACCTCTATTAATCCAAGAATTAATTTTTTGAATATCACCAGTTTCACCTTCTTCAATTTTAGCCATTAAAAGACAAACTTCTTTAAAGGGTCTTTGATTAATTAGAGGTTTAAGATATTCTTTTGCCTCTTTCCATTTTTCATCTTTTATTTGTGATTCAGTTAGTAAAATTGTTGAATAATAATTATTTAAATTTCCAGAGGTAACAAATTTTGATAACTGAATAGCACTAATTCCAAGAACTTTGGATAAAACTTCTATATAGCCTTTTAAATCTGGGTGGGGATTGTTTGTCCATGCTTTTTTTAGTATTTTTTTTGCCTTTTCTAGTCTGCTTTGTTTTATTAAAATATCTAGATAAAAGCATATATAAGGTGAAAAAAACCCTCTAAGCTTTATTGCCTTTTCCATTAATTCTGCTGCCTCATCATTATCTGACTGATATTTAATTTTAGCAATTTCAAAATAACTAATTGATATGTTTAGGTCCTTATGCTTTCTGTCAATCAATCTGTGTTTATAAGAATCATTAGACAATTGTATTAACTTATTCCAATTTTTTGTTTTGCCAATTATATTGATTAATGTTTCATATAATTTCTCTAATCTTGGATTAATATTAAATAATTTTTCTCCATATATGAAAGCATGATGATAATCTTGATTTCTTAAGTTTTGTTCCATTAAACCTCTTAAGCCAAGTAAATTAGTTTTTTTGTTACTTATCATCTTTTCATATACACTAGTTAATTCCGTATATTTTTTTTCAATTTTAAGAGCCTCCGATCGTAATAAATAACTAAGGGGCTCTTCTCTTAAGAACTTATTTACACTGGTAGATTCTTTTATAGCAGTTTTAAAATCTTTATTAGCAATAGCCACCATGCCCTTAACAAAAGAATCATAGCCTTTTTTGTGAAATGATAATTCTCTATTTTGTTGAAATTTTAAAGTAGATGTTTTTAAGAAAAAAATAATTCTTTGAAAAAATAAAGCTATAATTATAATTAAAACTATAGCAAATATTACTATACTACTTGAAAAAGTTATTACGACATCGTTAAATAATAAAGAGATGGGTCGAGAATATTCTATAGTTAAAAAAACAACTGCTGTTAAAAAAACTAACTGAAAAAAAATTTTAATAATCTTAATCATTAATATTATTTATATCTTTAATTAAACTTTTAATTTGATAATATTTATTAACCTCTTCAATCCATTCAACAAAATATTCTTCATATCTATCTAAAGAATATACAAGCTTCAATGATAATCCATAGTCTTTATTAGTTAAACTGTTTTGAATTTCAGATAATATTCTAATATTTTTATCTTTTATTTGTTCTTTTAAATTAGGTTGGAAAAGAATAAAATTTGCAAAATATTTTAAAAAATTATTGTTCCTTATATAATAATCATTTAAATATTTTGATGATATTTTTTCAAAATCCTTAAAAATTAAATCTACTCCTATAAATTCTCGGAAAGATAAAGATTCCAATTTTTCAATATTTGCATCTTGACTACTATCTTGATTACTATGAAGAGCTTTTTTTAACAAACTCAATTCATTTGAATAATCTTGGCCATTATCTAGTTTTAATTCAATAAAATTTAAAAGGTTTGTAATGGGAAAATTATTTTGAAAATTTTTATTTTTTTGTTCTATAAATAGGTCACTATTTATTTTACTTAATTTATCTCTTAGTTGTTTGTTTTCTTCAGATAAATTTTCTATTGTAGTTATGATTTCAGTGTTAATTTCTTTTTCTTTTATAATATTTAGTTCATTTATTAATTCTGCATTTAATTTTTTATTTTCAGCTAATAAATCTTTTATTAAATTAATATTTTCACTATTTTTAGCTATATTGTTAGAAAACATGTCAATTTTATTAGAAAGATCATTTATTTTTAAATTTGATTTTTCTATATTATTTGGATCTAAATAAGCTTTGACAAATAAATAAATTAATATCAATAGTATTAATAATAAAATTAATGATGTTATTAATTTTGAAAAAAAATAAAAACGATTAAAAAATGCATGCATTTAATGTTTATTTTATATTTTAAATTTTGTGATTCACAGATAAAATTTTGCTGATTGATTATGATTTTAGCTATTGAAACTTCTTGTGACGAAACTTCTGTTGCAATAATGAATTTTAAAGGTTTTTTGTTAAGTCATATTACAATTAATCAAAAAAACCACAAGAAATTTGGAGGTGTAGTCCCAGAAATTGCCTCTAGAGAGCATTTACAAATACTTCAATTAATAATTCCAAGAGCGCTAGAAAAAGCAAATATTTCTCTAAATAATATCAAATTATTTTCAGCTACATGTGGGCCGGGTTTGGTAGGCGGTTTGCTAGTTGGATCAAATTTTGCTAGAAGTATGGCAATAGGCTGTAAAAAAACTTTCTATCCTATAAATCATTTAGAGGGTCACTTATTATCACCACTAATTAATAACAAAAAAATAAGTTTTCCATATTTGGCGCTGTTATTAACTGGTGGACACACCCAAACTTATATAGTGAATAATATAAATAGTTATGAACTTATAGGAGAAAGTGTAGATGATGCTGTTGGAGAGGTTTTTGACAAAGTAGCAAAAATTCTAGGTTTAAGCTATCCCGGGGGTGCTCTTATAGAAAAAAGAGCGAAACTGGGTAATTCAAAAAAATATAATTTACCTCATCCGCTTGAAAAAGACAAAACTTTAAATTTTTCTTTTTCAGGAATTAAAACTTCCGTAAACATAATAATAAAAAAATCTATTATAAGTGAAAATGTTGTAAACAATATGTCCGCATCATTTCAAAATAAAATTATTGATATTCTAGTTAAAAAATTAGATAAAACTTTAAATTTTATTAATCAAAGAAAAATAAATATTTCAGATGTTGTAATCGTAGGTGGTGTAGCATCAAATAAAAAAATTAGATATTCGTTAAAAAAATTTTGCAAAAAAAATAAATTAAATTTATTGTATCCACTTAATCAATTTTGTAGTGATAATGCAGCTATGATAGCTTGGACGTGCTTACAACACTATAAAAATAAAATAAAACCAAAATTAAATTTTAAAGTAGATCCAAGATGGCAGTTAAAATAAAAGCTTTATGAACTATTGGTTAATTAAATCTGAACCTAGTACATGGTCTTGGGATGATCAAAAAAAGGCTAAAAAAACTGTTTGGGATGGGGTGAGAAATTATCAAGCAAGAAATAATTTAATAAAAATGAAAAAAAATGATCTTTGTTTTTTTTATCACTCAGTTAAAGAAAAAAAAATACTAGGAATAGTCAAGGTAATTAAAGAAGCGTATCCTGACCCAACAGATAAAACAAAAAAATTTGTTGCTGTAACTGTACAAATATATAAAAATTTAAAAAAAGAAGTAAGTTTAGCTAATATCAAAATTAACAAAAATTTAAATCACCTACCTCTAATTAAACAACCTAGACTATCTGTTATGAAAATAGATCTCAAATCTTGGAAAATAATATGTAAATTAGGAGAGGTTTAAAAAATAATCGTTTAATAAATGGGGCAGGCAAATAAAAAAATTTTTTGGATATCTTCTTATCCTAAAAGCGGCAATACATGGCTTCGAGCTATTATTACGAGCTTGTTTTTTACTAATGATGGCAAATTTTTTTTTGAAATTTTGAAACATATTTCTAATTTTGAAATAAAAAAAAACTATGAATTTGTAAAATCATTAAATTTTGAAGATTATATGAAATTAAACAAATTGAATATAATATCTAAATATTGGTTAGAAGCACAAAATAAATTAGACAACAATATTGAATTCAATTTTTTTAAAACACACAGTGCTAATATATCTTATAATGAAAATAATTTTACTAATACAAATAATGCAAAAGGATTAATATACATATTAAGAGATCCAAGAGATATAGCTTTGTCATATTCAAAACATCTTGGTAAGGATCTAGATCAAATTATAGATTTTATGATTGATGAGAGTTCTATTATTAGAACTTCAGATGGATATCCATCATTTATATCTAGATGGGATTATAACTACCTTTCCTGGAAGAATATTAAGATTCCTAAATTATTCATAAAATATGAGGATATGCTAGACAATAATGAAAAAATTATTAAAAAAATTATCTGCTTTTTTGAAGAAAACTATAATTACAAGTTTTATAATGTAGAGAAAAAAATTAAAAATATTTTATTAACTACTAATTTTGAAAAATTACAGGAAAATGAAAAAAAATATGGATTTATTGAGGCTGAACATAATTTATTTTTTAATCAAGGTAAAAAAGGGCAATGGTTAAAATCTCTTACTTTAGCTCAAAAAAATAAAATAGAAAGTACTTTTATTAATACTATGAAAGATTTAAACTACTTGTAAATATTGTTTATAAATTTATTAGTCTAGTAATTTGTCAATTAGGTATGAATAAAAAATGAATGAGATATATAAAGTAAGAGGTGAGTGGATTAAAAATGCGAAAGTTAACAAAGAACAATATGAAAAACTTTATTTAGAATCAATTAAAGATAATATAAATTTTTGGAAAAAACACGGAAGTAGAGTCGATTGGATTAAAAGATTCACAAAAATTAAAGATATTAAATATTCTAGAAATGAAGTTTTCATTAAATGGTATTACGATGGAACTTTAAACGCTTGTTATAATTGTGTTGATAGACATGCAAACAAGAATCCTAATAAGACTGCAATTATATGGGAATCTGATGATCCTAATAAATCTATTAAATATTCTTATAAAGAATTATTAATAGAAGTTTCTAAAACTGCAAATGCTTTAAAAAAAATTGGTGTAAAAAAAGGTGATAGAGTTACTATTTATTTAACCATGATACCAGAGTTAACATTTTTTATGTTAGCATGTGCAAGAATAGGTGCAATTCATTCTATAATTTTTGGAGGTTTCTCTGCCGAGTCAATTGCTGGCAGAATAAAAGATTGTAATTCTGAATATATTATCACGGCAGATGAAGGAATAAGAGGAAGTAAAATCATACCTCTTAAAAAAATTGTCGATGAGGCGCTAAATTTATGTGAAAATGTAAAAAAATGTATAGTTATTAAAAAAACAGGAAATACAGTAAGTATTAATAATGCCCGTGATATTTACTATGAAGACCTCATAAAAGATTGTAGTTCTGAATGCCCAGCTGAAGAAATGTCGTCTGAAGACCCTCTTTTTATTCTTTATACATCTGGTTCAACTGGAAAACCAAAAGGGGTTCTTCATACAACTGGCGGCTACTTGGTTTATGCTTCTATGACACATGAATACATTTTTAATTATAGAGAAGGTGATATTTACTGGTGCACTGCTGATATAGGTTGGGTTACAGGACACAGTTATATAGTCTATGGCCCTCTAACAAACGGAGCAACAACAGTTATGTTTGAAGGGGTGCCTAATTATCCAGATGCTTCAAGATTTTGGAATGTTGTTGATAAACATAATGTAAATATATTTTATACAGCTCCTACTGCAATTAGAGCATTAATGAAAGAAGGGGATGATCCAGTTAATAGAACAAATAGAAAATCTCTAAAAATTCTAGGAACTGTTGGTGAACCAATAAACCCAGAAGCATGGCTTTGGTATTTTAATATTGTTGGAAATGGGAAATGCCCTATTGTGGATACATGGTGGCAAACAGAAACGGGAGGTATATTAATTTCCCCACAAACAGGCGCGATCGATTTAAAACCAGGATCAGCTACAAAACCATTTTTTGGAATACAGCCTTTAATTGTTGATGAAAATGGAAATGAAATAAAAGGTGAAGCCGAAGGCAGGTTATGTATTTTAGATTCTTGGCCTGGACAAATGAGAAGTGTTTATGGTGATCATCAAAGATTTATAGATACATATTTTTCACAATTTGATGGAAAATACTTCACCGGAGATGGTTGTAAAAGAGATAAAGATGGATACTATTGGATAACTGGAAGAGTCGATGATGTCATTATTGTTTCCGGACATAATTTAGGTACAGCTGAAATAGAAAGTGCTTTTGTCTCTCATCATAAAGTTGCTGAAGCAGCTGTAGTAGGTTATCCTCATAAAATAAAAGGAAATGGTCTTTATTGTTATGTTACTCTAAACTCAAATTCTACTTCTTCAGATGAATTGAAAAAAGAATTAAGGGAATGGGTAAGAAAAAAAATTGGAGCTTTAGCATCTCCAGACTTAATTCAATTTGCAAATAATCTTCCAAAAACAAGATCAGGAAAAATTATGAGACGTATTTTAAGGAAGATTGCGTCCAACCAACATAATGAACTTGGCGATATTACTACTTTAGCTGATCCTACTATTGTAGAAGATTTAATTAAAAATAGGTTGAATAAATAATTTATCTTGGCTCCCAATGCTTTAAACAACGTGGTTCATATATATCCGATGCACCAACCTGAGTTCTCTCTCCACCTTGTATTTTTCTATAGGTTTTTGTTGCTTCTATTCCACATACATTGCAAAAACCGTAAATTTTGGTAATTTTATCAGCAAGTCCCAAAAGTAATGATGACGTTTCCCATGGTTTGCCTCGCGAATCTTGATCCAAACCAGCGCACACAACGTCTACACCTTTATCTAAAAAAGAATCAACATTTCTAATTGTCTCATCAGAATTCATAAATTGAATTTCATCTAAAAACAAAATATCATAATTTTTTTTTGTTATATCAAATTTATCTTCTATTTGATTCCAATTTTCCATAGGATAACAATTATGGGTAAGGTTATTATGCGTAGAGATTAACGCTTCTGAATATCTATCATCAATTTTTGGTTTAATTACAAGTAATTTTTTTCCTTGATGTTCGGCCCAGAGAATTCTTTTCAATAATTCACTGGTTTTACCTGCAAACATAGCACCCACAATTGTTTCTAAATATCCTCTCATTTTGATAAATTTTCTTTATATATATATCATTTTAATTTAAAAAAAAACTGTGCATCAAGGGTTATTAACAAGATATATAGCTTATAACATTCTTAAGAAGCTTAGAAATAAAGCTTTGAGTTTTAAGGGTGTTTTTTCACAATATATTAAGAAATATGATTTAGATAATAGTGACAAAAAAATGATTCAAAATATAGTTTTAAACTCAATGAGAAATAAAATCAATATTGAAGAAATTTTAAAAATTTATATTAAAAAATTTGAAATAGATAATAATTCATATTTTTTATTACTTGGTGCTATAACTCAATTAATTTATTTAAACTTTAAACCATACGCAGTTATAAATTCTTCAGTAGAACTTGCAAAACATCCTAAAATTAGAGCTCCAAAAAATTTTATAAATGCCATTTTAAGAAAAATTGATAAAGATAAAAAAAAACTGTTGCATGTGTCAGGTAATTATACAAAATTACCTAATTGGTTTAAAAATAAAACAAAAAAATGGACAGTAATTGATAAATTAAAATTTATAAAAACAATATCTGAAGAACCTAATATTCATTTAGTTTTCAAAAAAAAAGAAGACTTAAATAAGATCAATAGAGAAATAATCAAAACATCAAATAACTCTGGGGTCTTAAAAAAGCATGAAAGTTTAATTGAGATCCCAGATTATAAATTTGGGAAATGGTGGGTTCAAGATTATTCGGCTATGACACCGATAATGCTTTTAGATAAAATTAAAAATAAAAAAGTAATTGACCTCTGCTCTGCGCCAGGAGGAAAAACATTTGTTTTAGTTAATAAAGGTGCAAAAGTTACAGCCGTAGAAAAAGATAATGAAAGAATAAATCAATTAAAAGATAATCTATTAAGATTAAATTTTAATTGTAATATTCTTAACTCGGATGCTTTAAAAATTAATGAAAAAAATAAATATGATATAGTGATTTTAGATGCGCCTTGTTCATCTATTGGAACTATAAGAAGACACCCTGAGATTTTTTATAGAAAAATTTTCCCAAATTTTAATAAATTAACTTTAATCCAATCCAAACTTTTGGAGAAAGCAAAAAAACTTGTAAATAAAAAAGGGGAAATAATTTATATGGTGTGCTCTTTTTTAAAAGAAGAAGGAGAAATTCAAATTAAAAACTTTTTAAAAAAAAATAAAAACTTTAGAATAGAAAAATTTAAAATAACCAATAATTTTAAGGACTTAAACAATTTAATAGATAAAAATGGATATTTTTATACTCAACCAAAAAAACTTAGCAATGGAGTTTTAATAGATGGTTTTTTTGCAGCTAAGATTATAAATAATGATAAATAAAATTTTTTTTATACTTATAAGCCTTATAATAAATAATAGAATATTTCTTAGTATAAAAATTCTGAGGTTAAAAAATTCGGAATATAAATATGATTTTTTAAATTGCTTTTTCGAAAATAGTGAAGATCTTAATAGAGTCTTTTTTTCTAAAAAATATTTAAATACAAAATCTTTTAACAATGAAAGCATAAACTATCATAGTTTTTCGTGGCTCGTCTCAGCAAAAAAACTTGGTGGAATTCAAACTGTAACTAATTGTAAAAAGCATATATTCGATTGGCAAAATAAAAAATACAATATTTTTTCTTTTATATGGAATGAAGAACTAATATCTAAAAGATTAATAAACCTTATTTATAATTTTGATTTTTATGCTATTTCAGCGAACTCTAGTGAAAAAAAAATTATTCATAAAATTATTTCTAAACATTATTATTTGTTGGATCTAAAAATTTCTCTAAAAAAAAATAAAGATGAAATTTCCCTAGAAACATTAAAAGCAATTTTATTATTCAAGCTAATTCATAATTTAAAAATATCAAAAATTATTAAAAATATTTTAAATAATATTACCACCCAAATAAATACTGAGGGCTTTCATAAAAGCATAAATCCATCAATACAAGCTGAATATATTAATGATTTATACGAGGTAAAAAATATTTTATTATTCTTTAATCAGAACATTCCTTCACAATTAGAAAATTGTATAACACTAATGTCTTCTGTTTTAAAAAATCTATTTCATAAGGACAACACTATAGCTTTATTTAATGGCTCTAATAATTCAAATATAAAAAATATTATTCGAATAAATAACTCACAAAAAAACCTTAAAACAAAAAATCTATCTGCTGTAAGAAGTGGATTAGCAGTATATTCAAACAAAAACTTAAAAATTTTTTTTGATATAACAAAGCCCTCAAGTAAGATTTTAAATAAGAATCTTCATGCGGGCACATTAAGTTTTGAATTAAGTTATGATAGTGAAAAATTAATAACAAATTGTGGCTCAGTTGAAAAAAGAATTGGTGAAAAACCTGAATATTTAAGATACAGTGCTGCCCACTCCACAATAATATTAGATAACACAAATATTAGTGAATTGATAAAAAATAAATCTTATAAAAGAATACCTAAAAAAATATTTTTTGATAGTCTGGATAATGACAAAAATATAATCTGGGAATGCTCTCATGATGGATATAAAAAAAATTATAACTCAATTATTAAGAGAAAATTAATTATATCAAAAAAAACACCTAAAATAGAAGGGGTTGATCAAATTATTCCAATAATAATTAAAGGTAAAAACACAATATATCATATTAGATTTCATCTAACCCCTAATTGCCAGTGTTTACTTACAAATAGCAAAAAATCAGTAATAATTAAAACTAAATTAAAACAATCATGGATTTTTAATTCAGAAAGTGATTTAAGTCTGGAAGAAAGTATCAATATAACCGATGGTAAAAGAATTAATAAATCTTTACAAATTGTTATTGTTGGTTTTGTGTCAAATCAAAAAAAAATAGAAAGATGGTCATTAACAAAGGTTAAATAAATGATTTACAAAAAACACGCTTTAATTTCTGTAAACAATAAAACAAATTTAGATAAAATCTGTCAGACTTTAAGTAAGCATGGGATAAATATTATTGCTACAAATACAACAGCAAGCTATATAAATAGTATAGGTTATAAATCCATTTCAGTGAGTCAAATTACTAAGTTTAAAGAAATTTTGGATGGCAAGGTAAAAACGCTTCATCCGTTAATTTACGCCTCAATTCTATTTGATAGACAAAATAAAAAGCAGCTTAAAAAAGTTATAGATCTAAAAGTGCCAATAATTGATTTTGTAATTGTTAATTTTTACAATATAGAAAAGAAAAATTTAAAAAATAATAAAATGGATTTAGTAGACATAGGTGGGCCCACTTTATTAAGATCAGCAGCTAAAAACTATAAATATATAACTGCTGTAAGTGATGTTAATCAATATAATGCGTTTATTCAAAATATTAACAATAATAATGGTAAAACTTCTATAGATTATAGAAAAAATCAAGCATCTAAAGTTTTTGAAAAAACATCTAATTATGATCTAAAAATACTAAGTAAAATTAATAAAACCAAGAAAGACCCATTTTTTTTGGATTATGATAAAACAAAATTAAGATATGGTGAGAATCCGCATCAAGTTTCATTTTTATATAAAAAGAAAAAGAAAAATATTTTTGATAATTTACTAAAAAATAGAGAAATAAGTTATAACAATATTCTAGACATTGAATCTGGCCTTCAATGCATAAGGGAATTTAATGGCCCTACATGTATAATCATTAAACATAATAACCCATGTTGTGCATCAAGCGATATAAATATTCATCAATCGTTTAAAAATGCTATAAAAACTGATCCTGTTAGTGCTTTTGGAGGTGTGGTATTATTTAACAGAACTTTGAATTTAAAACTTGCGCTATCTTTAAAAAGATATTTTTTTACAATAATTGTCGCAAAAAAATTAACCAAAAAAGCAAAATTATTTCTAAAAAATAAAAAATTAATATTATTAGAATCAAATAATTTTTTAGACAATAAAAACGAAAAGGAAATAAGATCTATAAATGAAGGTCTTTTAGTTCAAGAAAAAAATCTAGTAGATATATCAAAAAAAAATATAAAATGTTTAACCACCAAAAAATTATCTAATAATGAGATTAAAGATCTAATTTTTGGATTGAAAATATGTAAATATACAAAATCAAACTCAATAGTTCTCGTAAAAAACAAAACAACTATAGGAATAGGCTCTGGACAAACTAGTAGAATTGATGCAACAAAACTAGCTTTGTCTAAAATTAAAAACATTACAAACTTTGTTGCAGCTTCTGATGCATTTTTTCCATTTCATGATAATGTTAAGGTTCTAGCTAATAAAAAATGTAAAGGAATAGTTCAACCTGGAGGATCAAAAAATGATAATAAGATTATTAAATACGCAAATAAAAGAAAAATAGCTATATATTTTTCAAAATATAGATTTTTTCGACATTAAATATGAAAATTAAAATTAAAAAAAATGATCAGAGATATTTAAATGATTTATTTAAAAAATTTCCTGAAATTAAATCTGGAAGAAAGAACTATAGTAAGCATTATAAACGAATTTTAAAAAACATACTTCTAGCGAGAGCATACAATAAACTACCTAAAGAAAAATTTTTTTTTAGTAAAAATTATTTGTTACAATACAAAAATTACCTTTATTTTATAACTAGAGATAAATAAAGATAAGGTTTAATAAAAGTAAACTATTTCAATTAATTAATAAAAAATGTATAGATCTATATAATATGAGATCTGTTCAAGTTTCAGTGATTGTCCCAGTTTTTAACGGAGGTTTATATATTGGCAGATGTATAAGATCTTTGTTGAAACAAACAATGAATCAAGATGATTACGAAATAATTGTAGTAAATGATGCTAGCAATGATCAAACCAAAAATGTTTTAGAGACATTTATTGGTGATATTAAATACTTTGAAAATCAAAAAAGGTTGGGCTTGCCTGCAACTTTAAATACCGGAATAAAACATGCTAAAGGACAGTTCATTGTTAGGGTTGATGCAGATGATTATGTTCACTGGGATTACTTAAAAATTTTATCAATGCACTTACAATTAAATCATTCTATAGAAGCAATAGCTTGTGATTATTTACTGGTAGATAATAATCAGGATATATTAGAATATAAAAATTGTGAAAAAGATCCGATAGGATGCGGAATTATGTTTAAATTAGAACATTTAATTGAGCTTGGCTTATATGATGAAGATTTTTTAGCAAGAGAAGAGGAAGACTTACTTATAAGATTTAAAAAAAAACATTCAGTAACTCGAGTGCAGCTACCTTTATATAGGTATAGAAAGCATGAAAAAAATCTAACAAATAATAAAAAACAAATGAAAGAATTTAAAAATAAGTTATCAAAAAAACACAAAATCAAGTGATGCATAAAGTTTTTTTAAAAAATGATGAAATTATTAATAAAAATTTTCCATATGTTATTGCTGAAATCGGTGTAAACCATGAGGGATCTCTTACTAAAGCTAAAGAGCTTATTGATCTTGCTGCATTGGGTGGAGCACATGCAGCAAAATTTCAAACATATAAAGCTAATAATTTAGCTTCTATAAATAGTCCTGCTTATTGGGATACAAATAAGGAAAAAAGTACAAATCAAAACGAATTATTTAAGAAGTATGATGCATTTAATAAGAATGAATATTACGAATTACACAATCATTGCAAAAGAAAAGATATTGACTTTTTATCAACTCCTTTTGATATTGAATCAGTAGAATACCTAGATCCTGTATTAAAATTTTATAAAATTGCATCAGCTGATATAACTAATGTTCCTTTGTTGACAGCAATTGCAAATAAAAAAAAACCTATCGTAATTTCAACAGGAGCATCAAAAATGTCTGAAATAAAATTTGCTCATGATTTATTGAAAAAAAATGGCTGTCCAGATGTATCTATTTTGCATTGTGTTTTAAATTATCCAACACTAAATGAAAACGCTAATTTATTAATGATAAGAGATCTTTCAGAAACCTTTCCTCGAAGCACTATAGGATATTCAGATCACACAATTCCTGATGAAAAAATGTTTATTTTAACAACTGCATATTTAATGGGAGCAAAAATAATAGAGAAACATTTTACTGATGATAAAACTTTAAAAGGCAATGATCACTATCACGCAATGGATTATGAAGATTTAAAAAAATTTTTTTCAAATTTACGTAATATTATAAATATTCAAGGATACAAAAAAAAGGATTGCCTTCCGACTGAAGAAATATCCCGTCTCAATGCAAGAAGAAGTATAATTGTTTCAAAAAAAATCCTAAAAGGAGAAAAAATATCTTCTTCTAATATAACTTGTAAAAGACCTGGTTCTGGAATAAGCCCTATACATTGGAATGATATTTTAAATAAAAAAGTTAATAAGAATCTAGATATAGATGATATTTTAAACTGGGATGATTTAAAAACATAATAATGAAAATGAAAGAAAAAAAATATGACGTTGTTAAAGGTGAGGTTTTAGTAGGATCTGCATTATTAAAAAAATCAAAATCAAAGTTTCCTGACAGAGTTCAATATATGCTAGATAATATGCATCATAATAAAGCATATATAAATTATAAAGAAAAAAATAATAAAATTAAAAAAGATTGCCTAGATGATTTTAAAAAAAAATACAAAAAATATAGAATTGATTGGGAAAGCCAACCTTCAAACTGCATTGGTAATAAATATAATTTTACAAAATTAATTGAAGAAGATATTAGGCCCTTATGTGTTGACATTGAAACTGCTGCTATATGTGATTTAGCCTGCCCTTTTTGCTTTAGAGAGTTTACAACAACACCTGATAAAATTATTAATGAGGAATTCTGTTATAATATTATAGATCAAGTTGCTGATTTAAAAATTCCAAGCATAAAATTTAATTGGAGGGGTGAGCCTCTTTTACACCCAAAACTTCCTAACTTTATTAAATATGCAAAAGAAAAAGGAATTTTAGAAACAATTATTAATACTAATGCAACTAATTTAAATACAAAAACTTCAGAAAAATTAATAAAAGCAGGCCTTGATTTCATTATTTATTCTTTTGATGGCGGCTCAAAAGAAACGTATGAAAAAATGCGTCCAGGAAGGTTTAAAAAAAATACTTTTGACCACGTATATGAAAATATAAAAAATTTTAAAATTATTAGAGATAAAATTGGCTCAAAACTACCTTATACAAAAATCCAAATGATACTAACTAAGGATACTTTTGGTGAACAAGAAAGTTTTTTTGATTTATTTACTGATTATGTAGATGATGTTAGTTTAAGTCAATATACTGAGAGAGGTGGAAAACTTTCAGATTTAGATGAAGATGGACTATCGCAATACTACCATGAATTAAAAATAAATAATTTAAATCCTGGAACTCCCTACATGCGAGACGCTTTTGGAAATTTAAAAATATCTAGGGGCCGAAAACCATGTGAGCAACCTTTTCAAAGAATTTTGATAACATATGAGGGTCGAGTTGCTATGTGTTGCTATGACTGGGGAGCAACATACCCAGTTGGATATATGGACGAAACTGCATACAAAAGTACAAAAGACTACGAAGATGTTATGAATAAAGTAAAAGAAAATAAAAAAGGTTTTGAACTTTTATCAAATATTAAAATGCCAAAAATACACAATGATCCCGAAAAAACTGTAAGCACACTAAAGGAAATTTGGTATGGAAATGAGATAAACAAAGTTAGAAATATGCATATTAAAAATGAAGGAGAAAAAGTTTCAATATGCAAACATTGCTCCTTTAAAGATGTGTATGATTGGATTGAAAAATAATAAAAATTGAATGAATTTTTTTTCTAAACACCTTCCTTATGTAATTGCTGAAATAGCTTCAGCACATCAAGGAAGAGTAAGCTCTGCAATAAAATTAGTTAGATCAATTAATAAAAGCAAAGCAGATGCAGTTAAATTTCAAATATTCAATACTGAAAAATTAATCTCAAAAAAAAATTCTAATTTTAAAAATTTCAAAAAATTAGAAATAAAGTATGAGGATTGGGAAAAAGTATTTAAAGAAACAAAATCAATTAACAAAGATTTTATCGTAGAGGCTTTTGATATTGAAAGTCTTAAATTTTCTTTAAAATTAAAAAAAATTAAAGCATTTAAAATCCCTGCCACATGCATTCATGATTTAAAATACTTAAAATTGATAAGAAAAACTAAGAAGCCTCTTATACTGTCTGTTGGAGGTGCTTATTTTAATGAAATTAAATTTGCTTATAGAATATTAAACAAACACTCACAAAACCTTGTACTAATGTGTGGCTTCCAGAACTTTCCAACTAAAATAAGCGACATGAAACTTAGTCAATTAGTTTATTTAAAAAAATACTTTAAATGTGATGTAGGATATGCGGATCACACTAGTTCTAATGACTTTAATATGTCTATTTGTTTACCAGTTTTAGCAGTAGGATTAGGAGCTTCAATTATTGAAAAACATGTAACTTTAAACAGAAAAAGGCAAGGTAGTGACTATTATTCAGCTTTAAATCCTAATGAATTTATTAATTTTGTTAAAACTCTTAAAAAAACTAAATCATCTATTGGCAATACAAAATCATGGAATTTAAATGATGCTGAAAAAAAATATAATAAATTTAATAAAAGATATGCGGTTGCTAAATTTGACTTAAAATCAAACAGTTTAATTAGCAAAAAAAATATATGTTTTAAAAGAACTAATTTGATTGGAGTAACAGAAAACAATATTAATAAAATTATTGGGAAAAAACTTAAAAAGAATAAAAAGTTTGATGAAATTATTTTACCTAAAGAATTAAAATCTTAATGATAAAAACAGTTATACTTGTTGCTGTTAGATTAAAATCCAATAGATTAAATAAAAAAGCTTTAATAGATCTGGGCAATAAACCACTTCTAATACAACTTTCAGATAGAGTTAAAAAATCTAAACTTGCTACAGATTTAGTTTTATGCACCTCAACAAGCCATGAGGATGATCAAATAGAAAAATTAGCGAATGAAAATAAAATTAAGATTTTTAGAGGATCAGAAAATGATGTCATGTCTAGATTCATAAAAGTTGGAAAGGAATTAGGTGCAAAAAACATTGTTAGAGTAACTGGAGATAATCCATTAACTGACCCAGAAGTAATAGATTATTTAATAAATATTCATAATAAAAATAAAAATGAATACACTTACTGTGATAATATACCTATTGGAACACGATCAGAAATTATAGACACAAACATGCTCTCTAAATGTTATGAGCTTATTCAAGATAGAAACTCTTCTGAATACATGACATGGATGTTAAATAGGCCTGATTATTTTAAAACTGAAATTATTAAACATCCAAATAATAAGATTTCTCGTCCTGAGCTTTCATTTACAATTGATTATCCTGAAGATCATTTATGTGTAAATGAAATCTATAAACATTTTCAATCAAACTTGCCTTCTTTAGAAAAAATTATTGAGTGGGTAGATCTTAACCCTAATTTAATTCACAGATTAAAAATTAAAGAAAATAAAAAAAAGCCCGAGGATGCAAATTGGAAATTTAAAAAAGACCTTTAAAATTATTAATCACAATAAAAAAAATTAATAAAATAATCTCTTGCTTTTAAATTCTGAAACTAGAATAATTTTTTTTTAGAATCATTAAATTTTTTTAAGTTTTCTTGAGTATAACTAGAATAGTCAACATTGATTTTTGAGTATATTTCTGAAACCATACTCCACATAGTCTCTCTTAAAAGAGAAGCACATTTCATTCCATAAAATTGATTTAAAAGTTGAGAATTTATTTTTTCTTGAAAATAATTTTCTAATAAATAGATTTCTTGTTTGTGATCAAAATTATTGTTTGAGGCAAGGCCACCCAAATCAAACAATGCACAATTATATCCAGCATATTCCCAATCAATTAACCAAATTTTTTTTCCATCATAAATAAAATTGCCTGATAACAAATCATTATGTCCAAAAATTATTTTATGGGGAGAAGTAATTTTTTCTAGTTTATCACAATCTTTAAGTAGGTCATTTTGCAAACTTAAATATTTGCTATTATTACTTGATAAATATTTCGAATAATTTCTTATTATATGAAAAACCCAAAACATAAATGCAATACCGTTTAATTTTTTGGGAATTAATTCATGGGTTGATCGAATTATCTTAATAATTTCATCTATGTTGGTTTTAATGGTATCGGGTGTTAAAACTTTACCTTCTATATATTCTAAAACTAAAACTCCCTCAGATGAATAAACAACATTTGGACTAATATTTAAAGAGTTTGCAACTTTACTTGAAATAATTTCATTTGATCTTTGAATAAAATGTTCTGGAATATCTTTTCCTAACCTTACAACAACTTTTTTTTCTAGATCTTTTACTAGATAATTAAAATTGGTCATACCACCTTCAAGGCTATTAATATTTATTTTTCCTTTCCAAATTGGTAGGGAGTGTATTATCTTCAAATTTGCATTTTCCATCATGTTTTATTATATCAAAAGTATACAATTATTGGACTATTTTTTAACCCACTTAATGCAATCTTCTAATCTATCATCACCCCAAAAAACTTCCCCTTCATAAATAAATGTTGGACTTCCAAATATTTTTTTACTTTTAGCTGCTTCAGTTTGTGAATAATATTTTTCAGAATTTTTTTTTGTATTAGCTAAATTTATAATTTCTTCAGTATTTAAGTTTAATTCTGATAAAGTTTCAGAAAGATTTGGCTCCATGGCTGGTTCTTTTCCTTCTGTAAACCACTTAGAATATGTTTTTCTAACATATTCAATGCCCCATTCTTCTTCCATTCCTAAAACTGCAATTTTGTTAGCTAAATCAAAATCTTTTAAAGGATAGGGTGCTGGAACTTTTGCATTGAATCCATAGAATTGGGCTCTTCTTTCAATATCTCTCCACATATAATCTGATTTGTTCTTTTTTAGTGGGGGGGTAAAAGGAATATTTTCCATCTCTATCATAATTTGTCTAACACTAAACGGATTCCAGATAAATTTAACATTATGATCTCTTTCAATATTCAATATTCTCTCTACAGATAAATATGTATAAGTACTGCCGATAGAAAACCAGAATTCGATATTAATCATAATAATGAGATTATATTATTTAAAAATATTTTTGTTAAATAATAATTAATTAACATTATTTAGAATATCTTGAAAATCGCGGCAATTTTGGATCAAGCCTATAGTAATCAAGCTTGCCAATAGTAAAAATATTGCAATAGGTTTTAAGCTTAGTAGGATTATTAAACATTCCTGCAGAGATACTAATAGTTTTACTGCCTTTTCTTAAATAAAAAATACTTGCCCCACATTTATTACAAAAGCCTCTTTTCGCAATTTTAGATGATTTATACCATTTAAGGGTATTTTTATTAATAAATTTAATATTAGCTTTTAAACATGAAGTATAAGAAGCAAAATTTCCATGAGTTTTCATACACTGAGAACAGTGGCAATTATTAACATGTCGGAGTTTACCATTTATTAATAACTTGATTCCTCCACATAAACACCTTGCAATTTTTGAAGTTTTATTTTTTTTCATTTAAATAATTATAATTTAAATTATTTAAATTTTTTTAATAAAACAATATAAATTTTAATTTTTTTTGAAAAATCTTTATTATTTGGTAAATAATTTATAGGTTTGGATTTATAAATAATTTTAAACTTCTCAGAAAAATTTTCTAGAACTGTATAAAGTTTGAATTTATTCCATAAATCTATTCTTTGAGTAAAAATAAAGTAGCCGTTATGAGTTAAATAAGAAAACACTAATTCAAATAGTCTATCATGTTTTTTGCAATATGTCATTGAACCAATCATGGAAACAATATCATAATAATTTTTTGAGTTGTGGTTACTTTCAAAACTTTTTTTTATAAGCTTTCGATAAATATTTTTTTTTCTCGCCAAATTTAAACTTTTTATAGATATATCTGAGCCATCAATTTTTACACTAGAAAAACGTTTGATCATTTCCTCACCAAAAAAACCTGTGCCACATGCCAAATCTAGTATTCTTTCCGGCTTTAATTTTATTTTCTGCGCTAAAATATTTACACATTTTTTAGGAGCTTGATAATTCCACCTGTTTAATGTTTTTTCATAATAACCAGACCAATTATCATAATAATTTTCTGTAATTTTTTTATTACCAATCCCATCAACAAGAGAATTCTTTTTAATCATCTTCTTTTATTTTATTGCAATATATGCAAGAAATGTTGAAAAAATGATAATTAACAAACTTATTAAGCATAAAGTAAAAACCCCGAAACCAAGATCTATAGAAAATCCAAATATCAAAGGAGATAATGCACTAGCAAAAACAGCGCTGGCGTGTAAAATTCCCTTTATTGTTCCCAAACTTTCTAAATCATATAATTCTGCCCAGAGTGATCCAATTATTGGAAAACTTATTCCCATATGAAAACCAAATAAAGAAAGATAAAAAAATAAAAATACATAATCATTAAAAGTTAACAATATTAATATTCCAAAAAATAAAGGAATGTGAGTTAAAATTACAATTTTTTTTGTATTAAATTTGTCAATAATCGGTCCTCCAACAAACAATCCCGCTATAGAAAATATTCCCAAAAAAACAAATCCAGTTGCTAACAGCGACATTGTCCATCCTTTTTGGTTAATTATAAAAACCTGATGAAACATAAGACCTGTGCTTATAAATGGTGCTGCTATTGATGTTGGTAAATATAAATAAAATTTTTTATCTGATAAAATATCTAAAATTTTTAATTTTTTATTATTTTCTGATATTTTATTTTTTTTTAAAAATAAAAAATGCCTTTCTTTTTGATCATTTAGCAAAAAGAAAAGAAGTGGTAAGAAAATAAACAAAATTGTAGTCCCTGCTATAATCCATACTAAACTCCAAGTAAAAACTTTTAATAAAGTTACTGTTAGTATTGGTAAAATCATAACACCGATTTGACCGCCAAAGGTTGCAAAGGATATAGCCTTTCCTCTATTCTCTTCAAAATATCTTGCCATGGTTGTTTCACCAGCATGGGCCATTGCTCCTTGTCCAAAAAAACGTAATAAAAATATTATTATAAAAAGAAAAAAAAGAGAATTATTTAAAATATAAAAACTTAAACAAGTTAAAGCCAGACCAAGTGAAATAGAAAATGAATAAATTCTTAAGTCTACAGTATCAATTAACTTAGCAAAAAACACCAAACATAAAGAGCTAAAAAGAGTGCCTAACGCATAAATTAAACCAAATTGTCCATCTGATAAATTATAAAAAATTCTAATTTCTTGATTAAATATAGAAATAAAAAAAGTTTGCCCATAGCTTGCAAAAAAAATTATTGAAAAACCATAAAATAAAAGTTTTGGATCAAATTTAATAAATTTTTTAGGAAAAAAATTTTTTATAGCTGTAAAAAAGAAATTCATGAACTATGTATATCTAACAAATAAATAATAAATAGAAAATTTTTAAAAAGATGACTAAAAATTCAATTGTTTGGATAAGAGAGGATTTTAGATGTGAAAACAATGAAGCATTGTCATATGCAACAAACAATCACAGAGCAGTAAGCGCTGTATACATATATAATAGCAAAAAATTTAATAAATTAAGAGAGGCACAAAAGTGGTGGATCTCAAAATCTCTAGATTATCTTAAAGGAAACCTGGATCAATTTAATATAAATCTTGAAATCGTATCGGACGAGGAGCTGAATTTTTTTTATAATATTAAAAAATCAAGAGATATTTCTATTTATTGGAACAAAATATATGAACCTAATGAAATTCTAATAGAAAAAAAAATAATAGTTCATTTTAAAAAGAATTGTATTTTTTATAAAAATTTTAAAGGAAATGTTTTAAATGAATATACAGAAGTATTAAAAAATGATGGAACTCATTTTAAGGTTTTTACACCTTTTTGGAAAAGTGCAGAAACAGTTTTTTTAAAAAAAGAAAGAAAGAAAATTATTAAAAATAAAAAATTATTAAAAAAAGTTAATCTATTAAAAAATACTATTTCTACAAAAGATATTCTTCCTAAAAAGAAATGGTATAAAAAGTTTGAAAAGTATTGGATACCGTCTGAAAAAAAAGGAAGTGAGATTATTAAGAGTTTGTTAAAAAACAAAATTAAAAAATATAACTATTATAGAGATTTACCTGGAATAGAAGGAACTTCAAAATTGTCTCCTTACTTAAAACATGGGCAAGTAAGTATAGAAATTCTTTGGGATAAATGTCAAGAAGCAAAAGAAGGTGGTTTTAGAAAATTTATAAATGAATTAGGGTGGAGAGAATTTTCATATAATCTAATTAATTCTTTTCCAGAAATGCTCAAAGGAAACTTAAGAAAAGAATTTGATAATTTTCCTTGGGAAAAAAATAAAAAATTTTTTGATCTTTGGAAAATGGGCATGACCGGCTACCCTATAGTAGATGCTGGTATGAGAGAATTATATGAAACTGGTTGGATGCATAATAGAATCAGAATGGTTGTTGCTTCTTTTTTGGTAAAACATTTAAGAGTGCATTGGATGGAAGGAGAAAGATATTTTAGAAACTGTTTATTAGACTTTAACGAGGCTAGCAATATTGCCCAATGGCAATGGGTAGCTGGATGTGGGGCAGATGCAGCACCTTACTTTAGGATTTTTAATCCCGTTCTCCAGGGAGAAAAATTTGATAAAAATGGGCTTTATACCAAAAAATGGGTTCCAGAATTAAAAAATATTCCAAATAAGTTGCTGTTTAAACCTTGGGAAATGGATGAAAATAGTCAAAGATATTATAACATAAAACTAGGAAGGGATTATCCGTTTCCAATAGTTAACCATAAAATTGCTAGAGATTTGGCTCTTAATGCTTTTAAATCAATTAAAAATATAAACTTTAAGAATTAAATTAAAATAGTTAGAAGATTAATAATGAAAAAGGAATATTATAAAAATTCAAAAAATAAAATTAAACTTTATCAAGGAGATAGTATAAAAATTTTAGACGAGTTAATAAAATCTAAAAAAATAAAATTTGATTGTATATTTGCTGATCCACCATATTTTTTAAGCAATGGTGGAGTGTCAGTAAAAAATGGTAAAAGAGTAAGTGTAAACAAAGGATACTGGGATAAAAGCAAAGGAATTGAAAAAAATTTTAATTTTAATTTGAAATGGTTGTCAAAATGTCAAAAATTATTAACAAATAATGGTACAATTTGGATAAGCGGAACATTTCATATAATTTATTCTATAGCTTATATTGCCGAAAAATTAGATATGAAGTTTTTAAATAATATAGTATGGCAAAAACCCAACCCGCCTCCAAATTTAAGCTGTCGTTATTTTACTCACTCGACAGAAACCATACTTTGGTTAGCCAAAAATAAAAAATCAAAACATCAATTTAACTATAATTATACAAAAAACATAAATAAAAACAAACAAATGAAAGATGTTTGGACAATCTCATCACCAAAAAAAATAGAAAAACAATTTGGAAAACACCCTACACAAAAACCATATAAGTTGCTTGATATAATTTTAAACACTTCTACATCAGAAGGTGATTATATTCTTGATCCTTTTAATGGAAGTGGAACAACAGGGGTTGTTTCAGCTTTAAAAAATAGAAGATATATAGGAATTGAAAAAGAAAAAAAATATTGTGATTTATCTATAAAAAATTTTGAAAACTTAGAAAGATATCCATCCTCCAGCAAGTAATATTAAAAACACAATAGGTATAAGTATTAAAATAGCACCAATTATTAAAATTGCTCTCATAAAAATAATATATGATCAAATTACAAATAAATAAACTAAATTAAAAGGAACTAATATACGCAAGATATCTTACAAATTTGAATGATAAACAATTTATTTTGCTAAATTAACGTCTAAGCCGCCTTAATTTCCGGGCATAAAGATATTAGAATGCTTTTTCACTACACACATCTTAAAGCAGAGGATATATTGAGAAAATAATGAAATTTAATATAAATAAAGAAAAAATTGCTGCCTGGGCCGTTCATGGGGTTACTGGCTCAGGAGCAGTACTTGGTCTTCTCGCAATTATAGCAATCATTAATAATGATGCTGTAGGTGCTTTTTTATGGCTTGGATTAGCATTATTAATTGATGGGATAGATGGTACCTTGGCAAGAAAAGTAGATGTGAGTAAACTAACTCCAAATATTGACGGCACAATTCTAGACAGTGTAGTAGATTATTTAAACTATGTGATTATACCTAGTCTAATGATTTACTGGTTTCAAATGGTTCCGGCTGGATTTGAATTAATTATCCCTTCTGCAATTATGTTATCATCGCTTTATACATTTGCAAATTTAAAAATGAAAACTGAAGATTATTACTTTAGAGGCTTTCCTGCTGTGTGGAATATAGTTGTTTTATATTTCTTTATCTTAGGAACAAATGAATACATTAACACTTCGATTATTTTAATTTGTATAATTATAACATATATACCTATAAAATTTGTTCACCCGTTACGTGTTAAAGAGTTACGAAACTTAACTATTTTTTTTACAATTATATGGTCAGCAACAACATTGAAGTTAGTTATAACTCCTACATCAAAAATATTTATGGTTGATAGTGCCATAATTTTTTTATTATGGATTTTAACATCAATTTATTTTGCTGCAATTTGTTTAGAACGCTCTTTCAAAAAAAATTAAAATTTAATATTATAATTAATAAAGGGCACGTAAAGTGCCCTTTTAGTTTTTCTAAAAAAATACTAATCTGTGCTTCTGCTATAATAAAAAAATGCAGCTCCAAAGATTATACTTACAGCTACATTCATATATGCTGGAGGTCCTCCAAACAGACCAACAGTCATTTGATAAAGAGTAAGTAAAAGAAATAAACCATGAATAATACCGAATAACATTCCATATGATTGAATGGCATCTCCAGCAATATCGGCTGTTCTCCATGATATTAGTGCAAGCCCTATAACAGCAACTCCTAATCCGCCTGCTGCAGCATAAGCCGCAGAGCTTGATTCAAGTCCTGCCATATTAAACCACATATCAGGCATAAGAATTGCTGAGATTCCGTTTAGCCCTATCCACACCCCATTAATTCTACATAATAATTTTAAGTTCATTTATTGCCTCCTTAAATTATCATCACCATATCATCATTAAAATAATTTTAAAAAGTAATTTAATTGAACAATTTATATTTTAAAATTAAAATCAAAGATTCTATACATTTATTGGGTAAAATGAACAATTTGCTTAATTTCTTAATAGATTTTTTGTAACACTATAAAGCAAATTAACACCTTTGATTAAATTTTTATATTTTGTGTGCTCTCTTTTATCATGGCTTATACCTTTGATGCTCGGTACAAAAATCATTGAAGTAGGACAAATTTTCGCTAACATTTGTGCATCATGGCCAGCGCCACTAAATAAGTCCATATTAGAATATTTAAGTTTTTCCGAATGATATTTTATTATGCTATTTAATTTATGATCAAATTTTACAGAAGTAAATTTAACTAATTTTTTTATTTTAAATTTAATATTTTTTTGTAAGCATAATTTTTTAATTTCCTTTTTTATTTTTTTTTCAACAACATTTAACTTATCATCTTTGGGGTTGCGCATATCAACAGAAAATTCAATTTTATTTGCAATAACGTTTATTTGATTAGGTTGAACACTAACTGAACCTATAGTAATTAGTTGATTGTTTTTTTTAGTTGATAATGAATTAATATAGTTGTGTATCTTACCAAAAACCATCATTGGATCATGTCTATTTTTTAATGGTGTTGTTCCAGCATGATTTGATTTTCCAAATAAAGAAATTTTTAACCAAGTAATTGCCTGTACTCCTTTAACAATACCAATATCTTTATTATTATTATGTAAGATGGGTCCTTGTTCTATATGTAATTCTAAAAATCTTTTGGGTCTAAAAAATAACTGTTTTTCTTTCCCCAAGTAATTAATTTTTTTTAAAGCCTCTTTAATTGTAATGCTATTAATATCTTTTATTTTATGGATTTTTTTTATATTTTCTTTTTTTGTAAAAGACCAACTGCCCATCATATCTGGTGCAAATCTAACCCCTTCCTCATTAGTAAAAACCGCTAAACCAATTGATTCTTCAATTTTATTTTTTTCTATCAAAGTTTGTATTACTTCTAAGGCACCCACCACACCTAAAGCACCATCATATTTGCCCCCATTTTTTACAGAGTCAATATGTGAGCCTAACAAGATGGGTTTGGTTTTGTTATTGTAATTATATAAACCAAAAATATTTCCTATATTATCAATTTTAATTGTTAATTTTAGAGATTTCATCCAATTGATAATTATATCCCTAGCCCTTTTATCTTCATTAGTAAGTGCTATTCTATTAATGCCTGCTTTTTTATAATTACTTTTTAAATTATTAATTTTTTCTATTCTTCTTAAGAATCTTTTCGAGTTAATTAACATAAAATAAATTATAACAAAATTATCATAAACGTTAAGAAGGAAATTTTTTAAGCGCTTTAGTTCCTAGCTGACTATGTGTTTTTAGATAATTTTAACAATTGACAGGCAAAAAATCATTGTTTTAAGGGAAATTCAAGACTACTAATTCGGAGTCTGTAAGTTTGAATCTCACTGGACATATTAATTATATTTGCTAAACAAAATGAAAGTATATAGTTACGCTTATATAATTAACAACTAAAATTATTCCTATGAAAAAGATATTATTTCTTATTTTAATAGCTGTTTTTTTTGCTGGAGGTTACTATTATTTTTATCAAGATAATGGTGAAGTAAGCACAACCTCTTATGAGTTTGTAAAAATAGAAAAAGGTAATATTAAAAAAATCGTGTCAGCTACTGGAAAAATAACACCAACTAATTCTCAAATATTATCTTCAGAAA
>CETH01082141.1_pt1 | contig 46592 bp, 43 predicted proteins | sample 361461 | NCBI WGS metagenome assembly CETH01 (sample SAMEA2622695, study PRJEB7988) | marine metagenome | isolation source: saline water (ENVO:00002010), including | reverse complement strand
TTATGACAAGCAAGATTATCACAATTACAAATACTGCCGAAGATTATCTGTCTAAGTTAATAGCTGAGAAGAATGAGCCTGGTACAGCTGTAAGAGTTTTTATCTCTGATCCGGGCACTCCCAATGCTGAGACTTGTTTGGCTTATTGTAAGCCTGATGAAATTGTTCCCTCCGATACTTTAATCTCGCTGGCAAAAATGTCAGTGTATATAGAGGAAAGAAGTATTCCATTTCTTGTGGATGCAGAAGTTAACTATGATGTTGATAATTTTGGTGGGCAGCTAACAATTAAAGCACCAAATGCTAGACTGCCAAACATATCACCTGATAGTCCGTTAGAAGATAGGGTGAATTACGTTATTTATAATGAAATTAACCCCATGCTTGAATCTCACGGGGGCGTAGTAAGTCTCATTGAAATAACAGATGATATGTATGCTGTCCTTCAGTTTGGAGGAGGTTGCCAAGGTTGTGGGATGGTAGACGTGACATTAAAAGATGGTATAGAAAAAACTCTTTTAGAAACCTTGCCAGAATTATCAGGCGTTAAAGATATGACAGATCATAGCTTAGATGAAAATGCTTTTTACAAGGATGAATCGTAAACCGAAATAATTACACCTATCTTTGGATGATCAAAATAATGAGATTCATTTTTAAAAATTCTCCTTCCTTCGTTTAGCAAATATCTCACTTCACCAATTTCTATATATTCCAATGATTCAGTTTTAGTTTCAGCCATTTCAGGCTCAGTTTTAAATATTTTATTAGAGTTCATTATCTCAGGCCCTATGTTGAAATCATGCTGTAAAACATTATCTGGAATAGAGCTTGTCAAAGCATCAAATTTTATTTCTTTTATAAGTTCTTGATCATTTTCTGGTCTGAAATTACCTTCAAGATATGCAATTACATCAAGATGCAAATATCTGCTTTGGTATAGTTTAATTAAAAATCCATGACTGCTAAATATTTCATGTACAAAAGGAGAATTATCCTCAGGTAGGGCGGGTTGAAGCCAAGACACCTTATGTAGTATTTGATACTCATTTCTTCGATTAAGCCTGCGGTAAATATTATCAAGCTTGTTAAGGTTTTGCTGTCTCTCATACCATTTATTTTCATTTATTCGCTTTCCTGGTTTTGGGGGATCGCTATCTTGTACTTGTTCATTCTTGTTTTTATTGATGATTAACTGATCAATTGATAAGTTAGTTTTTTCATAGTTAAAAGATTGAAAAATTGTTTGCTCATTGAGTGCAATGTTAGGCTTATCTAGCAAAGCGATGGTATTGATATCCTGTAGATTTAAATTTTTTCGCTCAAGCTTTTCATTGCCAATTATTTCAAGCTGCTCAAAAACAATTACCTCAATCCTGAATTCTTCTTGATTTTTATTTTGAGCAATACAACTAAGGCTCAAAAAAAATAATGTAATGTAAAATTTATACAAGTTCATTTAGTAACTCTGCAACGGCAGCTCTTCTATTACTATTTTCAGACACATCTAGTGTTATTTTATTTTCGTTATTTAGTTTTATCTTAGCTGATCCAGCTTGAATCAATCCAATTAATTTTTTATAGACTCGATCATTTAAATTATCATTAAATGTAATCATTGCATTTTCTATGTTTGAGTAAATTTTTTTGATACCCACATTTCTAGCAAGTATTCTAAGCTTCGAACTCTCAATTAAATTTAATAGATCATCATTTGGTTTACCGCATCGATCTTTAAGATCATCCAAAATTTTATTAACCTCTAGATTACTTTTAGCATCATTTAAAGAGCGATAAATTTTTAATCTTTCATTGGTAACAGGTAAATAGGATTCTGGGATTAAGGCTCGATCATTAAAATTAATTTCAGTGTCTAATATTGTTTCTTGTTCATAGCCCTTTAAATTATTAACTGCATTTTTCAATATTGATAGATACATGCTTAGACCTATAGCTTCAATATGACCGGTTTGTTTGACACCAAGAAAATCTCCAGCGCCTCTAATTTCTAAGTCTTCTTGGGCTATAAAGTAACCTGAACCTAGGTCTGAGTGTCTTACCAGTGATTCAAGTTTTGCTTTAGGTGATTTTTTTAAGTCTTGAGTTGGGATTAATAAATAACAGTATGCTTGTCGCATTGATCTTCCAACTCTACCCCTTAGTTGATGTAATTGAGATAGACCAAAATTATGAGCATCAATAACAATTATTGTATTTGCGTTTGGTATATCTAACCCCATTTCAACGATAGTTGTGCATATGAGAACATCTATTGAGTTTGAATTAAAACCATTCATTGTATTGGTAATATCTTTTTTAGATAATTGCCCATGTGCAATATCAATATTTGCATTTGGTGCTAAATTTTTAATTTGATTTTTCAAGCCTTCCATTTTAGATATGTCGTTTTGAACCAAAAAAACTTGACCGCCTCTAGCTAACTCCCTATCTATGGCATTTTTAATAATTTGCTGATTCTGTGTATTTAAAAAAGTCTTAATGCTCAATCTTTCTAATGGAGGTGTATACAAATATGAAAAATCTTTCAATCCTGAATAAACAAGATTCAAGGTTCTAGGTATTGGTGTAGCAGACATGTATAAAATATGAATTTTGGATTGTCTTGATTTAATGATTTCTTTTTGTTTTATTCCAAATCGGTGCTCTTCATCAATTACCAATAGACCAAGATTAATTAAAGAAATATCATTATTTAGCAATGCATGAGTACCTATTAAAATGTCGATCTTCCCATGCTCAAAATCATCATATATCTTTGTCTTATTTTTTGGTGAGGTGTGTCGAGTTAGTAACTTTATATTTACTGGAAAGTTTAGAAACCTTCTAGTGAAGCTTTCTAGATGTTGTTTTGCTAAGACAGTGCTAGGCGCAAGAACCATTACCTGTTTCTTAGAATCAACTGCTACAAATGCAGCGCGCATTGCAACCTCAGTTTTTCCAAATCCAACATCTCCACATATAACCCTATTCATTGGCCTGATTAGAGCCATATCCTTAAAGACATCTTTTATGCAATTAACTTGATCAGCTGTTAAGACATAAGGGAAATCTTTATCAAATTCTTTGTAAGATTCATCCTCGCAAATTAATTGGCATGAGGTCGCTATCGAGCGTCTAGACTCTATATCCAATAACTCTGCAGCATGATCATGAGCTTTTATTTTTGCTTTTTCTTTTTTAACTTTCCATTTTGTAGATGATAAAGAGTCAAGACGCACCCCATGTGTTTGTGATGTTTGAAATTTAGAAACTAGATATGCTTGCCTTATTGGAACATATAGAATTTCTTTTTCTAAGTATTCGATTTGAATATATTCTTCTTCGCTTAAATTCGTTTTTAAAAGCTTCAAACCCTTATAAATTCCTACGCCGTAATCAACATGTATAACAAATTCCTCGTCATTAAATGGGTTTTCGAACTTTTCGATTAATGAATCTTGGTTTGTTAGACTTAATTTTGAATTCAAAATTTCTGAGCCTACCATTTCATCTAAATTTAAATGAATAAGCTTTCTATTTTTACTTGTAAATGATCGTACAGGAAGAGAAATACAGCTAAATACTCCACTGCAAAGAGTGAATGGAAGAGTGACAATAGTTGTTTTATATTGTTTGTTAATTTGATCTAATTTGGTTTGTTCAGATGAAGTGATTAAGAGCGTATTTATCTCCCCATTTCCTTGTTTATCAATTGCAGTTTTTAATTGAATGTCTTTATTTTCAGAGAAGTCAATCAATGAATTATCAGTTGAAAGTTTAAGCAATTCAGCTGATTCCATATATACTTTTAGATCTTCAATGTTAAAAATATAATCTTCTGGTTTTAATATTGGTCTAGAAGAGTCTATTGATTCTTCTTGATATCTTTCTTCTACAAAAATTTGATGAGAAGATAATATTTGATCAACTTTGTTAGATTTAATTAAGCTAAATCCAAAAAAATAATCAATTAAATTAGAATTACCTATCTGAATAAGAGGGTTGTATATTTCATACCCTTCAGGATATTTTCCAGACGCTAAACTTTGAAAAATTTCACAATGTCTTTCATCATGATTTTGGAAATAATTTCTCCATGCATTTTTAAAATTACCTATTGAGTCTTCGTCTAGCTGAATCTCGGAACCGGTGAATAACTGAAATTCGGATAATTTTTTTATCATATTTTGAGTTGATGGATCAAATTCTCTTATTTCATCTATTTGATCCCCAAAGAAATCAACTCTTATAGGGTTAAAACAAAACCCAGAATAAAAATCAACGACACCTCCTCTAACAGTGTATTGATTAATTGAACTAACCTTGTCAGTTCGTTCATAATTTAACGCCTCTAAACTTGTTGTTAACTCTTTAATTGTTAATGAGTCACCAATTTTAAATTTCTTCCTAGCAACAAAAAAATTCTTTGATGGTAATTTTTCAAATAAGTTTATGCAGCTAGTAATGACGATTTTGAGGTTTGTTTTATCTGAATTTAATACTTTGATTCTCTTTTGAATCACTGAATCTGCAGTAGAAAATCTGTCGTAAGGTAATATTTCTCTCTCAGGGTAATATTCAATCAAACCCTTATCTAAAAAAAGTTCTAGCTCATTTTTGATTAATCTAGCCTCTTTATCTGATTCACAAAGGTACAGAATCTGATGATTCTGTGTTTTTACACATTCAGCCAACTCAAATGCTATAGGTTCATGCTTTTTTTCTAACATATCGTGCAGTATAATTTGCGCCTAAAAATAATCTTAAAAACAGGAACACTAACATGGATATAAGTTTTTCAGAACAAGATCTTCAATTTCAAGAGGAAATAAGAGCTGGTTTAAATGGATCAGAATTTCCTGCGCATGTAAGGGAAAAACAGAAAATGGGTACAGCTCTTTCAAAACAAGACATGATTGATTTTCATAAATTTATTCATAGCAAGGGTTGGATGGGATATAACTGGCCTGTTGAGTATGGTGGAACTGGCTGGTCTCCTGTGCAAATCTATTTATTTTTAAACGAATTGGCATTAGCTCAATGCCCAACAATTTTACCTTTTGGATTAAGCATGGTTGGTCCAGTTATATACACATTTGGTAACCAAGAACAGAAAGATAGATTTTTGCCTGATATTCTTGAGTTCAATACTTGGTGGTGCCAAGGATACTCTGAACCAGGCTCTGGCTCTGATTTAGCATCATTAAAAACAAAGGCAGTTTTAGAGGGCGATCATTATGTTGTTAATGGATCTAAAACCTGGACAACGCTTGCTCAAAATGCAGATTGGATTTTTTGTCTAGTTAGAACTGAAACCACTCAAAAAAAGCAAGAAGGCATTTCTTTTCTTTTGATTGATATGAATTCACCAGGCATTGAGGTTAAACCAATTATTACAATTGATGGAGATCATGAAGTTAATTCTGTTTTCTTTACCGATGTTAAAGTTCCAGCGGATCAATTAATAGGTGAAGAGGGTAAAGGTTGGACTTATGCTAAATTTCTTTTAGCTCATGAAAGGTTTGGAATTGCAGGTGTGCCCGTAGTAAAGGTCCAGCTTGAAAAACTAAAAAATATTACTTCTGATTATAATGATGCAGATTTATCAAGAAAAATTGCTGAATTAGAAATTGATCTTGAAGCTCTAGAATTTACTGAATTAAGAACCTTGGCCGCAATCGCTGAGGGAGGTCACCCCGGTGCTGAATCTTCTATCTTAAAAATTCGCGGAACTGAAATTCAACAAAGATTAACTGAACTTTTTGTTGAAGCAGCAGGTCAATATATTCTGCCATATGAGGGTCCTGATGGATTTGAATCAAATAGAACACCGGCTGGTCCTGACTATGCCAGCCCATCAGTTGCTCAATATCTAAACTATAGAAAAACTTCTATATATGGTGGAAGTAACGAGATTCAAAAGAATATCATCGCTAAAGCTATATTAGGAGTATAAACATGAATTTAAATTATTCTGATGAGCAGAACATGCTTCGCGATCAAGTGCTTAAATTTTGTGAAACTAATTATGATTTTATTGATAGAGAGAAAATTTTGGACTCTGATTCTGGTTATAGCGAGGACAATTGGATGCAATTTGCAGAGCTGGGTTGGTTAGCTGTTCCGTTTAAAGAAGACAATGGAGGTTTTAATTTTGGACCAATCGAACTAACTGTATTGTTTGAAGAATTTGGCAAAGCTTTGGTTGTGGAGCCTTATTTAAGTTCTGTGGTTATGAGTGGCACTATTTTGGAGGGGTCAAATCATCCGGAAAAGAGCTCTATTATTAAAAAAATTATTTCGGGTCAGCACCAAGTATCAGTTGCATATGCCGAACCCAATATTGGCTATAATTTTTTAGATTGTAATACGACAGTATCTAAGGATGAAGACGTTTACAGTCTTAACGGTTCTAAATCGTTAGTATTGAATGGGGGTAATGCGAATCAATTTATAGTTCTTGCTACTCATGACAAATCTCCTGTCTTGGTTCTTGTTGAAGCTGATGTTGAGGGTTTATCTACCCAAATTTTTAAGACATTGGATGGACAAACATGTGGGGAATTAACCTTTGAAAATGTCGTTCTGAACTCAGAATCAATTTTGTCCATAGGAGATGAGGCTGAATCACTGTTTAACAAAATGGTAAATTTGTCTATTTTATGTATAAGTGCAGAGGCTGTCGGCGCGATGACTGCCTCATACATGAAAACAGTTCAATATACAAAAGAACGTGAACAGTTTGCTCAACCTATTAGCAATTTCCAAGTTTTACAACATCGTATGGTTGATATGTTTATCGAAACTGAGCTTACTAAATCCTTGCTGATTAAGGCAACTCTTCAACTTGACGCAGATGATCTTGAAACTGGAAATACCATTTCAGCACTAAAAGTTCAGGTTGGTAAGGCCGGAAGATTGGTCGGGCAACATGCGGTGCAATTGCATGGTGGTATGGGCGTCAGCAATGAAATGTCTATTGGTCACTACTTAAAGAGATTCACAGCTATTGATTCTATGTTTGGTAATACTCAATACCATATCAATAAATATAAAGAAAAATAAATAATGACTGATCTTACTAAAAATCCTGATTTACGTTCTCGAGAAAAAATCGATGATTACTTTGGTGATTGGAAGTGGAGAGAGGGTTTAGCTGAATTAATGGTTCCAATTGTAGGAAGACTTTATAGACATGGTATTCATATTATGATTTACGGACAATCTCTTGTTAATAAATCTCCCATCGATATTATGCATGCGCATAGATTCGTAAGGCAAATTGAGGAAAATGAATTAAGTGAATTAGAAACATATCCATTACTGGAGAGATTAAGCAAAATGGATCTTCCTGATTGTGAGGTGGATATAGGCGAGCTTGCAATGAGATGTTCTTTTTTTGAAGACCTTTCAAATAATCCAGACTCAATAGACAATTTTTTACAAGAGCAAATAAATGTTAATGGAAATTTCACCAAAAGACCTGATCAGCCGCAAGATATTGTTCTTTATGGGTTTGGCAGGATTGGAAGATTGATGGCAAGAATGCTTGCTCAAACAACCGGTCCAGGAAATTATTTCCGTCTTAAAGGTGTGGTTGTTAGAAAGACCGGTGAAAATGATTTAATTAAACGTGCAAGCTTGTTAAGAAGAGATTCAGTCCATGGAAGATTTGATGGAACGATCAGGGTTGACCTTGAAAATGAACTTTTGGTTATCAATGGCAACCCAGTGAAATTTATTTATGCAAATTCGCCTTCGGATGTTAATTACTTAGATTTAAACATTAATTCTCCTATCGTGATTGATAATACTGGTATATGGCGCGATGAGGAGTCATTGTCTCAGCACTTAAATTGTGGTGCATCAAAAGTGATACTAACTGCTCCTGCTAAGGGAGATATCAGGAATATTGTTTTTGGCGTAAATGATTTAGCTTTGCAAGCATCAGATCAAATTATTTCGGCTGCATCATGTACAACAAATGCAATAGTGCCAGTCCTTAAATTAATTAGCGATCATTATGGTATATCAAATGGCCATATTGAAACTGTTCACTCTTATACAAATGATCAAAATTTAATTGATAACTTTCATAAAGGTGATCGAAGAGGCCGAAGCGCACCTTTGAACATGGTTATCACCACAACTGGTGCTGTGAAAGCTGTCTCAAAAGCTATTCCAGAGTTAAAAAATAAGTTAACCGGAAATGCAATCAGAGTTCCAACCCCTAATGTAAGTTTAGCGGTTCTGGTTTTAAACATAGAAAATGCAGTAGATAGGGATGAATTAAATGAGTTCCTAAAAAAATCCGCTTTTGCTAGTAAATATAGAGAAATTATTGGATACACTAACTCGCCAGAGGCTGTATCAACTGACTTTTATTCAAGCCCATATGCAACAATTATTGACTCTCAAGCAACTATAGCAGACGGTAAACAAATTACTTTATATTGCTGGTATGACAATGAGTATGGTTATACCAAGCAAGTCCTAAATCTTACAAGAAAAGTAGCTTCAATTGACCTTCAAAGATTTCCTAAAGCAATTGAAGATTCAGTATAGAAACAGCTGATATTTCCATTTATAATTCACCCATCTTTTGTTGAAGGGTACTGTGATTAAAACCAAAAAAGGTCTAAATTTACCAATTTCTGGAAATCCATCTTTAGATTTGGATTTCTCTACTGCTATTAACTCTATTGCATTATTAGGAGCAGATTTTGTTGGTCTTAAACCAACGATGATGGTGGATGAGGGTGATAAAGTACTTTCTGGTCAAAAATTATTTGAAAATAAAAAAAATCCAGGCACATATATCACAGCTCCTTCATCTGGAATTGTTAAGTCAATCAACAGAGGTGAAAAAAGACGATTCTTATCACTGATTATTGAGACGGATGATTCTCTTGGTTCATTAAAATTTGATCTGAATAACTATTCTAACCCAATTGACTTTTTGGTTGATACTGGCACTTTGGCTTATTTTCGTACCAGACCATACAATAGAATGCCTTTACCAAGTGAATTGCCTTCAGCGATATTTGTCAATGCTTGCGATACAAATCCTCTCTCCGTTGATCCTCATGAATTAATTAAGTTTGATCAAAATCTCTTTAACAAAGGTCTTAAATTTATCCAATCTATCAATAGTGATATTAAAACTTTTTGCTCTTATCAAAATAAAGATTTTGATCAATCTTTGGAAGCTGTAAGTTATAACCAATTCGAAGGCCCTCATCCAGCTGGTTTGGTTGGAACTCACATACATTTTCTTTATCCAGTGGGTCAGAACAGATCAGTTTGGAGTATTTCATGGCAAGAAGTTATTTCATTAGGATATCTTCTTCAGAACAATAATTTACGCCCAGATAAAAATGTAGCTATTGGAGGGCCGAATGCTCTTGATCCAAAAATATTAAAAGTTAAATATGGATCTAATTTATCAGAACTTACAGCAGGAAAAATCTTTGATAATTCTAGAGTGATATCAGGCTCTGTTTTGAATGGACATACTGGTGAAAATGTAATGAATTATTTAGGCTCATTTGATAATCAGGTTTCTATTCTGCCAGATGAATCAAACGATATTTTGTTTAATTGGGCTATGCCAGGATCAAAACTACATTCAAAATTACCAGCCTTTATTTCAAGTTGGATTAAACCTCAAAGCTTTACCTTTAATGTTTCAATGAACGGTGGCAATAGGGCAATCGTTCCAATATCCTCATATCAAGAAATTATGCCTTTAAACATACTAATGACTCAGTTGTTAAAATGTTTAGTCACTCTAGATATTGAGCTTGGAGAAAAATTAGGCGTTTTAGAGCTAGCCCCTGAGGATTTAGCTTTAGCAAGTTATGTTTGTCCAAGTAAGTACGACTATCAATCAATCCTTGATTCCAATTTAGAAAAAATGTATGAGGAATTCAAATGAAAGCTTGGCTTAGATCACTCAATGAAACTATTAAGCCAAAATTTATGCCTGGGGGCGCTCAAGCAAAATGGTTCCCAATCTATGATGCAATTGAGAATTTTATTTTCTCATCGATGCACAAAACTACAAATCCAATCCATGTAAGGGATTCAATTGATATTCAAAGAATCATGGTAATTGTTTGGTTGGCAGCATTTCCAGCAATGTTTTTTGGAATGTATAACATTGGAAATCAAACCTTATCTTATTTGACGTTAGTCGATTCTGCTAATACAAATGATTGGCATCACGTCTTGATAAATATAGTTGGCTATTCAAACGATAGTTTTCTAACAAAAATGTGGATTGGTGCTGTATATTTTGTTCCAATCTATGCAGTAACCTTTGCAGTTGGGATCCTCTGGGAGATTCTTTTTGCTGTAGTTCGTAAACATGAAATTAACGAAGGTTTGTTTGTTTCATCAATCTTATTTGCTTTAAGCTGTCCACCGGATCTACCTTTATGGCAGGCCGCAATGGGAATTACTTTTGGAATCGTAATTGGTAAAGAGGTTTTTGGTGGAACTGGCAAAAACTTTCTAAATCCAGCTCTTACTGGAAGAGCATTTTTATATTTTGCATATCCGTCTCAGTTATCCGGCGACAAAGTTTGGATAGCTGGTCTTTCTGATACAGGTGTTACCCCAGAGGGTTTTAGCGGAGCAACACCGCTTGGATATGCAGCAGAAGGAGGTTTGCAAGGTCTTAGCGATAATTTCTCTTGGTTTGATGCATTTATTGGAAATATACCAGGATCTGTTGGCGAGACCTCCGTAATAGCTATTGGAATTGCTATGCTTATTCTTTTAGGGACAGGTGTTGCCTCATATAGAATTATTTTAGGTACTTTTCTTGGAATGATTGTCATGTCATCGATTTTGAATATAGTTGGATCTGATACTAACCCTATGTTTCAGGTTCCCTGGTATTGGCATCTTGTAATTGGTAGTTTTGCTTTTGGTTTAGTTTTCATGGCTACAGAACCCGTTTCAGGCTCCGGTACAAATACAGGACGTTGGATATATGGTGCTTTAATAGGCGTAACTGTTATTTTAATTAGGGTAATTAATCCTGCTTTTCCAGAAGGGATGATGTTGGCTATTTTATTTGCTAATCTATTTGCTCCAGTAATTGACCATATGGTTGTTTCAAACAATATTGCAAGACGCAAGAGGGCTCTTTCGTATGAATGATTCGATACTAAAAACGTTCACGGTTTCATTTTTGGTCTGTTTATTTTGTTCTTTGGTTGTTTCATACGCTGCTGTGAGTCTCAGAGATATGCAAAATCTCAATAAACTTAATGATCAAAGGATTAAGATACTTAAAACTGCTGCAATCTATAATTCAGATGAGTCTATTGAATCACAGTTTTCTCGTCTAACTCCTAAATTTGTTGATTTTAGCAATGGAGACCTTTTAGATGCTTATGGTGAATATGATCTAAATACTTATGATCCAGTATATTTCTCTAAGCAGCCCAACCATTCAACTCCGATACCTGCTTCTAAGGACATAGCAATCGTCAAAAATCATGAAAATATTGGAAAAATATACCTACTTAAAGATTCCTCTAACAATCTTGAAAAAATTATCTTGCCAATCAGAGGCTATGGTCTTTGGGGGACTCTATTTGGATATATTGCGATTGATAAAGATTTAAATACAATAAGAGGGCTCGAATTTTATTCTCATAAAGAAACGCCCGGATTAGGTGCAGAAGTTGATAACCCAAAATGGAAGGCCTTATGGGATGGGAAGTCTATTTATTTAGATGATGAAGTTGAGATTGAAGTGATAAAAGGAAAAGTTGATCCATCAAATCAAATGGCCTCATATCAAGTAGATGGTCTCTCAGGTGCAACTCTAACTAGTAGAGGGGTTACAAACATGCTTGTTTACTGGTTCGGTGAGAGTGGATATAAAGAAACATTAAGAAAAATTAATTATGACAGTTAAGCAATACAAACAAGTTCTTGCAAAGCCATTGCTTGAAGAAAATCCTATTACACTGCAGATACTGGGAATTTGTTCTGCATTAGCTGTAACAAGCAATCTTTCTGTAACCCTTGTTATGTGCGTTGCTCTTACAAGCGTTGTTTCATTCTCAAATTTATTTATTTCTATTATCAGAAATTACATTCCTAGCAGTGTGAGAATAATTGTCCAAATGACCATCATTGCATCTCTTGTTATCGTCGTAGATGAGTTGCTAAAGGCTTACGACTATGAGACAAGCAAAAAACTATCAGTTTTCGTAGGCTTAATTATTACAAATTGTATTGTAATGGGTAGAGCTGAAGCATTTGCCATGAAAGAAAAACCATTCCTCAGTTTTTTAGATGGTCTGGGCAATGGTCTTGGATACAGCATTATTCTAATTGCAGTAGCAATTGTAAGGGAATTATTTGGAACTGGAACTTTAATGGGGTATGAAATCTTACCATTGGTTTCTAATGGCGGATGGTATCCTGCTAATAATCTTTTATTACTTCCGCCCAGCTCATTCATCTTAATAGGTTTAATGATTTGGGGGATAAGAGCTTTTAAAACTGATCAAATTGAGTCAAATGAATATAAATTGTCTGGACATGCTTCAGCACCAGATCTGTCTAAAAGAGAATTAAATGTTTGAACATTATCTTAATATCTTTATAACAACCGTTTTCATAGAAAACATCGCTCTATCTGTTTTTTTAGGCATGTGTACATTTATCGCTATTTCAAAAAAAATAGATGCAGCTTTTGGTCTTGGGGTAGCAGTAATCGTTGTTTGTTTAATAACTGTCCCACTTAATAACTTAATTTATAATTCTATTTTAAAAGAAGGAGCTTTAGCATGGGCGGGCTTACCTGAAGCAAATTTAGAGTTTGTTGGTCTTATCAGCTACATTGGCGTAATTGCTGCAGCAGTTCAGATACTTGAAATGTTTTTGGATCGATTTGTACCCGCACTTTATAATGCTTTAGGTGTATTTTTACCTTTAATCACAGTTAATTGTGCCATTCTTGGTGCCTCGTTGTTTATGATTGAAAAAGATCTTAAATTTGGTGAAAGTGTGGTTTATGGACTTGGCGCTGGTGTTGGTTGGGCTATGGCAATTGTTGTTTTAGCTGGGATTAGAGAAAAACTAAAATATTCAGATATACCAGATGGACTCCAAGGTTTAGGTATGACATTTTTAATAGTTGGTTTAATGAGTTTTGGGTTTATGTCATTCGGGGGAATTTCACTATAGGTATTAATTATGCAGATTGATTTATTTTTAGGCGTTCTTTCATTTACTGGTGTTGTATTGCTCTTGGTGGCTATTATTATTGTTGCAAGAAGTCAGTTAGTAAGCTCAGGTGATGTAACCATTGAAATCAATGGAGATTCATCCAATCCAATTGTCGTGCCATCTGGTAATAAATTACTTCAAACTCTTGCTGAAAATAAAATTTTTCTTTCTTCAGCTTGTGGCGGTGGAGGTACTTGTAGTCAGTGTAAGTGCCAAATATCAGAGGGTGGAGGATCTATTCTTCCAACCGAAGAATCTCACTTTAACTCTAAAGAAAAAAAAGATGGGTGGAGACTCTCATGTCAAGTTGCAGTAAAGAATGATCTTAAAATTACTATTCCTGAAGAGGTTTTTGGTGTTAAAGAATGGGAGTGTGAGGTTGTTTCTAATGAAAATGTCGCAACTTTTATCAAGGAACTTGTTCTAAAGCTTCCCGAGGGAGAAGAAGTCAATTTTAAAGCTGGAGGTTATGTGCAGCTTGAAGCTCCTTCATATTCTAATCTTGATTATAAATCCTTTGATGTGGCTGATGAATATAGAGAGGATTGGGATAAGTTCAAAATATGGGACAATGTTGCAAATAATTCAGAACCAATAATAAGAGCCTACTCTATGGCAAATTATCCTGAAGAAAAAGGAGTTTTAAAATTTAATATAAGAGTTGCAAGTCCTCCGCCTGGATCATCTGATATACCTCCTGGAGTAATGTCATCGTGGACTTTCAATCTTAAGCCTGGTGATAAAGTTAGAGTATTTGGACCTTTTGGAGAGTTCTTTGCTAAAAAATCTCCTGCTGAAATGGTATTTGTTGGTGGTGGTGCAGGTATGGCCCCGATGAGGGCTCATATCTTTGATCAATTGCTAAGAATTAATACTGATAGAAAAATTTCTTTTTGGTATGGCGCTCGAAGCCTGAAAGAGATGTTTTACGTTGATGATTTTAATAAATTAGCAGAAACAAATGAGAACTTTGAATGGCATGTTGCATTATCAGATCCTCAACCTGAAGACGACTGGGACGGACTAACAGGTTTCATACACCAGGTTCTTTTCGATCGTTATCTTAAATCTCATAAGGCTCCTGAAGATTGTGAGTTTTATATGTGTGGACCGCCTATGATGAATAAAGCTGTCATAGATATGCTCATTAATCTTGGAGTGGAGCCCGAAAATATCATGCTGGATGATTTTGGTGGCTAATTAACCTATTGAACCGACTAACTGTATCTAAATTAATTGCTCTTCTAATTGGTTTAATATGCATATTTTTTGCCTACAATTACAATAAGTCTGCTACTTATAAAATTTCAGGTCCTATATATGGAACCTATTGGCAACTAGTATCAACAGAATATATTCCTGATAGTTTAAAAAAATCTATAAAAGATGAGCTATCAAGAATTGACTTAATAGCATCAAATTATAAGAAAGATTCAGAGTTATCTAGAATAAATACAGCCCCAGTAAATCAAAAAATTTTGATTTCATCTGACATGTATTCATTATTAAGCTTTGCCGAGAAGCTCTTCGATATTACTAATGGTTATTATGACGTTACCTTGGGTTCATTGGTTATTCAAAAAGGTTTTGGCCCAGAAAATACTATGGTTGAAAACACTATTCCCGTTTCTGTAAAAAGATTTGATTTAATATCAAATAATGGTCTTATTAAAAATGATAATTTTCAATTTGATCTGTCGTCGATTGCAAAGGGTTATGCGGTAGATAAAATTGCTAAACTACTGATTAAATCAAACAAAAATAATTTTTTATTTGATATAGGTGGAGAGATTATAACTAATGGATCAAAGCATGGCCTACCATGGTTAGTTGGTATACAAAATCCATCGAGTATTGAAAGCCAATCAATTATCGAAATATTTAGCCCTGATTTTTTAGCTGTTGCAACATCTGGTGAATATAGAAATCAAAAAATAAATGAAAATGGAGATCTAATAAGTCATACCTTTGTGCCTAAAACTAAATTATCCATAGCTGATAAATCTTACTCAGTAACAGTGGTATCAGAAAAATCTTCAATGATTGCAGATGCATGGGCTACAGCCTTGAATGCTCTAGGACCAGAGAGAGGTTTAAGGCTTGCAAATGATAATGATGTAGCAGTTATGTATATAATGCAGAATGAGAATATTATAATTAAATCTAATTCATGGAATTTTAATGATTGAATTTCTAACAGTTTTTTTATTAATAACCGCTTCTTTTGCGGCAATTGCTATCGGGGTGATAGTAAAAAACAAACCGATTTCAGGAAGTTGTGGTGGCATGGCAAATTTACAGGATGGCGCACCCTGCAAAATTTGCGGGCGCACCACCATAGGGGATTGTGAAACTAATTAGAATTGATTCATTGTATTGTCTTTGCCTGAAGCTTTAAGTGCTGCCTCACCTGCAAAATATTCTTTATGATCATCTCCCATGTCTGACCCTGCCATATTTTGATGTTTAACACATGCGATACCTTGACGGATTTCTTTTCTTTGAACTCCTTCAACATAACCTAACATTCCTTTGTCACCAAAATACTCTTTAGCAAGGTTATCTGTAGAAAGAGCCGCAGTATGGTAAGTAGGCAAAGTAATCAGATGATGAAAAATACCTGCTTCTCTTGCAGCATCAGCTTGGAAGGTCTGAATTTTTTTATCTGCTTCTATGCCTAATTCCGTATTATCATAAGATTCATTCATGAGATCATCTTTATCATAATCAGACATATCCTTACCATTTTTTTCCATCATATTAAAAACCTGCTGCCTGAAATTAAGAGTCCAATTGAAAGAAGGACTATTGTTGTAGACAAGTTTGGCATTTGGAACAACTTTTTTAATTTCCTTCATCATTGCTCCAATTTGTCCTATATGAGGCTTTTCAGTTTCAATCCATATTAAATCAGCTCCATTCTGTAAGCTGGTAATTGAATCTAATATACATCTAGCTTCACCTGTTCCTTCTTTGAATCTATAAAGGTTACTGGGTAATCTTTTTGGCCTAACAACTTTACCATTCTGATTGATTAGTACATCTCCATGGTTAAGATTGGCATGATCAAGCTCTTCAACATCAAGAAAAGAATTGTATTGATCGCCCAAATCACCAACTTCATGAGTAATAGCTATTTGTTTTGTTAGACCTGCTCCTAATGAGTCTGTACGAGCAACAATCACTCCATCATCGACACCTAGTTCTAAAAAAGCATATCTAACAGCATTTATTTTCGCCAAAAAGTCAGAGTGGGGAACAGTAACTTTACCATCTTGGTGACCACACTGCTTTTCGTCAGAAACTTGATTTTCAATTTGTATACAGCACGCACCAGCTTCTATCATTTGCTTAGCCATTAGATAAGTAGCTTCTTCGTTACCAAATCCAGCGTCAATATCTGCAATTATTGGAACTATATGAGTTTCAAAATTATCAATCTTCTCTTGGATTTTTGGCTTATCCTCATCTGATGCATTATCAAGTCCTCTGAATAATCCACCAAGCTCGCGAGCATCTGCCTGTCTTAAGAAGGTATAAAGTTCTCTAATTAGCGACGCAACAGATGTTTTTTCATGCATTGACTGATCTGGCAGAGGGCCAAACTCAGATCTAAGGGCTGCAATCATCCAGCCAGATAGATAAAGATATTTTTTATCTGTTGTTCCAAAATGTTTTTTTATTGATATAAGTTTTTGCTGACCAATAAATCCGTGCCAGCAGCCTAAAGATTGAGTGTATTTAGATGTATCTGAATCATATGCATCCATGTCTTTTCTCATTAATGAAGCTGTGTATTTTGCAATATCGATTCCAGATTTAAACTGGTTTTGAAGTCTCATTCTAGCTGCGTATTCAGGCTTAATTGAGTTCCAATTTGAACTGCTGAATTCAGGAATAGAATTAAGTTTTTCTACTTCAGTTGAAAAATTATTCTTAGCCATTTATGTACCCCTATGTATGTAGTGCATTTGAATTTATTATGCTGATATTGTCAATAATCTCTATAAACACCTTTAAATGAGTATTTAATAGCGTTTATCTATGTAGTTTAACTACAAAATTTAGGATTTTGCTAATTTAGATGCTATTCCAACATAATTTAAAGGAGTTAGTTTTTTTAGCTTTTCTTTAGATTGATAAGTAATGTTAAGATCATTAACAATTTTAAGATATGAGTCTTTATCCATACTATGACCCCTAGTCTTGGCTTTGATTTCTTCATAAGCATTTTCGTAGCCTTCAAGCTTCATAATAATTTGAATTGCCTCAGCTAAAACCTGCCAATTTTCAGAAAGTTCTTTACGAGCAGCATCTTTATTTGGTTGAATTTTACTTAGCCCAGCCAAACATGAACTTATTCCTAGATAACTATATCCAAAGCCAACGCCAAGATTTCTTAGTACCGTAGAATCTGAGAGATCTCTTTGTAGCCTTGATTTTGATAATTTATCTGCAAAAAAACTCATTAATGAATTTGATAAACCAAGATTCCCTTCAGAATTTTCAAAGTCAATTGGATTAACTTTGTGTGGCATAGTGGATGAACCAATTTCACCTTCCTTAAGCTTTAACTTGAATATATCGTTAGAAATATAAATCCACATGTCTTGATTCAGATCAATCAAAATATTATTTATTCTCTGAATACACTGAGAGATTTCAGCTATACCATCATGAGGTTCAATTTGTGTTGTGATAGGATTTTGCTCAACTTTGAATGAATTTAAAAACTTTCTTGTTTTAGTGATCCAATTTATCTTTGAATCTGATAGATCAAGAGTATGAAAATTCCCAGTAGCTCCTCCAAATTTCGCTAAAGGCTTCAAATTCTTTAACATATCTTTTTGTCTGGAAAGACGTTGCTGGAATACTTTAATTTCTTTTCCTAGAGTGGAAGGTGAGGCTGCCTGTCCGTGAGTTTTAGCTAATACGCCTATGGATGCCCAAGATTTTGATTTTGAGTTTAAATCCTTGATTAGAAGATCTAATTTTTTTATATATATGTGCTTTGCGTCTCTAAGTAAAACAGCATAAGAAAGGGAATTAATATCTTCACTAGTTAAGGCAAAGTGTACTAAATGTTGATATTTTTTTAGATTAGAAAATTTTTCCATTTCCTCTCTAATAAAATATTCTACGGCTTTAACATCATGATTAGTTTTAGATTCGATATCTTTAATTCGTTTTGCTGATCGATGATCAAAATTCCTTTTAATTTTTAAAAGGTTTTTTTTAGCTTGAGAGGATAGAGGTTTAAAGTTTTTTCCACATTGAGTTGTTAAAAAAATAATCCAGTCTATTTCAATTTCAAATCTAGTTTTATTTAAATTAGATTCTGAGAAATTACTCGCTAGATCAATAATTTTTTTACTGTATCTATTGTCGAGAGGTGAAATTAATTCTTGTTGCTTCATGTGTGAATTATAGCTAGTCTTTTAATGCTTTTACTATTATGCCTCCACCTAAACATTCGTTATTCTTATATAATACAGCTGACTGACCCGGTGCGATTGCCCTGATTTTTTCAGAAAATAAAACCTTAACACCCTCATCTAAAAAGTGTGCTCTGCATTTTACAGGTTTGCCTCTGTGACGAACTTGAACTTCACAATCGAGTTTCTTCTGTGTAAATCCTCTATTGATCCATTTCATTTCTTCCATCAATAAACCATTGCTCATCAACAAGTCATTAAATTCTCCCTGGCAAACATAGACTTCATTTAGTTTTATGCTTTTATCAAAAACATACCACGGGAGCTCAGGCTTATCTTTTACACCACCAACATTTAAACCTTGACGTTGTCCTTGTGTAAAAAGAAGCGCTCCTGGATGAGTTCCTATAATATTGCCCTCAGAATCTTTAATATTGCCACTCTTAAATTTAATAAATCTTTTAAGAAAGTCTTTTAAATTTTTTTCACCAACAAAACAAATTCCAACAGAATCTTTCTTGTTGTGATTAATAAAATTATTTTTTTCGGCTATTTCGCGGACCTCACTTTTATTTAACCCTTCCAACGGGAAAATGCATTTTGCAAATTCTTTTCCGCTAACCTCATGAAGAAAATATGTTTGGTCTTTATTAAGATCTTTTGCTCTCATTAATATAGCATGATCCCCTTTATGCTTTATTTTTGCATAATGACCAGTGGCAATATGATCAGCTCCAATCTTAAATGCATAGTCCAAAAAAGATTTAAATTTGATTTCTCGATTACATAAAACATCTGGATTGGGCGTTCTTCCTTTTTCATGTTCCGAAAGAAACTCCTTAAATACTCTATCCCAATACTCGTCACTGAAATTTGCTTTGTGTAATGGTATATCTAACTGATCGCATACCTTTGAAGCATCCTTAAAATCAACTTCGGATGTGCACTCTTCACCAGGCTCATTTTGCCAATTTTGCATAAACAATCCTTGGACTTTGTAACCTTGTTTTTGCAATAAATAGGCAGCTACAGACGAATCAACTCCTCCTGACATTCCCACAACAACTGTTTTATTTATATTTGTCATATTTTATCTATAAACCTTAATTTTAAAGGTTCTTTTAGAGTATAATTCACCCAAATTTTACAATATATATTCGTTTTAAGAGGATAGCATGGGTTATAAACATATAAAGATTCCAGAAGAAGGTTCAAAAATTACATTAAAAGATGGCGTTCTAAATGTTCCTGATAATCCAATTATCCCATACATTGAAGGTGATGGCATTGGGATTGATATTACGCCTGCAATGATTGATGTTGTAGATAATGCTGTTGAGACTGCTTATAAAGGAACAAAAAAAATATCATGGATGGAAGTCTATTGTGGTGAAAAATCTACACAAGTTTATGATGCTGATACATGGTTACCAGATGAAACAATCGAAGCATTAAAAGAATATATTGTAAGCATTAAGGGGCCTTTGACTACTCCAGTAGGAGGGGGAATAAGATCATTAAATGTGTCTCTTCGTCAAATTCTCGACCTCTATGTTTGCCTGCGACCAATTAGATACTTTACGGGTGTTCCAAGTCCAGTCAAGAATCCGTCTCATGTCAATATGGTGATATTTAGAGAAAACTCTGAAGATATATATGCAGGTGTGGAATTTGAAGCCGGATCACCTGAATCTGATGCTATGGTAAAGGTTTTGCAAGATCAATTTGGCGTAACGCAAATTAGATTCCCTTTAGAAGTTGGTCTTGGCGTTAAACCAATATCCAAGCAAGGCACAGAAAGGCTCGTTAAACAAGCACTTGATTATGCTATTAAAAATGATAGATCATCAGTTACGCTTGTTCATAAAGGTAATATCATGAAATTTACAGAAGGGGCTTTCAGGGACTGGGGTTATGAACTCAGCTTGAATTCCTATGATGGAGAGTTATTAGATGGGGGTCCATGGGTCACTATAAAAAATCCTATCACTGGAAAAAATATTATTGTAAAAGACGTTATTTGTGATGCCTTTCTTCAACAAATATTAACTAGACCAAAAGAATATGATGTTATAGCAACTATGAATCTTAATGGTGATTATGTTTCTGATGCTTTGGCTGCTTGTGTTGGAGGTATTGGTATTGCTCCAGGAGCAAACATTGGAGATGATTCAGCATTATTTGAAGCTACACATGGAACTGCGCCTAAATATGCTGGTCAGGATAAAGTTAACCCAGGCTCATTAATTTTGTCAGCAGAAATGATGCTAAGACATATGGGTTGGGTTGAAGCAGCAGATCTTATAATTTCTTCAATGGAAGCAGCTATAACAGACAAAATGGTTACTTATGACTTCGAAAGACTCATGGACAAAGCAAATCTAGTTTCTTGTTCTGGTTTTGCCAAGGAAATGATTAAAAGAATGTGAGGATTTATATGTCTTCAGAATCATCAAATAGTTCAAATGGTTTGGGTGACACCGGCACTGTTGTTCTGGAGGATAAACCTGACTTAAAAGAGCCTCCAATGTATCAAGTCGTGCTACTTAACGATGATTTCACTCCCATGGAATTTGTTGTTTATATACTACAATCAATATTCGGTTACGAGCACGAAAGATCTACCCAAATAATGTTAGCTGTTCATACAAAAGGAAAGGGCGTATGTGGTATATTTCCTAAAGAGATAGCTGAAATGAAATCTCATGAAATTAATGAGATGGCAAAAGCCCATGAGCATCCTCTCAAAAGCGAAATTGAACCTTTAACAGATTAATGTTTAGTAAAGAATTAGAACAATCCATTGCAAATTTATTTGATCAAGCGCAAGATCAAAATATCGAATATCTAACTATCGAGCATTTACTTTTAATGCTTCTTTCAGATTTTGAAGTTAGGCAAGCCCTTGAAACAAATGATGTAAATATAGCTACTTTAAGAGAAAATCTTGAGGAGCATGTTAGAGATAATACACCCACTAAGGTGGATTCTAAAAAACCTGTTCAACCAACGCTAGGATTTCAAAGAGTCCTTCAAAGGTCTGTTTTTCATGTTCAATCATCAGGTAAGGGTGTTGTGAAGCCTATTAATTTATTAGTAGCCATATTCTCTGAAAAAGAATCTCACTCTGTTTTCTTGCTATCTAAACAAGGTATAGGAAGGCTGGATATTGTTTCTTATATTTCTCATGGTAAGTCAGAGGGAGCCCAAACCGATACTGATTCTGAATCATTGGATAAAGGGGTCGTGACTGAGACGGCTACAACCAATAATGAGTTAGAGTTTTTAATTGATTTAAATATTCTTGCTGAATCAAATAAAATAGATCAGTTAGTAGGTCGCTTAGACGAGGTTGAAAGAATCATCCAAATTTTAGCAAGACGCACTAAAAATAATCCTCTGCTCGTAGGTGAATCAGGAGTAGGTAAAACAGCAATAGCAGAAGGCTTGGCACACTTAATTAACTCTAAAGATACGCCTGAATTCTTGCATGAATCAAAATTATATTCTCTAGATATAGGTGCCTTGATTGCTGGCACTAAATATAGAGGTGATTTTGAAAAGCGACTCAAATCTGTACTAAAATTTTTAGATGATCAAAATAATCCTATATTATTTATTGATGAGATTCATACCATTATCGGTGCTGGATCAGCATCTGGTGGAAGTCTAGATGTATCTAATTTATTAAAACCAGCTCTGGGCAAGGGTAAGCTTAAATGTATAGGGTCAACAACGTTTCAAGAATACAGGGGAGTTTTTAATCAAAACCAAGCTCTATCAAGAAGATTTCAAAAAATTGATGTATTAGAGCCATCTGTAGAAGAATGTATACAAATATTAGACGGGTTGAAGAGTAATTATGAGGATCACCACAATGTGAAATATTCAGGCGAATCTATAAATTCAGCTGTTACCTTATCCAAAAGGTTTCTTAATGACAGATTTTTACCTGATAAAGCAATAGATTTAATAGATGAAACTGGGGCTCTATTAAATATTTCAAGAAAAAATACAAATAAAATTACTGTAAAACAAACAGATATCGAGAAAACTATTTCTAAAATTTCAAAAATTCCTGAGCAAACTATTTCCAGTCAAGAATCAATTAATCTCCAGAAATTAGAATCTGATCTTAAAACTGTTATTTTTGGCCAAGACAAAGCTATCAAGAGTTTAGTTAATGCCATTAAGTTATCTAGAGCAGGGCTCAGAGATGACAATAAAACCATTGGATCTTTTTTATTCGCTGGTCCCACTGGTGTAGGTAAAACTGAAATCACTAATCAATTAGCAAACATGATGGGTATTGAGCTAGTAAGATTTGATATGTCAGAATACATGGAAAGACATACAGTTTCGAGACTTATAGGTGCACCTCCAGGCTATGTTGGATTTGACCAAGGTGGTTTATTAACTGAGGCAGTCGTTCAAAATCCACATTGTGTTTTATTGCTAGATGAAATAGAAAAGGCTCATCCCGATATTTTCAATTTGCTACTTCAAATTATGGATTCCGGAGTTTTAACCGATAATAATGGGCGAAAAGCAGACTTTAGAAATGTTATTGTCGTTATGACAACCAATGCTGGTGCTGATTTATTAGAAAAGAAAAATATTGGTTTTAGCCATCAGTCTAATGAATCCGACGCATTGTTATCTCTAAAGAAACTATTTTCTCCTGAATTTAGGAATAGGTTAGATGAGATCATTCAGTTCAATTATCTACCAATTAAAGTCATTTTATCGATTGTTGATAAATTCCTTACAAAGCTTCAAGCTCAGCTCGATGCTAGAAATGTAGAATTAATTTACTCTACAAAAGTTTTAAACTGGATTGCTGAAAATGGCTACAATAAAGAAATGGGTGCAAGACCCATGGAAAGATTCATTACCAATAAAATTAAGAAACCTTTGGTAGATAAAGTGCTATTTGGTGAGCTTAGTAAGGGCGGTCAAATAAAAGTTGATTTAGTTGCAAATGAAGTAAAATTTAGTGCTAAAAAGAAAGCAGCTAAATCTAAAGCTTAGCGGCCTCTAAAAGTAATTCTTCCTTTTGTCAGATCATACGGGGTCATTTCAACTTTTACTCTATCACCAGTTAGAATCCTGATGTAATGTTTACGCATTTTTCCTGATATATGAGCTTCAATAATATGATCATTTTCTAATTTAACCTTGAAAGTAGTATTAGGTAATGTTTCTATAACTTCACCTTCAAATTCTAAATTGTCTTCTTTTGCCATACCTTATTTTAAACTATATTTGATTAAAAAAGCTTATAAATTGTTTACCTATTTTTAAATAAGCTATTATATAGAATGATAATTTTGCAATGAAATACAAAACTTTAATTAAAAAACTCATAACTAAGTTATACAAACTCATCTCACCCAATCCAAATGGTTTAAGGGTTTTCATGTATCACTCAGTTATCAATAGTGAAAAAAATTCAGATAACTTATATGTACTTGATTCAAGCTTATTTAAAGAGCAAATGGAATTCTTAAGTAAAAGTTATAAAAAAAACGTTGTTAGATTTAAAGATTTAAAGATTTTCAAAGATGATTTAAGTTTTGCAATTACATTTGACGATGGCTATTCAAATAACTTGCATGTAGCTGCTCCAATATTAGAAGAACTTAATTTACCATTCACTATTTTCATTACAACTGACTTTATCAAATCAAACAAAAAAGAATTTTTAACAATTAATGAGCTAAAAGAAATTTCTGCATTGGATAATGTAGATATAGGTTCTCATACTGTCTCACATCCTTACTTAACAAGATTAAATGATAATCAAGTCATGCATGAATTGCTTGATAGCAAACATTTCCTTGAAGACGTATTAGGGAAGCCAGTTAGATTATTTGCTTATCCTCATGGAGATTATGATAAAAGAATTAGAGACTTGGTAGAAGAGGCCGGTTATGAAATAGCAAGAAATAGCAAATTTAATACAAATATTGAAATAAAGGATAAATTATTAATTAACTCAACCGAAATCTGGAATTTTGATTCAATACCTGTATTTAAAGAGAAGATTTATGGCGATTGGGATTGGTTGAAACATATTCAAAGTTAAGCTGAATTATCAGAGTACTCAAAGCCTGTATTAATCTCATGGTTTTTTAGATTACCAAAGACCATTAAAGGGTCTCCATTTTCGTCAGTTTCATGATATTCATTTAACAAACCTATAAATATTAGTGAAAAAATACGATCTTCATCCTCTCTAATTAGCCTAACATATGGAATATGGTTTCTTGATAACCTAGTTTTTATTAATGAAGACTTAAATCTAATCGGTAAAGATTCCAATATGGGTTTATAAGTAAATGATAATTTTCTATTTATAATTTTTATTGGAAGTTTAAATATAAAGTTAAGAAATACAATCGATAAGTGACGTTCATAATATGTAACTCTTTTAAATCCAGCTAAACTAACCAAGCTCAATGCATTATTATTTTGATATGAATAAACTCCCTTTAAAGCTAATTTTTTTAGGGCAAATTTAATACCAATAGAGATAGCGTCTGCAAAATCCTCCCTTGATAGATTTCTTGAAATTTTGTGTAAATCTCCAAATTCACCAACAAATTTATTCAGCAAAGATATTGTAAAAAAACCACAATCTTTTGAATTGACTTTAATAACTATTAGGTTTCCAGATCTATTTAATTTAAATTTCTTCATCTTTACGAACTGATCTTGATCTAATTGAAAAGTTTTAATGTATGAATCTTTATATTTAGTAAAAAGCAGTTCAATACTTTCAATATGAATTTCTATATCATTTTTGCCGCTCTTATAATTATTAATAAGCATTTGTTTATCTTATATTCTTTTAATTATATACTTTTAATTTAACATAATATATATTATGCGAAGTAATAATATGTATGTAGCCCCCCAGCCCATTAAATATTATTAGAGAATATCTTTTTTATCTATAGAATTTTTATTAATTTTAAAAGGTTTTGGATTACCATTTATAAAATCAATTATAAGTTGCGCATATTCAGGACCAGCCTCTTCCTGAATAAAGTGACCAGGTCCATTGATAACAATTTCTTGGGCTGATGGTATTCTCTTTAACATTTCAACTATTCTAGGGTTGTTACTAGTAACTGGGTCATTATCACTGTTAGCGATTAAAAAGGGCTTTTCCCATTTTTCAAAAACATCTCTATAAGCTTTTTCATTTTTTCTTAACTCGCTAGGAATTAAATATGGAAAAATTTGTGCACCAGCTTTATAGGTAGCATTAGGATAAGGTGCCTCATACCCTGCTCTTTCAGCATCACTGACATTACCTAAGGTTTGCATGACCCCGCCAACATCAATATTATCTGTATATCTTGAATATCTAATCCAGCCTGAAAATCCATCTCCACCAATGAACTCTTCCCATGAAGCTGGACCTTGGAACCAAATACCTAATTTAAACAGTGGGTAACTAATGAAAGACATCAAATCCTTAAAAAAACCTCTTCCAGGAGCTATCAAGCTTGTATTGGATGCAATAATTCTTGAGAACCTATCAGGTACCTCAGCTATTACTCTAAGTCCAACTAAACCACCCCAATCATGAACATGAGCAGTAATATTCTTTAGATCTAGTTCTATAATTAATTGAGTCATTTTATTTACATGCATTTGATGAGAATAATCATCAATTGAAATATATTTATCAGATTTACCAAATCCAACCATATCAGGCGCTATGACTCTATACCCTTCTTTAGTTAGAGAAGGAATCATTTTTCTAAATAAATAACTCCATGCAGGCTCGCCATGTAGTAAATATATAACTTCCCCGTTTTTAGGGCCTTCATCTAAATAGTGAATCCGAGTATCACCAATGGTTAAGTAATGAGATTTAAATGGGTAATCTTTTATATCTACGAAACGTTCTTCTGGTGTTCTTAATATGCCTGGAGCAACTAAATTAAACCTTTCATAATTAACATTTACATCTGAATTTCTAGAGTAATTAAAGAGTCCTAAGCATATGACTATGATAAAAAATAGTATTGAAAAGAGTTTATTCATCAGTACATCTCCAAGTATATGTAATTAAAGATAAACTATTGACATAAATAATGTCAATATTTTTTAATAAAATTATGGTTGTCTAATTTTATCAACCATTTCGTAGATATCTTCTGGTGGTTTATAAAATAATGAAGAAACAATGAGAGCAACAATAAAATTAATAATCATTCCAATAAAACCAAATCCTTCAGGGGATATTCCTAAAAACCAATTATCGGCTGAATTCAAATGAACATTCATAAACTTATAATTAATTATGTAAGCAGAGGTAATAACTAATCCAAAAAGCATTCCTGCTATTGCACCTTCTTTGTTCAGTCTTTTATAAAATATTCCCATTAATAAGGCGGGAAATATTGTTGCTGCAGCTAAACCAAATGCAAATGCTACTACTTGCGCCACAAATGCAGGTGGATATATACCAAAAAGTCCAGCTATAAATATCGCAACAGCTGCAGAACACCGTGCATAGAAGAGCTCTTGTTTTTCAGTTATTTGAGGCATGAAAGTTTTCTTTAGAAGATCATGTGAGATTGAGGCAGATATAACTAGCAATAAACCAGCTGCAGTTGATAATGCTGCAGCTAAAGCGCCTGCAGCTACCAATGCAACAACCCAACCAGGTAATTGAGCTATTTCAGGGTTAGCTAGGACCATGATGTCCCTATCAATATAAACCTCATTAGAATTTGTTAAATCTGGAGTGTTATTTACCAGCCTTTCACCAGAGAACCCTCTTCCATTATCAAAATTAGGTTTTACTCCCTCTAATGCATTACCGGACGAATATTGAATGAGTTCATCATTATTTTTATCTTTCCATGCAATTAAGCCTATATTCTCCCAATTTTTAAACCAGCTTGGCGCTTCTTTATATTGAACCTCCTGCACGGAATCAATGAAATTCATTCTAGCGAAAGCAGAAACTGCTGGAGCAGTTGAATACAAAATGGCAATGAATATTAAAGCATATCCAGCTGATTTTCTTGCATCACTAACTCTTGGTACAGTAAAAAATCTAACAATTACATGTGGTAAACCAGCTGTTCCAAACATTAAGGCTGCTGTTATACAAAAAATATCAATCTTAGATTTAGTATTTTCTGTATAAGCATTAAATCCCAGCTCAGTCGTTACTTTGTCTAATTTGTCTAATAAATAGTTATCAGTATTAACCAACGTGTCTCCAAAACCTAATTGGGGAATTGGGTTGCCTGTCATGAGAATAGAAATAAATATAGCAGGAACCAAATAAGCAAAAATCAACACACAATATTGTGCTACTTGAGTATATGTAATACCTTTCATGCCTCCTAAGACTGCATAAAAGAATACTATGCACATTCCAATAATTACTCCTAAGTTAATATCAACCTCTAGAAATCTTGAGAATACAATACCAACGCCTCGCATTTGACCAGCTACGTAGGTAAATGAAATAAATATTAAACATACAACAGCAACTAGTCTTGCTGTATTTGAGTAGTATCTAGCTCCAATAAAATCTGGCACTGTGTATTGACCAAACTTTCTTAAATAAGGGGCCAATAATAACGCTAGGAGAACATATCCACCCGTCCAACCCATCAAATAAACTGAACCATCTTTTCCAAGGAAGGCTATTAGACCTGCCATTGAAATAAATGAAGCAGCTGACATCCAATCAGCAGCAGTTGCCATTCCATTTGCAATAGGATGAACACCTTTACCAGCTATATAAAATTCATTTGTTGATGAGGCGCGGGACCAAATAGCAATACCTATATACAATGCAAAAGAAAGGCCTACAAAAATATAAGTGAGAAGCTGAGTGTCCATAAAGATTAAGAATCTATTTCAGATTTATTCTTATATTTTTTATCTAATTTATTCATTAAATGAATATAAATAAAAATTAATAATACGAAGAGATAAATACTACCCTGCTGAGCAAACCAAAACCCAAGCTTAAATCCACCAATTTGAAACTGATCAAGAAAATCTGAAAAAATAATACCGAATCCAAATGAGACAATGAACCAAATAATTAAAAGGATTGAAAGAATTTTTAAGTTGGAACGCCAATAATTTTGTTTCATTTTCTATATTTTATAGGTAAGTAATTCATGATATGAATCTTCAGCCATCACTGCAAAGTTTAATACTGTACTAGAGAATTCTTCATGTCGTATTTTATTTACAAAACCTGTTGATGTCTTCACTGATGGGTACCAGTGTGAGGCCCAAATTCCATCGTAAGGTTTAAGACCTGCATCCCATTGCAACATTTTAGGATCCCAAGATATATTTAATTTAGAGCACAATCTTGGTAAATAAGTCTCTGGATTATCTCGTAAGTCCGCTGCATCAATAACTACTGGAGTCATTCTTGTTTCATTTTTGATGTAATTAAATAAGTTAATTTGATCTGTAAAACCAAAATCTTCAAAATCAGCCTCAGGCCATTTTTTTAAAAAACTTGATATAACTTCCTTTGGCTCTCTAATTAGAAAACAATTTAAACATTTTAGAATCCAATTTTTTTCAAAACTAGGGAGAATATGTTGAACCATGTGTTTTTGATAACATAAACCCCTACCATCTTTTTTTATACAATTTTCCACAACTTTCTTCCAATTGGTTTCTTGGTTATCTAATACTTCCTTATACATGGGATGTTTTTTTTTAGATTCTTTTAAATATGCAGCATAAAATGGCTCATCAATAACTTCAATAACATCTTCTCTATTACCAAAACTTCTCATAAGGGCCGTTGAAAGATTGCGTGGACCGGACCACATAGCGAGATTGAGTCTGTCAGCCATTTGTTACTAATTGAAGATATAAACTTTGAAGTTTTTCAGTAATCTTATGATTACATTGATCTTCAATCTTCCTGCCATCTATTACATTAACAGGCCTTATTGAACCTAATGTCCCTGTTACAAATGATTCATCAGCAGAATATACATCAACAAGAGAGAAGTTTTTTTTAAAAATAGGAATATTATTTTCTTCGCATATATTAATAACTTTCTTTCTTGTAATTCCATTCATGCAGTAATCTCCTGTACTTGTCCATACCTCACCGTTTTTAACTATAAAAAAATTACATGAGTTTGTTGTATTTACAAAGCCTAGAGGATCTAACATTAATGCCTCATCTGCTCCTGCCTTTTCAGCTTGTATACAAGCTAAAATGCAATTTAATTTTGAGTGACTATTCAGTTTGGGATCTTGCATCATAGGTGTTCCTCGAATTTGTGGAACGGTAGCAAGGGAAATAGGCTCTTTATTAACTGATTCATCAGAATGCTCCATAATAATAACTACGGTTGGACCATCCATTGAGTAAGATGGCCTTTGAAAAGGCTTCCTCTTTGGGCCTCTTGTAACCATTAAACGAGCATGAGCTTTATCAGTCATATTGTTTGCAGATTTAGTTTCATCTAAAGCATCCTTCAATTCATCAATCGATAATCCAATATCTAAATCAATAGCTTTAGCAGCTTCATACAGTCTCTCTAAATGTTCGTCTAAAAACAGCCAGTTATTTTTAACCAATCTAAGACCTTCCCACACACCATCACCCATCATGAACCCACTATCAAAAACAGAAATTTTGGCTTCATTTCTATGGAATAATTCACCATCGACATAAATCATTACATTTGCATTTTTTTTAATGTGTTTATTTAATTCTGTCGTCATTGATTTCCTCTATATCCTGGACCATAAAGAATCCTTCCAGGTCTTTTTCCATTATGAATACCATTCTTAACAACAATTATTCCATTAACCAATACAAAATTAACACCTATTGCATATTGATGTGGATTTTCAAATGTTGCTTTATCAATTATGCGGTTTGAATCAAAGACTGTAATATCTGCAAAATAACCTTCTTTAATTAACCCTCTTTTTTTAATTGATAGAACTGAAGCAGGTAAACTTGTCATTTTTCTTATAGCTTCCTCTAAAGTTAAAATTTTCCATTCTCTAACATAACGTCCTAAAACTCGCGCAAAAGTTCCATATGTTCGTGGATGAGGAGCCCCTTCGTTAAATACTGTTAAAGGACCGTCAGAAGCTATAGAAGTCATTGGATGTTGCATAATTAGATCAACATCATTTGAATTGATAGCATGATATACAGCTGATGCACCTCCACCCTTAATTATCTCAAAAACAATTAATGCTGCATTGGTAGGAGTTATCTCTAGGCCTCTCTCTAAGCATAAATCAGCAAGATTTTTACCTTCCATTGAAGTATCCCAAGTGTTCTTTGAAATAAAAATATTTTTAGGATGCCCGCCTCCTCTATCATATAAAATTCTTTGCACAATCCCATCAATCAAAAGCTGCCGTGTTTTTGGATCATCAATTCTTTGTAATAGGTCTTTTCTACCACCAGCTTGAGCCCATTGAGGAACTAAAGCTCTTATAGAAGTTTGAGAGGCTGTATATGGATATTGATCAATACTAACTTTTAGGCCTTTTTCTATAGCTGCATCTACTAATTTCAAAGTTTCAGATGAAAGCCCCCAATTATCTTTACCAATTATCTTGTGATGTGTTATTTGAACAGGAATATTTGCTTTAATTCCAATATTAATTGTTTCATTAACTGACTTAATTATCTCAGATGCCTCTTCTCGCATGTGAGAAATATAAATACCCCCATAGTCTGCAGCTTCTTTCGATAATTCAATAACTTCATTGGTAGTGGAAAAACTTCCCGGGACATAAAATAAGCCAGTAGAAATGCCTAAAGCGCCATCTTTCATGGCTTGTCTTACCATACTTCTCATTAAAACTAATTCATCATAAGTGGGCTTGCGGTTCTCCATGCCCATAACTTTTCTTCGAATAGTTCCTTGGCCAACAAATACTGACCAGTTTGGTGTTATTTGGGCATCCTTGATTGCCTTATAATGTTCATCAATTGGATATGGAGAAGTACCATCATTACCTTCTGTTAATGTCGTAACGCCTTGTAAAATAGAACTTTCTGCAGTTGGTACATCATAGATACCTCTTGCAGCATGTGTATGAGAATCAATAAAACCAGGAGATACTGTTAAATTTAAAGCATCAATTGTATGCTTTCCGGAAGAATTAGATAAATTACCTATTTGAGTAATTCGATCGTCAATAATACCTATGTCAGCCTTGTAGGGAGTCAATCCAGAACCATCAACAATTGTTCCGTTAACAATTAAAATATCGAACTCATGGTTAGAACATGAAAATAAAAATATAAACGTAAGAAATAAAAATTTATTATTTTTTGTCATTAAGTGACTAAGGTGTAGATTTTTCTAGGATATGAATTCCGCAAGCACTTCCAAGACCAATAACATGTGCAAGTCCAATTTTAGGATTTTTGATCTGTCTTTGATCAGCCTCCCCTCTTAATTGAGTACAAATTTCATATAAATTTGCAACACCTGTTGCACCCGTCGGATGTCCTTTAGCTAAAAGACCTCCAGATAGATTTACAGGCATTTTTCCATTAATTTCAAAATACCCTTCGTCAACCAACTGTCCAGCATCTTCATCTTTGCATAATCCTAAGTTACCGTAATGAAGCATTTCAGCTGATGCGAAACAATCATGCAATTCAACAAGGTCTAAATCTTCAGGCCCTAACTCAGCCATATCATATGCTTCTTTTACCGCATTTCTAGTTAAAGTATTAACATTTGGCATTACTAAATTTCGTTCATCATATGGATCACTTGTTAATGCAGATGCTCTAACCTTGATAGCTCTTTGCATTCCTAATTCTTTAGCTTTTTTTTCTGAAACTAATATTGCAGCAGCAGAGCCGTCAACGTTAGCTGAGCACATTAATTTTGTATTTGGATAAGCTATCATTTCTGACTCCATCACCTCTTCTAATGGAGTCTCTATTTGATATCGGGATTTTGGATTCATGGTTGAGTGATGATGATTTTTTACTGATATTTTTGCAAATTGCTTAAAAGTTGTTCCATATAATCTTGCATGCTCCATGCCTGCTTCGGCAAAAACAGCAGGCATTGTCAAGGAACCAAGTAATCCCTCGATTGGAATACCAGCATCTAATGATTCACCACCCAATAAACCCGTTCCCATTTTTTCAACACCTGAAACTAGTACTGTGTCATACAAACCAGCTTTTATAGACATCCAGCCTTCTCTGAATGCAGTTGCACCAGTTGCGCATGCATTTGTGCAATTAACAATTGGTATACCAGTTTGGCCAACTAATTGAAGTGTTTTCTGTCCAACCATTCTATTAACTTCTTTAATATTTCCACAGAAAAAGGCTTGCATATCAGCCATTGAAAGATTTGCATCATCAAGAGCTAACAGAATAGATTCAGCAGCTAGCTCAGGAACCGTCTTGTTTGGAAATCTTCCAAATTTGATCATATCTATACCGATGATATATACATCATTACTCATTATTTACCACCTATTGCTTCATTAGGTTCATATGTTTTTACGGCTTCAATTTTGCCATTTTTAAAGTCATTCATATGTTGAATTTGTAATTTTTTTGCTTTTTCTACAGACTCTTCCTTAACAATGTCATATCCTCTTATCAATTCTGGTATTGAGGCAATCTCAACAGCAGATTGGTAATTATCATCTTTTAGATTTTTCATTAAATATAAAATTGTTCTTTCATAATCTTCAATTAACTGTCTTTCTAATTTTCTGTGAGCTGAGAAACCAAAAACATTTAGAAAGGTACCCCTGAGAAATTTAAACTGTTTTATAAGAAAAAAGAAATAGTAAAAAAATGAAGGAAGGTTAATTTTTGGATATCTTCCTGTATGTTCATCTTTGCCACCAAAAATAGGAGGCGCCAGTGAATATTCAATTTTATAGTCACCCTCAAGTCTTTCATTTAGATATTCTTTGAAATATTTTGAGGTATGAAGACGAGCAACCTCAAATTCGTCTTTATATGCCATTAATTTAAAATAATATTTAGCTACAGCCAAGGATAATGTTGAATTTTTAGCTGGATGCTTTAGATCAATTATTTTTACCTTATCAATCAGAGATTTATATTTATTTGCATATTTTTTATTTTGATAATCTTCTAGAAAAGCAAATCTCTCCTTAAATATAGATTCTAAAGAATCAGGCTGAGCTATTATTGTTTTATCATCATATGCAACAGACTCAACAAACTTTTGGTCTGTTGCTGCGTATCTACCCCAATAAAGACTTTCCTTATTCATATCAATGGATACACCATTCAATTCAATTGCTCTTTCAATGGCCTCTAAAGACAACGGGAATAGTCCTTTTTGTATGGCATAGCCTACTAAAAAGAAATTAACAGCTATAGAATTACCCATTAAAGCCGTAGCTAATCCGGTTGCGTTTATAGCATTAAATAAATTTTTATTAGTTGAGTTTTTAAGCGCTTTAATCATTCTTGCGGATGATAAATCTAAATTTGGATTCGTTGCAAATGCGCTTGTTGGAGCAACGTGACTGTTCACAACAATATTTGTTGTTTGTGAATTAATTTTAGATAAAGGCTCTATTCCCGTCGTAACGACTATGTCACACCCCAGAATTAGATCAGCTGTACCTGAAGCAATTCTTGTTGCATGAAGCTCTGAGGGCGAATTGGATATTCTTAGGTGACTAGTGACTGGGCCATTTCTTTGAGCAAGTCCAGCAACATCAAGAGTTGAAGACCCTTTTCCTTCCAGATGAGCTGCTGTTCCCAATATAGCTCCAAGTGTAATTACACCAGAACCGCCTATACCTGTGATTAAAATATTATAGGGTTTTTCAATTTTTAGAGTTGCTGGTTGAGGTAATGATTGATTTTTATGAATTTCTAAATTTTTAGAATAATCAGACTTTCCTTTCTTTTTTAATGTGCCGCCTGTAACAGTAACGAAGCTTGGACAATATCCTTTTTTACAAGAAAAATCTTTATTGCATGCTGATTGATTGATCTGTCTTTTTCTACCAAAAGTAGTTTCTAAGGGTTCTATGGCTATGCAATTAGATTGATTTCCACAGTCACCACAACCCTCACAGACTAATGGATTAATAAATATTTTCTTATCAGGCTCCTCAGCTAAACCTCTTTTTCGTCTTCTGCGTAATTCAGTCGCACAAAACTGATCATATATTATTACTGTAACACCTTTAATTTCTCTTAACTCTCTTTGAACACTATCTAATTCATCCCGATGATAAATTTTAACTCCTGGTGCAAATGATGCTTCTCTAGGATACTTTTCAGGATAATCAGACATAACTACAATTTTTGCGGCCCCCTCTGCATGAACTTGCCAGCTGAGACTATCAACTTGCACTTTTCCACTAATTTCTTGTCCACCAGTCATTGCAATAGCATCATTTACTAAGATTTTAAAAGTGATGTTTGCATTAGAGGCAATTGCTGAACGAATTGCCAGTATTCCTGAATGATAATAAGTGCCATCACCTATATTTTGAAAAATATGATTAGTCTCTGTGAAAGGAGCTATTCCCGTCCACATCACACCCTCTCCACCCATCTGACCAAGATTGTATGTTTTTCTTTCTGGCATGAATGTAGCCATGCCATGACAGCCTATTCCACCGAAAGCAAAACTGTCTTCAGGAATATTCGTAGAAGTATTATGAGGACATCCAGCGCAGAAGCTAGGAAGTCTGAATAAGTCTGAGCCAGGAGAATTCTGTATATTTGATATAAGTTCTTCTATTTCTTTAACTTTAGGAGTTAAATCTATTTCGAGTAATAAATTTTGAATTCTTTTAGCAACTATAAGTGATAAAAAACTTGGAGAAAGTTCACCATCAGAGGGAATTAAGTCATTTCCCTCTTCATCATTTTTCCCAATAATAATTGGTCTATTTGGTTTATTAAAAAGATATTTTATTAACTGATCTTCAATGATTGGTCTTTTTTCTTCAATCACTAGTACTTCATCATGGCCATCAACAAAATCTAAGATATTATCTGGTTCCAATGGCCAAACCATACCAACCTTGTATAGAGAAACTCCAATTTCTTTGCATTTTTTTTCAGTAAGTCCAAGTTCATCTAGAGCTTGTCTGACATCTAAATAAGCTTTTCCACTAGTAATGATTGCTAGTTTTTTTTTACCTTTAAAGATTACTTTATCAATTGAATTATGTTTTACAAATTCCTTAGCAGCAGGGAGTTTTCTTTTGAATAGCCTAGTTTCAGAGGCTGCTGGAATAAAGCCCCATTGTAAATGAACATCCTCAAGATTATCAGAAGCAGGCGGAAGATTGGGTTTAAATCTTTCTAGACTAATATCAACAGATGCTGCACTCTCAACTGTGTCAGTCACACATTTCATGCCAACCCAACAACCTGAATATCTAGACATTGCAATACCTTTAAGTCCAAAATCAATATAATCTTGAACAGTTGAAGGATTTAAAATTGGCATTCCGAAATGGATAAAAGCATGATCGCTTTGATGAGCTGTTGTTGAAGATTTAGCACCATGATCATCTCCAGCTAAGGCAAGCACACCACCAAATTTAGATGTACCAGCATAATTCCCATGTTTTAAGGCATCCCCAGATCTGTCAACTCCAGGACCTTTACCAAACCATATTCCAAATACACCATCATATTTAGGTTTTTCAACCAATGTTGTCTGCTGAGACCCATGAAGTGCAGTTGCAGCCAGATCTTCATTAAGTCCCGGTTGAAAGACAATATGATTATCATTTAAAAAGCTAGCTGCTTGATGAAGAGCATGGTCATAACCTCCCAATGGAGAACCAGGGTAACCAGATATAAATCCAGCAGTATTTATATCATTATTCTGATCAATTTTTCTTTGAAGTAATGGGAGTTTTACTAATGCCTGTGTACCAGATAGAAATACCCTTCCTTCTTCAATGAGATATTTATCATCTAGTGAGTACTTAAAATCTATCTCAGACATCAATCAGCTTGCATTAATTCAATTAAATTTCCATCTGGATCTTCAATTAAACCTACAACAACTCCTGGTCGTATGGTGGTACCAGCATTTATTATATTGATATTATTTTTAGAACATACATTAATTACTTCATCTAAATTACTTAAATTTATAGTTAAGTATCTGATTCCATTTGAAGTTGAAAAATCACCAACTGGATTTTCATTACTAGGCTCATTTTCAAGAACAAGAATTTTTATATACCCAGATCCATAATTTAGTTTATTTACTGCGCCAAGCCCTGGAAATGGAATCTCAATCTCCTTGTCAAATCCTAAAATATTTTCATAAAAATTCAGAAGAAGCTCTCCATTAGTGGTTACTATTCCAATATCTATAGTTTTTGATGTAAATTTAATTTTTCCCATCATCTGTTTTCTCTTCAATTTCAGCGCTAACTTCGGCTATCGAATCCATAATTCCATGATGTCCCCAAATATCCCCTTCAACAAATTGTTTGGGTATCCATTCATCATCATTATGAATGTTTATGGTATCTGCACCAATCTCTATGTCCCAGCCATTAGGCCCTTTGATATAGACGCTAGTAGTTAAATCATTTATGTGTTTACCTAAAGTTGAACTTATTGGTATGTTTGCAGCGTTTATTCTATCTAAAGCCTTGCCAACACTATCAATAGAATCTACCTGAAACATTATGTGATGCATTCCATTTACTTCACCAAATTTTGATAAAGCCATACTATGATGTCTTGGATTGCAACGCATAAACCAGGCACCATCACCACCTTCAAAGCTAATATAATCTGTTAGTTTAAAGCCGAGTATTTTTGTATAAAAATCATAGGTTTGCTCCCTGTTAGCAGCAAGAATCATTAAGTGACCTAAGCCCAGATGACCAGCAACGAAGGTTTGATTTGGAATAGGTGATTGAAATTTATAGTCCAAAGTTGGCTCATAATATATTTCAATTGGATTTCCTGATGGATCACTTAATTTAATTAACCCTCCTACTCCTCTAGCTTTTGCATCATCTTTTGAGCCATCAAGTACATCGATCTTATTATCAAGCAAGTGTTTCTTTGCCTCTTCAAGTTTCAAAACATTATCAACCTCAAAACCTATGTACAATATTCCATGATTGTCATCATCTTGATGAATTCCTAGTCTCCATTGATAATCATCAAGTTTTAAATATACTGATCCGTCTTCAGATATACCCTTGCCGCCACTAGCTATTTTAAAATTAGGATCTTGAGGAAATCCCCAACTTTCTCCTGGTACAGCTCTTGAAGGCATCATGCCTAAGATTTCTGTTCCAAATTTCAACCACTCCAGCGGATTTTTTGCGCCAAAGCCAATATAGCCCAAGGACTTAATTTCCATGATATCTCTCCCCTAAAAAATTTATATTTTTTTTAATGTTTTTAATAAATTTCTTTCATTATTTATAGCATTTTGTACTTGTTCTTCCAAATTAGACTGAAAAGCTTTTTTTGCAGCGATTAAAGCATTAATTTTAATTTCATCAAATGATGAGGAAATATTAGATACGGTATCTTCTAATAAGTCATTTTCAACAACTTGGTTAACTAATCCAATATCCTTTGCCTCAGCAGCAGATAATTTAGCATTAGTTAATATTATTTCTTTAGCTTTATTTTTACCTACTAGCAAAGGTAAATAATACGTGCTTGCTAAACCAGGCAAAATACCAAGCTTGATAAATGGAAATGATATAGATGTGTTAATTGCGGCAACCCTGATATCGAAAGGAAGAACCATAGTTATTCCTATGCCTACACATGACCCGTGAAGACCTGCTATTAGTACTTTGCTAGATTGAGATAGCTCTAATACAAAAGATTTTATAAATTCGTCCTCACCGATTTTTAAACCAGATTTACTGAGCTTATTTCCAATTAAATATTCTTTATCAGCTCCAGCGCAAAAAGATTTACCATTACCAAAAATACTGATAACTTTAATAGCGTTATCAGCATTTACTTTTCTGAATGCATGAATTATTTCATCACCCATATCAGGCGTATAAGCATTAAGTTTCTCTGGCCTATTCAGATAAATCTTTGCTAGAGAATTATCAATTATTAATTTAATATTCTCGTAATTATTCATTATTTTTGTAAGGTGCCCAATTAGGAGATCTTTTTTCAATAAATGACTTTGTTCCTTCTTTAAAGTCTGCGTGAGTTTGCTGTTCTGTGATTAATTCCCATGCATTTTGCAGAGCTTGTGTAAGACCAGTTTCAGCAGAATCCCAAATAGCTTTTTTAGTTTTAGCTAATGCAGATGGTGAATGAATCTTAATTTTATTCGCTATTTCAATTGCCCTATTCATTAAGTTATTTTCTTTGACTATTTCACTTATCAAGCCTATATTTTTCGCTTCAATTGCATCAATTCTTTCAGCCCCTCCCATTAGAGACATTCTTAAAACTCTCTCCAATGGAATCTTCCTACTAAGACTTACAGGCTCTAAGCCAGCAACCATTCCAACTTTTACATGAGTATCAAAAAATGTTGATTTATCTGTGGCAATCACAATATCGCTATCCGCTATAAAATGCAGACCTCCACCACACGCCATTCCACTTACTGCGCAGATAACCGGTTTCCAAATTTTATTTTGCAATGAAGTCCATTTAATTGACTCAATTGTTGCTTTTCCAAGATCACCATCCATATCAGGCAAATCATCTAAATCAGCACCGGTACAAAATGACTTGATCCCATGATTAGACAAAATCGCAACGATTGCAGAATTATCCTCATTGAAAAGTTTCCATGCTTTGGGTAATTCTTTTGACATGGTCGAATTTACTGAATTTAAGTGATCTGGTCTGTTTAATAAGATGGTGGCAATACCGTCTTTTACCTCATAATCAATCGTTGAAAATTTCAAATGTCACCTCTGAGCTAGTTAAAAAATTTTTTTTCTATTTGATTTTCAAGATAAGGCTCATCCCACATATAATTTTGTAAATGCTTTGCCCTTTTGAAAAATAATTGGGGATCAGCCTCAGTAGTAAAGCCCATACCCCCATAAATTTGTATAGTCGTTGCAGATATTTCTCTAAATGACCTACAAGCTTGTAACTTTGCCAATGCAGATAATGAAGAAATATCTAAATTTTTATCATATGACCAAGCTGCCTCGTAAGTCATTAATTTATTGGCTTCAACTTCAACAAATCCATCTGCTAAATAATGAGCAATTGATTGAAATGAACCAATTTTTTGGCCAAATGCTTCTCTTTCAAGTGAATAATCTCTTCCAATAAATAGAGATCTTTCAGCGCCACCAGACGCTTCAGCAGCAATTAAAACTTGCGCAATTGATGCGATTTCAAGCCAAATTTCCCAAAACTTTTTTGAGTTAATAATATTGCTCTTTTCGATTAAAACATCATCAAAGGAAACTTCATATAAACTTGTTTTCGCATGATTATATTGATAATTGAGGCCAATACCAGATTGATTAGTGTTTACTATAGCAATTCCTATTTGATCACTCTCCTTAAACAGAAGTAACATTTTATTAGCGGTTGAAGCATAAGGAACCATATGCTTTTTTCCATTTGCATAGATATCCCCATTTCTTTTTATTAATTCAAAATTAATTCCGTGCTTGTAAAATGATGATCCCTCTTCAAGCCAAGCTAATGTCATCACCAACTTCCCAGATACAATTTCTTCTAGAATTTCTTTTTTTTGTTCAGTTGTTCCAAGTTTATTAATTAGTGATGAGCAAATGATTGAACTAATCATGTGAGGAGATAGAGATAAAGCTCTACCAAATTCTTCATATAAAATAACTTGATCTAAAAGACCCATATCACTGCCACCAAAATCTTTTGGAATATTAATTCCAGCTAAACCAAGATTTGTAACTTGATTCCAAAAAGCCTCTGAATAACCAATATCTGAATCTTCAATAATTCTCAGTGTTGATAAATCAGAATGATCAACGCACATTTTTTCAATAGTATTTCTGAGTAATGTTTGTTCTTCTGAAAATTGAAGTTCCACTTATATTTAATTTTTATCTATATTTATTACATTTATATTAAACTTTGAGTATATGTTAGGCAATAAAACATAAATTATGGAGTTCGATAAAAACATTATTAAGGACAAATTGATTGATTATGCAAAGTCTTTGGATGAGCGAAATTGGTCAAATTTAGAGAATATATTTGATCAAAGCGCTACCGCAGAGTATGGCAATGACTCTATTGGATTGAAGTTTCTATCAAATTCAAGAGATGAAATCATAGAGATGTGTATGTCAAACCTTAATGGTTGTGGCTTTACACAACACCTGTTGGGTAATTTTGATATCAAGTTTAAAAATAATACTGCTGAAAGTAGCTGTTATGTCAGGGTATATCATGTTGGTAAAGAACCAAACCAAAATGAATTCTATGAAATGTTTGGTGAATACAAAGATAATTGGAAAAAAATAAATAATTCTTGGTTTATCATTCAAAGAAAACTAATTGTAAATTATGAAAGAGGAAATAGAGATAAAGTTTTAGCTCCATAAATAATTATGAATTTTGATTTTACGAAGAATGAAAAAAAATTTATCGATGAAATTAAAGATTTTATTTCTCTAGAAAAGGAGAAACCTAATGCGCATGATGTATTTGCTCCAAATAGAGAGGCTGATGCGCAAACAAAAATAGATAGTCCAGCAAGAAGGGAGTTTATGAAGACATTGTCTTCCAAGGGGTATTTAGGAATGTCCTGGCCGAGAGAGTATGGCGGTCAAGAAAAACCAGGAATTTATGATTATATTCTTAATGAAGAATTATGTAGAGTTGGCGCCCCTTCTCCAGGTAAAGGAGTAGGTTCAATTGGTCAAACAATAATTCATCATGGATCAGAAAAAATTAAAAAAGAGTTTCTACCTCAAATATTAGCAGGTGAGATAGATTTTGCTTTAGGATACAGTGAACCCGGCGCCGGATCAGATTTAGCATCATTACAATTAAAAGCTGAAAAGAAAGATGGAGGCTGGTTGATTAATGGTCAAAAAATTTGGACCTCATCAGCCCACGTTGCGGATTGGTATTGGTTAGCGGCCCGCACTGATACAGCAGCTCCAAAACATCAAGGAATTAGTGTTTTTTTAGTTAAGATGGATAATCCAGGTATAGAAGTTCACCCAATAGAGACAGTTGGCGAGCATGCAACAAATAGCGTTTTTTTAACAGATGTATTTATTCCTGATGATTACGTAATTGGTGAAATAAATAAAGGGTGGGTATATATTTGTGAAGCCTTAAATTATGAAAGATTTACTTTTTATACAATTGCTCCGCTTGAACAAAAATTCAAAGAACTAACTGAACTAATTAACACACTATCAAGAGATGGTGTTCCATTAAATGAAATTCCAGAAATTAGAAAGAAGATTATTTATTTGTATGCCGATGTTCAAAAAGCTAGAGTCCTACAGCGAAAAGTTTTATCAGTAGCCATTCAAGATGAAGTTCCTCAATCAGAAGCAGCGGTATTTAAACTATTTAGCACTAAATTACATCAAAGATTAGCAAATGAGGCTATGGATATATTGGGTCGAGAAGGATTATTTAGAAAGGAATATGAAAGCTCGCATGCAAACGGTAAGTGGGAATGGTCATATCGAAGTACTTTAGTTGATACTATTGGAGCTGGTACTACAGAAATTCAGAAAAATACAATTGCAAAAAAATCTTTAAAACTTCCTTTATAAATTTATGCAAAATGATTTACCAGAAGAAGTAAATAAATTAATTGGTAAAAATTCTTTTACTGATGAATCACCAATCATGATTCAGAAAGGTCTATGGCAAAACTTCTGCTCTTCCATAGAAGATGGGAATAAAATTTATTGGGATGAGAGTGTTGCAGAATGTCATAGTGGGGATCTCATAGCTCACCCAGCAATGTTGCCATCATGGGTTCATGATTTTGAATGGCATCCTCAAAGAAAAAAAGTCCAACCTATGGAACTGCATTTTCATCTTAAAAATATTTTAAATTTACCACTTGGGATAGTTACAGAAGTTGATATTGAATATTATCTTCCGATCAAGGATGGAGATGCAATTAGCGCAAACCAGACTTTATTAAGTGTTTCAGAATTAGTTAAAACAAAACTTGGAGAAGGAAGATATTGGGTTATAGAAGTGAAATATTTTAATCAATTAGAAATTCTTGTTGGAAAACAAAATATCCATTTTTTAGGCTATAAAAAATGAATTCTAAAGTTTTGCCAACTACCAAGTATTTTACAACAGTCAAAAATATACAAGCTGGAGCTATTTTTAGCCGAGACTGGGCCCCTCTTCATTCAAATCAAGATTGGGCAATTAATAAAGGCAAGCTACCAAATATCATAATGAATAATTACACGCTCAATGGATTGGTTATTAAGTATGTTACAGATATTTATAATGAATCAACGAGGATTGGTAAAGTGAAATTCAAGATAAATAAACCTATTACCCCAGATAAAAATTTAGAATTTCATGGTTTGATCATCAAAGAAAATAAAGTTTCTAACGATATATCAATCCTAAAAATTAAAGTAGAGGTTAAGGTTTCAGATGAAACTTATGCTTCTGCAAGCGTGGTTGCTGGAATTAGCTTAAACAACATCAAATCAAACTCACCATGGAAGATAGATACAGACACATGGGTCTCCTATATTAAAGATAGCTATTTAAAATGATTAAGTTAATTGCGCTTATTAGGAAGAAAAATAATGTATCTGAAAAAGAATTTAAAGAATACTATGAAAATATTCATGCTCCATTAATTACAAAAATTTTTCCTTCACTAAAGGGATACACAAGAAACTATCTACTTGAATCTAATTTACTGCATGGTGAATTTTCATTAGAACCACAAAAACATTATTCAAGCTATAACGTAATTACTGAATTGTCATTTGATGACGAAGATGAGCTAAATCAGTTTTTTGAAATTTCTTCAAAAGAAGAGATAGTAAAAATTATTCGAGAAGATGAAGAAAATTTTCTTGATAGTAAAAAAACAATAATGTATCGGGTAGATTAGAATTTAATTGGCATGTTTCTATAGCCTTGTAAAAATTCACCGAATGTCCTTACCATCTTTTCATGTTGAAGTGAGTATTCTGGTATGGCTTTGAAAATTTCCTCTAATATAACCCTCCCTTCTAATCTAGCTAAGTGCTGTCCTAAGCATTTATGTGGACCATGGCCAAAACTGATACTGCGTTTTGGTGCCGGCCTAGTAATATCAAATTTATCTGGATTTTCAAATTCTCGTTCATCTCTCCCAGCAGATTGATACAAATATATAACTGAATCACCCTTTTTCATTTTTTTCCCATGCAATTCAATATCTCTAGTTAACTTTCTACCAAGAATATTGGTTGGATGATCATATCTTACTGTTTCTTCAAATGCAGAAGGTATTAAAGACAGATCATTTTTTAAAATTTTTAATTGATCAGGATTTTTATCCAAATAGTAGAAAAGGTTCGCGACAGTATATGGAACTGTATCTGCTCCAGTAATTATAAGCATGCTTGTGTTTCCCATAATTTGCTCGTCTGACATCCATAAACCCTCTCTTACTTGTTTAGTGATCCATGAATTTATATGAGTAGGAGAAGGAGGTGTAACTTTTCTCCATTCAGATGCTAGCTGCAACATTAGACCCATGCACTGGCCAAATGCTTCTTGGCCCCTTGGAGTAACGCCCATGACATCAGGATCTCTCTCATAAAAAATATCAATCAATTCTCTTGCTTTTAAAGCTATATCTCTTTCCAAACCGATCATGTCGGTAATGGTAAATAATGAGACTTTTCTTGCAATTTCATGAACATCAATCTCACCCTTTTTTAAGCCTGGTTCAAGCTCTTTTACTGTCAGCTGTCTAATTTTATCCTCTAGCTCTGAAACTGAAGATTGAGTATATCTATCAGCAATAGTATTTCTGTAATCTCTGTGGTCTGCACCATCATTTGTCGGAATTGAGATATGACCAGGACCAGAATCATCGCCCAATAATAATGGAGGTGGAGAAGTTCCCTCAATAGATGTGTAGTCTTTATATGATCCTAAGTGAGCATTCCATATGTCTTCAAATCTACTTAGTGCCCATGCCCCACCAAAATCTTCCATACAGTGAACAGGATCATTATCTCTAAGATCTTTGTAGATATTCCAAGAATCATCCCAAAAATCTTTTGAATATGGATTGTAATTAATTTTCATATCACCACTCCCCTTGATGTATCTAAATATTAATTATTCTCTTACCCAATAAGGTAAAGATATTTCATTGTTGATTTTTTTAAATCTAACACTTAATGTATCACCTATCTTAATGGAATCTATATCTGAGTTAGATTTGATTTCTCCAATAATTCTTATATTTTTATATTCAATTAATTCAACCAAACCAACCACATATGGAGATTGTTGTTCAAATACTGGTAGGAGTGGTGGTCTAGGAACTACAAATGACCAAAGAATTGCATCACCCGAAACAATATTCCACTCATGGTTAATAGACTGACATTTAGGGCACATATGTCTAGGAGGAAATCTTGGTGCTTTGCAATCAGCACAATGCTGGATGCTTAATTTCTGTTTTGAACAATTTACCCAATAGGATTTATCAAAATCTTCAATACCGGGAATTGGAATAGATTTAATCATTTATTCGCCCTTTAATAATATTGCTGCATTTGGTGTTGCATCGCAAGTTGTTACCAAAGCCAATTTAGCATTTCTGATTTGTGTATTAGCCAAGCCACGAATTTGTTTAACCCCCTCAGTAACTAAATTCATCCCATGAAGATAAACCTCTGAGAGACTTCCTCCTGAAGTATTCACAGGAAGGTCACCATCAACATCAATCAAACCTTCATTAATTAACTTCAATGCCTCACCCTTTGGGCAAAAATCATAAGCTTCCAGAGAAAATGGAATCATTGGAGAAAATGCATCATATATTTGAGCAACATCAACATCTTTTGGGGAATAATCAGACAAGCTCCATAAATTAGAGGCTGTAACATATGAAGAGCTTTCAAGGGGATCGTCACTATGATAGTGAGTCATCAACTGATGTTCTTTACTCATTCCTTGTGAATATGAGTGAATGATAGCTGGTGTATTATTTAAACCTTCGGCCATTTTTAGGCGTGTTATTACAATCGCTATTGCGCCATCACTCTCTAGACAATTATCAAATAAACAAAGGGGATCCGAAATCATTCGAGCATTCATATAATCATCTAAACTAAGAGATTTGTTATGCATAAGAGCACGTTCGTTGTGGTTGGCGTACTTTCTTAAAGCAATAGAAACACTTGCAAGATCTTCTCTATCATAATTATATTGATGCATATATCTTCTCATTAGCATAGAAGATTCATCAACTGGTCTAACCAAACCCGATGGTCTAGACCATTTCCAATGATCAAAGATTTGTTCATTTGTATGAGACCACATTCTAGAACTAGGATCGCCTCTTTTTCGTGATCTCCAAACCACTCCTACATTGGCAACCCCTGAAGCAATTGCCATAGCAACTTGACCAATAGCAGCACAACTTGCTCCACCTCCATAGGGCGCTTGACTCCAATAGGTTATATTTCCAAAACCTAAATTTCTTGCAATCTCAAATTCAGGTGTCTCTTCATAGGTAAAACTGCCTAGAGCATCAACTTGGTCAGGATTAATACCAGCATCTTCCAACGCAATTTTAATTGCTTTACAAGCAAGGTTCAGTTCTGTTGAATCAATTGACTTTGAGAATTCGGTTTCCCCAATTCCTACTATTGCTGTTTGATCTTTCAGCATAAATAACTATTTAGGTAAATTTA